>CABDZX010000215.1_pt1 | contig 14480 bp, 14 predicted proteins | sample 3421941 | NCBI WGS metagenome assembly CABDZX01 (sample SAMEA5534341, study PRJEB31848) | metagenome | biome: tundra; feature: field; material: soil | place: USA | collected 2013-05 | depth 0.45 m
GGTGCGGCCGTCGCCACAGTCCTGAAAGGTCAGCCTCTCGAGCGCGACGCCGTCGGGCTCGCCCTCGAAGGTGAACGTCTGGACGATGAGCTCCTGGGGGCGTACCTCGTGGAAGGAGCCGTGGAAACCAAACTCATTGCTGTTGCTCGTCATCAGGTAGCGGTAGGACCCGCCGGTCCGGCAGTCATAATGGTCGATCCGCATCTCGTGGCGGCGGGGTCCGAGCCATCGGGCAAGGAGCGCGGAGTCGGTGTGGGCGCGGAACACCTTCGCCGGCGGGGCGTCGAACTCGCGGGTGATCCGCACGAGCGGGACGTGGGGGTCGACGGTGATCTGGGTCTGGCGGGTGCTGGTGGGGGTCATCTTGTCGCTCCTGTCTGGGATGGTCGGGGTGTTGGGGTGTCTTCGACGCCGTCCGGCATCGAAGCCAGGAGGTGGTCGAGGCGGCGGTAGCGCACCTCGGCCTGTCGGCGATAGCGCTCGATCCACTTGGTCATCAGATCGAAGACCTCCGCTTCCAGGTGCACCGGGCGGCGCTGGGCCTGCCGGCTGCGGCTCACCAGTCCGGCGTCCTTCAGCACCTTGAGGTGCTTGGAGACGGCTTGGACGCTGACGTCATACGGCTCAGCGAGCTCGTTGACGGTGGCGTCTGCGACAGCGAGCCTTGCCACCATGTCGCGCCGGGTGGGATCGGACAGGGCCGAGAACACCAGGGAGAGCGGATCAGCCGCCACAGCCTTCCTCCTCGTTTGCAACCATTCGGTTAAACAAAACGCTAGAACCTGCCAGACTCGTTGTCAACCAGTCGGTTGAATAATGGTTTACGCGGAGTCGACCCACCAAGATCCGCGGGCTCTTTCTTTCGCGAAAGGGCTGTCAGTTTGGATTGACATCTTCAATTCGTCAGTCTAGACTGACAGACATGGAAGCCAGTGACATAACCGCGCAGCTGAACTCCGATGATCCGGCTGTCGGTCTGCGCGCGGTGGGCGCCTTGCATCGGCTCGCCGAGCAGGTCGAGGCGAGCAGCGTGAAGCTCGCCAGAGATCGCGGCTGGTCATGGGAGCAGATCGGGGACGCCCTCGGAATCTCCCGCCAGTCAGCTCATGCGAAATACGGAAAGAAAGGTTGACGATGGTCACGCGACTCAGTCCCGACGCCAAAATGGTGTTGACTTCAGCCGCCCAGGAGGCTCGACGACGTGGGGATCGGCGCCTTGGCACCGATCACCTCCTGCTTGCGCTCCTGCACGACGCAGACTCCAGGGTGACCCACGCCCTCGGGGTCGACTTGGAGGCTGCCCGGGCCGCCTCTGACTCGCTCGACCGGGCCGCATTGGCCGCCGTCGGCGTGAACGTCTCCCAGCTGGGCACCCCGCCCCCATCTACCTTCGCGCGCCGGCTCCCGTCACTGACATCCGGCGCGCGGGCAGTGCTCACATCCGCAGTCGAGCAGACGCGCCGGACCAAGAGCCAGCACATCCAGACACGTCATTTGCTCCTCGCCCTGCTTGAGCGTGACGTCCCGGACCCCGCCGCCGAGCTGCTCGCGGCACTTGGTGTTGATCGTTGGCAAGTGCGCAGCCGACTCGAGGAACCCAGCCAATCAGCGGGTTAACCCAGTCTGCCTACCTGCTAGGAAGAAGCGCCTGCGCTGTCAGTGCGGCACGCCGGCGTCCCGCCGGGCAGGGCGTAGCGATGGTCGGCGATCCAGGAGTAGAGACTCTCTGCGAGCCAGGACAACCCCGGGGCCACGAGCAGCGCTCCGACCGGACGCCATACTGTATGACCGTTGCGCAGCGCGGCGGCGATGGCCAAGTGGCCGCTAGCCACCTGAGCATCCACGCCGACCCACTGCACCGCCTCAGTGCACTGCTCAGGTGTAAGGCCGAGATCAGCCAGGTCCAGTCGTTGCCAAGGCATCACAGAGACGGAGTCGGCGCCGACCACCCAACGTGCCAGGAAACGGGCGCTGGTGGTGCAGAACCCGCAGTCTCCATCGAAGACCAGGATCGGCAGGCAGGCGTGCGTGCTCACCTGATAACCGTAACCCGTTCGCTCACCCGCGCGGCCACCCGTCGACGAGCCGCAGGCGGACGTCCTCGAGCAACATGGGCAGAGCCTTGGTCTGGGCGATGATGGGCAGGAAGTTCGAGTCGCCGCTCCACCTCGGGACAATGTGCTGGTGCAGGTGGGCCTGCACGCCTGCACCGGCAACAGCACCTTGGTTGATTCCGATGTTGTAGCCCATAGGCGAGGACGAAGCCTCCAACGCGGCGATGCCGGCCTTGGTCAGAACCCCGAACTCCAGCGTCTCCTCGTCGGTCAGGTCGACGTAGAGCGATACGTGACGGTAGGGACAGACCAGTAGGTGACCGGGGTTGTACGGGAAGAGATTCATCACCACGTAGCAGGTCTGGCCACGGTGGACGATCAGGCCTTCGGCATCCGGCTTGCCGGTGACCGCACAGAAGGGACAACCCTCGCCGGCATGCTCAGTCGGGCGCGCGCCGTTGATGTAGACCATCCGGTGTGGCGTCCACAGACGCTCGAAACCGTCGTCGACGTACGTGAAGTCGTGTGGCGACTCGAGCTCCGGCCCCTGGCTGCTCATCTCCTGCGTCATGAGCCCGATCCTACGCATTTGGTGTCAGGCCGCCGCGATGACCATCCATCGCGCGCCGAGGGCAAGTGCGCCCACCGTCACCACCAGAAAGAACCCGACCCACACGATCGCAGGCACCTTGGTGAGCCGCGCGAGCTGATCGGCGTCAGAGCTCGTCGTCCCGGTGCCGCGTCGCTGTGTTACGAGTTCCAGAACCGGGCGTGGCGCGGCCAGGAGCAGGAACCAGGTCAAGCTGTAGGCAAAGGCGGACTGCACCTGTGGCTGTAGCCACCACGACACTGCGAATACCACGGCTGCGCTGAGCAGGATGGACCAGAGCCCGAACCAGTTGCGGACCTGGATCAGCAGTAACGCCAACAGGATCAGCAGGGCCCACAGCAGTCCAACGGCTCGGTGATCGGCCAGCAGAGCGGCGGCTGCCAGGCCAAGCAGCGCTGGACCGACGTAGCCGGCCGCGGCCGTGACGATCATGCCCGGCCCTGTGGTCCTGCCGGCCGAGACGGTCAGACCGGAGGTGTCAGAGTGAAGCCGTATCCCATGCAGCTTGCGCCCTGACACGAGCGCAGCCAAACCATGAGCCGCCTCGTGCGCGATGGTCACGACGTGGCGGGTGATCGGCCAGGCGCCCGGAGCCCAGACCAGCAACAAAGCAAGGAGTGCGGTCAACAGGATGAACCCACCCGATGGAGCCGGCTGAGTCGTCAGGGCGCGATGCCATACCTCACGAATAACGTCCATGATGAAGGAGCTCAGACCTGTCGGCGGCTTTCGACAGCCTTCATGATCTCGGTGATCGCTTCGGCGATCGGGACACCGTTCTTCTGCGAACCGTCGCGGTAGCGGAACGAGACCGCTCCTGCGGACCGGTCGTCCTCCCCCGCGATGAGCATGAAGGGCACCTTGGACTTCTGGGCGGTCCGGATCTTTTTCGGGAACCGGTCGTCGGAGGTATCGACCTCGACACGAATCCTGCTGGCCTTCAAGCGATCCGCGATCTCGAGAAGATAGTCGTCATACTCCTGCGCCACCGGGATGCCGATCACCTGGACCGGGGCCAGCCACGGCGGGAACGCTCCGGCGTAGTGCTCGGTCAGCACGGCGAAGAACCGCTCGACCGAGCCGAACAGCGCACGGTGGATCATCACGGGACGCTGGCGCGACCCGTCGCTCGCGGTGTACTCGAGCTCGAACCGCTCCGGCATGTTGAAGTCGAGCTGGATCGTCGACATCTGCCAGGTGCGCCCGATCGCGTCGCGGGCCTGGACTGAGATCTTAGGACCATAGAACGCGGCGCCCCCCGGGTCGGGCACCAGATCGAGGCCGGAGGCGGTCGCGACCTCCTCGAGGGTCTGGGTTGCCTCGTCCCAGATCTTGTCCGTGCCCACCGACTTCGCCGGGTCGCGCGTTGACAGCTCGAGGTAGAAGTCCTCCAGCCCGAACTCCTTGAGCATGGCCAGGACGAAGTGCAGCAGGTCGGTGAGCTCGCCCTTCATCTGCTCGCGCGAGCAGTAGATGTGGGCGTCGTCCATGGTCAGCCCGCGAACCCGGGTCAGGCCGTGGACGACCCCCGACTTCTCGTAGCGGTACACCGCACCGAACTCAAAGAGCCGCATGGGCAGCTCGCGGTAGGACCGGCCTCGGGCGTTGAAGATCAGGTTGTGCATCGGGCAGTTCATCGGTTTGAGGTAGTAGTCCTGGCCGGGCTTGTGCACCGTGCCGTCCTCGTTCAGCTCCTCGTCGACGTGCATCGGAGGGAACATCGCGTCGCGGTACCAGTCCAGGTGGCCAGAGACCTCATAGAGGCGGCCCTTGGTGATGTGCGGGGTGTTGACAAAGGAGTAGCCGGCGTCCAGGTGCTGCTGGCGCGAGTAGTCCTCCATCTCCTTGCGGATGATTCCGCCCTTGGGGTGGAAGACGGGCAGGCCCGAACCCAGCTCCTCAGGGAACGAGAAAAGGTCGAGCTCCGCCCCGAGCTTGCGGTGGTCACGCTTCTCCGCCTCGGCCAGCCGCTCGAGATACGCCTTCAGGTCTTCCTTGGTCGGCCAGGCAGTTCCGTAGACCCGCTGCAGCTGGGGGTTCTTCTCCGACCCCCGCCAGTAGGCAGCGGCCGTGCGCATCAGCTTGAAGGCGTTGCCCAACACCTTGGTGGTCGGCACGTGGGGGCCCCGGCACAGGTCGCCCCACGCGCGCTCGCCGTCCCGGCGGATGTTGTCGTAGATCGTCAGCTCGCCGGCGCCAACTTCGGCGGAGGCGCCTTCGACCGACGACACCTCTTCGCCGGCGCCGCCCTTGAGCCCGATGAGCTCGCACTTGTATGGCTCGTCTGCGAGCTCTGCACGAGCGGCCTCGTCGGTGACAACCCGCCGTTTGAAGGTCTGGCCCTCGTTGATGATTCGTTGCATGGTCTTCTCAAGGGCCTTGAGGTCCTCAGGGGTGAACGGGGTCTCGACGTCGAAGTCGTAGTAGAACCCGTCGCTGATCGGCGGGCCGATACCCAGCTTGGCCTTGGGGTGGATCTGCTGAACGGCCTGGGCGAGCACATGGGCTGCCGAGTGACGCAGCACCGCGAGGCCCTCGTCGGAGTCGAGTCCCACCGGCTCAACGAGATCGCCATCAGTCAGAACGTGGGCAAGGTCGCGCAGCTCCCCATTGACCCGGGCCACCAGGGTGGCCTTGTCCTGGCCGAACAGGTCGGCAGCCGTGGTGCCGGCCGTTACCGATCGCTGGCTTCCGGCGACGGAAACGGTGATGTCGGCAGACAAAGACGCAGACGGCGATGACACTGTTGGCTCCTGCAAAGTTGATGCGGTATGCCGCCCGGCAGGGCGGCGAAGGTCGGTCACCTACGCAAGGTGTCCGGCTCCGATGCTATCGGCCCGACGTCTCAGACCGGTCGCCGACGCTAGTCTGGCCCGTCGCCGGACCCAGGTGTGTTCCTGGGAAGGGAGCCGCCCCGTCGTGCGGAGGCGCGTTGTCGATGTCGGTCGAGGGAGGTCATGGCCTGCCAGCCACGACCGATCTGAGGCCTCGCTGCGTAGCCCCCGGCATTGTTGCCGGGGTAGAGCCACAGGCGGCCTGCGCAGTCCCGCGGCAGCACGTCCCCAGATACCTTGGCAGTCACGGCCGCCGTCGTTGCGTGCAACCTGCGCGAGCTCACCTGGTAGGTGCCAGCGAGCAAACCAAACGAGCCTTCACGCTGGGCGAGGCTCCGCCGGCGTGAAGGGTCGCGGCACCCAGACCAAGGCTCGTCTCGCCGACTACGCCGCAGACCCGCTCCCCCAGCAGACAGGCCACCAGTTCGGCTTCGTCATGCTTACCCCAGCCCAGCAAGAGGCAGTCGACGTGGACACATCTCAGGATCGGTTCCAAACCTCCAGATTCTCACCCGGAGGCGACAGAGGTCACGGCGCCTGGGCCCCGCCAGAAACAAAGGGCAGGCCCGTTCACCCGCCTGGCTCAACAACCGGGGGCCCGGGGATTTCGGGGAGGAGTTTCCCCCATTTCGGGGAAGACCCCAGTGTGGACGTGAAGGGACTCGAACCCCTGACCTCTCGCGTGTGAGGCGAGCGCTCTAACCAGCTGAGCTACACGTCCGAACTGCGCCGCCCGGCATACAGGTAGCGGTGAGGAAGAATAGCCGTTCCTCTCGTTCGACCGCCAATCGGGTCGGCCCGAGTGCACCTGGTCGGCCGACCATGGCCCGGAATACCTCATTGGCCCAGGCCGGGGACCCTCCTGAGCCACTCCTCGACACTGTCGGGGAAGTAGCTGGGGACCCCGCTGATCAGGAACAGCAGCCAGAAAATCGCAGCGACTGACCCGATGGTGAGCAGGAGCACGAGCCCCTTCAACCACCAGGGTTGGGGTTTGAGCCAGTCCGTCCAGATGTTGAGTGTGCGCTTGGCGCGACGCAGTAACCGCTGTGCCCATTCGAACTCCGAGGCCCAGACCGCCAGGCCGATGAAGACCACGAGCCAGCCGGGACCCGGGAACGGCACCATGATCAGACCGACCACGACGATAATCAGTCCCACGATGCCTACGACGATGCGGTAGATCAGGTGGGAGTGCGGGTTCGAACGGAGCTTGCGCCGCCACCGCCAGTCGTCGTCGGCGGCGTCCAGGGTGACGTTGTGGTCTTCACCACCCCAACGAGCTCGCCAGTTCATGGGTCGAGACGCTCGGCGGACAGACGGGCGAAGATCTCGGCGGCACGCGCGGTCACCGGGCCTGGGGCGGCGATCGGCCGGTCGTCTATCGCGTGGACGGCCAGCACGTCTTTGGTCGAGGAGGTGATGAAAACCTCTGCCGCCTGCTCCAGGATCGACATCGGCAGGGGCTCGGCTCGCACGGTGAGACCTTCCAGCCGACACCACTCGATGACGAGCTCACGGGTCACCCCGGCCAGTGGCCCGGATGCCAGGTCAGGGGTGAGGATCTCGCCATCAACGACCACGAAGACGTTGGACCCGGTGCACTCGCACAGGTTGCCGGCTGTGTTCGCAAAGAGGGCCTCCACTCCCCCGCGCTCCTTGGCATAGGCAAGGGCGACGACGTTTTCCGCATATGACGTGGTCTTCAGCCCCGCGGTGGCACCACGTTCGTTCCGGGTCCACGGAACGACGACCAGCTTGGCTGTGTCGGGGTTCGGGCCCTGCGGACCTGCCGTGACGATGTACGTCAGCGGTGAGTCGCGACGCTCGGATCCGAGGGGACCTGCCCCGCCGGTGACGGTGTAACGAAGTCGTCCGAACGGGATCTGCTCCCCCGCTAGTACGGACTTGATCCCAGCCTTGATGACGCCATGGTCGGCCGGGGGCAGGCCGAGTCCGGCCATCGAACGGTCCAGCCGTTTGGCGTGCCGATTCAGGGCGAACGGCACCCCGTCAACGACCTTGCACGTCTCGAAGACGCCGTCGCCGACAGTGACGCCATGGTCGAGCGCGGCGATCGACGGAGCTGTGGGGTCCACCTGTTGGCCGTTGACCCACACCCTGACCTCATCGGCCGGCCTGCTCTCAGCCTCGTTGACGCTCTTGGCCTCGTTGACGTCGTCCAGTTCGCTCACAGTCTCACCCTTTTCACAGTCTCACCTTCCCAGATGCCAGCCCGATCAGGCGAGCCGCCTTGAGCTCCGTCTCAGCCCACTCCCGGGCGGGATCCGACCCCCAGGTGATCGCGCCGCCGGTGCCGAACCTGAGCCATTGTTGTCCGGTGGCGTCCCGATCCGTCCAGAAGGTCCGGATGCCGACGGCAAGCTCCGCCTCGCCGGTGTCCGCATCCACCCATCCGATCGCCCCGCAGTACGGCCCACGCGGCACATTCTCGAGCTCGGCGATGACTCGCAGCGCCGACGACTTGGGCGCCCCTGATACCGATCCGGGCGGAAAGGTCGCCGATATGACCTCTGCCCAGCCCACTCCCGGGCGCATCTGCCCCGAGATCCTGGTGACCAGATGCGTCAGTCCCGGTTGCTCTTCCGGCATGCACAGTGCGTCCACGCCTACGGTGCCCGGACGGCATACCGCTGAAAGGTCGTTGCGCACCAGGTCGGTGATCATCACGTTCTCCGCGTAGTCCTTGGCCAGCATGGAGGCCAGGGTCGTTGCGGTCCCCTTGATGGGACGGGACTCGATCCGCCCCGCCCGCCGGATCAGGAAGGCCTCGGGCGAGGCACTGAGTACGTCCAACCCAGCTCCAGGGACATAGATGCGGCCCGCATGGGGCGCTGGGTTGCCCAGCTCGACGAGTGTCTTCAGGCCCTCAAGGTCGGCGTCGTCAGCCAGAGGATGGCTCATGACCCGGCAGAGACACACCTGGTAGACCTCGCCCGCCGCAATACGATCGCGGATCTGCCCGACGCGGGACAGGTTGCCGTCTCCTCCAGCGACGAGCTCCAGGCACCTGCCAGAGGCACCCACTCCTGGGGTGGCTGGGGCTGCGCGCCGGTCATCTGAATGTTGGTCTTCTGCTCACTGCCCACCTGCGCGAACCGAACACAGGTGACCTCACCCTCGAAGGTCACCACGACGGCCCAGAACCCGCCTTTGTCCAGGCAGCCGACATCGTCGCTGATCTCGACCACGTCGCGGGCCAGGCGACGGCCGAAGTGCGCATAGTCCACGCTCAGGGCAGCCAGGGTTTGCCTGCGAGCTGGGTGACAACCAGCGCGTGGGAGACCCACGGGACCTGCAACCCCAGACCGATGAGGGACACGATGACGACCAGGGCTGCCCGCTTGCGCGGGATCGCGGCTGGCGGCGGACTTCCGAGTATCAACAGTCCCAACGGGAATGCGAGCAACAGGTACCGCAGCGTGCCGGTATGCACGCCGGCGACGAACAACAGGAAGATCGGGTAGATCGCGAACCATGTGCGCACCTCCAGACCCCACGTCCGGGTCAGAGGGCTGAGCGCCAACACCACGAAAACGACGACCAGGAGTGCGAGGCCGACGACCCCGATCCAGCCGATGTGTGCGTATGCGTTGGTGAACCAGCCGAACCTGCCGACGACCACCGCGTTGGAGACGCTCCCGCGGTTGGCGCCGGTGGTCTGAGCCCCGCCCGTGATCACGGATGTGATCGTCGACCAGAACGAGACCGAGGCCGCGGAGACGACCGCCAGGGCTGCCATCCAGACGACCTCGCCACGGCGGACCGGATCCTGAGCCCGGCCGCGGTAGCGCACCAGGGCATGGATTAGCACCACGACCGCCAGCGGCGGGGTCACCGGCCGGGTGAGCGACAGCAGGATCACGGCCGTCATCGCCCAGGCGTATCGGCGCTGCGCGACCAGTAGCAGGACCGTGCACACGATCAGCAGCGACAAGCTCTCGGAGTAAGCCGCCTGGAACAGGGGCGCCGCGACGGAGCAGCAGGTCAGCAGGACCGCAGCGCTGGCCACAAAGCGGCCGGCCGTGCGCTCGAGCAGGGCAAACATGACAACCATGGCGGCGCCGCCGGCGATGAGGTTCACGACCGTGACGCACACGGGGAAGCTCAGGCCTGTCAGCGCCATCATCGCGCCCACGACGGCTGGGAACCCCGGTAGGAACGCGTACGTCCAGAGCGTTTCCTTGGCACCGGAGGCCCCCGGTCCCGGAAGGTGATACCAGAGGGTGGCGATGCGTTCGAACCACTGGCCGTCCCAGTTGGTGATCAGGCCCAGATAGCCGGGCGAGGCCGGATGCGCCGTGAACTGGTATATGCCCGGGTGGGCGGGTGAAGGAAGGGCGATCTGCTGGCGGGCTGCCAGGGCGATGACCACGAAGCCATAGAGACGGGTTATGGCGAAGATGGCCAGCGGCAACCAGATCTTGAGGGGGACCCTGAGCCGGCCGATGCGCAGCGTCGCAGGCGAACGCGTCTGCGCAGGGGCTTGCGCAGGTCCTGCTACCGCCGCCATCGCACTCCCCATGAGGGTCATCTGGTGAACTCAGTCAGCAGGATGTTACCCGGGTTGGTCAGTTCGTCACCGTGATCCGGGCTGAGGCGCCGCTTGCCGCGTCCGGACCCACTATGACGAGGGCTTCACCAGGGTCGATCCGCAGGCTCATGTTGCGGTCATAGTCGGATGCGTCGCCGCCTCAGACCGGCTCGCCACCTCAGGACACCTGGATCTCGAGGGTGTTGACGCCGGAAGTCTTCATGGCCGCCCTTATCAGCGCCATGTCGATGGCCACGCCTGCGGGGCGGTACGGATTCGAAAGTGGGGTCGTCGCCATGGTGACGCCGTTCAACGCCACTGCCACGGGTCCAACACCGCGTGGGCCGACCCGGAAGGTCAGGTCCAAGGGTGTTCCATCGCACGGGACGGTCGCCTGCAGTCCGTCCAGGTCTGGAGCCAGGACCGGGTCGATCTCCAGGAGATCGCCGCGCCTGCGCACGCCCAAGAAGCACTCCACCACCAGGCGCAGGAAGATACCCGGGCCGGAGGAGTAGACCCGCCAGCCTCCCTCGAACGGCACTGTGGCCGCCATGACCTCGCCGTAGCGTGCGGCAGCCTCGTATCGGTCCGCGAACGTCGCGTCCGAGGAGGAGTAGTAGCACGTGGACTGCCGGGGCCGTGCGTTCGGAACGCGTTCGGTCACGCCGATGGGGTTGGCCAGGGCCAAGGTCTTCAGCAGTTTCTCCGCATCGCCGTGGCGGGCGAGCGCCTCGGCATAGCGCAGGTGGGCATGCGTATACATGATCCCGATCTCACGGCCGAAGAAGGTACTGGCCTCGGCACGTTTGAAGACCTCCATGGGGCCACCGTGATAGCGGGCCGGCCGGTCGAAGAGTCGAGCCCCGTCGGGCCCGATCAGGTGTTCGTCCAGAACATCGAGGTGCTCGCGTGCCTCACTGGGGGTAAGCAGGTCGCCGGAGATCGCGTGGATGATCTGTAGGAGGCCGTAGCTCAGACCCGTTCGTTGGTCGGAGGGGTGGACGAGGTGCTCGATCGACCCGTCGCTGCCGAACAGGCCGTAGCCGGCGAGCACACCGTCTCGCATGAGCAGGGTGTGCATGGCTTGCGCGGTCTGTTCGGCGACCCGTTCGCACTGGTCGGCATACTCGACGGCGTCGACGGCATCCTTACCCTCAAGCCGGGCGCTCACGGTCCGCAAAGGTGCAGCCAGTGTGCGCAGCGCCTGCACCTTGAGTGTCGCTGTCCACGTGGAGCTCAGGGCCGCGGCCAGAAGTGGGTCGGCTGGTTGCAACGAGTCGTTCCAGTCGCCGTGTCCATACGCCGGCAGTGGACTGCCGGGCACCGTACTGGTGGCGATGATGGCCAGTGCGCGACGGACGTGTTCCAGCAGCGGCTCGCCCGCGGTTGCTCCGTGGTCGTCCACAAAGGTAACCCGTTCACTGAACAGGCTGGCATCGCCTGTTACTGCCAGATACTCCCCGAGCGCGAGAACAGGCCAGAAGACGACATCACCGTGAGCGTCTTGTTGGCCGCCACGAAACTCACGCGGGTAGAACTCGAAGGCCTGGGGCCAGTCGCCTCGTGCATTCTGGGCCCCAAACACGCGCAGGATGAGGTCGCGCAGGGGGGCGGTCTGTCCCAGGGCGATGAGCAGACCCACGGGTCCCTGACACACATCCCGGGTGCCCCAGCTACCGCCGGTGGACTGTTCCAGCCCTCGCGGTGACAGATAGTGGACGAGTGCGTCGTGGGCAAACCACGGCAGCACTGTGTCGAGCTGCGAAACCTCCGCGGCCAGCGGTGAGCCAACGGGCGGACTCAGCCGCACGGCACTGCTAATTCCCTCCCAGAACTGCTGAGGGGCGTCGGTGACGATGTGCTGCCCGACCACGCCATGTCCGACCAGGTCCTGTCTGGCTAGGTCAGCGGCCGGAACCAGATCGGCGGTCAGCGTCAGTCGCACCTTTGTGGTGGGTGCCGTCCGCATAGTGATCCATGGCAGATCTCGTGAGCGTCCATCCATGAACAGGGTGTCGTCGCGGCCAACCTGATCGATCGACCCACGCTCCCATGAGAATCGGAAGGACCCTGCGGGGAATCGGGTCGACGCTACAGAGCCCTCCTGAGGTCGCGCAGTGACCCCTTCGTCATCGTGGTCGAGTAGAGGCGGCTCTGGGTCCTGGCCGTCATCCCCGTCCAGGGCCACATTGGCGCAGATCAGAAGGCGGACCGGCGCTCCGTGAACAACGCGGATCTGTAGACCGAGTTCATGGGACCGTGCTGGCGCCGTGGACACGACCTCGAGCAGCCCGCCCTCGTGCCGATACCACCAACGGCAGCAGTCCAGGCCCACCGCCCAGGCGCTGGGTTCGTCGAGCAGGGTCCATCCGCTGGAAGCCTCATTTCCTGCATTGGCCGGGTGGCCGGAGTCCACGAAGATTCGCAGACCCTGGGCCTGCCGCAGCCCCAGGTAGCTGCGGCGGGTGGACAACATTCGGTTGAGGCTGACGTGGCCCTGGGTGACCTGTGAGTGGAAGGTCCCAGCCATCCAGGAAGTGGTGGTGAGAGCGCCCTCGTCGGGCACCAACGCCGTTCCCGTCCGCATGACGTGGCCGTGTGGACGCAAGACGGCGGCTTGTTTAGCACTGGTGACGACGTGACTCCCGTCGTCAGTGAAGTAGCTGAGCAGGGTCTGGCCATCCCACTCGGCATGTCGGCGCTCATCCCCGGTGAGCATGGCCAGCTGCTCATCATCCAGCGGCGTGCATTCCAGTACCGGGGCTGAGGAGAACAGCGACGACACCGCAACATGCGTGCTCTCGGAGGGACTCTGCGCTCCGAGAGCGTGTGCGGGCAGAGGATTTGGCGGGTGCTGCGCCTCTGGCTGGTCCAGCACTTCGTCAACAACTGCCGTGTCGTGGCTGGACGTGGCGGCAGGATGATCCGGCTGGTAGGCCCCGAAGAACCCTGTGGTCAGGGTCTGGCCCTCGGCCAACCGCCCCGGCCGGGCCTGAAGAAGGGCAAGGGTGTGCTCATGTTGCAGACGAGTACTGGGCAGGTCCTTGGCGGCCAGCCCGGCCAGCTCGGCTCCGGCATGGTGGGCGCGCCCCACCAGCTGGAGGGCGTCGGTCGCCCAACCCGTGCCTTCGCTGAGGCAACCGATGACTGCCCAGGGGGCGGTGGGGCCGGGCATGTTCTGGCGTACTGCCAGGACGGTGCCCGCAGATGTGGTGTCGACCGGCGTGAGGTCGAGATACTGACTCACGTAGTACTCGCACATTCGCACGGCGCCGTAGGGTGCCAGGGCAAGATCCTGGGCGTAGACGAGGTCGATCTCGGTCGGGACTGCCCGCAGACTCTTCACCGAGACGTGCCAGAACCATGCGGCCATGGTGTCGGCAAGTGCGAAGGTGACGGTGTACTGGAGGTCGAGCCAGGTGCCGCTGATAATGGGCCCGGCCTCGCTCCAGCTGACCTTGCTGGCACTGCCAGGCCCGACCAGCGCCACGGCCTGCGCACCTTCTTCACCTCGAATCCGCAGGTAGATGTTCGCCGGACCGGCTTCCAGCTCGTCGGCCGGGTACATCAGCAGGCTTCGACCGCCGACCTCCAGTCGCCGCAGGACACCGCTGGTGGTGAACTGCGCCTGCACGCCGGATCGGCTGCTGACGCAGTTCATCACGGACGGCTGGCACCTGTGCGTGACTGTGCCCGTCGATGTAGATGTGCCCGCCGCTGTGGATGTGCCCACGTGCTTGGCGCTCAGGAGATCACCCCGGCCCCGAACTCTTCGATCCCGATCAGTGGCTTGATGGTGGACTGGACCTCACCCTCGATGAAGTTACCTCTGATCAGGTTGTCGCAGAACACATTCCCGATCGCGCCCAGCACCATGGCCTGGTCAAGGGACAGGTACCGCTTGGCGATGACTCCCGAATTGACGGCAACGGCGTCAAAGAAACCGCCCTCGCCGTAGGCCTTGAGCTCGCGCTCGATCTTCACGAGGTTGTTGTAGGCCTGGGTGGGTTCGTAGGCCATGGCAAGGAACGCGGCGTGCGGGGTGACCACCCCGTCACCCCAGGTGGGGTTGGGGGCACTTCCCACCCGACATTGGCCGAAGCCGGGGTCCAGGACGGTGCCCTCCATGTCGGAGGGGTAGCCGCCCGGGCTCATGCCGATGGCCTCGACGCCCCAGGCGCTGTAGTCGGGGTTACCACCGGGACGGCTGGCTGGTGAGAAGCCCCAGTAACCGTACTTGGCGTCGTCCAGCCCGAACTCACGGTGCGCGCGCACCGTCAGTGCGTGATTGATGCCCCAAGACCTTGGCGCCCAGCTGGCCTCCGGGACGAACAGGTCGGGCATGAGTGCCTCGAACATGTCGCCGCCCCAGCTTGGCACGATGTGCATGCCACGGTAGGTGAAGGCGCCCTCGAAGACGTCTGTCC
>CABDZX010000251.1_pt1 | contig 13713 bp, 10 predicted proteins | sample 3421941 | NCBI WGS metagenome assembly CABDZX01 (sample SAMEA5534341, study PRJEB31848) | metagenome | biome: tundra; feature: field; material: soil | place: USA | collected 2013-05 | depth 0.45 m
CACCAACCGAGGCGCTGGCCCAACTGCTCCACGCGGGTCGGGTGGCCGCCACCCAGCCGGAGTACTTCGACGTCCCGCTTGCGCTGGCACTCATTGGACGACGGCACGACGCCGATGACTTGCTTACGGTTCTCCTTTCCCGCACTGGCGAAGACGCCCGTCCGGAGTCCCGCGCCGGGGCGATGCTCGCGCGGTGCGCGATCGGACCGGACTCAATGGCACTGGCTGACAGCGCGGCGGACCGTATGCTCCATCTGCAGGGCGTGGAGTACGTGTTCCCACGCGCCCGACTGCGGCTGTCCGCAGGAGCGATGAAACGTCGGCTCGGCCACCGAGTCGAGGCGCGGGCGCTGCTGCGGGAGGCGGAGGCCGACTTCACGACCTTGGGTGCCACGCCCTGGCTGACCATGACCCGAGAGGAGCTGCGGACATCTGGTGCGACACTGCGGACCCGTGCTGCACGCGACGACACACTCACCGCGTCGGAGGTACGGGTGGCCACCGCCGCGGTCGACGGGATGTCAACCAAGGAGATCGCTGCCGCGCTGTTCCTATCCGGCAAGACCGTAGAGTTCCACCTCGGGCGCATCTACCGGAAGCTCGGCGTCCGCAGCCGATCTGAGCTTGTCCGGGCCGTACTGACCAGGCCCTCCGCCGCGCAGAGCTGACCGGGCGTGGCGCTGCCGGGGTTTCACCTGGCGCCAGCCCCACCCGTTCGATGGTCTGCTCGATGCGAACGATAGCTGCGCTCGACCTAGACCTCTGGGAGTTCGCCGTGAAGTACCGCCGTCCTGTCCTGGCCGTTACCCTGCTTACGGTTGCCCTTGGCCTGGAAGCCTGCTCTGGCACCACCTCGACCACGAGCAGCTCCGCGACACCCTCGACAGCGAGCCGCTCCGCGACTCAGACGTCCGGCCCAGCGTCGACGTCACCGTCCCCGACCCAGCCCACCAAGTCGACGAAAGCGTCCGGCAGGTGCTCGTCCATCGACCAGAAGACCGCCGAAACCATCCTTGGGTTCGCCACGGCGGCCGGCCGCTCCTCCACCGCTGGCAGCACCTCGAGCATGAAGAAGATCGACGGCTGTATGTACAAGAGCGCGACCGACGGTGGCCTCGGCTATGACGTGGTGCAGGTCAACGCTCAGGTCGGCCGGATGTCTGTCGGCGCCATCAAGGCCAGGATGGCGCAAGCGGGTGGGACGGTCACCACTTTCGACGTTGGTCTGCCGAACTCGGTCTCCTTCACCATGCATGACCCGCTCGGGGTCGACAGCCAGGTCACGGTCGTGTCCGGCGACCGACTCATCACCATCGCATCCACCCGGAAGGACGGCAACGTCGCCAAGGCACAGGCCTCAGCGACTGCCGCTGCCAAATTGCTGGTCTCGAGCACCTGACACCCGCTGGTACCAGCCGAACCGCGCCCACGTGTACAACGTCCGCGGAACAACCGGTTAGGCGATCAAGGATCCCGTCGTGACGCCGACGGGTAGGGCTCGTGAAGTTGAATCGCCCAGGGTTTGGTGGAGGGTCCTCGAACCGCGAGTGGAGTTGGGTGCGTGGGGCCCCGGTAGGTACATCACGTTCGAACTCGATTCCATGAGTGACGGAGTCGACCAGGCGACGCTGCACCTCTGCCAGACCGTCGGCTCCAGCGGGGGATTGCGATATGCAGACGACGATAGGTCCTCTATGTGAATTGCACCGTTGTCGCTGGGATCCGTCCGGCGCGCGGGTCCGGTGGAGATACGGCCCGAGCATCGTCAGAGAGTGCTGTGATTGCTCTCTATAGGCATCCGGTGTCTGCCACGCATCCTGGTGCTGGCAGATGGCGCGTCCTTGCGGTCCGGGTCGAGCGCCGGCCAAACGCGCCATCGACACCCACACGACCGGGTCGTGAGAGCGGCAAGGCCGACGTCGCGGGATTTCTCGTGAGCAGAACCTACTTCGCGTAACCTCTCCGGGAGCCGCTCGTTGTAGGGGCATGCGTCGGCCCCTCATGCTGTTGCTCGCGACCACCGCTTCGCTCTTGAGCGGGGTGCTGCCCGCGTTCGCGATGCCCGATCCCTTGCCCACCGCCGACCCCGCACCGCTGCAGTCATACGCTGCGCCCTCCTTCGCCCGCGAGTGCCATTTCCTGCGTTATGGGGAGGGCGCTCAGCCACCGGCGTCCGTGGCAAGCCGTGACCCGCTGTGCGTGGAGTACGCCAAGCGTGACATCACTGTCGACAACGGCGGGGCGTTGAGGTTCTTGCTCGCCGAGCCGGTGCGGTTCGGCGTCGCCGGGCAGGCCTGCCGTTACTGGCAGATCGACCACTGGAGTGTGCAGGTCGACCGCGCCAACACCGCCATCGTTCGCTGGGACGGCTCGTACTGGTTCGACCGGACCGACGGCACGGCGGCCTCTAGGCTGCGCAACTTCAGCATCGACGGCGAGCCGGTCGGGGTCAGCCAGGCCGCCGAGGCGGTACGACCGCTCTCGCCCGAGCTCGCCGACTACCTGCGGCGCTTTGGCGAGGGGCCGAACGGCGGTGGGGGAGTTCGGCTCTCGCCGCCACCCAGCACGCTGGTCTGCCCGCGTCCCACGTCGTGACCGTCCGGCCGACCCGCAGGCAGCTCCTGGCGGGGATGCTCGCGGCCGTCGCCTTGCTGGAGGTGGGGGATGCGCCACTCTCCCGGGCCGCGACGCTGACGGGCCTGCCGTCAGTGCCGACGGTCGACGCCACGTTGGAGTCCTTTGCGGACACGCTGGTCCCGGGGGAGAAGCGCTTCTCTGGGGACCGCGTCATCGCGGGTGCTGCCGAGGGCGCAGGCGCCGTGCAGGCAGGGGTGGGCCGGCTGCTGCACATGCCCGAGGCGGGCATGGAAGCCCTCCTTCCCGAGCTGGCGACCTTGCTCAACGCGGAAGCCACGGCATACGCCGCACGCCACGCTTTCGTCCTCGACCCCACGGTGCCGCCCCTGGTGTCGTTGCCCTTCGATGCCCGCACCGCGCTCGCCGGCGAGCTGCTCGACCCGGCACACGCCGACCAGCAGGTCTGGATCCTGTTGGCGTTCATGGTGTTCCTGGCCTTTCACACCGCAGGGTTCGAGCACACCGCCGACGCCGTCCGCGGGGGCCACCCTGGCCTGGCACGGCTGCGGTTCCCGGCGCCCGACCCGGACGGGCTGTACCGCTACCCCGACTTCTCCTACCGCCGCCACCTGGCGGGCTCACACCCACAGACCACTAAGGGGGGGAGCCCAGCATGAACCTCGTGGAGACCACCGACGTCCTAGTCATCGGCAGCGGCTTCGGCGGGGCCATCCCGGCCTACCACCTCGCCGCCGGTGGCGCGAAAGTCGTGGTGCTGGAACGTGGCCCGTACATGCGGACGGAAGACTTCACCCACGACCTGAAGCTCGGCACCTTCACCCGCTTCGTCGACCTCGTGCAGGGCGACGGCATGACCGTGGTGGCCGGCAACTGCGTCGGTGGCTCGAGCGTCGTTTACTTCGCTGCATCGCTGCGCGCCCCGAGCTTCGTCTTCGACCGCACCCGGGCCAGCGGCCGGCGCCAGTGGCCCGCGCCGTTGACCCGGTCCGCGCTCGACCCCTGGTACGACCGGGTTGAGAAGACCATCCCCGTCGCCGAGCAAACCTGGGACGACGTGCCGTACGCCGGCGGGCTGTTCGCCGCCGCCTGCCACCGCGCGGGCCGGACCTGCAACCCGGTGCCGGTGGCGGTCGACCTTGACAAGTGCACCAACTGCAACTGGATGCTCAGCGGCTGCCGGTTCGGCGCCAAACGTTCGATGCTGCTTAACTACCTGCCGGCCGCGGAGGCGCACGGCGCACAGGTGCGTCCGCTGCACGAGGTGCAGACCATCGGGCCGGCGACGACCCAGGGCTACCGTTACCGCGTGGACTACACCAACGTCGACTCCTCGGACTACCGCCTGCCTGCTGGGACCGGCGTGATCGAGGCGCGGGTCGTCGTGCTGGCCGCAGGCGCCCTCGGCACGCCCGTCATCCTGCAGCGGTCCGCTGCGCTGCTCGGCGGTGTCCCGAGCGCGGTCGGCCGCAACTTCTCCGGCAACGGCGACAGGGTCAGTGTGGCGGTGATGGACGAGGAGAAGGTGCGCACGCTCCTCGACCTCGAGCGCGCTCCGGGTATCGCCTACGACGCGCTGCACATCGGCAAGCCCATCGGCTCGATGTCGTACGACGGACTCGACGACAGATCGCCCGAGTTCCAACGGTTCTCGCTGCAGCAAATCTACTTCCCGACAATCACCAACATGCTCGGACAAGACCTGACCGCCGCCGCACCGACCTGGTTCGGCGTGGACAAGAAGGGGACGACCGACCGCTGGCGCTCTTGGCTGACCATGTTGGCGATGACCGAGGACGACAACGAGGGCGTCTTCGGCCCACCGCCGCCGAGCGGCTCGTTCACCCGAGTCGCCTCATCGGCCGCCCGTGGACAGATCACCTACAAGCCCACCGCCAACACCCGGCGTGGCTGGGACGCCTCGGATGCCGAGCTGCGCGCGATCCTGGAAAAAGATGGGCTCGCGAAGTGGCGTCCATGGACCTCTGATGCCGGGCCGTTGTCCGCCCATCCGCTGAGCTCTTGTCGTCTCGGGGACGACCCGGTCACCTCCGCCCTGGATGCCAGCCACGAGCTGCGCGGCCACCCCGGCCTCTTCGTCACCGACGGGTCGGCTGTGCCAACCTCGTTGTGCGTCAACCCGTCCCTGACCATAGCCGCACTCGCGGAGCGGGCGGTCCCGGGGATCGTCGACCGCGCAGCCGAGTCAGGTGCGTCGGTGACGTACGGCGCGCCAGCGCCCGGAGGCGAGACCGCCGGACGGCGTGGCGTGCTGGCGTTGCTCCCCCGGTGAGGGACCTGTATGCCGCCCGTTGGCGTGGTCAGCCCGGTCGCCTCGAGGTCTGGTATGCCACCCTGACCGACCCCGATTCCGGCCTGGGTCTGTGGATCCACCACGAGTTGGTGGCGCGCACAGACGGGTCGACGCGGCTGCACGGCTGGGTGACCGCGTTCGTGCCGGGAGAGCCTCCCGTGTCGGGCCGGTTCGGTCCGGTCGAGGTCACCACGCCGGACGCACCCCCCTTGGCGGACCCTGAGGACCTGGCAGCCCGCGCATACGTCTGCCTGGGCACGGTCTTTGCCAGCCCGGACCGGCTGGAGGGCGAGGCGGGAGAAGTGCGCTGGCGCCTGGAAGTGAGCGGCGACGGCGAGCCTCTGTTCACGTTCCCGCGGTGGAGCTGGAGGAGCGAGGTGTTGCCGGCGGCCCAGGTGGTACCGGCGCCCACGGCGATATTCTCCGGTGACGTCCGCGTCGCCGACAAGGTGTTCAGGCTGAGGGAGGCCAGGGGAGCCGTCGCCCGGATCTACGGGCACGGCAACGCGAGCCGCTGGGGTTGGCTGCACGCCGAACTCGGCGGCCGCGATGTCCTTGAGCTGGTGGCCGCGGTTTCGACGCGCCCGGGTTTGCGGCACCTCCCGCCCCTTCCTCTGCTGCAGCTTCGAGTTGGCGGCCGCGACTGGCCTTCAAATCCGTTGCTCGCAGCGCCGCTGCTGAAGGCCCGGCTCGACCTGCCGCAGTGGAGCGTGCGGGGCGTCCACGGACGTCGTCGGGTGCGTATCCACGTCACACTGGACCCGGCCGAGTCGGTGACAATGCGCTACGAGAACCCCCATGGCCGGGGCCCGGTGTGCGTCAACAGCGAGCGGGCCAGCGCGGACGTGCTCGTCGAACGGTGGAACGGCAGGTGGGCGGTCGAGCACCACTGGTGCCTGGACCACACCGCGCACGCCGAGATCGGCGCCCCGGTTCCGGATCCTCGGTAACGTGGTGGTGGCCGCACACGGGCCGTGGCTCAGCCTCGAACCAAAGCCTTCGGCCGGCGATCACGCGATGTCGAGTCCGGTGCTGGGCAGTCTGTCGATGCGCACGACGTCCTTGAATAGCATGCCCAGGAACGACGCCGGTTGAGCGCTGGCAGTTTCGGTCAACCGGATCCGGTAAGCGGGCCGGACTTTGCCACCTCTGGGCAGCCGGGGCCGCGACGACCTCCGTCCGGGTCGTCGCGGCCCCGGCTAAGCATGGGCGGGCGAGTCGGGAGTCAGGATGTCCGGGTGCTCGGCTTCCTTGCGCAGCAGCGCGTTCGGTGTGAAGCGGTCGCCGAACTTCTCGGCGAGTTCGTCGGCGCGGGCGACGAAACCGGCCACGCCCTGGCCTGCTTTGCCGCGGGGGTCGCGGTAGCCGGTGATGTACTGCAGCACGCCTCCGGTCCATGGCGGGAAGCCGATCCCCATGATGGAACCGATGTTGGCGTCTGGCACGGTGATCAGTACGCCCTCCTGCAGGCATCGGGCTGACTCCACGGCCTCGATGAACAGCATCCGTTCCTGGAGCTCGTGCAGGTCGACGTCGGCGGGGTCAGTTTGGGCCGGGAAGTGCTCGGCCAGCCCGGGCCACAGGCCCAGTCGTTTGCCGGACTCGTCGTAGTCGAAGAAGCCCGCGCCGCGAGCGCGCCCTGGGCGTTCCAGCTCGACCATCTTCTCGACGATCGCCTCGCCTGGGTGGCGGGGGTATACCCCGCCGGCGGCCTCGATGCCGTCCTTGGTCTCGTTGCGGATCTTCAGGAACAGCTCTAGGCTCAGCTCGTCGGCCAGCTGTAGCGCACCCACGGGGTAGCCGGCCTGGGTGGCGGCCTGTTCGATGGAAGCCGGGTGGATCCCCTGGCCGAGCATGGCCAGTGCCTCGTTGACGAAGGTGACGATGACCCGGCTGGTGAAGAAGCCGCGGCTGTCGTTGACGACGATCGGTGTCTTCTTGATCTGAGCCGCGTAGTCCAGCGCGCGGGCCAGCGCCGCGTCGGAGGTCTGGGCACCGCGGATGATCTCCAGCAGGGGCATCTTGTCGACCGGGGAGAAGAAGTGCAGGCCGATGAAGTCCTCCTTGCGTTTCACCCCTTGGGCCAGCTCGGTGATGGGCAGGGTGGAGGTGTTCGAGCCGAGCAGGGCGTCAGGTGCCACAGCCGGCTCGGTCGCCTCGAACACGGAGTGCTTCAGGGAGACCTTCTCGAAGACTGCCTCCACGACGAGGTCGCAACCGGCCAGGTCCGCGTACTCGGTGGTGGGGGTGATCCGGGCCAGGATCTCGTCGCGTTTGGCGTCGGTCAGCTTGCCGCGTGAGATGGCCTTGTCCAGGATCTTCCGGCTGTAGTCCTTACCCTTTTCGGCCGCCTCCAGCGAGATGTCCTTCAGGACGACCTCGATGCCGTTGCGGGCGCTGACGTAGGCGATCCCGGCGCCCATCATGCCCGCGCCGAGCACCGCGACCCTGGTTGTTGGACGCGGTTTGAAGCCCGCCGGGCGGGAGCTGCCGGCGTTGATCGCGTTCAGGTCGAACCAGAACGCCTTGATCATGTTCTTGGCGACCTGGCCGCGGGCCAGGTCGACGAAGTAACGGCCCTCGATGGCCAGGGCGGTGTCGAAGTCGACGCTGGCACCCTCGACGGCGGCGCACATGATGTGGTGCGGCGCGGGCATGGGTGCGCCCTTGAGCTGTTTGCGCAGGTTGGCCGGCAGCGCCGGGAGGACTCCCGCGAGCTTGGGGTCGGAGGCGGTGCCGCCGGGCATCCGGCAGCCGGGTGCGTCCCAGGGCTGCACCGGCTCGGGGTTGGCCTTGATCCACGTCTTCGACTTCTCCAGCAGCTCGGCCGGCGTTGAGGCGAGGTCGTCAACCAGGCCGGCTGCCAGGGCCTGGGCCGGGGTGAAGCGGGGTCCTTGCAGCAGCACCTTCGTCAGCCCCTCAACGATTCCCAGCAGCCGGGTGATGCGGGTGACCCCGCCGCCGCCGGGCAGCAGGCCGAGGGTGACCTCGGGCAGCCCGAACGCCGCCTTCGGGTTGTCCAGGGCGATGCGGTGGTGGCAGGCCAGCGCAATCTCCAGGCCCCCGCCCAGGGCTGCACCATTCAGCGCGGCGACCACAGGCTTGCCGAGCTTCTCCAGCGCCCGCAGGTCGGCCTTGATCTGCTCGACGCCGGCGGCGAAGCTGGCGGCGTTCTCGTCGCTGACCCGGGCGAGCAAGAACAGGTCGCCACCGGCGAAGAAGGTGGGCTTGGCGGAGGTGAGGATGACGCCGGTGATGGTGTCCCTCTCGGCCACCAGACGCCGGACCGCCTCATGCATTGACTCCTGATAGGCCGCGTTCATGGTGTTCGCGCGCTGGGCCGGGTCATCCAGGGTCAGTGTGACGATCCCATCGCCGTCCTGGTCCCAGCGGATCGTGTTCTGCTCAGACATGTGTTGGCTCCGTAGTTGGGTCAGGCCGGGAGGAGGGGGCTAGAGACGCTCGACGATGGTGGCGACACCCATTCCGCCGCCGACGCACAGGGTGCACAGGCCGAAGCGCTGGCCGCGCCGCTCCAGCTCGTCCAGGACGGTGCTCAGGATGACCGCGCCGGTGGCCCCCAGGGGGTGCCCCAGGGCGATCGCCCCACCGTTGACGTTCACCTTCTCGCGGGGAACGTCCAGGTCCTTCATGAACTTCAGGACCACCGCGGCGAAGGCCTCGTTGACCTCGAAGAGGTCGATCTGGTCGATTGTCATCCCCGCCTTGGCGAGGGCCTTTTGTGCCGACGGTGCCGGGCCGGTGAGCATGATCGTCGGCTCCGTGGCGACCACGCCGGTGGCCACGATCCGCCCGCGGGGCGCCAAACCCATATCGGCGCCGGCCTGCTCGCTGCCGATCAGGACCAGCGCGGCGCCGTCCACGATGCCCGAGGAGTTGCCCGGCGTGTGGACATGGTTGATCTTCTCAACCCAGTGGTACTTCTGTAGCGCCACGGCATCGAAGCCGCCCATCTCACCGAGCGCTGCGAACGATGGTTTCAGTGCGCCCAAGGACTGCGCCGTGGTGCCCGGGCGTGGGAACTCGTCGGCCGCCAGCACGACCTGGCCATTGACGTCCAGGACCGGGATCACCGAGCGGGTGAACCTCCCGTCAGCCAACGCCTTGCCCGCCAGGGTCTGCGACTGCGCGGCGAACTCGTCGACATCCTCGCGGCTAAACCCCTCCATCGTGGCGATAAGGTCGGCGCTGACGCCCTGCGGCACGAAGCTCGTCGCATACGCCGTCTGTGGGTCCATCGCCCACGGGCCGCCGTCGGAGCCCATCGGCACCCGCGACATCGACTCGACGCCACCGGCGATAATCAGGTCCTCCCACCCCGAACGCACCTTCGCCGCGGCGATGTTGACAGCCTCCAGGCCAGAGGCACAGAACCGGTTGAGCTGCAGGCCTGCACCCGAAGTCTCGAAGCCAGCGGCCAACGCGGCCGTGCGGGCGATGTCGGCGCCTTGCTCACCGAGCGGCGTCACACATCCCAGGATGAAGTCCTCGACCGCGGCCGGGTCCAGCCCAGGGTTGCGCTTGCGCAGCTCGTCGATCAGGCCGACGACCAACGACACCGGCTTGCTCGCGTGCAGCGACCCAGTGTCCTTACCGCGCCCGCGCGGGGTGCGCACGGCGTCATAGACAAACGCTTCAGTAGTCATGAAGACCGTCCTCAAGGTGTGATGTGCGCGCTTTAGGTGGTTCGCATAGAGGCCAGAGGGGTCAAGCGCCCTTGGTTGGGGCCGAAGCGGTACCACGGCGGATTCTTGGTGACCCTAGTCAAGAGTTAACCAGAGAGGCTAATTCAGCTTGTGCTGACGGTCGGTCGGGGGTGTTCTTGCCGGTGTGGGCAACGCTCGCCCTGTTCAGTGTCAGCGCTCCTCGAAAACTAGGCCAGTGGTGCTCTAGAACCCAAGCGTCACAACCGGCCTACTTTTCGACGAGCGTCGACATTCAGGTCTCGGGGGAGCAGTCGAGCGCCGGTCCCGTTCTCGGGCGAGTTCGGGCGCCGACATCGTCGAGGGTGGGTAATGACGGCATTCGCAAGGATTCGGGGTTCTCGTTCTGAGAGCATGCTCCCGGTCTTCGGCCTGGCGGTCCCGGTCGAAGTCGAGGAGCAGGCCTTCGTGGGGAATCGGCGATCGCTGCCAGCTGAAGCTGACCGCCGGGCCGGTGATCCCGCTGCGGACAGGCCGCTGGAGAACCATCGGCGGACAGGGCGGCCGGTGTTGTTCGCATCGCGTCAGCGACGCTGGTGCTGCAAGGTTCCTGAACAGCTGCTCACCCTGACTGGCTGCTGGTGCTGAACCCGGTGACGGAGACGGCCTTAGCGCACATGTCCTGGTCCTGCTCGCCGGTGCCTCCGCTGGCGCCGAGTGCCCCGAGGAGCACGCCGCCGCGGTAGATCGGAACTGCGCCGGTCTGCGGGGTGAAGCGGCCATGAGTCATCGTGATGATGGCGGTCGCGAAGTTCGGCATCGGGGCCATCTTCTCCTTCTGCGCGGCGCTGGGCACGCCGTACGCCGCGGAGGTCCACGCTTTGCCGATCGCCACGTCGGCGCTCGCCCAGGGAGCCCCGTCCATGCGTGCGAACGCAAGCAGGTGCCCGCCGGCGTCCATGACCGCGAACGACATAGGCGGTGCCTCCAACTCAGTCGCCTCGTCCCGCGCGGCGGTGCACAGGCCCATGGCCTCGTCCAAAGTCAGCATGCCGTCCGCCTTCCTGTTGTGATCATCGGTTGGTGTAACCGTGACCGGTTGTTCTCCCGCCGCAATAGCATCTGCGCCCAACCGCGAATGGCTTGTCGTTCTGCCCATCAGCCGCAGCAACGGGTCGACCTGGTACAGATTCTGTGCTTCGTGCTTTGCCTGCGGGCCATCGGGGTCAGGTGTGCGCCCGGTGCGGGGCAGCCGGAGGACGCCGACGTCGGTCCCTAGCCCGCCACAGCTGCGTGAGTCGATCAGTGCGCTGAAGAGGTCGAACGTGGCGACAGGGTCAGGACTGGGTGAAGGCATTGACATCTCATGCGCACGACGGTTCTGTATTGTGGATATCGTCTTCTGCCAGTCGGAAGGTAGCCGCCGGCCTTTGTGTCGCCCGTGAACGTCCGTGAAGCCAGACTCCGAGATGGGGAATACCCTTCCCGGCTGACCCACCCAGGCCCCTTGACCTCCATCGGGCGAACCGAAGGGACCTCGCCGATGTCGGCACCAAAGGTCAGTGAGAAGGCCCCCCGGCGCGCCGGAGGCGTGCAGTCGCTGGAACGGGCCTTCGGCATCCTCGAGACGATGGCGGACGCCGGCGGGGCGCTCGGGCTCTCCCAGCTCGCGATCCGGGCCAACTTGCCGCTAACCACCATCCACCGCTTCGTGCGCACGTTGGTCGACCTCGGCTACCTTCGCCAGGAGCCCTCGCGCCAGTATGCCCTCGGCCCTCGGCTGATCTGGCTGGGAGAGTCCTCGGCACGCATGCTCGGCACGTGGGCCCGGCCCTACCTGACGGATCTGGTCGATGGCCTTGGTGAGTCGGCGAACCTGGCCATGCTCGACGGTGACCAGATCGTCTACATCGGTCAGGTCCCGTCCCGGCAGTCCATGCGCATGTTCACCGAGGTCGGGCGACGGGTCTCGCCGCACTGCACAGCTGTGGGCAAGGCGTTGCTGGCCCCGATCGACCCGGCCGACGTGCACGCGCTGCTGCGCCGCACGGGCATGCACCCTCACACCGAGCACACCATCACCGACCCGCAGGTGTTCGCCGCCCAGCTGGAGCAGGTCTTGGAGCGAGGATATGCCACCGACGACGAAGAGCACGAGCTGGGAGTGCGTTGCGTCGCGGTTGCGGTGCCCCGGGCCCCCTCACGGATCGCCTTGTCCGTTTCGGGGCCAGCCACCCGCATGACCGACGACATGGTGGCTCGGGCCGTCCCGCTGTTGACCGACGCCGCCCGGCGGTTCTCGGACAACCTTGCTTCAGGCCAGCCCCCGTACAACTCAGGTCCGGCAGCAGGGCCCGGCTGATTCTTGACGCTTGAGCTCTTGACATACCGAGTCGTCTCACACGGGATCGATCCAGCGGACGACGGCTGTCGGGTCTCGAAGGCTGGCCCTGGTTAAATTGACCTCGTCCTCAAGCCTGTCTACTGTTCTGAGGAAAGAAAAACAAATTCTGCATAGTGGAATTTATGAGCGAGGAGCATCGATGACGAACCCAGATGGCGTGCAGATCACTGGCAACAAGGGTGAGCGCTATGACGAAGTGCTCACCGCGCCGGCGCTGGCCTTCCTCGCCGATCTCCACCGGAGCTTTGACACTCGCCGGCTGGCGCTGCTCCAAGCCCGTTCGGACTGCTACGAAAGACTGGCAGCTGGAGGCACGCTCGACTTCTTGCCCGAGACACAGAAGATCCGCGACGGGGACTGGCAGGTCGCTCCAGCGGCGCCCGGCCTGGTCGATCGTCGCGTCGAGATCACTGGCCCCACCGACCGCAAGATGACGATCAACGCCCTCAACTCCGGGGCCAAGGTCTGGTTGGCCGACATGGAGGACGCGTCGACTCCCGCATGGGCCAACGTCGTCGAAGGCCAGCTCAACCTGAAAGACGCCCTCGACCGCACCATCGACTTCACCTCGCCCGAGGGCAAGTCGTATGCGCTCGGAGAGGACCTCGCCACCATCGTCGTCCGGCCGCGCGGCTGGCATCTGCCCGAGAAGCACATCGTCGTGGACGGGCACCCGATGTCGGGCGGCCTGGTCGACTTCGGTCTCTATCTCTTCCACTGCGCCCAGCGCCAGATCGACGCAGGCAAGGGCCCGTACTTCTACCTCCCCAAGCTGGAGAGCCACCTCGAGGCCAGGCTCTGGAACGACGTGTTCATCCGCGCCCAGGAGCTCCTCGCCATCCCGGTGGGCACCATTCGCGCCACGGTCCTCATCGAGACCTACCCGGCCGCGTTCGAGATGGAGGAGATCCTCTACGAGCTGCGCGAGCACTCTTCGGGGCTCAACGCCGGCCGCTGGGACTACATCTTCAGCGTTATCAAGAAGTTCCGTACCCGCGGACGCGACTTCATGCTGCCGGACCGCGCCCAGGTCACGATGACGGTGCCCTTCATGAACAGCTACTCCGAACTGCTCGTGCGGTCCTGCCACAAGCACGGCGCCCACGCCATCGGCGGCATGGCGGCCTTCATCCCGAGCAAGGACCCCGAGGTCAACGAGGCCGCCTTCGCCAAGGTCGAAGAGGACAAGGCCCGCGAGGCCGGCGCCGGGTTCGACGGATCCTGGGTCGCGCACCCCGGCATGGTCGAGGTGTGCAAGGCGGCGTTCACCGCAGTGCTCGGAGAACGACCCAACCAGATCGACAAGCTTCGCGAGGACGTTCATGTCACGGCCGAACAGCTGCTGGACGTCGCCGCGACGCCCGGCGAGGTGACCGAGGCGGGGCTTCGAAACAACATCAGCGTCGGCATCCAGTACCTCGCGTCCTGGTTGCGGGGATCGGGAGCGGTGGCGATCTTCAACCTGATGGAGGATGCGGCCACCGCCGAGATCTCGCGCTCGCAGGTGTGGCAGTGGCTGCACAACGACATCGTGCTCGCCGATACCGCTGAGGTCGTGACCCGCGAGCTGGTCGAACGCATCGTCGACGAGGAGATCGCCAAGCTGCCCGGCGAGCCCGGTGACTACGCGCAGGCGCGCGCCACCTTCGTCGACGTCGCCATCGCCGACGACTTCGCCGAGTTCCTCACCCTCCCGGCATACGAGCGGATGCCCTGAGGCATGGATGCGCGCGGGC
>CABDZX010000254.1_pt1 | contig 13632 bp, 12 predicted proteins | sample 3421941 | NCBI WGS metagenome assembly CABDZX01 (sample SAMEA5534341, study PRJEB31848) | metagenome | biome: tundra; feature: field; material: soil | place: USA | collected 2013-05 | depth 0.45 m
AGTCACGCCCGGATTGCGCGACGCCTGTCTCTTGGGGCGCTGGCCGCCACGACTGGCGGAATGGGCTATTTTCTGCTGGAGAACAGAGCCTCCCTCGCGTACACGGCGCGAGTGATTCCTGTGACTCTCCTGTTGTGCGCCCTGATTCTGCTTGCCACCGCCATCTTCCCCATCGGCCACAGCCGCTCACCGGACGACGATATGAGGATCGAATCGGGCGACCGCGCGGTGACCCCGCTTCTCGCGGTCGCTCTGGTGGCACTCATTCTTGCCATACTCCCGTACCTGTTGGTCGGCAAGCTCCCATCGTTCCACCAATGGGAGACCCGCCACCAGCTCCTGATGCCTCTCGGGGTTGCGATCATCATTGTGGCCACTATGCGGGCATTGTCAGGGATCTTCCCACTTTCGGCGGTTCGACTTGTCGCGCTGGGGCTCGTCACCGTCTTCACTCTCGTATCCTTGACCGTCTCCCTCAAGCTCGTCGCAGATTGGCGGAAGCAGGCTCAGGTTATCGAAGCACTCGCCAAAGATCCGCTCGTGCGCAGGGCGAGCATCGTCGTTTTCTCGGATCGGGCGCCCAGATTGAACTACGACGCGCGAGGGTTCAATTTCTATGAATACACGGGGTGGCTCGACGAGGCATTCGGGACTGAGTCGCGTCTGGGAATTGACCGGACCTCTGTTCCTTCATTTCTCCGTGGGGATTTCCAGCATTTTCAGGACGCTGCCTCGCGCTACGGTTTCGCCGAGTACAGGAAACCCACACACGGAGTCCTCATACAAATCATCCCCATCGAGGGTGCATCGTGGTGGACTCTGCTGGCTGGTGAGCCGGGCGTCAGCCTCCGGGTGACACCCATCGCCAGCTGGACCAAGCTGGCCGCAGAAAGCAGATCGGCTTCGGCTACCCCCGTGCCCACCGGCACGGGTTAGCCGTTTGGGGCAGCGACCTGCCAGCAGATGTTGGTGGGTCGCCGGGCGCGAGGCCGATCAGCGCGGGGCGACCAGCGGCAGGGCGCTGGTCAGGGACTGGCGCCAGGAGGGCAGCGGGTCCAGGGCGGCCCCTCGCCAGGCCTCATGCCCGAGCACGCTGTAGGCCGGCCGGGGTGCCGGCAGCGGGAACGCGTCGGTGCTCGTGGCCTTCACCCGCGCGGAGTCCAGACCCAGCTCGGCGAAGATCGCCTGGGCAAAGCCGAACCACGTCGTCTCCCCCGCGGACGTGCCGTGATAGGTCCCGAACGGCGCGCCGGCCTGCACGAGTCGCACGATCGCGGCCGCCAGGTCGACGGTCCAGGTCGGCTGGCCACGCTGGTCGTCGACCACCATGACCGTGTCCCGCTCGGCGGCCAGTCGCGCCATGGTCTTGACGAAGTTCGGCCCGTGGGCGCCATACAACCAGGCGGTGCGCACGATCCAGGACTGCGGGCACAGGGCCCGGACGGCCCACTCCCCTGCCGCCTTGGTCCGGCCGTAGGCCGAGCGCGGAGCGGGAGGCGCGTCCTCTGGATACGGTCTGCTGGCGTCGCCGGCAAAGACGTAGTCGGTGGACAGCTGCACCATCGGGATCCGGGCACCCGAGCAGGCGCGGGCCAGGTTCGCCGCCCCCACTGCGTTGACAGCAAAGGCCTCGCCCTCGTGGGTCTCGGCATCATCGACCGCGGTCCAGGCTGCGACATTGACCACGAAATCGTGGCCGGCCACGGCGGCAAGACAAGCGTCCGGGTCGGTGATGTCGAGGTCGTCGCGGCCCACAGCAGTCACCTCGTGAGCGCTCAGTGACCCGTTGGGCGCGCGACCATCCACGTCGCCGTCACCGAGTTCGGCGACCAGGTCCTGCCCGAGCATCCCGCCTGCGCCGACGACCAGCCAACGGCTCACGGGTTTGGTACCACGGTTGGGTTGGGCATGCAGAGAGGCTACCGGAAGCGGCGGCGGCCAGCCGGGGCCGGCAGCAACCATCGGGCACGATAGCCTGCCAAGCATGAAAGGAATCATCCTCGCCGGGGGCTCCGGGACAAGACTTCACCCCATCACCCGCGGAATCAGCAAGCAACTCATGCCGGTCTACGACAAACCGATGATCTACTACCCGCTGTCGACGCTACTGATGGCCGGCATCCGCGAGATCCTGATCATCACCACGCCGCAGGATCTTGCGCAGTTCAAACACCTCCTCGGAGACGGCTCCGCCTGGGGCATCAGCCTCTCGTACGCGGTGCAGCCCAGCCCCGATGGTCTGGCGCAGGCCTTCATCATCGGCGCCGACTTCATGGGCCAGGACGCGGTGGCGCTGGTACTGGGCGACAACATCTTCTACGGCACCGGGCTGGGCGCCTCGCTGCGCAGGCACACCGACCTCAAAGGTGGTCACGTGTTCGCCCACCACGTCTCCGAGCCGAGCGCTTATGGCGTGGTCGAGTTCGACCAGGACGGCACGGTGCTATCGATCGAGGAGAAACCGGCCCGGCCCAAGTCGAGCTACGCCGTCCCCGGGCTTTACTTCTACGACAACGACGTCATCCAGATCGCCGCGAACCTGGCGCCCAGCGCCCGCGGCGAGCTCGAGATCACCGGGATCAACGAGGACTATCTGTCGCGGGGGGAGCTGAGCGTCACCGTTCTGCCCCGTGGCACGGCGTGGTTCGACACCGGCACGTTCCAGGGTCTGCTGGAGGCCAGCCAGTTCGTCCACGTCGTGGAGGCCCGGCAGGGAAACAAGATCGGGTGTGTCGAGGAGATCGCCTGGCGCAACGGGTGGCTGAGCGATGCCGAGTTCTCCGACCTGGCCGATCCGCTGGTCAAGAGCGGCTACGGGGTCTACATGCACTCCGTGCTGGCCGAGGCCGGGGCCCACACCTGATGGACATCAGAGCGCTGGACATCGCAGGCTCCTTCGAGATCACCCCGCGGCAGTTCTCCGATGACCGCGGCGTGTTCCTGGAGTCCTTCCGCGGCGACCGGCTCGCCGGCGCCATCGGGCACCGACTGGACGTCATCCAGACCAACGTGTCCGTGTCGTCGCGGGGAACGGTCCGCGGCGTGCACTTTGCCGACGTGCCACCGTCCCAGGCCAAGTACATCACCGCGCTATCGGGGTCCTTCATCGACTTCGTCATCGACATCAGGGTGGGCTCCCCGACGTTCGGCCAGTGGGAAAGCGCCCTGCTCGACACCGTCGACCGGCGCGCCGTCTACCTCGCCGAGGGCCTGGGCCACGCGATCTGCTCCCTGGAGGACGACTCCACGGTCATGTATCTGTGCTCTGCCACCTACGACCCGGCGCGCGAGCACGCCATCAACGCCCTGGACCCGCAGCTCGCCCTGGCCCTGCCTGAGGGGGTCACCCCGTTGCTGTCACCCAAGGACGCCGCGGCCCCCTCGTTGAGCCAGGCCGCCGCACAAGGACTACTCCCCCGGTATGACCAGTGCCTTCGCTACTATGCGGAGCTCACCTCAGGAGCAGTAGAGACTACCTGAGCGGCCCCGCAGCTGGCTTTGCGCGGGTTGGCGCAGCCTCAGCGCCCCAATCCCCTGCGACGCCCAGATCCGGGCGGCGATGTGGAAGAGCTACGGCCGCCCGGAGCTCGCCGGTGTCATGGACCTGCACCCGGTCGCGCTCAGCGACCTGCTGGCCGTGAGCGGCCCGGCCACCCTGCCAGACGAGTCACAGATCAGCGGGGCCATCGCCGTCGACCATGGCGTCGCCGGGCAGATGGTTCATCCCGGCGCCAATCAGTGCCTCGATGAGACGAAACTCGTAGTCGTCGTCTATGGAGAATGCCTGCGACTCCGGGATCACGAATCCCCTGAACGTGCCTTCGTCGAACCAGCTCGTCTGCAGGCGCCGAACGAACTCGGATCGCCAGACGTAGAAGTTGCCGTTGATACGAAGGAAGGGCGCAACATCCTGGCGCCGCGTGATGCCGGCCGCTTCGGGGAACAGGCGCTCCAGGGCGCCTTCTGGTCCCACCCGCACTCCGACCCACAGCGGGTTGAAGACGGGCTCCGACACGGCAATAACACCATCGGCAGCCTCATCGAGCGGGTCACCAGAATGGAGCTGGCGTATGGCGCGCCCCAGGACCGATGGGTCGCGGCACGGACTGGTCGGCTCCATGAGGATGACCGCGTCGTACAGCTTCTGATCCTCACGCTCGGCATGTTCGAGAGCGTGACGGACGACAGCCGCCATCGGGGTGTCGTCGCGCGCAAGTTCCTGCGGACGAAGGAAGGGAACGTCCCCGCCCAGATCTTTTGCGACGGCAGCGATCTCGGGGTCGTCCGTGGAGACGATGGCACGGGTGACTTCTGGGATGAGCGTCGCACACCGAATCGTGTGGCCGATCAACGGAATGCCGCCAAGGAGCCGCAAGTTCTTGCCTGGCAGCCCCTTGGAACCACCGCGCGCGGGGATAATCGCAAGGACCTCAAAACTCAAGGTGACGGACCTCTCTTGTCAGCTGCGAGCGCGCTGTGCCGACGGTCTTGGGTGGGATCTCGGTGTATTCCGCGCCTGGGCATCCCTAGTATGACGTGTGTGCTGACCGATCCCAACGCGACCAGGGCGGGTTGCTGATGCTTCAGGTGCAGGCCGGAGACTGGATGCTCCTCGGCGCAGGCGGCCATGGTCGTAGCGTCGCCGACGTCATACAGCGGGCAGGCGGTCGTGTCGTCGCTGTCCAGGACCCCGGGCCCGAATCCGGGTGGTCCGTTCCGGCGGAGGCATCGCTGACCCGCGCCCTGGCCCGGTTCGGGGCCAGCTGCCAGGGGCGCGTGCTCGTCACCGTCGGCGAGAACCTGCTACGTGCTCGGATCTATGACGAGGCCGTGGCTGCTGGCGCCGCCCTGGGCACCTTGGTGGCCGTCACGGCGACGGCTTCGAGTCCCCCAGGGGGCAGCGCCGTCCTGTTGGAGCACTCGCACGTCGGTCCAGGTGCCGTCATCGCCGAAGGAGTCATCATCAACACCGCAGCTGTGGTCGAGCACGACGCCCAGATCGGCGCTTTTGCCCACATCGCACCTGGCGCGCGAGTTCTGGGAGGTGCCCGGGTAGGTCATGGCACGCTGATTGGTTCGGGCGCCGTGGTGCTGCCGGGGGTCGTCATCGGCGCGAACGTCGTCGTCGGCGCGTCAGCCGTCGTAACATCTAACGTGCCTGACGGTTGCGTAGTTGTTGGCGTGCCCGCTCGTATTGTCTCCCGCTGAGCGAGTGGCGCGTCGAAGGCAAGAGCCGAACAATCCACCCGAAACCCCGAACAAGGAGCACGAAATGCAACCCGTTCCGATCGCCGGTCACCTGGTGGGCGGCGAAACGCCGTTCGTGATCGCCGAAGTCGGCGTGAACCATGACGGGAGCGTGGACAAGGCTCATCTGCTCATCGATGTGGCGGCAACATCGGGCGCACAGGCGGTCAAGTTCCAGACGTTCTCACCCAAGGCCCTTGTTTCGGCCAACGCCGCGACGACTCCGTACCAGAAGCGTGCGGGTGCCACCCAGACTCAGGCAGAGCTGCTTGAGTCGTTGACCTTGCCGCGTGGCGCGTGGCTAGAGCTGGCTGAGCATGCCAATACTCGTGGCCTGATCTTCTTGTCCACTCCCTTTGACCTGGTCAGCGCGGATCTCCTGGTCGATCTCGGCGTGCCCGCCCTGAAGTCACCTTCTGGGGAGCTGACCAATCTGGCCTTTCTGAGGGCTCTGGCCGACTACGGGCTACCGCTGTTCGTATCTACCGGGATGGGTGAGGAGCGTGAGGTCGACGCCGCCGTCGCCGCCGTCGCCAAAGCCCCCGGACTCATCCTCTTCCACTGCGTGTCTGCCTATCCTGCGCCGCCCGAGGAGTGCAACCTGCGGGCGATCCCGTCGATGCAGGCACGATACGCGGTGCCCGTGGGATGGTCCGACCACACGCCCGGAGCGACCACAGCCGTGGTCTCGGCTGCGCTCGGCGCTCGAGTGTTCGAGAAGCACTTCACCCTCGACCGGAACGCACCAGGTCCCGACCATGCGGCCAGCGTCGAACCGGATGAGCTCGGCGCGTACGTGCAGGCCGTGCGCGACGCGGTCAAGTCGCTCGGGGACGGTGTGAAGCGTCGGGTTGCCAGCGAACAAGAGAACAGCCCGCTGGTCAGGCGCGGTTGGCATGCCGCACATGACCTGCCGCTGGGCCATGTGCTGTGCGAGGGAGACCTGCTGGCCCTTCGGCCTGAGACGGCTATCTCCGTAGGACGGGACTTGGTCGGCATACGCCTGCGGCGGGGTGTGGCACAAGGCGATGCCCTCAATCCCGAAGATCTTGAGCCACCGCTTGCCGACGATCGATGAAGGTCATCGTATTCGTCGGCGGTCGGGCCGACCTGGGTCCACTCGCCCCGGTGATCGACTCGATGGCGCGGCGGCCGGGGTTCGACGTGAGGGTGGTGACCGCTTTGACCTTCGACGCAGCATCGCTTCGCGCCGAGCTGAGCGCACATGGGGTGGCAGCCGCTGTGCAGGTCGCCGCAGTCGGCCCGCTGCTTGATGGCGACCAGGCCGAGAACCTCGTTGCGTGCGGGGCTCGGGTATCCGAAGGCATCTCGGCGTGCCTGTCCGAGCAAGCCGATGTTCTCGTCGTACTCGGCGATCGCTGGGAGCTGCCCTTTGTGGTGATGCCGGCTGTGCTGTTCGGCGTCCCGGTGGTTCATCTGCATGGGGGCGAGGTGACCGAGGGCGCGATCGACGAACGAGTCCGTCATGCGGTGACCAAGCTCGCCGACGTGCACTGCGTCGCATCCAAGGACGCGGCAGCGCGACTTCGCCAGCTCGGTGAGGAGCCGGCGTCGATCCATGTCACCGGGGCGCCAGGGCTCGACCGCTATCGCAAGACGCATCCCGCGAGCGAGCGCGAGCTCGCCGCGATTCTGGGCCGCGCCGTTGCGCGACCGCTCGCGCTCTTCACCTACCATTCGGTGACCACCGAGCCAGTTGACGCCGTCGCGCAGAATGCGGCCGCAGCGCTGCGTGCGGCTGCGGGGGTCGCGTCGCAGGTCCTGGTGACCCACCCTGGGCCTGACTCCGGACGAGATGCCGTCCTGACGGCGATTACCGAAGTGGCCGCGCAGTTGGACAACGTTGTCGTGGTGCCGAGTCTGGGGAGTCGGTACCCGCCGATACTGGCTGCCTGCGACATCGTCGTCGGCAACTCCTCCAGTGGCGTCATCGAGGCGGCTGCGGTGGGGATCCCGGCGGTCGACATCGGCCGGCGGCAGACAGGTCGCCTGCGCGGGGCCAACGTCCTGCATGCCGAGGATGGGCTCACCCCGGTCGCTGACGCACTACGTCGAGGCCTCGATCCGAGTTTCGCGCGTTCATGGGGACACCTGATCAACCCGTATGGTGACGGGAAGGCTGCCGACGGTATAGCCGATGTGATCGCCTCAGCCGGTGGGCCGCCGCGACGCAAACGGTTCCTAGACACTGAGTTCCGCACGAGCAAGGAGTATCGATGACCATCAGAGAGCTCAACGAGTTCGTGGTCGGGGTGGCGGCGACTCTCGGAGACGCCATGCGGACGATGGACAAGTTCGGGCACGAAGTGGCCGTGCTCGTTGACGAGCAGGGAAAGCTCGCGGGAATCATCACCGACGGCGACGTCCGTCGTGCGTTCCTGGCCGGCGCGGGGCTGCAGACCGCCGCAAAGCAGGTCGCCTCCCCCGTGCCCACCGTGGTCCTGGAAGGGATGGGCCGAGCCCACGTGCTCGATGTCATGCGGGCCAAGCATCTCAACCAGATCCCGATCGTGGATGCCGAGGGCACGGTAGTCGGGTTGCACACCCTCTCGGCGGTCGTGGGGATCGAGCCTCGCCCCAACGCCGCGGTGATCATGGCAGGGGGACGCGGAGTCCGGCTGGGGGCTCTGACGCGCGACACCCCCAAACCCCTCGTGCCGGTCGCGGGGCGGCCGATTCTGGAGTGGATCGTCCTGAATCTGGTCGGCAGCGGTGTCAGCGACCTGTTCATCACGGTGAACTACCTTGCCCACCAGATCGAGGAGAAGCTTGGTGACGGCTCCCAGCTGGGCGCGCAGATCCACTACGTCCGGGAGAATCCAGAGACTCCTTTGGGGACTGCGGGTTCCCTGGCGCTGATTCCCAGGGACCAACTTCCTTTGGGGCCCCTGCTGGTCATGAACGCCGACCTCATGGTTCAGTTCGATGCCGGAGAGCTGATCGACGAACACGAGCAGAACGGTGCCGCGGTGACGATAGCCACGAGGCGGTACCGCCACGAGGTGCCGTTCGGTGTCGTCACCCGGAACACAAACGGCGACGTCGAGAGCCTCGCCGAGAAACCGGAGCTCGATGTGGAGGTGAATGCCGGCATCTACGTGGTGTCGCAAGAGGTGCTGAGTCTGGTCCCGGCGGGCCGAGCCAGTACGATGCCTGGGTTGATCGAGGCATGTATCGCGGCCGGCCACGAGGTCGGCGCATGGGCTATGGAGTCCGACTGGATCGACGTGGGTTCGCCTCGGGATCTGGCGAAGGCGAAAGGGCAGTTTTGAGCAATCCGGTTGTGAGCAATCCAGTTTTGAAGAGTCTCAGCGGAAAAACGGTACTTGTGACCGGCGCCGATGGGTTCATCGGCAGTCACCTGGTCGAGCGGTTGGCCGAAGAAGGCGCCAACGTGCGAGCAATGTGCCTGTACAACTCGAACGGCTCTGCCGGGTGGCTTGACGACTCGCCCGTGCTGCGCGACGGAAGCGTCGACGTCGTCCTCGGAGACGTCCGAGACCCGGAGTTCGTGCGGCGGGTGGTCTCCGGCGCCGATGTCGTGCTGCACCTCGCAGCGCTGATTGCCATTCCGTACTCCTACGAGGCTCCGCGCTCGTTCGTCGACACCAACGTGATGGGCACGCTCAACGTGCTGGAGGCTGTCCGTGCCGAGGGCACGCCGCAGCTGGTGAATACCTCGACGAGCGAGGTATACGGCACCCCTGAGACCGTGCCGATCGACGAGAGTCACCACCTGCGAGCGCAGTCCCCCTACAGCGCGACCAAGATCGCTGCCGACAAGCTGTGCGAGTCATATGCCCTCTCCTTCGAGACGCCCGTGACGATCCTGAGGCCCTTCAACACCTTCGGCCCGCGCCAGTCGATGCGCGCGGTCATCCCGACGATTCTGGCTCAGCTGATCGCTGGTGTGCGGGAGGTCAGCCTCGGCGCGGTGGATCCGCGTCGCGACTTCACCTTTGTCAGCGACACCTGCGACGGCTTCGTCCGCGCCGCGACCGCGGGCCTGGAACCGGGCTCGGTCGTCCAGCTGGGGACCGGACGGACGGTCTCGGTCAGGGAGGTCTTCGACATCTGTGCGAAGGTTGTCGGAGTCGACGCAAGGATCATCACCGATGATCGTCGGATTCGTCCCGCCGGCTCTGAGGTCGAGATCCTTCAGTCAGACCCGAAGCGGGCCCTGGAGACCCTCGGGTGGCGCCCGAGCGTCAGCCTCGAGGAAGGCCTGGCGGCGACCGCCGAGTGGTTGCGGACACGAGTCGACAAGCACAGCGCACAGGAGTACCACCGATGAGCGACAACACGATGGTGCCCCTGGCCGTGCCTGCCATCGGCCCTCGCGAGATCGAGCTGGTCACTGAGGCCGTCACCTCGGGTTATGTCTCCTCGGTCGGTCCGTTCGTCACGCAGTTCGAGAACACGTTCGCCGAGACGGTCGGTGCAGGTTACGCGATCGCCTGTGCGACCGGGACCGCGGCCCTGCACGTCGCGCTGCGGGTGCTGGGCGTCGGGGCCGGAGACGAGGTGGCCGTCTCGGACTTCACGTTCGTCGGATCGGTGAACCCGATCGCCTACCAGGGAGCATCCCCGCTCTTCGTCGACAGTGAACCCACGACCTGGAACATGGACTCCTCCTTGCTGATCGAGCACCTCACCGAGCGGCTCTCCCGCGGCGAAGCGATGCCCAAAGCCGTCGAGGTCGTTCATGTGCTCGGCCAACCGGCGCAGGTGGACGACCTCTTGCAGTTCTGCGGGGAGCACGGCATCGCCGTGCTGGAGGATGCTGCCGAGTCGCTCGGCGCCAGGTGGTCGCAGGGCGCACTGGCCGGAACCCACACCGGCACCGCCGGGACGATCGGTGCGTTCTCGTTCAACGGGAACAAGATCGTGACAACCGGCGGTGGCGGCATGATCGTGACCGACGATGCCGCTCTGGCGGCCCGTGCCAGACACCTGACGACCCAGGCGAAGGTTCCGGCCGTCGGATACCTGCACGACGAGGTCGGGTACAACTATCGCCTGACCAATCTGTCCGCCGCCCTTGGTGTCGCCCAGCTCGAGCGGCTCGGTGAGTTTGTCGATCGCAAACGAGCCATTGCAGCGCGCTATGACGCGCAGCTGCCGGCCGTCGGGATCCAGACCCCCCCACGGGTCCCGGGACTGGACGCGACGTACTGGCTGTACTCCGCGCTGGTCCCTGTCGACATGGGAGCGCAGGGACGCGACCTACTCCTGAAGTACCTGAACTCTCACAACATCGGTGCCCGCGCCTTGTGGCGACCGCTGCATCAACAGCCTCCGTACCAGGACGCCCGCCGTCTTGGTGGGGCCGTGGCCACTGACCTCTTCGAGCGCGGGTTCTCGCTGCCGTGTTCCTACGAACTGACCGATGAGCAGCAGGATAGGGCTATCGACGCTGTGAAGTCGTTCTTCGGGACCAGTCGTTAGCATCGGAACGGGAAGTGCCAGCCGAGAGGTTCTCGGCCGTGGTTCCATCTACACACTGGCCACCGCAGCACCAATGTTGGCAGGGGTGGTTCTTCTGCCTGCGCTGACTCGTTTGCTCAGCCAGACGTCCTACGGGCTCGTGGCAGTGGCGCTCATTGTCATTCAGTTTGGAACCATCCTGATGGGCCTGGGACTGTCGCTGTCAATCGTGCGGCATGCGATTCTTGAGGAGTCGGGTTTGCCCGGCGCCCGCGGTCTGGTCATCTCGTCATTGCTGACGGCCGGTGTGATCTGCGCACTCGGCCTGCTTACCGGGCAATGGTGGAGCGGGATCCTGCTGGGTCAGCCATGGGTGCCGGCCCTGGACCTGGCGGTTCTGGCGGCAGCAGCCGCTGCGGTCGTGGCGAACGTTCAGGCGCTGTTCCGGGCCGAGGACCGGGCCTGGTGGTTTGTCGCGCTGGCAGCAGCGGGCACGTTGCTCGGGCCACTGGCCGGCATCCTCATCATGCTCACCACTGAGAGAAGCCCCCGCGCCTACCTTGTCGGGTTGACACTGGCGTACCTGTGCGCCGCAGTGTTCGGCGTGGTCTTCGTCATGCGCAGCGGAGAAGTCCTCTACAGACGCAAGGAGCTGGGGCTCGCCCTGAAAGTCGGGCTGCCAACGATCCCCCATCAGCTGGCGCTTGCTCTGGCCACGGGAGCGATGGTCCTGATCGCGACCCATCGATACGGGCTCGGCGCCAGCGCGCAGCTGACGGTGGCGCTCTTCATCGGAATCGTACCGACGTACATCACGTCTGCCCTGAACAATGCCTGGGCTCCCCTGGTCATGCGCGCTCCCGCCTCCGAACGCGGTGAGACGATCAACACGACTGCTCTGGATATCGGCTGGGTCGCTGCCTGTGGTTCAAGTGTCGTGGCCCTCCTGGCGCCGTGGATCATCCAGATTGTGGCTCCGCCCTCTTACTCGGTCAGCGTGCTGGTTCCTGTTGTCGCTGCGGTCTCAACTGTGGCCGTCCTGTCCGTGACGTACCTTGCCAGCTCGCACCTTGTCTTTGTCTCCGGCAGAACCACCGGACTGGCGATCAGCACGCCGATCAGTCTGGCGCTCGGTGTCCTCACGGCAGTAGTTCTGGTGGGACCCCTGGGGTTGTTTGGTGCCAGCTCTGGCATCGTCGCCATGTACGTGTGTCTGGCCATCACCACGTGGATTCTGTCGAAGATGGTGTCCCCCGATCACTGGTCACCCAACGTGATGCTGCGACCCACCGCGCTGGCGCTGTGCGGCGCCCTCCTGGGCGGGCTGCTGCCCTTCGTCGGGGCGGGTGCGGCGCTGCGGGTCGGGCTGAGCCTGGCCGTGACCTTGTTTGGGGTGCGTACCCTTCGTGGGGCCATGCGCCTTGCCTGATCTGAGGCGCATGACTTGACGGCGAGCGCGGCCGGGCTGGCCGGGTCGCGGGCTGTGCTTCTGTAGTATTGGCCGGTGCCCAAACCGAGCAAGCGAGTCCTAGGGCTCGACGGTGTTCGGGGCATAGCGATCCTGCTCGTGGTCGCCGAGCACTACGGCACGAGCACCGCACACGGAACCTCGTGGTTCCGATACGGCGGCATCGTCGGGGTAACCCTCTTCTTCGTCCTGTCGGGATACCTGATCAGCAGGCTGCTGCTCGCTGAGAACACACGACGGGCAAAGATCGACTACCGGGCCTTCTACATGCGGCGAGCGCTCAGACTGCTGCCCGCCCTGCTGGCGTTCCTGCTGCTGACACCCCTGATCTACTGGGCGGTGGGTGACCCTCGCCTGCATCAGTTGCCCAAGTATGCCCTTGAGGTCTTGTTCTACGTGGGCGACTTCGTCCGGGCCGGCGGCGACAGTCTCGGCGCGTTTGACCACACCTGGTCGCTGTCGGTCGAGGAGCAGTTCTACTTTGTGTGGCCGGTCGTCATCAGCGGCGTTCTGGCCTGGGCCGCCTACACGAAGCGATCAGTCACGAAGATGATCTTCGCTCTGGCCATCCTGTCGCTGGCTTGGCGGCTGGTTGCGGCCCACCGGTTCGGGTTCACCCGGGTTTACTTCTCGCCCGACACGAACGCGTTCGCCCTGCTGTTCGGATGCGCCCTTGCTGCCTGGGATCGGGACCGGGTCAGGGCGATACGAGAGCACAGTGCCCTGGTGTGGGCCACTGTCATTGCGTTGGTTGCCTGCTCCGCGTTCCCCACCATCAACTTGTTGACCACCGACCAGACCATCATCAGGTACGGGCCACCATTGGTGGCACTGCTGGGGTTGGCTCTGGTCTACGCAGCAAGCAGCAGCAACCACTGGTTGCTCACCAACCCCATCCTCACGTCTTTCGGCAAGATCTCGTACGCCTGGTATCTGTGGCATCAGACGCTGTTGACGCTGGCGCCGAACGGCCACCCGTTGACATCCGAGGGTCGGGTTGTTGCCGTGTTTGCCTCCTATGTCGCCGCGTGGCTCTCGTGGTTCCTGGTGGAGCGCTCGACGCTACGGCTGAAGGGGCGCTTCGACCGGACTCAGGTGCCGGTGACCCATGAGGCTCTGGTGCCGGTGACCCATGAGGCTCTGGTGCCGGTCGTGGTCGACGAAGTGGCTTCGCGGGACTAGCCGGACTGTGCAGTGCCACGGACCCGGTCTGCTGATCGGGTTGGCGCGGTTTCTGACCGGCGACCTGGCACGGTTACTGCCAGACTGCGGTGGGGGCCCAACGTCGGCAGGGACGACGAGTCCCAACCGAGGAAGTGATGACCATGTGACGATGACCATGCCCGGCGAGATCGGATCTGCAGGCACCGAAACCGGCCTGCTCCGGCGCCCCCACCCGCGCATCATCGCGGGCATCGAAGGCCTGCGAGCCTGCGCGGGGACCGACCTGGGCGTCAGCAACTGGCTGA
>CABDZX010000293.1_pt1 | contig 12913 bp, 11 predicted proteins | sample 3421941 | NCBI WGS metagenome assembly CABDZX01 (sample SAMEA5534341, study PRJEB31848) | metagenome | biome: tundra; feature: field; material: soil | place: USA | collected 2013-05 | depth 0.45 m
AGCCTCATGATGCGCTCGCCCAGGGCATGGCGGGCAGCACGATCCGGGCGATGACGCCGCGCGCAGGGCCCGGCCTGAGCTCGAAGGCGCCGCCGCAGGCGCACACCAGCGCCCGGGTGATGGTCAGCCCGAGCGAGTTGTTGGTGGGCACCTTTCCGAGCCCCGGGCCGTCGTCGATGACTTGGATGGTGACCTCGCTGTCGGTGCCGTTGACCGCAACGCTGACGTGCCCGCCGGGGCCGGCCGCTCGCACGGCGTTGTCTAGCACGCAGCTGACGGCTCGGCTGAGCGCCACCGGTGCCACGACAGCAATAGCACGGTCAATGCCGATGCACGCGATCTCGCATCGTGCTATGGGCTGCGCTCGCATGACGCACCGCGCCGCAAGGTCGACCACGTCGACGCTTACAACTCGGTCGAGGGGCCGGCTGTCGTCGACGTCGACGATGGGCTGGTAGAAGACCCGCAGCTCGCCCATTACGGGACCCAGGCTTGCATCGCCGACTTGGCGCTGGCCTTGTCCCTGCCGATGAAGTGATAGTCGATGTCCCTGGCGGTGAAGCCGATCACGCTATTGCCTTCGACCGTCCCGACCCGCCTCCCATAGAGGCTGATGAGCCAGAGCCCCTGGTTAGGCTTCGTGAAAGTGATGCCTGCGCTGATCAAAGTGATGCCTGCGCTGATCAAAGTGATGCCTGCGCTGATCGGTTGATGCTTCATGGCGAACTCGATTCGGCTGTCCTTGAATGAAGGACACTGGCCACCGAGGTCTGGAGCGGTAAGTGGTAAGCCACGCCACAAGGGTCTGGGGGACGTAGAAGCTAGTGTGCCCGACGCAGCCGGTCCTGTACTCGTCCCTTCGGGTCGTGTACTCATCCGTTCGGAGTCGTGTACTCATCCGTTCGGATGAGTTTCGGAAGGGATCACCGACCTTTCATCCCTCGACCCGGTAGTAGGCTTCCAGTTCGACCGCCACGGCAGACGAGTGTGGCGCCAAGCGCAAAACGTGCTCGACTCCGCCCAGGCCCAGGCCCAGGCCCAGGCCCACGCCTACGCTCGCCGCGCGATCGGCGAGACCGTCGTCCCGTTCGGAGTCTGTACGGAACGATCCAACGTCCAAGCCGGGGTCACGTGAGCTTGACCGAAACAGTGACAAGTACGGGCGGTATCTACCGCACGGCGCCGATGATGCTGGGCGGCTTCGGCGCGGTCGGCCATGCCCGCATAAGCTGGTCTCGAGTCCTGTGCTGCGGACCATGAGATGTTTTCGCTTCGGTCTGGGCTCCAGCCTCGGGGCCGTCTTCAACATGTGGTAGCTCGGCTGGTGTGACGAGGCGATGGGCGCTTTCATGGAATCGATCGGGCACGGATACGCGACGTTGCGGGCGAGCGGGATGGACGCCGTGCTGCGCAAGGCAGAGCTGGAGTGGGTCGACAGTCCGCAGGCTTTTGAGCACGCCGAGGTTGCGGTGCGGGTCGAGCATGTTGGCATGACGTCGTTCCGCCTCGGATATGACATCGAGCGAGTGCTCGAGCGAGGGAATGTGTCAGGCCGGCAGCCGGCGCGGTGCGCCCAGGTGGCCATCACCTACGTGTGTGTCCAGATCGCAGGCCGCCACAGCGTGCCCATCCCGGGTGGCTTGCGCGAGGCACTTGTCAGCGATCGGGCCTGAGCCCAAGGGCATCGGACAATCTGGCGCGGGATGTGGTTAGATATCTTGACGTCAAGATAAATACCGAAGGAGCCGACGGTGAGCGAGCACAGCGTGGACAGTTTTGGTGCCAAGGGGACTCTTCAGGTCGGGGACGCGTCATACGACGTATTCCGGCTGTCTGCGGTCGGTGGCAGCCAGCGGTTGCCCTTCAGCCTCAAGATCCTGCTGGAGAACCTCCTGCGCAACGAGGACGGCGCCAACATCACCGCAGAGCAGATCAGCGCTCTTGCCGGGTGGGATCCCAGCGCCGAGCCCGACACCGAGATCCAGTTCACGCCCGCGCGCGTGATCATGCAGGACTTCACCGGCGTTCCGTGCATCGTGGACCTCGCCACGATGCGCGAGGCTGTCGCCGAGCTGGGGGGCGACCCGAGCCGGATCAACCCGTTGGCACCCGCAGAGATGGTCATCGACCACTCAGTGATCGCCGACGTCGCCGGCCGGGCTGACGCCTTCGAGAGGAACGTCGACCTGGAGTACCAGCGCAACGAGGAGCGGTACCAGTTCCTTCGTTGGGGCCAAAGCGCGTTCAACGACTTCAAGGTCGTGCCGCCCGGCACCGGGATCGTGCACCAGGTCAACATCGAGCACCTTGCCCGGGTCGTCTTCGACCGCGCAGGCATGGCTTACCCCGACACCTGCGTCGGCACCGACTCACACACCACGATGGTCAACGGCCTGGGCGTCCTGGGCTGGGGGGTCGGGGGCATCGAGGCCGAAGCAGCGATGCTCGGCCAACCCGTCTCCATGCTCATCCCCCGGGTCGTGGGCTTCAAGCTGCTCGGCGAGATCCCTTCCGGGGTGACGGCCACCGACGTTGTCCTGACGATCACCGAGATGCTGCGCGCGCACGGAGTCGTCGGCAAGTTCGTGGAGTTCTACGGCCAGGGAGTCTCGGCGGTGCCGCTGGCCAACCGCGCCACGATCGGCAACATGAGCCCCGAGTTCGGCTCGACCGCGGCCATGTTCCCCATTGACGAGGTCACCTGCGAGTATCTGCGCCTCACGGGCCGCAGCGAACAGCAGGTCGCACTGGTCGAGGCCTACAGCAGGGAACAGGGCCTGTGGCACGATGCGTCGCTCGAGCCGCTCTTCTCGGAGTACCTCGAGCTCGACCTTTCCACGGTGGTCGCGTCCATCGCCGGGCCCAAGCGCCCGCAGGACCGCATCTCGCTGACCGAGGCCAAGGAGTCCTTCCACCGGTCGCTTGAGGACTATGTGGATGATGACGAGAACGGCCACAGCGTCCTCGACGAGGCTGGCAAGGAGTCGTTCCCGGCCAGTGACGCCCCCACCTACCAGCCAAACGGCCAGAGTGCCTCGGAGCACGCTGCGGACCGTCCTCACGGGTTGCTCGGCCGGCCCAGCACGAGTCGGGCCAGCAACAAGGTGCCGCTCACGCTGGCCGATGGCACGGTAACCGAGATGGACCACGGTCACGTGGCGATCGCCTCGATCACCTCGTGCACCAACACGTCCAACCCGTCGGTCATGGTGGCGGCCGCGATGCTGGCTAAGAACGCCGTCACGCGTGGCCTGAGCGCCAAGCCCTGGGTCAAGACGTCCATGGCGCCGGGCTCCAAGGTCGTCACCGACTACTACGAGAAGGCCGGCCTCTGGCCATATCTGGAGAAGCTCGGATTCCACCTGGTCGGTTACGGCTGCACGACCTGTATCGGCAACTCCGGCCCGCTGGCCGAGGAGGTCTCGGCGGTCGTCCAGAAGCATGACCTCAGTGTCGTCTCGGTGCTGTCGGGCAACCGCAACTTCGAGGGGCGGATCAACCCCGACATCAAGATGAACTACCTCGCCTCGCCTCCGCTGGTCGTGGCCTATGCGCTGGCCGGCACCATGGACTGGGACCCGGAGTCGGAGCCGCTCGGCACCGACCCGCAGGGCGCCGACGTCTTCCTGCGCGACATCTGGCCGAACGCGGATGACGTCGCCAAGGTGGTCGACTCCTCGATCACCAAGGAGATGTTCAGCAGCGACTATGCCGACGTCTTCGCCGGTGATGACCGCTGGCGCTCCCTGGCGACGCCCGAGGGCAAGACCTTCGACTGGGCGCCGGAGTCGACGTACGTGCGCAAGCCCCCCTACTTCGAAGGCATGGCGCGCGAGCCCAGCCCAGTGGCCGACATCGTCGGCGCGCGGGTCCTGGCCAAGTTGGGCGACTCGGTCACCACTGACCACATCAGCCCGGCCGGCCAGTTCACCCCGGACAGCCCCGCAGGTGTCTACCTCGCAGCCCACGGTGTGGACCGCAAGGACTTCAACTCCTACGGCTCGCGCCGCGGGAACCACGAGGTCATGATCCGCGGCACGTTTGCCAACATCAGGTTGCGCAACCAGCTGCTCGATGACGTCCAGGGCGGCTACACCCGGGACTTCACCGCCGATGGCGCGCAGTCGAGCATCTACGACGCCGCACAGAATTACGCGTCAACCGGTGTGCCACTGGTCGTGCTGGCCGGCAAGGAGTACGGTTCCGGCTCGTCGCGCGACTGGGCGGCCAAGGGCACCCGACTGCTGGGCGTCAAGGCCGTCATCGCGCAGTCCTACGAGCGGATCCACCGCTCCAACCTGATCGGCATGGGTGTGCTGCCGCTGCAGTACCCAGCAGGTCAGAGCACCGACTCGCTCGGACTGGACGGCACCGAGACGTTCAACATCTCCGGGGTGACCATTCTCAACGACGGGACCACTCCCCGGACCCTGCACGTCACCGCGACCAAGGTTGACGGATCTGTCGTCGACTTCGACGCCGTGCTGCGGATCGACACTCCCGGCGAGGCGGACTACTACCGCAACGACGGCATCCTGCAGTACGTGCTGCGCTCGCTGGTCAGCAGCTGACCTGCTTGTCCGCGACAGCTGCGCGGTCCCGGTCCACTGGAGCACTGGGACCGCGCAGTCATCGCATCGAAGGCACTGTTTTTCGTAGTAACTGCCACCTAAGGCACTGCCAACGACGGCGCATGTCCTGGATGGTTGGCAGACTGGGGCCGTGAGCTCACCGCATGCGCCACCGGGTTGGCCGCCCTCCGTGCCTCCTCCGGAATCTCCCGGCTGGCAGGTGCCTGCCGTGTCCTGGCTGCTGGACCACTGCCCCTCTGACTACCGCGGGTATGCCGGATGGCGGAAGAACCCGGTCGCCCTGGCGTGGGTCGCGGTACGGCACATAGACGCCCAGCTCGAGGCGATGCGCCAGGCCTATCGCGAGGTCCGGGTCGACCTCGGCGATCTGGTCAGTACCGAGGCCCTCGCCCAGATCCAGTCCGACCTGCAGGCCGAGGGCCTACGGCTTCGGGCTTCGGCCCGTGGTGCCCGGCTTGTGTATGAGGCGCTGCAGGGAAAGCGCTACGTGCCCAGGTTGTGAGCGCCCCCAACGCAGTCGGCCCATCTGCGCAAGGTAGCGTCGCCACATGAACAAGAACCTGCGCGTTGGTCTTGGGGTCCTGCTGGTCCTGGTGGGGCTGATCTGGACCCTGCAGGGGCTGGGTTATCTGAAAGGCAGCGTGATGACCGGCGCGACGCTGTGGGCCATCATCGGGCCGATCGTGGCGATCCTCGGCGTCTGGTTGGTGGCCAGAACCGTGCGCGCCCCTCGTTGAGCGCGCCGTACCCGAGGCGCCCAACAGGGACGGCTCAGCCCTTCTCTGCACCCTCGTTCGCGCCGCGGACAAAGTGACGTTGGAAGGCGAAGAAGAGCACGGCCACCGGGATGGTGGTCAGCAGCGCCGCACCCATCTTGAGCGGGAACTGGGTGCCCGACCCGAGCTCGCCACTGGTCAGACTGGCCAGGCCGGTGACCATGGTCTTGAGCTCGGGCCTTTGGGTGACGACCAGGAAGTGGCTGAACTCGTTCCAGGACCCCTGAAACGACAAGATGGTCAAGGTGATCAGCGAGGGTCGTGCCATGGGTAGCACGACAGACCAGAAGGTGCGAAAGACCGACGCCCCGTCCATCCGGGCCGCTTCCTCGATCGAGACCGACACAGAGTCGAAGAACTGCTTCATGATGAAGATGCCGGCGGCGTCGACCATCAGTGGCAGGATCATCGCGGTGTAGGTGTCGAAGATGCCCAGGTAGGTGACGATGAGGAACTTCGGGACGAGCAGGACAACGCCGGGCACACTCATGACGGCCAGAAGAGCCGTGAACATGAACCGTCGGCCCCGAAAGTGCAGGCGGGACAACGCGTAGCCCGCCAGGCTGTCCAGGAACACGCGCGATGCCGTGATGATTACCGTGACCAGAACCGAGTTGCCCAGCCAGGTCATGATCGGCACGGGCGTGTCCGAGGTCAGCCCGAACATCCGTTTCCAGGCGCCCAGGTCGAAGGGGTTCGGGATCAGCGACAGGGGATGGGCAACGGACTCGGGGTCTGACTTGAATGATGTGGCGATCTGGATGAGGAACGGGTACAGGTAGATGATCGCGAAGATGATGAGGATCGCGTAGCCGGCGACCTTCTTGGGGCTGACATGGCGATCGCGCCGGCCGCCGGCCGGGGGGCGGGTGCCATCGGTCCCGCCGGTTGTGGTTCTGGGCTCGAGGTCCTGGGTGGGGACGGTGGTGGTGGTCATGGGGTTGGTCCCGTCCCGTGGTTGCTGTGCATCAGGTCCACTGCTCGCAGCGTCTTTCGCAGCCGACCGGGGGGCTTGTCGTCGCGCATCAACCGGCGTTGCCATCCGGTGAGCAGCACGATGATCAGGAAGACGATGAAGGCCATCGCGGCACCGGAGCCCCAGCCGTTGGACTTGAAGCTGGTGTTGTACGACAGAAACGCCGGCGTCATCGTCGTGCCGGCAGGGGCGCCCTTACCCATCACGTAGATCTGGTCGAAGACCTGCCAGGTGCCGATCACGCCAAGGGTGATGACGAGGAAGAGTGCGGGCTTGAGCATCGGAACGGTGACCAGTCGCAGCTTCTGCCAGGGGGAGACGCCGTCCATCATGGCGGCCTCGTCAACCTCGACGGGCAGGTCCTGCAACGCGGCCAGGAACATCAGCATGAACGTGCCGGTCGTGGTCCAGACGGCGAGGAAGATGATGACACACATGGCCACCGACGGGCCGGACAGCCAGTCCCACAGTGATCGCCCGAAGATCTGCCCGTGCGCCCAGTCCGGGTTCTCACCCGCGCCGAAAAGCCCGAAGAACAGATGGAGCAGGCCACGCGAGTCGCTGAACCACTCAGGTCCGTCGATGCCCAGGAGCTTCAGGAGCCCGTTGACCGCGCCGGTGTTGGAGAAGAGGAACAGGAACACCGTGGAGATGGCGATGGAGCTGGTCACCGAGGGGAAGTAGAACGCCGTGCGGAAGAAGCTCTTGCCCTTCAGGAACCTGTCGTTGACGATCAGGGCGAGCAGCAGCGAGGTGGCGGTCTGCAGCGGGACAACCAGTAGCACGTAGTAGAACGTGTTGCCCAGCGACTGCATGAAGTCCGACCGGGCCAGACCGTCGGACAGGAACAGCGACGAGTAGTTCTTGGCACCGACGAAGGCCGCGTTCGGACCGCCACCGAAGGGATCCACGTTGCCGGTCCAGTTGGTCATGCTGACCCACAGCGCCATGAGGATGGGCACGAGCAGGAAGACGCCCAGGATGACGATCGCAGGAGCCGTGAAGACCCAGCCGGCGATCCCCTCTCGGCCGTGGATGTTGGTCCTTCTCTTGGCCATGACGATCTCCTTGTGGGCGGTCGGCAACCGACCGGGCGGTTCAGCGATTCATGATGCGGTCAGTGCGTCGATCAGCCGGCGGCGATTGCCGCGGTGCCGTTCTTCTGGAGGTCGGCCAGCATGGCTTTGGCGTCGCCGCCCTTGCCCAGCGTCGCCATCTTGGAGCTGAACGCGGACATCACCGGGTCGAAACCGGGGAGGTTGACAGGGCCCTGGCCGTAGTCGCCACCTGCGGCGACGGCTGCGTCCTGGGGGTACCGCGCCTTGAACTTGGCGATGCCCTCGACCGTGGAGGGCATCGGGCCGAACGCCTTGGCGAACGCGAGCTGCTGGTCAACGGTGATGAGGAACTTGACCAGGTCGACGGCCTGCTTCTGGTGGGTGCTCTTGGCGGCGATGCCCCAGCAGTTGCTGAACATCAGCGTGGCCTTGCCTGCCGGGCCGGCCGGCAGCGAGACGATCTTGGTCTTCAGGTTGGGGTAGTCCTTGGTCAGCGAACCCCTGAGCCAGTTGCCCTCGATGGTCATCGCCCCGATGCCCTTTCCCAGGGCCTCGCCGCCCCAACCGGCAGCCGGCTTTGTGTCGGTGTTGAACTTCATGGACCCTGCGGCCATCATCTTCTTGATCTCCATAAGGCCGGCGAGGTTCTGGGGGCTGTCAGCCGTCATCGTCTTGCCGTCCGCCGACACGACCCAGCCGCCGGCCTGCTTCATGAAGACGCCGCCGCGGTTGATGTCATTGCCGATGACCAGGCCGGTGACCTTGGTCAGCTTCTTGGCGACCTTCTCCAGACCTGCCCAGTCCGTGGGGATGTCGGCATCGGTCAGGCCGGCCGCGGTCCACATGTCGGTGTTGATCGCCAGAGCCAGTGTCGAGTAGTCCTTGGGCGCGCACTGGAGCGTGTTCTTGTACGTGAACGTCTTGACCAGGCTGGGCAGGAAGTTCGAGCTCTTGACCTGGTCGCCGTAGGCGTACAGGTTGCCCACCTTGGCAAAGTCACCGATGCGAGCGGCATCGGCATAGAACAGGTCTGGGGGAGTGCCACCGGCGAAACCCTGGCCGAGCTGCTGGCCGAGGTCGCTGGCGACGATGACCTCAGTGGTGTTGCCGCTCTGCTTGGACCAGGCGGCCGCCGCGGACTTGACCGCGTTGGTCTACGCGTCGCCAGAGCTGCCGATCATGATCGTCAGCTTGGCCGGGCCGCTGGCCTGGGTCCTGCTGGCGCTTCCAAAGCTGCTGCCGCCCCCACATGCTGAGAGGACGAGAGCGCCGGTGGCGCACAGCGCCACCGCAACCGCGGCGGGTCGTGTCTTGCTTGTTCTCATGAACTGTCTCCATCGTGAGTGCGGATGCCCGCTGAGTTGGTCGCTGCGGGCTCGGGGGTCAGGATGATCGCTTCGTGCCAGGGCGTTCGGCGCCGTGGTGATCGGTGCTGTGGCGGGGGATGACCACTGGGTCCAGGACAGCGCCGTGACTCGGGGCCCCGGCACCGGCGTCGGCTGCGGCCAGGTAGGACAGAAGGGTCTGCGCTATCTGGGCCAGAGGCTGTTGGAGGCTGGTCAGGCCGAAGACCTGGGCGGTGTCGCTGTCGTCAAAGCCCACCAGGCCGATGTCGGCACCGGGCTGCAGTCCTTGGTTGCGCACTGCCTGGTAGGCGGCCAACGCCAGGGTGTCCGAAGCGCACACGATGGCCCCGCCGATGCCGACCGCCTTGATCAGGGACTGCACCGCCGCGGCGGTCCGGGCCATGTCCTTGGGCGGGGCCTCCTGCAGGGCCGGGTCATGGATGCCGAGCGCAGTGGTCGCCGCGACCCAGCCAGAGCGCCGGTCATCGCCGACCGGGGAACCATGCGGCCATCCGAGGTAGCCGATCGGCCCATAACCCTGCGCCACCAGGTGGCGTACGCCCTGGGCGATACCGGCCCCGCCGTCCACGTCAGCCCAAGCGGTGAAGCTCGGGTCGTCCCATACCTGGCCGAACGACACAAAAGGGACTTCGTGCCCGAGCAGCCAACCCGGCCGGGGATCCTGGCGCCGGGTGTTGGTCAGCACGAAGCCACTGACCATCTGGGTGGCGAGCAACCGCTCGTACTCGGCAACGGGTTCGAGATAGTCCTCGACGGAAAACGTGATGATGTGCGCATCGCGCTCGCGGGCGCAGATGGTCAGCTCCACCAGGAAGGAGTCCTGGATGTTGCCGAGCCGGCGGCGGCCGGTGGCGTTCAGCTCGATACCAAGGGCGTTGGCCTTGCGCTGACGCAGGGCACGGGCCGCGAGGTTGGGCCGGAAGTTCAGACGTTCAATCTCAGACCGGACCTTGGCGATGGTCTGTGGGGCGACCTTGCCGGGATTGTTCAGGACGTTGCTGACGGTCTGTCTGGAGACCTGGGCAGCGAGGGCGACATCCACCAGCGTCGCCCGTTGGGGTCGTTCGCTACGTGCGGTCATCCTGCCCTCTCAGACCGGGTTCTCCATTCGATTTGAACGTTCAACCCAAAGGAGAGGATGCTTTAGCCGAGAGAGTGCTGTCAAGTTCGATGCGCATTCGTGACCAGAAGGCGATTTCAGCCAATGACGACCATTTCAGCCGAGAGCCCCCCGCAGATCGGACGTCAGCCGTGGCTGCATGAGCTGCGGGTCAGCGTGAACGGCAACGTCACGGCCCTGAGCGCGCCCAGTGGTGACATGGGTGCTGTGGTGGGCGGAGTGTGGGCCGCGACGGGCGCCCAGGGGGTCTACGTCGACGACCGGCGCTGCGTCAGTGTGCTGGCGGTGCATCTGGGAAACGAGTCCCCGGTGCCGGTGGCCGACGCGAGCTCCGGCGGACGTTCGGACTTCCTGTCCTGCGCCCGACAGCTGGGCAATCCCGGCGCCGACCCGACCGTCCAGGTGCGCCGCGCCAGGACGGTGACAGTCCAGGGCATCACCGAGGTCGTCGATGTCGTCTCGCGCGCCGACCAGTGCGTTGAGACCGACGTGGTGCTCCACCTGGGCGGCGACGGCGCGCCGATCTCGTCGGTGAAGTCCGGCATCGTTGCGCAGGACCTCTTGGCCGCCACCGGCCTGGACGCTGGGCTGTCATGGCGCGATCACTGGCATCGCACCGAGGTGACCTTTGATCCGGCGCCGACCTCGTTGACCGTGGGCGGTCCCGGTGAGGTCTCGGTGGCTACGTTCCATCTGGCGGTTTCCCCGGGGCAGACCGGTTCGGTGGTCACCACGGTCCATGCCTGGCGCCTGCAGGAGTCCAACTTCGACGCCGACTCCGGAGCCGCCGCGGTTGACTGGAGCAAGGTGGCCGTCCAGTGCGTGGATCGCCGGCTCGCCCCGACCCTGACCGCGGGTCTGAACGACCTGCAACATCTCCTGCTTACCGATCCCCAGGAGCCGTCCTCGATCTTCGCGGCGGCCGGCACCCCCTGGTATCTCACGCTCTTCGGCCGTGACGCGCTCTGGGCGGCGCGGATGGCCCTGCCGTTTGGCACTGACCTGGCGGCCGGGACGCTGCGCGCACTGGCCAGACGCCAGGGTTCGGTCTTCGACAGCGAACGCGCCGAGGCGCCGGGCAAGATCGCGCACGAGCTGCGCCGCTCGAGGCACGTGAACCCTTCGGCTGGACTTGACCTGCCGCCGGTCTACTACGGCACGATCGATGCCACGCCATTGTGGATCAGCCTGCTGCGGGACGCCTGGAAGTGGGGTCTGGCCGATCGCCAGGTCGAGGCCGTGTTGCCGAATCTGCAGGCAGCCACCCGATGGCTCACCGAGTTTGCCGCCCCTGATGCGGACGGTCTGCTGAAGTATCTCGACACCTCGGGCAAGGGCTTGGCCAACCAGGGGTGGAAGGACTCCGGCGACGCGATCCGCTGGCGTGATGGCCGCGTCGCGGATGCGCCGATCGCGTTGTGTGAGGCTCAGGCCTATGCCATCGAGGCCGCATCTGGCGCCGCCGAGCTGTTCACCCACTTCAACCTCGACGGATCCGCGGACCTGTTGGACTACGCCGAGCGGATGCGTACCCGCTTCCGCGACCACTTCTGGGTTGGCTCTGGCGGCGAGCAGTACATCGGGCTCGCCGTGGACGGCCACGGCAGGACCGTCGATGGCGTGGGCTCCAACATGGGACATGTCCTGGGGACCGGCACGCTCAACGCCGATGAGGTCGACAGGGTGGCCGCCACTCTGACCTCGCCGGAGCTGCTGAGCCGGTACGGCATCTCGACACTGGCCCAGGACAACGTTGGATTCAACCCCATCGGCTACCACACCGGGTCGATCTGGACGCACGACACCGCGATCTGTGCCTGGGGCCTGGCCCGGGAGGGCAAGCGGGAGGAGGCAACGAAGGTCGCCCAGAGTCTGCTGGCCTCGGCGGAGGCGTTCGACTACCGCTGGCCCGAGCTGTACGCCAGTGCAGGTGTGCTGGATCGCCCGGTGCCGTATCCGGCGTCGTGCCGACCGCAGGCCTGGTCCACCGCGTCTGCGGCGGTCCTGATCTCGGTGGCGCTCGGGTTCGAGCCCGATGCCCCGGCAGGGCGGCTCATTCTGCGACCAGCGCGGCCGGCGGCATACGGGCAGATGACGGTTCGCGGGCTGCGCTTCGCGGGAGCATCCTTCGGGGTGCGATGCGCACCGGACGGCACCACCGAGCTGCTCGACCCGCCCGACGACGTCGAGATCGTGATCCTCTGATCGGGGTACGTCCTACACTCGAGGGTCCGAGTCAGTAGGAAGGAAGACCACGCGCGTGAAGCTGCTGGAATCGATCAATGGACCTGAGGATCTCAAGGCAATGCCGGCGGATCAGATGCCGTTGCTGGCCGAGGAGATACGGGCGTTCCTGGTCGACTCGGTCTCCAAGACGGGCGGGCACCTTGGGCCCAACCTGGGGGTGGTCGAGCTGACCATCGCCCTGCATCGGGTCTTCGACTCCCCGCAGGACTCGATCGTGTTCGACACTGGCCATCAGTCCTACGTCCACAAGATGCTCACCGGCCGGCGCGACGGCTTCTCGGAGCTTCGCAAGAAGGGCGGGCTCTCGGGCTACGCCAGCCGGGCCGAGTCCGAGCATGACATCGTGGAGAACTCCCATGCGTCCACGGCGTTGTCCTGGGCAGACGGGATCGCCAAGGCCCGCCGACTGCAGGGCCAGCGCCACCGGCACACCGTTGCTGTCATCGGGGACGGTGCCCTGACCGGCGGGATGGCCTGGGAGGCGATCAACAACATCTCGGCCGACAAGGACCTGCCTCTGGTCATCGTGGTCAACGACAACAAGCGCTCTTATGCGGTGACCACGGGCGGGGTCGCCGACTACCTCGCGAGCTTGCGGATGACGCGCGGCTACGAACGCTTCCTGGGCTGGGGCAAGAACACCCTGGAGCACACGCCGGTCGTGGGCTCGGCGATGTACGAGACGTTGCACGGGATGAAGAAGGGTCTGAAGGACATCGTCGCGCCGCAGGGGATGTTCGAGGACCTTGGGCTGAAGTATCTCGGCCCGGTCGACGG
>CABDZX010000321.1_pt1 | contig 12266 bp, 13 predicted proteins | sample 3421941 | NCBI WGS metagenome assembly CABDZX01 (sample SAMEA5534341, study PRJEB31848) | metagenome | biome: tundra; feature: field; material: soil | place: USA | collected 2013-05 | depth 0.45 m
CGCGGCGACGTCGCGGTGGCTGTGGTCGTGGAGGACGCCGGGTTCGGCGCGACGGCAGCGGTCCCCGTCGCTGCCGACTTCCTACGCGCGGTCACTCACTGACCGGCAACTGGTTTCAGCGGATCAGCGCAGCCCCAGGGGTGCGGCGAAGGCGGTGTCGGCCTGTGCCGCGGACAGGACCTTGGTGGCGACCAGCCGGTTGCGCAGACCGAGGATGTGGTTGGCGGTATCGATGCGCGAGTCGCTGTGGTGGCTTGGCGTGGCCGCCCTGGTGATCTGAGCCGACCGGCGCTTCCAGCTTGGTCACGGGCGCGCATTCGCCCCGTACGTCGCCGGCTTCACCGCGGCCGAAGAGTCTCTGGTTGAACCAGCTGCCCCACCGCCCGAACGCCTGGGCCACCGCGATGCCGGGGCGATTGCGTCTGCTCGCGGTGGTAGGGGTACACCCGCGGCGGGCACCGATCAGGGCGCCCAATTCACCGAGCAGAACCGCCCCCAGATACCCAAACCACAATCCCAGATCTTGAACGCGTTCCACGGGTTCCTGCCCGCGGTGAGATAGAGATCGGGGTCGATGAGCACGTGGTAGACCCGCTCTCTGACGATGCCGAACGGCACTATCTGTAAACACGTCGATTCGGCCACCGCGGGGGCGCCGCCTCTGGCTTTCCATCGCCGTTCCCCCATCCAGACGGGGACGCCGATTCCGGCCAGGATGCATAGCGCATAGGCGCGGATGGGAAAGGGCCCCAGGAGCCAGACACCCTGGGGTGGGCTGGGGATGCCCATTGGGAGGATCACGCGCCGGTTGTCCTTCGTACGGGCAGGTCGCGCGGAGGCGAGCACTCGTGGTGCGCAGCTGGGTAGAGGATGGTGACGACTGCGCCCACCGCACCGATGGGGGTGATGAGGACGGCGGCGCCCAGCCCGTTGACCACGGACCTTCGCCTGCCGGCACCGCCCAGTAGAAGGGTCGTCGAGCTGGTGTGCCGCGTCCTGGCGAGGCACAGGGTCTGGTCCACTGCGGCAGGTCGATGATGGTAGCCCCGATGCCCAGGCTGAGATGCTGGCGTGCCAGCACCACGGTCAGGTTGTCGCGGCGACCTCCCAGATGAGCAGCTCCCACCAGCCCCGCAGCATCGCCTGGAACTCGTGGGCCTTGACGCGAGCGGCCGGCATCCTTCCCTCGTTCATGCGATCCCAACGGCGCGGGGGTGCGCTAGCGTCTGGGCCTGCTCGTCGATGGCGGCCACGAGGCGCTCCAAGACTGGGAGCGCCTTGTTCAGAATGTGTCGATCTTGGGGGTCCAAGGCCGTTATGGCGGACAGCAGCAGAGCGGTGTTCGTGGTTCGCCATTGCCCGACGAGCTGGGCGCCTCGGGGAGTCAGGGTGAACTCCACGGTCCGCTTGTCTGTGGTGCCGGGGGAGCGGTCCAGCATCCCGGCGCTGACCATGGCGTTTGCCAGGGTGCTCACCGAGTTCGCAGCAAGATGAAGCAGTCCGGCCAGGTCACCGGGCCTGGCCCCGGGGTGCTCCTGCAACAGGCTCAACAACTCCAGCTGTGCCACGCTCAGGGGCATGGCGGGCGCCCGGACCCGGGCCGCCTTGCGCATAGCCCGACGCAACCTGGCGACGAGGTCGGCGACGGCTTCGGGTAGTACGGGCTCGGCTGGGACGGTGTTCATCCACGTCACCTTGCCATCGTCCTACCCTGCGTCGGTGGCCGGCTCAGAGTGGTTGCGGCCAAGGCGATCGAGCACACTCCCAGGGCGCTGAGTACTACCTGTGGTCCCACCCAGTTGTGCAGCTCAGCGACGTGCAGGCCCATGGCCGCTACCGCGACGCCCAGGGCGGTGCCCAGTGCGCGTGCCACGTTGACCATGCCGCCGGTCACGGCGGAGGCACGTGCCGGGACCGCTGCCATTACGGTGGCGTTGTTCGCCGGGATCACCAGGCCCAGGAAGGCCCCCATGAGCAGCAGCAGCGCGGCGACCAGACCCGGCGAGCGCCACAGCGCAATGTTGGCCACCAGGCAGGCGAGCACCCCGACCGAGCCCACCGCGACCCGTTGCCGGTTGGACGCTCGCAGGTGCGCTGCGCTTGCACCGACAGCAGCCAGCGCGAAACCGGCCGGCAGGCAGGACAGCACCAGCCCGCCGGCGGCCACGCTCATGCCCCAGGTGTCAAAGACGCTCGGATACAGGACCAAGGGGGCGAACAGCAGCAGGTATGCCAGTAGTGCCCCCGTCAACGAGGCACCGAGCCCGCCGCGCCGAAGCAGGTTGATGTCCACCAACGGGGCCACCGCATTTGTCTCGGCGCGCCAGAAGAGCATCGCAGCCACGACCGCCGCCACGCACAGCCCCACCACCACAGCTGACGGCAGGGCATACCGGACAGGCCGCTCAGTATCAACAGGCTCGACACGATCGTGCCCGCCAACAGGACGAACCCGGCCATGTCCTTGCCCCGCCCTGGGTTAAGGTCCCGGCTACGCGGCAGAAGAACATACCCGGCCAAGATCGCCACGACGCCCACGGGGACGTTCACCCAAAACACAGACCGCCACCCGTATGCGTCCACCAGCAACCCACCGAGGGTGGGACCCAGGGCCAGGCCCAGCGCTTGGGCGGCGCCCTGCAAACCGAGCGCGGTCCGCACCCGGGAAGCCGGGACGCTGAGCACTACCAGTGCCACGCTGTTGGCCTGTAACAGCGCAGCCCCAACAGCCTGCAACCCGCGCCCGACCACGAGCCAGCCCAGGGTCGGTGCCAGGGCACACGCCGCGGACGCAAGGGAGAACAGCCCGAACCCATACAGGTACAACAGCTTGCGTCCTCGGGTGTCCGCCCAACGACCCACCGGTACCAACAGCACCGCCAGAACCACAAGGTAGGACAACGAGACCCACGCGACGCTGCCCAGCCCTGTGGCGAACTCCGACTGCAGCCGCGGGTATGTCAGGGTCACGATGCTCGCGTCCAGCTGCCCCATGAACGCGCCCAGACACACGGCGGTGACCGCGGCCCAAGGGGCGTGTGGGTGATCCCGTATCCACTGCGGGCGCGGCGCCTCACGCGTCAACAGTCCCAGGTCGAAGTCACTGATAGCCACGAATTAATTCTGTCACAGACAGAAACTAAGTTGGGAACCGTTGGCCAGTGTCCCGACGCCGTGACCCATGAGTTCGTGACACCAAGCTGTGGCTAGAGGGTATGTAGGTGTAGCCAACCGTGTAACCGGGAGACACCGAGACGGACGAGACTCCCCGGTATCGGTGGGTACCTCGGCGCGGGATGGCGAGCGCCAACGGAGACCCGGGTCAGATCCTCGGGCTCGAGACGAGTCGAGCGCATAGTGTTGGTTCATGGCGCATTCACCCAAGTCAGCTCAGGAGGTCTCGACGCGGCTGCGGGCGACCGGTTATCTGCCGGACGAGGGCTTGTCCACGATCACATATCTCGCGCTGGCGATGCAACGGCCGCTGTTGCTGGAGGGCGAGCCGGGCACGGGTAAGACCGCCCTGGCCGAGGCGCTCGCCTTGCTGTTGGACGGCCCGCTGATCCGGCTCCAGTGCTACGAGGGCATCGACGCCAGCCAAGCTCTCTATGATTGGGACTTCCCGCGTCAGATCCTGCACCTACGGGCGGTCGAGGCGACAAGCCAGTTGACGAGCAGCGTGGACACCGAGGCGCTGGAGGCCTCACTCTTTGCCGACCGGTTCTTGCTCGACCGGCCAATCCTGCGGGCGCTGCGCGAGCAGAACGCGGTGCTGCTCATCGACGAGATCGATCGTGCCGACGACGAGTTCGAGGCGTTTCTGCTCGAGGTGCTCTCTACCAACCAGGTGACCATCCCGGAGTATGGCGTGGTTCGTGCAGAGAAGCCGCCGGTGGTTGTCCTGACCTCGAACCGCACGCGTGAGCTCCACGACGCCCTCAAACGGCGCTGCCTCTATCACTGGATCGAGCACCCGGGCCTGGCACGCGAGGTCGAGATCGTGCGCAGCCGACTGCCAGAGGTGTCCGAGCGGCTCGCCGAACAGGTGGCCAGGGCGGTACAGCGGATGCGCGCCTCCGGCGACCTGCTGAAGCCGCCGGGCGTGTCCGAAACACTGGACTGGGCACGGGCACTGCGCCAGCTTGGGCGCGACCACCTCGACCTCGAGACCGCAAGCGCCACACTGGGTGCCGTGCTGAAGTATCGCGAGGACGCGGACCGTGTGCGGGACTCCTTGGACCTGATCCTGGCGGGATGAGCACCATGGCGAGCTCCGGGGCTGCTCCTGTGGGGCGCTCCGGTGGCTTGGCGCCCGACGAGATGCTGGTGGCTTTCACCCGCACCGTACGGCACGCCGGTGTCACCGTCACCGCCGACCGCACCCACGCGTTCCTGCGTGCGACCTCGCTCGCCGGCGCCGGCGACCGTCAAGGGGTGTTCTGGTCAGGCCGCTCGACCCTCTGTTCGTCGCCGGAGGACCTCGAACGCTACGACGCGGCGTTTCGTGCCTGGTTCTCCGGCGAGGGTTCACCGCGTCGGCAGGCAGAGCCCGTGACGCGAACGGTCCAGCGGGCACCGTTGGTGCCAGGGACGTCGGCCGAAGATGAGAACGAGGACCAAGGGGTGCGCGCGCTCGCCAGTGCGACCGAGGTGCTGCGTCACCGCGATATCGCGCAGCTGTCCGAAGCCGAACGCCGTTCGCTGACGAGTTTGTTCGCGGAACTCCAGGTTGATCCTCCGCGCCGCCGCAGCCCGCGGCGAGGCCCTTCTCATCGCGGTGAAATCGACCCTCGGCGCACGCTGCGCGAACAGCTGCAGCGGGCCGGGGAGCCCGGACCGCTGCGTTTCCGCCGTCCTCGGACAAGGGCTCGCCGGATCGTGCTGCTGGTGGACGTATCCGGGTCGATGGAGCCGTATGCCGACTCGCTGTTGCGGCTGGGCCACCGGATGTCCCACGAGGTTCCGGGTCGGGTCGAGGTTTTCACGATTGGCACGCGACTGACCCGGGTGACGACGGCGCTGCGGCATCTTGATCCCGAGGAGGCGCTCAAGGCCGCGGGCCAGAGCGTCCCGGACTGGTCCGGCGGCACTCGCCTGGGGGAGTCGATTCGAGCCTTCATCGTCCGTTGGGGACAACGCGGTGTGGCGCGTGGATCGGTCGTTGTCATCGCTTCCGACGGGTGGGAGCGTGGCGACCCGCGACTGCTTGGCGAGCAGGTCGCCAGGTTGCAGCGGCTCGCGCATGGCGTCGTGTGGATGAACCCGCACCGGGGAAAGGTCGGGTACCAGCCGGTTCAGGGCGGGATCGCTGCGGTGCTGCCATACGTCGACAAGCTAGTGGCAGGGCACTCGCTGGCGTCCTTCGCGGAACTGTTGAAGGTGGTGGCGCATGCGTGAGGTTCTGCCTGAGCTGACGGTTTGGTGGCGCGCCGGCTTGACGATCGGTGTTGCGACCGTCGTCGGGACGGCAGCGCCCGGCTCCCCGTTCTGCCGGTGCGTCCATGCTGGTGGGCCCGGACCCAGTAGGTGGTGGCCGCCGGCCAGCCGGTGCCGGTGCGCTGCGCCATCAGCCACGACGATGCTTTCACCGCTGGCCTGACCGGGCGGCGTCCTGGACGTGTCTGTGGAGAGGGTGTCCCAGGGGAACCTTCCACCAGCTCGGGGCGGTGGCTAAAGACAATGAAGCGGGGCGCACGCTCGCTCTGGCCACTGTGATCGAGCACTCGGATCTCGCCTGGTTCGGCAGGCGACTGGTCGTGCGGCCCGAAAGGGATGGCACACCGCCGGCGTGAGAACTGGAGTCCGACCGGGCGCACGTCGCGATCGCCGACGACGCGCGGGCTGCTGGCAAGCGACCATAGCTGGCTGCTCTCACCGACGGTGCGGTCGGTCAACGCAAAGGCGTGGGCACGCGCGACTTGCGTGCCGCCTACGCCCATAAGCCGCGGATGCTCGACTTCGGCGCGGTCGACTTTGCCGATGTGGAAGGCGGGGGTCGTTCCTCAGCCATCACGTGACGGTCTGCGAAGCCCGGTCGGTCTTTGCGACGATCTGTCGGTTCCTGCTCGCCGACGAGGTGGTCGTGGTGTGGCCGCACCACCGGAGCGATCGACCTGCACCGTATCGACCTGCGCCGTGATGTGCGTGCTCACCCGCGACCCCAGCTGTGACGTGCCGGTGCTGGAGGTTGCCTACGTCTGCCAGACGTGGCCTACATAGGCGCGATCAGGGCTGAGGAGCATCCGAGGTGAAGTGAACGTGTCCATCGCTGAAGTCAAGGCCTGCCAGGGCTTGTGTCGTAGGCCACAGCACGGTTGTCTTAGGTCTTCCCCAAACCCTGGACGAGGTCGCCGCGTCCGGTGGGGTGCCCATCCGGCGGCGACAGCGGAGGTTAGGCCAGAAATGACCCGAATCAATGTCACGGTGGACGGCGTCGCCTACACCGACGAGGTCGAGAATCGCACCCTGCTCGTGCAGTACCTCCGAGAGCAGGTCGGCAAGACCGGCACTGTCATCGGGTGCGACACGACCAACTGTGGCGCTTGCACCGTTCATCTCGACGGTCGCAGCGTCAAGTCCTGCACGATGCTGGCTGTTCAGGCCGATGGCCACGAGGTCACCACCATTGAGGGATTGGCACAAGACGGCGTCCTGCACCCGATGCAGGCGGCCTTCCACGAGTGTCACGCCCTTCAGTGCGGCTTCTGCACGCCGGGCATGATCATGTCCTCGATTGACCTGCTCAATGACAACCCCAACCCCACTGAGACCGAGATCCGCCATGGCCTCGAGGGCAATCTGTGTCGGTGCACGGGGTACCAGAACATCGTCAAGGCCGTGCAGCACGTGGCAGGCGGCTCGGCACCGGCCCGCGCTGCGGCAGCAACTGGAGCCTCGTCATGACGACCACGGAACAGGAGGCCACCTCCTCGCAGACACCTGAGATCGGCAAGGCGCGGCGACGCAAGGAGGACCAGCGTCTGATCACTGGCAGGACCCGATACACCGACAACCTCTCTGTGTCCGGCATGCTCCACCTCGGGATGGTTCGCAGCCCCGTAGCGCACGCTCGGATCACTGCCGTCGATGCCTCTGCGGCCAAGACGTCCCCCGGTGTCGTCGCGGTGCTGACCGGCGCCGATCTGGCTGGCAAGCAGGGTAGCCTGCCGAACGCCTGGCCGATCACGGCTGACCAGAAAGCTCCCAATCACCCAGCGGTTGCTGTGGATCACGTCGCCTTCGCCGGTGAGGTGGTCGCCGTCGTCGTGGCTCGAAGCGCCCGCGAGGCCAGGGACGCGATCGAACTGGTTGACGTGGACTACGAGGAGCTTCCCGTGGTCCTGGACCTCGCCACAGCGGCGGCCGGCCCGCCTTACGCGCATCCCGAGCTCTCCACCAACGTGTCAGCCACCTGGGTCTATGACTCAAGACAGGCGGGTACCGGTACCGATGTCGACGAGGAGATCGCCAAGGCGCGCGAGGACGGAGTCGTCATCGAACGGACCTACCGTCAGCAGCGGCTGATTCCCGCATTCATGGAGCCCCGGTCGGTCCTGGTCGACCCCACCGGGGAGCAGCTGACCGTCTGGAGCGCCACCCAGGTACCGCACTTCGTCCGCATCTTCCTCGCACTCGTGCTGGGCATCCCGGAGAGCAAGATCCGGGTGATCGCCCCGGATGTCGGCGGCGGGTTCGGCGGCAAGCTGCAGTTCACCCCGGAGGAGGTCCTGACCGTCCTCGCGGCGCAACACACCGGCAAGCCGTGCAAGTACACCGAGACGCGCTCTGAGTCTCTGGTCTCGGGCCACCACGGCCGCGACCAGCTGCAGCGACTGACCCTGGCTGCGACCAAGGACGGCACCGTAACTGGGCTCAAGGTCGACCTGCTCGCCAACATGGGCGCGTATCTAGGCCTCGTGACCTCGGGCATCCCGGTGCTGGGCGCGTTCATGTACAACTCGATCTACAAGTTCGCCGGCTACCGCTTCACCGACACCAACGTCTTCACCAACACGACGTGGACCGATGCCTACCGTGGCGCCGGCCGTCCCGAGGCGACGTTCGCGATCGAACGGCTGATGGACGACCTCGCCGCCGAGTTGGGCCGAGACCCTATCGAGCTGCGTGAGCAGAACTGGATCAAGCACGAAGAGTTCCCCTTCACGACCGTCGCAGGCATGACCTACGACTCGGGCAACTACGAGGCGGCCACCTCGAGAGCCAAGGAGCTGTTCGGCTACGACGAGCTGCGCGCCGAGCAGAGGCATCGCCGCGAGTCCGGTGACCCGATCCAGCTCGGCATCGGCGTCTCGACCTTCACCGAGATGTGCGGGCTGGCGCCATCCCGGGTGCTGGGCGCGCTCAACTACGTCGGCGGAGGCTGGGAACACGCATCCGTTCGGGTGCTGCCCACGGGCAAGGTCGAGGTCGTCACGGGCACGAGCTCGCACGGGCAGGGCCACGAGACGGCTTGGAGCCAGATCGTGGCCGACCGGCTGGGCGTTCCCTTCGAGGACGTCGAGGTCCTGCACGGAGACACAGCGATCTCGCCGAGAGGCCTTGACACGTATGGGTCCCGATCGTTGGTCGTGGGGGGCATGGCCGTCGTCAAAGCTGCCGACAAGGTCATCGAGAAGGCACGCGCTGTCGCGGCGCATCTTCTCGAGGCCAGTGCCGACGACCTCGAGTTCACCGGTGGCCGGTTCACGGTCAAGGGCACCGACAAGGGGATGGCCCTCGCGGAGACGGCGTTCGCGGCGTTCCAGGGCCACAACCTTCCTGATAATTTCGAGCCCTGTATCGACGCGGACGCCACGTTCGACCCGGTGGATTTCTCGTTCCCCCACGGCACGCACATTGCGGCCATGGAGGTCGACACCGAGACGGGTGCGGTCAAGCTACGCAAGTACGTCTGCGTCGACGACATCGGCAACGTGGTCAACCCGCTCATCGTCGAGGGCCAAGTCCATGGCGGGCTCGCACAGGGCATCGCACAGGCGTTGTTCGAGGAAGCTGTGTATGACGAAAACGGCACCTTGGTCTCTGGTTCCTTCGTCGACTACCTAGTGCCGAGCGCTGCCGATCTCCCGTCGTTCATTACCGACCGCACTGTGTCGGCATCGACGACAAATGATCTGGGCGTCAAGGGAGTTGGCGAGGCGGGAACGATCGCCTCGACCCCGGCGATCGTGAACGGCGTGATCGACGCCATCAGGCATCTTGGCGTCCAGGACGTCGTCATGCCATGCGCTCCACAGACCGTGTGGCGTGCGCTTCGGGCAGCTTCGACCAAGGGTGGCACGGCATGATCCCGGCAGCTTTCGACTACCACTCCCCAACGAGCGTTGCGGAGGCCATGCAACTGCTCGGTTCGTCCGACGACGTCAAAGTCCTGGCCGGCGGCCAGAGCCTGATTCCCCTCCTCAAGCTGCGGTTGGCCGCACCGGAGGTCATCGTCGACCTGGGCCGGATCGGGTCCCTGCGGGGGATCCGGGAGGAGGGCGACGTCCTCGTCATCGGCGCCATGACATCGCACGACGACGTGGCTCGATCGTCCATTGTGGCAACCCATGCCCTCTTGCTGAGCAAGGCTACTCAGACGATCGCTGATCCCCAGGTCCGCCATCGCGGGACTTTCGGAGGGGCACTGGCTCACGCCGATCCGGCGGGCGACCTGCCTGCGTCGGCACTGGCCCTGGACGCGTCGTTCGTCATCGCCGGACCATCCGGAACCCGCACTGTGCCTGCCGTGGACTTCTTCCAGGACCTGTTCACGACCGCCATCGGTGAAGGTGAGATCCTCACCGAGGTCCGGGTGCCCAAGCTCACCGGTTGGGGTGCTCACTACGAGAAGTTCGCGCGGGTCGCCCAGCAATGGTCGATCGTGGCCGTCGCCGCCACCGTGCGCGTCGAGGCCGGCGCTATCGCGCAGGCCCGGGTGGCCCTGACCAACATGGGTTCCGCCCCGGTCCGCGCAACGGCTACCGAGCAGGCTCTGGTTGGTGTCGCCGTCGACGCCTCGGCGATCGCAGCGGCGGTCGCGGACATTGCCGATGGGACCCGGCCGCCGAGCGACCTTAACGGCGATGGTGACTATCGTCGTCATCTAGCACCGATCCTGGCACGTCGGGCCGTGTTGGCCGCCGCGGGCTGATCGGGCAGAACCCGTGGAGCTCAGGCACCAGTTCACAGTCCCAGCGTCCCTCGAGCAGACCTGGGCGGCGTTCAACGACCCTGAGATGGTCGTCCCATGCTTCCCAGGCGCGACCCTGATCTCTGTCGAAGGAGACCAATTCACGGGATCTGCCAAAGTCAAGCTTGGCGCGATCGCCTTGCAATACAGCGGGACCGGCACCTACGTCGAGCGCGACGAGGTTGTGCGGCGGGCGGTGATCGAGGCCAGGGGCAGGGACAAACGTGGCAACGGCACGGCCAACGCGACCGTTACGGCGCAGCTGAGGCCGGACGGCGACGGGACGGCCGTGCACGTGACAACGGATCTAACCGTCACCGGCAAACCGGCGCAGTTCGGCAGAGGAGTCATGCAGGACGTCAGCGACAAGCTGCTCGGACAGTTCGTTGCCTGTCTGCAGGCCAACCTGGCATCACCAGAAGCGGCACCGTTGCCTTCGGCCCACCCACAGGTCGAGCAACCCGCGCTCGCCGTGCGGGTCGCGCAACGTCCGCAGGTGGAGCACCGGCCTGCCGCAGCAGATGTTGAGCTGAACCTGCTGAGCACGGTGGTCCCCGTTCTTCTCAAGCGGTATGCCGCGCCCCTCCTAGGCATCTTGGGCCTGGCCGTTGGTTACCTCCTGGGGCGTCGCTTGCCTCGATCGTGACGACTGCCTCGATCTTGGCAATGCGGAGTGCCCGATGTGCGACCTCGTCGCCCAGATAATCGATTCCAGGGGGTCGCTGTCCCGCTGGGATCGGCCCTGAGACTCCTGGCGATCTTGGCGAACCCCGACCGGTCAACGCTCGAGAACTGATCAGGCGTTGCCGGTGCGCTGGTGTGAGGTTGTCACTGCTTTCAAGGGACGGCTCACCTGGCCCAGGACGTATGCGAATACGTGGGCATCGGGTTGGGTTCGGAAAGCCGCCACGTGGAACCCCTCAGAACCTATGGCCGCGCCTTCCATCGCTCTCCGAACTCGACCTCAAGCGACGCCGTCACGGTCGCTTGACGGCTCCGGTCCCGGCGTCCAGGCAAACCCTGGCAGTCGAGCCCGGGTTGTGTCCGTGCTTTGGTATATTCGCCCGGTGCTCATCGGACGTGAGGGGGCCCTCACCCGGATCGCGCGGATGGTCTCCGGCGCCCGCGCGGGCCGCGGTGGTGCACTGCTGCTGCGCGGTGAGCCGGGAAGCGGCAAGACGGTGCTTCTGGCTGCTGCCGCCGCAGACTCGGGTGGCATGACCGTCCTACGGTGCACCGGGACGCAGGACGAGCGTGACCTCCCCTACGCGGCGTTGCACGCACTCGTGCGGCCGCTTCGGTCGATCGTTGCTGAGCTGGTACCGGCCCAGCGCGACGCCCTCGAGCTGGCACTCGGGTCCAGGGCCGGGGGCCAGCCCGCCCCATTGCTGGTGGGCGCTGCAACGCTCTCTTTGCTGGACGTGGCATGTAGTGAAACCCCGATCCTGGTCCTTGTCGACGACCTGCAGTGGATCGACGTCGAGTCGCGGGATGCGATCGGCTTCGCAGTGAGACGGCTGGCTGACGACGCTGTGGGCGTGCTCCTCGCGGTTCGCCCGGACAGTGCGAGCATGAGCGGCGTCAAATGCTATGACATACCGGCGCTGGACGAGGTCGAGGCGGTGGAGCTACTGGCCGGACACGGCGTGGTGCGCTCGGTCACGCTGCGGCTGTTGGGAGCTACCGGGGGAAACCCGTTGGCGCTGGTTGAGCTGGCGGCGCTGCTCAACGACGAGCAGCGTCGTGGAGCTGTTCCCTTGCCGGACCCCATGCCGTCGACGAGCCCGGCTGCCGCGTACGGCGGGCTCGTGGCGGCGCTTTCGGGGTCGGCCCAACTGGCCGCCGCGACCGCTGCAGCTGCCGGCACTGTGACACCGGTGGTCCTGGCCGACGCTCTGGCCAGGCTTGGGAGCGACTACGTTCAGCTTGCGGCGGTGGAGAGCAGTGGGCTACTGCGCGTTACGCGGACCGCGGTGATTTGGCGGCACCCACTCGCCCGGGCCGCGGCCATGCAGGCCGTGGGTGCGGCCGAGCGCCGCCGGGTCCAGACGGCCGTCGCCGATGCCCTGCAGCA
>CABDZX010000331.1_pt1 | contig 12142 bp, 11 predicted proteins | sample 3421941 | NCBI WGS metagenome assembly CABDZX01 (sample SAMEA5534341, study PRJEB31848) | metagenome | biome: tundra; feature: field; material: soil | place: USA | collected 2013-05 | depth 0.45 m
CCGCCACGCCTGGTCGAGGTCGCGCAACGCCTGCTGCTGGACAGTCTGCGACCCGCAGGCAAGCCACGGCTCCGCTCGCCGGGCCTCGGTCAGTTGCGCGGCTTGGGCGCCCAAGCCCGGCGTGGGACCTTGCCAGGCCCGCCACATCAGGCGCTGCTCAAGGCCGAGGTTCCACACATACCGGGCATGACCGCACTGCTCCAACAGAAGCACTTCCTGTGCAGCGCTCGGATACAGACGGAACCTCATGGCCCACAAAGTAACCTCGGCCACCGACACCCCGCCGGTAACCAGACCCGACATCCCGCGGCGGCAGAAGCGTCGCCGGCAACCTGCACGTCCACTTGGTGTTCGCCCGCCAAATATCGCCGCGGCGTGTTCGACACGGAGATGCTCAACCGGTGCGAACACCTCATGGCGCAGGTGCGGGCGGACTTCGGGGCGACCCTGGCCGAGTTCAATGGGGAGGAAGACCATGTGCACCTGCTCGCGGCCTACCCGCCGAAGATGGCGCTCTCCCACCTGGTCAACTCCCTCAAGGGTGTCTCGTCGAGGCGGCTACGGCAAGACTTCGTTGGCAGGATCAACCCGGCTGCGATGCGCGGCCGGTTCTGGTCCCCGTCATACTCCGCCGGGTCATGCGGTGGCCCGCCACTGTCCACAGTCAAGGACTACATCACCAACCAGAAACGACCAGACTAGGCAAGGTTTCCTCCCCGCCCTGAAGGGCAGGGTTTCCACCCCAGATCACCGATGAATGCCGGGACCAGTAGGAGCCGGACGACACCGCCGTCGATCACGACGGTCGCCGCGAGACCCACGCCGCCGTCCGGCTGCACGCGGACGTCACCGGTCGTGTCGCTATGTCGGCACTGCGCGCCTCAATGATCACCGCACACACCCGGATAGCCCAGGAGATCCGGATGCAGCCCATCGGAACAATCGCCGCACCACCTAAGTTGAGTCTGTTAGGCGCAACTTTACAGAGCGTCGGTTTGACAACCCAGGCGGACATCGAGCACATTGGGTCACAAAGCACTCGTAGGTCAACATCATCACTCGTCATACAGGAGATAAGAAATGGCTCGTGCGGTAGGCATCGACCTCGGCACCACCAACTCGGCAGTCGCCGTCCTCGAGGGCGGCGAGCCCACGATCATCGCCAACGCCGAGGGCGGGCGCACCACGCCGTCCGTCGTCGCGTTCGCCAAGAACGGCGAGGTTCTCGTCGGCGAGATCGCCAAACGACAGGCCGTCACCAACATCGAACGCACCATTCGCTCGGTCAAGCGCGAGATCGGCACCGACTGGTCGCGCAAGATCGACGACAAGAACTACACCGCCCAGGAGATCAGCGCGCGTATCCTGCAGAAGCTCAAGCGCGATGCGGAGTCCTACCTCGGCGAGACCGTCACGGACGCCGTGATCACCGTCCCGGCGTACTTCGACGATGCCCACCGGCAGGCCACCAAGGAGGCCGGCGAGATCGCGGGCCTCAACGTCCTGCGCATCATCAACGAGCCGACCGCTGCGGCACTGGCCTACGGCCTCGACAAAGGCAAGGAGGACGAGCTCATCCTCGTCTTCGACCTCGGCGGTGGCACGTACGACGTCTCGCTGCTCGAGGTCGGCAAGGACCCCGAGGACGGTTTCTCCACCATCCAGGTCCGCGCGACCAACGGTGACAACAAGCTCGGTGGTGACGACTGGGACGAGCGCATCGTCCAGCACCTGGTGACGATCGTGAAGAACACCAGTGGCGCCGACCTGGCCAACGACAAGATCGCCATGCAGCGTCTGCGTGACGCGGCCGAGCAGGCAAAGAAGGAGCTCTCCACCGCGACGAGCACGAACATCAGCCTGCAATATCTCTCAATGTCGGAGAACGGCCCGATCCACCTGGACGAGTCAATGACCCGCGCGCAGTTCGAGCAGCTCACCGCCGACCTGCTCGAGCGCACCAAGGCTCCATTCCGCCAGGTCATCAAGGACGCCGGCATCAATGTCAGCGAGATCGATCACGTTGTGCTTGTTGGTGGTTCAACTCGTATGCCTTCGGTCACCGAGGTCGTCACCGCCTTGACCGGTGGCAAGGCGCCCAACAAGGGTGTCAACCCGGACGAGGTGGTCGCTGTCGGCGCGAGCCTGCAGGCCGGTGTCCTCAAGGGTGAGCGCAAGGACGTCCTGCTGATTGACGTCACCCCGCTGTCCCTGGGCATCGAGACCAAGGGTGGCCTGATGACCAAGCTCATCGAGCGCAACACGGCTATCCCGACCAAGCGTTCCGAGGTCTTCACCACCGCCGACGACAACCAGCCTTCGGTTCTCATCCAGGTGTTCCAGGGTGAGCGTGAGATCGCCCAGCACAACAAGGGTCTAGGCACCTTTGAGCTGACCGGCATCGCGCCCGCTCCCCGAGGCGTGCCGCAGGTCGAGGTCACCTTCGACATCGACGCCAACGGCATTGTCCACGTCTCCGCCAAGGACCGGGGAACCGGCAAGGAGCAGTCCATGACGATCTCCGGTGGCTCCGCGCTGCCCAAGGACGAGATCGAGCGCATGGTCCGCGAGGCCGAGGAGCACGCGGAGGAGGACAAGGCTCGCCGTGAGGAGACCGAGGCTCGCAACACGGCCGAGCAGCTCGTCTACTCCACCGAGAAGTTCCTCGCCGACAGCTCCGACAAGATCCCGGCCGACGGTCGCGGTGAGGTCGACGCAGCGCTGAGCGACCTCAAGGACGCTCTCAAGGACGGCTCCGGCGTGTCGCCCGCGGACATCACGGCCAAGGCCACAAAGCTCTCCGAGGAGTCGCAGAAGCTTGGCACCGCAATATATGCCGCAGCCTCAGCAGCTGAGAGCGCCGGAGCTGGGTCCCACGAGGGTCCTTCGTCAACAGGCCCGACCAAGCCCGCCGATGACGATGATGTTGTTGACGCCGAGGTCATTGACGAGACCGAGGGCGACTCCAAGGCAACTGGTGACAAGAAGTGACGGACGCCAACCGGGTCGATCCGGAGCGCGTGGGCTCGGAGGAATCCGAGCCCACGGGCCCAAGGGTCACTGACAAGCGGCGCCTCGATCCAGAGACGGGCGCTGTTCGTCATCCCCGCTCCGGGTCGGGGGCCGGCCAGGATGAAGTGGCCGAGGTTGTAGCGGACCAGGATGTTGAGGTTCTCGAGGCCGAGTACGTCGCAGAGTCTGTCGAGGGCGGCGATGTTCACCCGGACACGACCCTCGCGGCTGACCTGACTCGCGACCTGCAGAGGTTGCAGGCTGAGTACGTCAACTACAAGAAACGTGTCGACCGTGACCGCCAGATGCATCGTGACCTCGCGGTCGGCAGTGTCATCGAAGCCCTGCTGCCGGTGCTGGATGACATCCACCTGGCACGTCAGCACGGTGACCTGGAGGGTGGGCCGTTCGCGGCTATCGCCGACAAGCTCGACGGCACGCTGACCAAGATCGGCGTGGAGCGTTACGGCCAGCCCGGCGATCCGTTCGACCCGACTGTCCACGAGGCGCTCATGCATATCGAGGCCGAGCTGGCTGAGGGCACCGAGGGCACCACAGTGGTACAGGTGTTGCAGCCCGGTTACCGGATGGGTCCCCGGATCATTCGGGTGGCCCGGGTCGCCGTGGCCGATCCGCAAACCTAGGGACCATGACAGTCACGCCACTGCAAACCTGGGGACCATGCCGCGCACGGTCCCTGGGTCCAGCTGGTAGAACACCACACGGTCCCTTCGTTTGGTGAAGAGACGAAAGGAGACGTCGATGGCGAGCCAGGACTGGTTCGAGAAGGACTTCTACGCGATCCTCGGCGTTCCTGCCGATGCGGACTCGGTCGCGATCAAGAAGGCCTACCGTAAGCTCGCTCGCACGCTGCACCCCGACCAGAACCCAGGGGACAGCGCGTCGGAGAAGCGTTTCAAGGAGATCGGCGAGGCCTATGCCGTCCTGTCCACTCCTGAGGAGCGCAAGCAGTACGACGCCATCCGCTCGATGAGCCACGGTGGGGCCAGGTTCACCTCCGGGGGGCCCGGTGGTGGTGGTGCTGGGTTCGAGGACGTCTTCAGCAACCTGTTCGGCAGCGGTGGTGGGGGTGGCCGCGGTGGCAACGTTCGCTTCAGCACCAGCCGTGGCGGCGCAGGGCAGCCGAACCTCGAGGACATCCTTGGTGGCATGTTCGGACCGGAAGGTCAGCAGGGCTACGGAGGCTTTGGTTCCACAGCGGGACCACGTCGTGGCGAGGATATCGAGGCACGGACGACGCTGTCGTTCCGCGACGCGGTCGAGGGGTCGACGGTGACGCTGAGCACCGCCAACGGTTCCAGGATCACCGCGCGTATCCCGGTCGGCGTTAAGGACGGTCAGAAGATCCGGCTCCGCGGCAAGGGCACCCCGGGCGACCAGGGCGCTGCGGCGGGCGACCTCATGCTCACCGTGCAGGTGGAAGAACATCCCGTCTTTGGCCGGGACGGCGAAAACCTGACCGTCGATCTTCCAGTCACTTTTGCCGAAGCCGCCTTGGGGGCAACGGTTTCCGTGCCGACGTTGTCCGGTGACCCGGTCAAGGTCCGGATTGCAGCCGGGACCCCCAATGGCCGGGTGCTACGTGTCAAGGGCAGGGGCATCGCGACCAAGAACCACGCTGGTGACCTGCTGGCCAAGGTGAGCGTCGCGATACCCCAGCGGTTGTCCGAGAAGGCGCGAGAGGCCGTGGAGGTTCTGCGCGCAGAGGAGGGCGATGCCGACCCCCGGGCGGACGTGTTCGCCAGGGCCCGGCAAGGCTGAGCAATGGACGCCGTGCAAGGCTCCGGCGGGTTCTCCCCCGATGACGAGACCCCGGTCTTCGTGATCTCGGTCGCGGCGCAGCTGGCCGGCATGCACGCCCAGACCCTGCGGCAGTACGACCGGCTGGGTCTGGTCTCACCATCGCGCACCCGCGGTGGTGGACGTCGTTACTCGGCGCGGGACGTCGCACTGCTGCGGGAGGTGCAGCGCCTCTCGCAGGACGAGGGTGTCAGCCTGTCCGGCATCCAGCGCATTCTGGATCTCGAGAACCAGGTACAGGCACTTCGGGCACGGGTGAGCGAGCTGCGCGGTCAGGTCGACGCCCTGAAATCGGCCATGGGTGCAGGCTCGAGGGTTTTCGCCGCCGGGAGGGCTGGTGAGGTCGTGGCCGTACGGGCCGGCCAGCGCCCAGCGCCCAGCGTCATCCCGTCCTCGGCACTTGTCATCTGGCGGGGACGCGGCTGAAGCAAGTGCGGGAGGGGCGTTGGGGTAGTGCCGTGTGGAGTCCGCGCGGGTCAGTCCTGACCGAGCGCGGCGATGAACGCCTCATGGCTGGCTCGGCTGAACGGGACGAAGCGCACCAGGTCCAGCTCGCCCAGGTGAGGTGAACCCCGAAGCTCGGCGACCGCGATACGGGCGACCTCGGCTATGTCCCAGCCAAAGACCCCTGAGCTGATCGCGGGGAATGCCACCGACCGAGCCCCGACGTTCACCGCTTCCCTGATCGAGGTCTTGAAGCAGGACGCGAGCAGAGCTGGATCTGTCTGACCTGCATGACGATTCGGGCCGACGGCATGGATCAGCCAACGTGCCGGCAGGTTCCCGGCGCCGGTGGCCACGGCTTCTCCGACGCGAAGACCTTGGGGGTAGGTCGTGCGGCGCAGCGCGCGACACTCCTTCCAACAGGCTCGGACCGCCAGCCCTGTGGATAGCCCCGGAAACTCCGCTGCCGCCAAGCAGAGAGCTGTTGGCGGCGTTGACGATCGCATCAACGTTCTCGGTGGTGATGTCGCCCTGGATGGCCTTGATCGAAGCTACCTGTCGGGCCATGGTCCCGACCGTAGTCCCGGAGGCCTACGGCAGCACAGCAGTGCAGATGTTCCGGTTGGACTCACAGTGATGGCTAGATGCCGAGTTTGTCCCTCAGCCCGCCGATGAAGGTGGCGGCCGCTGAGATCGGGATGAAGGCTCGGGCCGCTTCGGTAAGCGCAGCCTGGGAGGACGCAGGCAGTTCGAGGTCGGCGGCGGCGACGTTGAACTCGAGCTGCTCGACGCTGGACGCGCCGGGGATGACCACGACCTGGGGCAGGCTGAGCAGCCAGGCCAGCGCCACCTGCGCGGGCTTGACGTTGTGAGCGTCGGCAACCTGACGCAGCGTGTCCAGCAGGGGTGCGACCCGGCGCAGGTTCTCCGTGCCGAACAGCGGGTTGGCCGCCCGCACCCCGCCGGGCCGGTTGTCCGTTGTGTAGTTTCCGCCGAGCAGGCCCTGCGCCAGCGGGCTGTAGGCGATCACCATGCGGTTTTCGCGTTCGGCGAACGGCACGAGATCTTCCAGCGGGTCGGGGTGTGCCAGCGAGAACTGGACCTGGTTGCTCACGACCGGCTGCCCGAGTGCGTCATCGGCTTGGCGCCATCGGTGCAACGAGTAGTTCGAGACGCCCACCGCACCGATCAGTCCGTCCTGTAGCAGGCTGCGCATTCCCGGCATGATCACCGAGTCAGGCACGACCGGATTGGGCTGGTGCACCTGGTACAGCGGGATCCGGCGAATCTGCAGCCGTCGGGCGCTGGCCTGCTCGCGGCGGCGGAGCACCGCAGGAAACGGGGCCACCGGAAACACCTTGCTGGCCACGACGACCTGACTGCGCTCGGCGCCCAAGGCCCGGGCCAGGATCTGCTCGCTCTTGCCAAAGCCGTAGATCTCGGCCGTATCGAACAGCGTCACCCCCAGCTCAAGGGCCCGCTCGACAATCTGGACGGCGGCACCCGAGGCGTAGCCCTCCCCGTACCCCCACTCCCGTGATCCGAACTGCCACGTACCCAGCCCGACGCGGCTGACCTGACCCAGACCCGGCACATCAAGGAACTTCATGTCCTCAGTGTGCCCCTAGATTGGTGAACATGACTGAAGTGGCTGTCCTGACGGGTACCTTGACCGGGATGGGGCTTCATGCTGCAGCGGAGCTGGCGCGCGCAGAGCTGACCGTCGTTGCGACCGTGCGCGATACGTCCCGTGCGGAGGCTGCCCGTGAGGCGGCATCCACGGCTGGGGTCGATCTTGATGTCGCCGGCCATGAGGCGATGCGGTCATGCCTGGACGGCATCGCTGTCGATCACGGCCGGATTGACGTGCTCGCCAACAACTCAGGTCGTGGTTCTGTCGCTACGGCCGAGCAGCTCACGATGCAGCAGGTTCGGGACCAGCTCGAGGTCAACTACCTCGGCGCGGTCGCGCTCACCCAGGCTGTGCTGCCGGCGATGCGCGAGGCCGGAAGTGGCTGGATCCTCACGGTCACCAGCGTGGGGGCGCGGTCGGGCAGCCGTTCGCCGATGCGTAGTGCGGCGCGAAGTTCGCCGTGGAGGTGCTTCATGCAGTCCTTGGCCGTGGTCGCTGAGCGGTTTGGCATCTGGGTGAGTGTTCTTGAGCCAGGTTCTGTGGCCAGTGACTTTGTCGCCAACGGCTCTCGACCGGCCGAGTCGGGACCGTATGACGCGTTGCTGGCGGCGCAAGCTGCCCGAAGCCGGACTGCCCTCCCCACTGCCCAGTCCGCGCAGAACGCTGGCGCCTCGATCGCGGCGGCATCGAGCTACCGCTTCCCCTGGCAGACATCCGACCAAGCACGCGCGTCGCTGGGATTTCGTTGGCTGATCTTGAACGAGACCAAGTCCTTGGCCACACCCGAACCCGGATCTGCTGAGCACCCATGGATAGACCCCGTATCTGTCATCCGAGATCTGGCGGTCACCGGATCTGTCGGGCTGCGGGGTGCACTGGGGAGGTCCCGCCGCGCCAGCTGGCGCGGTTCGGTGGCCAGGGGCCTTCAGCGGCTCCCGGCGATCCCGGCGATCCCGGCGATCCCGGTCACCGCGCCGAGTGGTTCGTTCCGGGTCAAGGTCTCAGCCAGGCGAGGCTGTGGCCATGTGGTCCTGTCACGGCAACCGGCACCTGGTCGTGAGCGAGTACGAACCGGCCCCGAGGTGTTGGATCGAGGTCGGTTCCACCAATGACGCCGGGTGCCTCGTTCGAGACCCAGTGCACGCCGCGGGTTCTCTGCAACGTGTGCATGACATCGGTGAATCGACTGCGCTGTCCCTCATCCAGGTAGGCCAGGACAGCGGAGTGGAAGACAACCACCGTGGCGCCTGAGGGTGCGTCGGCGAGCAGCCCAGGCAGGTCGATGAGTAAGTCACCGGTGTCGATTCGAGGGGGGTCGGCGGCGACCAGATCCAACGCTCGGTCCAGGCGTTGGGCACGGTCGATCTGCTCCGGCCAGATCAACGAGGCCAGCCACCGGCGGTCGTCGCCGCTGTTGGCCTGCAGCGGGTTCAGGTCGAGCCCGGCCCGCCAGACCACCTCAGGTAGGCGCTCGGGCAGCGGGGCCGGCCCGGTCACGGCGCAGGCCATCGCGATCTGGCTGTCACCGAGCCGATGCTCGCCCAGGCTCGTTGTGTAGCGGTAGCTGTACCGGTCGGGATACAGGCACAGGCCGGCGCTGGCTCCGACTTCGACCAGAGCCAGCGGCTGGGGTAGTGAGGCCAGCAGGGGTAGCAGAGTCGCGCAACGGCCCGGTTCGTTGGTCTGGGTCCGGTGGCTCATCATCGTGTCCGCGACGGCGTCCCAGTGGGCGGTGACGAAGTCCAGGAACCTGGCCGGATCGTCCACCTTGCCGCCCAAGAACCGCACCGCACCCAGCAACAGGTTCGGCTGCCGCTTGCCCAGTGGCAGCCTGTCGAGCAAGACGCATACCGCTTCGCTGCCCGCAACGGCCTGACACAATGCCTCATACAACGGCGACACCCCGGCCAGCTCATGCGCGGCCATCCCCAGATACAGCTCAGGGGTACTCTGCCCCGTGCCAGTCCAATCAGCCACGAGATCACGATAGGCAGTCCTGCAAACACCGATGACATGCCCCCGGTGACGGTCAGGAAAGCACGCGGCGCCGGAAGTTGCGTAGCCCGATTGTCAGGAACAGGACGGCGAAACCGAACACCACGGGATAGATGACGTACAGATGCATGTGGGCAGCGTTGGTGAATACCGCGCGCATGCCCTCGTTGATGTAGATGAGCGGGTTGATCAGCACGAGGGTCTGCAGCCAGTGCCACCCGTTGATCGTCACCGGCGCCAGCCGGGTCCACCCGTAGTAGGTGCCGCCGAGGAATGTGATCGGCAAGATGATGAAGCCGAACATCAATCCGATGTTTCGAGGCTCGAAGCTGGTGCCAAGAACGAGGCCCAGGCTGGCCATCGCGATGCAGGCCAACGGCACGAACGTGACGATGAGCCACCAGTGCAACGACAGGTCGGCATGCACACCGGGGGCGTGCACAACAGAGGCCATCGGCAACACGATCATCGCTGACAGCACGCCCTGAGTCGCCCCTGACAGCACCTTGGCGATCGCGACAAGCCAGATCGGGCAGGGCGCCTGCACCCGATCCTCGATCTCGCGGGTGAAACCGAACTCCTGCGCCATGGCCAGCGCGATCGACTGCACGCCCTGGAACATCACGGAGATCCCGACGACGCCTGGCACCAGGATCGTGGCGAACGCTGATTCTGCACCGGTTCCCCTCCCGCCGATACCTTGGCCGATCTCGGGGAAGACGTAGAGGAAGACGAAACACAGCAGGAACGGCTGGATGAGGGTGCGCAGCACGAACTCCCACTTGTGCTTGCCCAGCACGACAAGATCACGTTGCAACAGCGCGCCCAGTGCCGCCGCGCTCGCTGCGGCGACTGAACGCGACGGGCCACCGCCTATGTGAGCAGCGGGCACGGGCGTGGTTATTGGCGTCGTCATGAGTCCCGCAGCTCCTTGCCGGTCAGGTTGATGAACACCGTTTCCAGGCTTGGCTCGGCGATCGACAGGTCGAGGATGTCGAACCCGGCACGTTCGGCGGACAGGACGATCCGCGGTACGAGTCGCTCACTGGCTTGCATGTGCAACTGAATCGCTCCGTCCACGGACCTGCTGCGCGTGACCCCCTTGATCTCGCGAGTGAGCAGCTCGCCGAGCTGCCCCTGATCGCCCCTGGTCTTGATCGTGACGACCGTGTCGGCGCCGACGCTCTGCTTGAGCTCGGCGGGCGTGCCCAGGGCCAGGATCCGACCATGGTCCATGATTGCGACCCGGCCGCAGAGCTTGTCGGCTTCCTCCATGTAGTGGGTTGTCAGCAGGATCGTCTGGCCTTCGCCGTTGAGCCTGCCCAACATCTCCCACAGCGCGAGGCGGCTTTGCGGATCCAGGCCGGCGGTCGGTTCGTCGAGAAACAGTACTGCCGGGCGGTGGAAGATCGCCCGCGCCACCATGAGCCTTTGCGCCATGCCGCCCGAGAGCGCGTACACCGAAGCCCGTGCCCACTTCGTCAGCTGGAACTGCCCCAGCAACTCGTCGGCGATCAGCCTTGACTGCTTCGAGCCGATCCCGAACAACCGACCGTGGAAATACAGGTTCTCCCACACCGTCAGCTGACGATCGAGCGTGTTCTGTTGCGACACGATCCCGCTCAGCTGCTTGACCAGCGCAGGATGCGTCGCGACGTTCACCCCGCCGACGAAGCCACGCCCTGACGTCGGCACCACCCGGGTGGTCAACATCCCTGCCGTGGTCGTCTTCCCGGCCCCGTTGGGCCCCAACAGGCCGAAGATCTCCCCGGCCCGGACGTCGAGGTTGAGCCGATCGACCGCCGCGAAATCCGCCCCGGGGTAGACCTTGGAGAGCTCCTCGGTGTGGATCGCCAGAGCATGCTCGGACCCGGCGAAGACCGAAGTGCCTCTCGAGTCCTCGGGGCTGGTCATCCCTGCCGATCGTAGCGACAGCATCAATCCGAATCTGGGATGTCCTGTCGAGTGCTGCGGCTGTGGCGGACGGTCTCCCTGACGTCAAAATGACTTGGAGAAGGACACGAGGCGCTCTGCGGTCCCCGCCCCCGTCAGTGGCCGGCCATGGCCACACGCCAGGACGTTGGGCTGGAGTCTGGCCAGGACGGCGACCGACTTCTTTGCCATCGACCAGTTCCAGGTCGAGATCCGCGGCGGGCCGGACACCCGGTGCCTGTTCACCAGAAGGTCACCCAGGGAGTGGACCTTCACCGTCAGGACGGCATCGCCCGTGATCAGCACCCGGTCGCGACCGCGGAAGAATGCGACGTGACCAGGGGTGTGGCCCGGCGTGGGGACGCACTCCCAGTCCGGAAGGCCGGGGACACCGGCAACTGGGTCGAACGCTACCGCCGTATGTTCCAGACTGTCTTCCGCGAGCATCGCCTCGACCTTTCGCCGTGGCAGGAGCCGGAGCATGGGGCCGATAAGCCAACGGTCGAGAAGCCAACGGTCGAGCGGGTTGGCGTAGGCAGGCAGGATCCCGCCGGGCGCCAGTGGCAACTTGTCGGGGTGCACGTGGACCGGTAGCTCCCACATCCGGGTCAACTCGAGCGACGAGCCGGAGTGGTCGGGGTGGATGTGTGTCAACAGGATCGCGGCAGGACGGGCACCCGGCCCGAACAGCGACTCCGCGGCCGCCTGGATGATCTGTCTGCGATGCGGCCACGCGGTGTCGATCAACACCCAGGCCGGCCCCGACCGCACGAGGTAGACGTTGGCCTCGGTGATCACGCGCCCAGTCTCGACGCGGTAGACGCCCGGGGCGACCTCCTCCGCGCGAGGCTCCGCCGGCACATGCGCAGCACGAATCGACATGTTGATCGCCTCCGGTTCCAACGTGACGCACCCTGCCGCGGGACCATAGGGCCGAAGGTCCTCCCGGGCTCACCCAGCGTGCGTTCTCACCGGGCCGCGACCAAGAAACCACAGTAGTGGTCGCCCGTGCTGCCAAGGGTTAACGCGGGTTAACGCCGGGCATTCACGCTCCCAGGCGGGGGAAGCGGTTCGCCGACGCTAGAGCCCAACCCCACCCAGCACGACGCGATCGCTAGTTCTCACCCGGCCTGGCACGGTCACCACAGCGTCGACTCCGAAGCTGACTTCTCCCTGGCTCTGACGATACTTCGAAAGCTCCCGCAGCAAGGGCGCATCATTTCGACCGGTCACCGGATCGAGATCAATCACGGCGCACCGTGGCACGACATCTGCCACCCGCACGGTGGCCTCGCCGACCCTCAG
>CABDZX010000335.1_pt1 | contig 12048 bp, 8 predicted proteins | sample 3421941 | NCBI WGS metagenome assembly CABDZX01 (sample SAMEA5534341, study PRJEB31848) | metagenome | biome: tundra; feature: field; material: soil | place: USA | collected 2013-05 | depth 0.45 m
GAACACCACCGGGTAGGTCCCCAAGTCAGCCCAGTCCGCGATAGCAGCAAACTTCACTGCTTGTCTTTCGCGAACCAGGTCGCTACTTTTTTTGCGAAATCCACCTGCATTAACAATTGTGCGTTCTGGGATTTCGCATCCTTGATCTCGGCGCGCAGCCGGACCAGTTCGACTCGTTCGGACTCGTCCAACACTGCGTCCGGTGGTGTCGCAGCTTCTTTCGCATCTCGTGCCTTCTTCACCCATTTACCTAACGTCATCTCATGCACATCAATATTGCGTGCGACCTCGGCCATCGACCGATGGTCGTCCACGACAAACGAAACCGCTTTTTGCTTGTACTCCTCCGTGAAGCTACGGCGTGTCGAACCCATTCTATCTTCTCCCGATTAATCCGGGCATCCAATCCATGTGTCCACCAAACCGGGAACGGTCCACCTGGACATCTTCAACGACGTCAAACGCCACCACGTCAACACCGGCGTGGACCTCCTAAACATCCCAGCAAGCATCTACACCTGACCCCCCAAGTGGGGGGCTATATCGACTGCGAGAAGTGCGGAACGTCAGTTCAACGTTGCTATTGACAAGTGCTGCGCTTCCTCAGACTCTGAGGACGTGGGGTTTGTCCTGCTGATAGCCCGACCCTCGGTGCCCCAGTCCTGGGGCGTTTAGGACCACCAAAGCGAGTTCTCTGGGGCTCAGCCACCGACGAATCCGAACCACGCTCCCGTTGGCCTTGTCGACCGCGGCGGCGACCTTCTGGGAGCCACGGGAGACGCGAACAACACCCACCTCATCCCTCGGACAACGTAAGGGAACCACCATGGAACGTCTGATCAACATCGACAACGGCGGCACGCTCACCGACATCTGTGTTTGGGATGGGCAGAACTTCAACTATGCCAAGACCCTGACGACACCTTTCGACCTGTCCAAATGTCTCTTCGACGGCCTCACCAAGGCATCGGAGAGCATCTTCGGTGCCCCCGACCTCGAGGCGCTGCTGCACAGCACCAAGCACATCCGGTACTCCACGACGCAGGGCACGAACGCCCTGGTGGAACGCAAGGGCCCGCGCATCGGTCTAGTCACCGACGACGCGGCAGTTGTTGCGGAACTGCGAGCGACCGAGGCCGAGGCCAGCCTCTTCGATGCCCTTATCGGTCCGCGGGTTGCGGTCATCGACCCTCACGCTGATGAGGAGACTCTGATCTTCGACCTCGTCCAGCAGGTCAACAAGCTCACGACCGATGGGGCCGCCCGCATCGTCGTTGCGGTCGGTGACGCCAGCGGTCCGGGCGAGCGGCGGATGCGCAACATCCTCCTGCGGAAGTTCCCTCGCCATCTGCTGGGCTCCGTCCCGGTCCTCTACTCCTGGGAGTTCACCGCCGACCGTGTGCGTACCCGGCGAATCTGGTCTGGGGTCATCAACGCGTTCCTACACCCGACGATGGAACGCTTCCTGTACAACGCGGAGGACCGGCTTCGCCAGCTCCGCGTCCAGAACCCGCTGCTGATCTACCGCAACGACGGCGCCTCCTCACGGGTGGCCAAGTCGGTCGCGCTCAAGACGTACTCCTCGGGTCCGCGAGCTGGGCTGGAGGGCGCCCGCGCCCTGGCCAAGGCCTACGACCTGAATCACGTTCTGATGATCGACGTCGGCGGGACGACCACCGACGTCGGTTCGGTTAAGGACTTCCAAATTACGGTCGACCGTCGTGGCTCGATCAAGGGCGTCCCGATCTCGTTCCCCATGAGCAACGTGCACTCGACCGGTGTGGGCGGCAGCTCGATTATCACCGTGAAAGAAGGCCAGATCATCGTGGGCCCCGAGAGCGTCGGTGCCGCACCGGGGCCGGCCTGCTTCGGCTTCGGTGGCACGAGCGCCACGATCACCGACGTCAACCTGCTGCTGGGTGTCCTCGACTCGGCGACCTACCTCGACGGCGGCTTCGCCCTGGACGCCGAACGGTCGAAGGCCGTCATCCTCGCGACGGTGGCCGAACCGCTGGGCGTCGGCCTCGAGGAGGCGCTCGTCGAGATGGAGGCGGCCTACTTCGCCACGATTGCCAAGTCCTTCGCCGCCGTCATCGGGGACCCTGCCGACACGACGATCGCGGCCTTCGGCGGCGCCGGGCCGATGAGTGCCTGCGGTGCTGCGCGTCTGAACAACGTCAAGACCGTGCTCGTCCCTAAGCTCGCAGCCGTCTTCTCGGCCTTCGGGATCAGCTTCTCCGACATCGGTCGGAGCTACGAGGTCGGCCTCTCCGAGCCCACGATCGAGGCGGCCCAGTCGGTGCACGACATGCTGGTTGAGCGTGCGGAGCGCGACATGTTTCAGGAGGGCCATGACCTGGCAGCGTGCACGCTGCAATGGAGCCTGGTCGTGGAGGAGGCGGACGGCACGCTGGTGTCCGAAGCTCCCTACACGTATGGCGACGCTCCCGCCGTGGGCGCAGGTCAGCCGGCCTCGTTGACGCTGGTCGTGACGTTCGAACTGCCGCACGCGAGCCTGGCCGCCAATACGTCGCTCGCCTCCCATCCTGCAGTGGCCTCGGGAACCCGGCAGGTGCGTTCGAGTGCCACCGAGGTCGACGAGGTCTCGGTCTACGCGTTGCTGGATCAGAAGCCGGGTGCGACGGCTCTGGGTCCGTCCATCGTCGAGGGAACTTTCTTCACCGCCCGCGTCCTGGACGGCTGGAAGCTCGACGTCACCGCCGCTGGCGACCTCATGCTCACCGACATCCGCTGACCACGGATCCTCAGCTACGAAAGGCGACACGACCATGCGAGTTCCGATGACTGAGTACCTGTTCATCGACCTGGACACCGAAAGGTGGGTGTGCCGGGTGTGTGAGCACGACCTTGGCGATGCCCACGGCAACTACAAGGAGGGCACGCTCGTCTACGACCGTGACCCCCGGGAGATTCACCAGCCAATCATTGATCCGGACAGGTATGAGTTCACCTTCTCCCCGGACCCGGGCTACTGCCGCATCCTCGAGTTCTACTGTCCAGGCTGCGCCACCCAGATCGAGACCGAGTACGTACCGCCGGGCCATCCGCCAACCGTGGACATGCTCTGGGACGTCGACGCCCTGCGTGCCCAATGGCAAGAGCGCGGCACCGACCCGATGACGGCTATCGCCTACGGACCCGGTGACGACGTCCAGCGGCACACCCACGCCGTCGATGATGCCCACTAACCGCTGAGCCAGGCAGGAGACCACCACCATGAAACGCATTTCTGTCGATATCGGCGGCACGTTCACCGACTGTTTCTTCGTTTGGGACGAGCAGTACATCGAGGCCAAGGCCTTGACCACCCACCACAACCTGGCTCTCGGCTTCAACGATGCCCTCGATCTGGCCTGCAGCCGCGCCGGCCTGAACCGCGACCGGGTCCTGTCCGAGGTCGACTCCGTCCGGTACGCGACGACGTTGGGTACCAACGCCCTCATCGAACTGAAGGGCCCCAGGGTCGGTGCCATCGTGACCCACGGCTTCGAGGACACCATCCCGCTGTCGCGTGGTCGTGGTTACGGCGAAGGCCTGGACATCTCGATGCAGCAGAACCTGGCAGCTGCCGAGCGGCCAGAGCCGCTGGTTCCGCGCCAGCTCATCCGCTCCGTCAAGGAGCGGGTCAACTCCGCGGGGAAGGTCGTCGTCCCGATCCAGGAGAAGGACGTTCGCAACATGGTCCGCGAGCTCGTCAACGCCGGGGCCGAGGCGCTGGTCGTCTCCCTTACCAACGCGACGGAGAACCCCGAGCACGAGCTGCGGATCCAGGAGATCATCCTGGAGGAGTACCCGCCGCACGAGCTGGGCGCCATACCCGTCCTGCTCGGGCATCAGGTGTCGGGTCGTAAAGGTGAGTATGTGCGGGCCACCGCGACCATCGTGGATGCCTTCCTGCACGAGATCATGTTCCACGCCCTGAGCCAGCTCGCGAACAACCTGCGCGACTCCGGCTATGACAAGCCGATGCTGGTCATCCACAACTCCGGTGGGATGGCGCAGATGAACTCCACGGACTCGTTGCAGACGATCCACTCCGGGCCGATCGCCGGTGTCGGCGCGGCCGAGCACCTGTCCAGTGCGACCGGTATCGGTCACGTGATCTCGACCGACATGGGTGGCACCTCCTTCGACGTCGGTCTGGTCCCCCAGGGTGGGATCAAGCACTACGACTTCCAGCCCACGATCGGGCGCTGGCTGGTGTCCGTTCCGATGATTCACCTGCTCACCCTGGGTGCGGGCGGTGGCTCCATCGCGTCCTACGACCGGATCCATAAGGGCGTCAAGCTCGGCCCGGAGTCGGCGGGGTCCGATCCCGGCCCGGCCTGCTACGACCGGGGCGGACTGCGGGCCACGGTCACCGACGCCGATCTTCTGCTGGGCTACCTGGACCCGGACAACTACGCCAACGGGGTCATCAAGCTCAACCCGAAACGGTCCGTCTTCGCGATCGAGGAGACGCTGTGTGACGAGCTGGACATGGACGTCATCCAGGTTGCCAAAGAGATCAAACGCGGCGTCGACGAGCAGATGGCCATCGGGATGGCTAAGGAGCTGCGCGTGCGCGGCTACCTGCCCGAGGAGTTCACCATGCTTGCCTACGGCGGCAACGGACCGTTGCACGCGTGCGGCATGGCGGACTATGCCGGCATCAAGAGGGTCCTCGCACCGCCGTTCGCATCGGTGTTCTCCGCCTTGGGGGCGGGCAACATGAAGCAGTTGCACATCCATGAGCGGGGTACGCACGTCGTCATGTACAACGCGACCACCCGTGCCCTGTACGACGACTATGACGGTTTCAACGCCGTCGTGGAGGAGCTCGAGGCCGAAGGCCGAGAGGACCTGGTTCGCCAGGGTTTTGACCCCGAGGACGTGCTGTATCGCCTGGAGATGGACATGCGCTACGGCAACCAGCTCGTGACGACGGCCGTGGTCTTCGACCTCAACCGAATCCATGGGGTGGGCGACGTCTTACAGATGATCCGAACCTTCTCCGACCTCTACGGGCAGCGGTACGGCCAGGGTTCGGCGGCTCCCGAGGCCGGCATCCGGGTCCAGACCATCCGGGTGGCCTCGTCCGTCGAAGGCGACGTGGTCAACTTCGAATCCCTGCACCACGAGGCCGCACGGACCATGCCCACCCCGGTGAGCCACCGCGACGTCCACTTCGTCGCGCTCGACACGCAAGTGAACACGCCGATCTACGACGCCACAGCGCTGACCACCCAGCACAAGATCATCGGCCCAGCCATCGTCATCACCGAAAGCACCACCTACCTCGTCGAGCCCGGCTGGCGCCTGGAACCCACTCAGCAAGGCGCCGTGTGGTTTCTGCGCGACTAAACCCAACGACCAAACAGGAGTAGCGAAATGACGACAATTCACGAGCCGTCGAGCACGGACCTGACGGCGCAGGAGCAAGCGTGGGTTAACCAGTTCATGGACGAGACCACGATCTTCCTGGGACCTGACCCCGCGATCATGCGCGACCACAGCATCACCGGCCGGACCCCCCTGGAGGAGAGGTGCATCGGCAAGGGTCTGGACTCGCTGCAGGTCGACCGCATCCGCAAGCGTCTCGAGGGTGCCCTGGACGAGGGCTACGAGATGATGGAGGCGATGGGCGCGGCACCCGGCGCCAAGTGGGGTGACCTGACCACAGCCATCTACACGGCATCGGGCGACGTGACCTACCTGTCCTGTCGCGGAGTTATCGCCTTCTCGGCCATCCTGCACCACCCGATCCGGTACATCATGAAGTACTGGAAGGACGAGCCGACGGTGGGCATCCACGCCGGAGACGGTTTCATTCACAATGATGCCCGTTACGGCAACATCCACAACACCGACCAGTCGATGATCACCCCGATCATCCGCGACGATCAGATCATCGGCTGGGTCGCCGCGACGATCCACGAAGGGGAGAACGGGGCGTGCGAGCCGGGCGGCATGCCCTCGGGCTCTGAGACGCCCTTCGACGACGGGCTGCGGATGAGCCCGTTCAAGATCATGGAGAAGGGCGTGCTGCGTCGCGACCTGGTCACCTTCCTGCAGCACTCGGTGCGCGACCCGAAGCTGCAGCTGGCAGACCTCAAGGTCAAGATTGGCGCAGTCCAGCGGATCATGGAGCGCGTCGACAAGGTCATTGACGAGGTGGGTGTGGACGCCTTCGTCGCTGGCCTGCGCATCACCGTCGAGGACGTCGAGCAGGAGGTCCGCCGCAGGATCAAGGAACTCCCCGACGGCACCGTGCGCTTCAACCAGTTCATGGACTCCACGCTCAAGGAGAACATCCTGATTAAGTTCTCCTGCAAGGTGACGGTCAAGGGCGACAAGATGACCGTTGACCTGCGCGGGACTGGTCCAGAGATCCTCAACCGCGCCATCAACGCCCCGCTGTGCTCGACCAAGTCGATGATGATGCAGGCGATCCTGGCGTTCTGGTGGCCGGACCTGCCACGGTGTACCTCGGCCATGAGCCCGATCGAGATCATCTCCGATGAGCACACGTGGGCCGACGCCGGTTACGACGCACCGATGGGTCAGTCCCTGCAGGCATCCTTCCGCGGCTTCTCGGCCTTTCAGTCGTCCTGGACCAAGCTTCAGTTCGCCAACCCGGAGAAGTTCTCCAACGTCATAGCGCCGTGGTTCAACCAGATCAACACGTTCCTGTGGGGTGGTGTCACCCAGCACGGTGACCAGGTCGGCAACCTGTGCGCGGATCTGAACGGCATGCCAGGTGGCGGCAAGGCATTCATGGATGGTGAAGACGCGGTCTCCCCGCTGTTCTGCGCGATGGCGGACATGGCCGAGCAGGAGGTCATGGAGGAGGAGGTGCCCTTCATGCAGCTGGTCTCCAAGCGTCTGGTCCGGGACAACATGGGCTTCGGCAAATACACCGGAGGCATGGGCTACGAGATGATTGTCGCCAGCGAGGGAACACCCCTGTGGGGCTTCATGACTGTCACCTCGGGCGCGAAGTTCTCCTCCGTCTACGGCATGTTCGGAGGCTACGGCTGCGGCACCTACCCGCTTGCCCTGGTCAAGGGCGTCAACGTCTACGACATTCTCCGCAAGGACCCCAGCAGGTTCGACCTGTCGATGGAGAAAGTCATGAACGACCAGCCATTCGAGGGCGGCCAGTACATGACCAGCCACATGGGGCTGCAGTTCGACGTCGCCCAGGACGGCGAGCTGTACATGATGAGCCAGGGCGCCGGCGGCGGTTATGGCGACGTCCTCGAACGCAGCCCGCAGGCCGTGGTCAGGGACGTCGAGCTCAACCGGATCACCCACAAGGTGGCCCGCGAGATCTTCGCCGTCGCCTTCGACCCCACGACGCTCGTCCTGGACGTCGAGGGCACCAAGCAGCTGCGGTCACAGGCCCGTAAGGACAGGCTCGAGCGGGGCAAGCCCTACGCCGAGTTCGTGAAAGGGTTCGTGACCCCCGAGCCACCCAAGGAGCTTCTGTACTACGGCTCCTGGGGCGACGAGACCGAGGAGCTCACGGCAACTGTCTTCGACATCACTGGAGCCAAGCGGGTCACCGCGCCGGTCTCGGCGATGCCGATTATCATGCTCCCGGACCGGCGGGACCTCAAGGTCGCCAAGCTCGAGTCACGGGTGCGCGAGCTCGAGGAAAGGCAGGGCGAGCACTTCCACCGCAAGTCTTGACCTGCCACCCCCATACGACTGTGGCGTCACCCCGAGGCTCGGAGCTGCGGGGTGACGCCGCAGGCAAGCACCTTCGGGTCCCAGTCCGATTTCACGTCCCAGTCCGATTTCACGTCCCAGGAGCCCCTATGGCCATGGCCCTCGCCTCGATCGTCTCCGCCCCGCCGTCGGGCCGGGGCACCGCGGTGATCATCGACCACGAGAAGTACGCGCAGGCTGTCATTCTGCGAGGTCAGCCGATCCCGTGGGGCGACCCGGTCGCCTACTCCCAGTTCCTCGGGCAGGCTCAGGGTCTGTTGAAACCGGACGCGACGCTGCTCAACCTGGGCGCACTGTACGACCACGCCCTGGCCACCAACGACGCGCTGAAGTCATCCCTCTCGGCGCGGTCGCGCACGGGATATGCCCTCAAAACCCTCCTGGCAGACGAGAACACTGCGGGCGCAGCCCTCGAGCTGGCCAGTATTGTGGCCCAGACATCAGCAGCCCCCCTGGTGCTGCAGATCCCCTCGCCCATGCTCTGGTTGGCACTCACCCACCAGCTCAGCGGCGCCGGCACCGTGGCCGACCTCGACGTCGACCGCGCGGAGAACGCGGCGATCTACGTCGCCGACTGGCTGCGGCGGCTGTCACTGCTGCCGGTGTCGATGCTGCTCCTGGATGAGCGCTGGCCAGGGACCGGTGACCTGCCGCTGGTGGACGCCGCGGCGTACGCCCCGGTCTCCAACGTCACCGGCAACTATCGGTGGGCGCTCGCGCGGCGCACGCGCGATGGGGTGGAGATCCTCGGGTCTGCGGTGACCGGGACCGTGGTGCCGCAGGACTACTGGCTGTCCGACGCAACGAGCGCGCCCTCGGGCGACTTTCTGTTCGCCGAGATCCCCGCCGACGCGGTACCGGAGACGGTGCTGTCACAGCTGGCGAAACTGACCTGAGATGGAGAAGGACTATGGACAAGGTCATTGTCACGGCGGCTGAGGCCGTTGCCGACATCCCCCAGGGTGCGGTTATCGCCTGCGGTGGTTTTGGGATCTGCGGCATTCCCACGGTCCTCATCGACGCTCTGGCCGGACTGGGGATCACCGACCTGGAGATCATCTCCAACAACTGTGGAACCGACGGCGTAGGGCTTGGGAAGCTGTTGGTAAACAGACAGATTCGCAGGGTCGTCGCGTCTTACGTCGGTGAGAACAAGGAGTTCGCGCGTCAGTACCTCAGCGGTGAGCTCGAAGTGGAGCTCACCCCGCAGGGCACCCTGGCCGAACGGCTGCGGGCCGCCGGCGTCGGTATACCGGCGTTCTACACCGTGACCGGGATGGGCACCCAGGTCGCCAAGGGAGGACTGCCTTGGCGGTATGGCTCCGACGGCTCGGTCGCCGTCGCGTCGCCGCCGAAACTGACCTCGGAGTTCGACGGCAGGTCCTACCTGCTTGAGCGAGCACTGCCGGCTGACTTCGCTTTCGTGCGTGCCTGGAAGGGCGACCGACACGGCAACCTGGTCTTCCGTAAGGCGGCCCGCAACTTCAACCCCGTCTGCGCGATGGCCGCCAAGGTCGCCATCGCCGAGGTGGAACATCTGGTCGAGCCCGGCGAGCTCGACCCGGACGCGATCCACCTGCCGGGGTTGTACATCGACCGCGTCGTGCCGCTGACCTCAGCGCAGGTCGTGGACAAGGGGATCGAGCGGCTGACAACACGACCCCGACAGCCCACGAACGCAGGGGAGTGACGATGGCACTGACCAGGGAGCAGATGGCCGCCCGCGCCGCCCGCGAGCTGAGTGACGGGGACTACGTCAACCTCGGCATCGGCCTGCCGACCCTTGTCCCCAACTACGTCGACGCCGACATCGAGCTGGTCCTGCAGTCCGAGAACGGGATCCTCGGCACCGGTCCGTATCCCTTCGACGGGGACGAGGACCCGGACCTGATCAACGCCGGCAAGGAGACGGTGACCGTCCTGGCGGGTGCCAGCTACTTCGACTCGGCCGCGAGCTTCGGGATGATCCGCTCCGGCAAGATCGACGCCGCGATCCTTGGCGCCATGCAGGTCTCCGCTGCCGGCGACCTCGCCAACTGGATGATCCCCGGCAAGATGGTCAAGGGCATGGGCGGGGCCATGGACCTCGTACATGGTGCGCGAAGGGTCATCGTCCTGATGGAGCACGTCGCCAAGAACGGAGACTTCAAGATCGTCAAGGAATGCTCGTTGCCGCTCACCGGTGAGCGCGTCGTCCACCGCATCATCACCGACCTGGCCGTCCTGGATGTCACAGACGAAGGTCTCCGGCTGGTGGAGTGTGCGCCAGGTGTCACCGAAGCCGAGGTCCGCGCGGCGACCGAGCCGGACCTCATCTCTGGCCCGGCATGAATATCGCCTTGCTTCTCGATCGCGCCGCGACCGCATCACCGGAGCGCACGGCCGTCTATCTTGGCGCGCAGCCGTTGCGCAGCTACCGCGAGCTGCGGGACCGCGTGGCTGCGCTTGCCGCAGGGTTGAACGGCCTGGGCTGCCGGGTAGGTGACCGGGTCGCGGTGGTCATGGACAACCGTCCGGAGTACCTCGAGACTCTCTTCGCCGCGTGGTGGGCAGGGCTGGCCGTGGTGCCGGTCAACGCCAAGCTCCATCCGGGCGAAGTCGCCTGGATCCTGCAGGACTCAGGCGCACGGCTCATCGTGACCGACCAGGCGCACGTTGCAGGACTCCGCGGCGTCATCGAGGCGGACCCGGCCGAGACGAAGCTCCTGGTCGCCGATTCCGCTCAGTACTCCGCGTTGGCCACCGTCGCGGCCAGCGCAGTTCGCCCCTGCGCGAAAGCCAAGGTGAGCGACCTCGCCTGGCTCTTCTACACCTCCGGTACGACCGGGCGACCCAAGGGAGTGATGCTCGGACACCGTCAGCTGCTGGTCATGACACTCAGCTACCACGTGCAGATCGACGCCGTCGGCCCTGATGACCGCACGGTCTACGCGGCTCCGATGTCACACGGTGCCGGCATCTACAGCCCCGTCTTCATGCTGCACGGCTCCGGACACGTCTTCCCGCCCAGCGGCCGATTCGACGCTGCAGAGATCTGCGACATCGCCCAGGCGCTGAGTAACGTGTCACTCTTCGCCGCACCCACCATCGTCAACAGGCTCGCCGCCCACATCACCCAGACCGGTGGGCGCATCAAAGGCACCACCGCGTTCCGGACGATCGTCTACGGCGGCGGCCCGATGTACGTGGACGACCTGATCCGCGCCCGAGAAGCCATGGGCGACTGCCTGGCCCAGATCTACGGTCAGGGCGAGTCGCCGATGACCATCACCACGCTCAGCCGTGACGTCATCGCCGACGACCGCGACCCGCGCTGGGCGAGCCGGATCGCAAGCGTGGGCACGGCCTTTGCGACATGTGACGTCGCCGTGGTCGACGCCAGCGGTGAGCCGGTGCCACCGGGGGCGACCGGGGAGATCGTGGTGCGCGGTGACACGGTGATGATGGGCTACTGGTGTAACCAGGAAGCAACGGACGCGACGATCCGCGACGGCTGGCTCTGGACGGGCGACGTGGGAAGTCTTGACGACGCGGGCTATCTCACGCTCAAGGACCGGTCCAAGGACGTCATCATCTCCGGCGGCACCAACATCTACCCGCGCGAGGTGGAGGAGGTGCTGCTGCGACATGGCGCCGTCACGGAGGTCTCGGTGATCGGGCGCGCCGACCCCGAGTGGGGCGAGTCCGTGGTGGCCTGCGTCGTCGTCAATGACGCCTCGGTGGACGCACACGAGTTGGATGAGTTTTGCCGACAGAACATGGCCGGATTCAAGCGACCCAAGTCCTACCACTTTCTCCAGAGCCTGCCGAAGAACAACAACGGCAAGGTGCTCAAGACCCAACTACGCACCACCTACGCAGCACCGACCCCGATACCCACGATGGTGGCCACGCCACCGGTGACACCAAAGGACCGAACATGACGACGCAGCAACCCATCTGGATCATCGGCGGCTACCAGAGCGACTTCGCCCGGAACTTCACCAAGGAGTCGCTGGAGATCAGTGACCTTGTCCGGGAGACGACCACCGGCACCCTGGCGCATGCGGGCATCTCCACTGCGCAGGTCGAGGTCATCCATGTCGCCAACGCGATGGGGGAGTTCTACGTCAAGCAGGGCCACCTAGGTTCCATGGTGGCTAGTGTGGTCCCGGAGTTGGCTGGCGTTCCCTCGACCAGGCATGAGGCGGCGTGCGCTTCGGGAGGCGTGGCGGTGATGGCGGCGATGGCCGATCTGGAGTCGGGCCGGTACGACGTCGCCCTGGTGCTCGGTGTCGAGATCGAGCGAAACGTCCCGGGGGCTGTCGGAGCCGG
>CABDZX010000340.1_pt1 | contig 11917 bp, 12 predicted proteins | sample 3421941 | NCBI WGS metagenome assembly CABDZX01 (sample SAMEA5534341, study PRJEB31848) | metagenome | biome: tundra; feature: field; material: soil | place: USA | collected 2013-05 | depth 0.45 m
CCCATGTCCACCGTCATCGCCGCGGAGCTTGAAATCGTGGGTAGCCACGGGATGGCAGCCCACGACTACCCGACAATGCTGGCCGAGATCACGGCGGGCACGCTCAGCCCGCAACGTCTCGTTCAACACCGAATAGATCTCTCCGAGGCACCCGCGAAGCTCGCAGCTCTCGATCACCAGCCCGGCAACGGCATCACCATCATCAGCCCGCGCCGCCACTAGCATCATGAACCACGCCGGCTTCATTGGAGGGGCCCTGGGCGCCGGAGAGGTCGACGACCCCGGTGTGCCACCGTCGGTGCGCACCCATGGCCGGTCTCAGCATCCTTCTACCAGCGGGGTTGGTGTCGCCTCACGTGGATGCTAACGATCTTGCTAACCAGAGCGGCGCTGAGCCTACGAAGGCTGGGGCGACTCCTTCCAGCCAGGCGATTCTCACATTCTGGCTCCGTGCCATTCGCGTGCCATTACGCGGGCATCCAAGGGACACTCCGGGCCGCTCGTGACCGCGAAACCCGCAGGGAACCAAGCACATACCCATGCTTTCGAGCAGCTCCCAAACTGACAGCGCGGGGGCGATTGGTCGCGTCACCCGTTCGCCCAGCAGTAGTACCGCAACGAAATGCCGCAACACCACCACCACGACCTGCTATCCAGCCGAGCTGCGTGCCGCCCTTCCGTGCTCGGCAGTCAATATCGTTACGACTGCGGGAAGTCGGGACAACGAGGGCAATATTCCAGAAAGTACGGCAACGACTGCAGCACCAACCGATCGCGAGACCCACCAGCTGCGTCGCAAAGGCCTCAGCGACAGCAAACACCAATTCAGCCGAGAGTCTGCAAGCAAGGGGTCCGCGGTTTCAGTCGCTGACGACGGCAGTGGTCTGCTCGTGCTCGACCACACCAAGCCCCAGCCCCACCTTCCAGACCGATCGCTTCATAGGGTTCGGCTGAGCTCCGTAGCCGCTTCGCAGGGTCGCCGCTCCTCCACTCGCTTGACGGTCACTGGCATACCCGCGCGATCCGGAACCCCTTCACAGCCCAACCCACCGCTACACCCCGTTCAGTCGCTAGATCGCTCATGGACGCCCGGAGTTCACCTCCGGCGCCTAACTTCACAGCTGACCAACTCTTGAAAGGCACCCCATGAGCACAACTGGCACCCGCGGCGTCTTCGCAGCCGTGATCGCAACCGTCATCGGAGCGCTGGCCATTGGTGGCACAGCCGCCGCGTATGCCGCTGGAGCCGGCGACCACCACGCCGGCAACACAGCCCTCGCCGATGACTTCAACGGTGTCGACCGCAATACCAACTGGCAGCTCACGGGCAAACTGAAGCTCAACTTCCCCACGTTCCACACAGAAGGCATCGCCTTCACGCCGGACCACATCTTCCTGTCTACAGTCCAGATTCTCGAACCCACCGTGAAGTACCCGACCCCACAAGGTGGCTACGATCGCACACCGGGCAAGGGAATCGGCCACCTGTTTGTCATGGATAAGGCCGGCCACCTCCAGAAGGACATCACTCTCGGTGAGGGCGACATGTACCACCCGGGCGGCATTGACTTCGACGGCACAAACGTCTGGGTCCCCGTGGCCCAGTACCGGCCCAACAGCAGCGCCATCATCTACCGCGTCGACGCCAGCACCCTCGGAGTGCACAAGCAGTTCGAGGTCCCCGACCACTTCGGCGGCATCGTCATGGATAAGCAGACCGGTCATCTCGTCGGTAACACCTGGGGTTCACGCCGGTTCGCCGAGTGGGACCTGCACGGCAATCAACTGGCGACCTGGGAGAACCCGAACTACTTCATCGACTACCAGGACTGCCAATATGCGGCCAACGCCAAGATGCTCTGCGGCGGAATCACCAACCTTCCCCAAAACCCCACCGCCGGTGGCGTCTCTGCCACGTACGAACTCGGCGGCATTGCCCTGATCGACATGACCAAGCACAACCTCCTGCGCGACGTGCCTTTCCAGAAATGGTCCACCGCCGGGCACGTGGCCACACGCAATCCCTTCAAGATGACCGCGAACGGCAACCACCTGACCATGCGAGTCGCGCCCGACAACGGCGATGAAGGCAACGGCACCGAGATCCTCACCTACGAAGCCATCGTGACACCCGCACCCTGAATTGATGGCAGGCGGCCCGACGAGGCACCCCGGACGCTCCAGCCCAACCGTCGGGCCGCTCGCCGACCTCACTCCTCGTGCAACGAAGCCTCACACGACTGAAGCTCTGACCAACCAGACCTGCGGCTCAACCCCCGTCGGCGACGTCCTCGATCGTGGTTCGGGACGAAGAGACCGACGACCCGTCCTGCTAACGGATTTGCTAACACCAGGCTCGCGCCAGTTGGACACGACAGGGCCCAACGCCCTTCTACTGAGCACGAATCCGTACCCGGACGGACCCCTCGGACCCCGTTCGAATTCCTGAATATCCGAAGGTCGGCGGTTCGACCCCGCCTCTGGCCACCACAAACCCGCAGGTCACACCATCCGGTTGCTGGGGTCGACGGCCAGGTAGCGGCGGCGGGCCTGGTCCGCGTTGTGCTGGGCGCGTTGGACGTGCCCGGCGCGCAGGGCGTCGTTTTGCTCGTGGTGGTGGGCGAGTTCGTCGCTGACTTCCAGGGCGACTTCCAGGGCCAGCGGCGTTAAGGCTGCCAGGACGAGGTCGGTGACGGCGGCGTCGATGCCGGCGCCGGTGATGGCCTGGCAGGCGGGCACGGCGTTGGCGATCGATTCGTGCTGGCAGTGGTAGTCGGGGACGGTGAGACCACCGCGTTTGTGGTAGCCCACGCTCATCCTGCGTCCGCATCGTCCGCAGACGGCCAGGCCTTGGAGCAGGGCCCTCGCCGGCGGGTCCTTTCGTGCGCTGGTGCCGCTGGCAGCGGCATTCGCCGCGAGGGTCGCCTGGTTGTGTTCGAACTGCGCCCAGGTCAGGTAGCCGGGGTGGTGGGCGGCGATCAGGACCGTCCACTCTGCTTGCGGTTTGGTACTGCTGTGGTGGTGGCCGTCCAGGTCGATCGTGTGTTTGCGCCGGCCATATGCGTAGGCCCCGGCGTAGGCCGGGTTGTGTAGGGCGGCGAGGACCTCGCTGTGCTGTATCTGTTTCCAGTAGAGCTCACCGGTGTGGGGTCCGGTCCGGTGGCGCCCGGGGAACGTCAGGCCCGCCGCGGCGAACGCCTTGACGACGGCCCGGGCTGAGCCGGTCGCGGTGAAGGTGTCCATCAGAAGGGCCACCGCCCCGCGCACGCCCGCGTCGGGATCGAGGGTGACTTTGCCGCCGTGGTCGTGGACCGGGCCGATGGGCAGCCGGGTGCGTAGGTCCCCGCGGCGGGCTTTGGCCAGTAGCCCAGGGCCACGGCCCGACCGCGCAAGTCGTACTGGCGCAGCGAGCGCCTAGCACGCGAGGAGCGCCTCACCGTCGTGCTCACTGAATGCGAGGCGTCTCACACGCCACGCCAGGAATGGCTCGAGGGTGCTCTCTCCCGCAAACCCGACGAGTCATCCTGGTCTTCTCCGACCTGGACCCGTCCCAACGCCGACAACTGGAGGCTCGCAGGTCTCATGCGTCGTCATCGACGCCGCCGGCGAACCGACGCACGAGCCCCCAGCGAGCGGGTCAGCGAATTGGACCGGTGGCTTCGCCGCCACCCGCCACCCGCCACCTCCTCGAACTCGGACACCGACGCATCGCCGTGATTGGTGGCCCGGCACGAGTGTGGTGCAGCCGCGCACGCACCGACGGCTACCTAGCGGCACTGGAAAACGCCGAGATCGAAGTCAACTCGGCCTTCATCCGGCACGGCGACTTCCATGTCGAGAGCGGCCACGAGCAGCGCGATGAACTCCTCCGACTCCAGAATCGCCCCACGGAGGTCTTCGCGGAGAGCGACCTGCAGACGCTCGGCCTCTACCGTGCCGACCGCGAACTGGACTGCGGATCCCCGAGGACCTGTCAGTCGCCGATTAGGACGACCTGCCCGTCGCCAGGGCTCCTGACATGGAGCCATAATTCCTGTGCGGTCAGGGGCGGGTTTTGACCTCGTAGCGCAGGATGAGGTCGGTGCCGGGGTAGCGGGTTTGGGCGCTGGTCAGGTGCTCGCACAGCTGAGTGATGGCGGCGGTAGCCCGCTGGGTTGGTAGGGGGTCCAACCTGACGGTCAGGACGCCGTCGTGGGGGTCGATGTCGCCGCTGCCAGTCAACGCCTGACGGATCAGAGTGTGTGCTTCGTGGTTGGCGCGGGCGTAACCGGTGTGGACCCGGATGTCACGGGCCAAGGCGGTGGCAGTGTTGAACGCGGCGATGCGGATGGCGTGGCTGATCAGCTTTGTTTGGATGTCCAGGACCTGCTGGCCGGGGTTGACCTGGGCCAGGGGAAGGCGGGCCGGGACGGCCCGGTGGGCGCCTTGGGCGGTGTCCAGGTCGGACTCTGCTGCGCGTAGGTCCGCGGTGAGCTTGTCGTGGTCGGCGTTGGTGATGAGCACCGCCTGACCTGTCGGTGGGGACACCGCGTCCAGCAGGGCCGCGTCCGTAGCCGCCAGGGCCCGCTCATACCGAGTCCGTGCGGCCAGGACCTGTTGGTGGGCCTTCTTCTTCGCCGGGTTGGGCACCAGCCGGGTCGGGTCGTCGTCGGTGGTGGCGTAGGCGTCGTGGCTGTCGAGGTCGAAGTGCATCCGGGCGTAGCGGAAGTAGTTCTCCTGCCGCCACCGCGAGCCCATCCGGTAGATGACCTGTTCGACGCCCAGGTCGGCCCGGGTGGTGAGGATGTGGATCTGCCGGGTGGAGTCCTGCCCGTGCTCGCCCCGACCGGTTTTGGTGTTGGCCACGGTCAGGCTCACCTGCCGCATCGTGAACATTTCATCGCCTGCGATGGGGAGGTCCACGGTGGTGTCCGCGACCCGCCAGGGGTGGGTGCGCCCTGTCTCGTCGACATATGTCAGGTCACTGAACAGGTCGGGGTCGACATCCTCGGCTAATCCCTTACGCCAGGTCAGCACGTCGAAACCCTGGGCGTCCACGGGGGCGAAGAGGGCCGGTGACCAGCCGCCGCGCTCGAACCCGACCAGGACCCGGCGGGTGTCGCCGACGGCCCGGCGTAGGTCGGGCAGCAGCCGGCGGAGCTCCATCGCCAGCGACGCCCCGGGTTGGGCCATGACCACCAGCACCGGGTCCCCTGCGGCGTCGCTGACCCAGGTCTCCACTGTTGCGGGGGCGGGGAACTTCAACCCGGGTAGGTGGGTCTTGGCGACCTTGGCCCCGCCTTGGTAGGCGCGGACGTGCCCGTCAACGTAGAACACCGCCAACAGGTCCGGGTCCGACGCGTCCAACCGGGCGACGTGGGCGGCGGCCATCGCTGCGAGCAGCTCACCGGCCCGACCTGTGGCAGCGAGGGTGGTGATCTTGCGGCGGATGGTCTTGTCACCAGGGCGCGCCCACCTTGACCATGGTCCCGGGCCCGGCAGGGCCGAAGCTGACGGGCGAGTCGGATCGGCGACACGCCCCTAGTGGCGTGGAGGCAGCGCAGTCACAGCGCGGCTGATGGTCATCGAGAGTCTCTGCGTCCATCAGGATCCCGGGCGCCAGCGGCTGACCCTGCCTGGGAACAGGTCCCACGCGCCGATTCCACGACGAGCCAGGGCTCCGGCCGGGTCGAATCCCGATCGTGAAACTGACCGCTGTGCCCGTCAAGATCAAGTTCCCAGACCGCGCTGGCGGTGCAGATCACCCGGGACCCCTAAGCCCTTCCTCCCTCGGCGAACCAATGCAGATCGGACCCACATAGACCCACGTCTGTCACGCGCACGAGTGACATACCGTCGGCAGGCTCCGGGCGCTCCTGGTCGTGGAGTTGGATGTTACCTCTGTTGTGCAGGCGGGCTACTTTCGCCAGCCCCCCTCTCATGTCCATGACCTCCCCCGGTCGCGCCACGACCACGCCGCAGCCCTGTGAGGGTGCCAACGTGACCAAACGCTACGACACCGCGCTGGCGCGGTACCAACGGGGTTTTGGCCGACAAACGCGTCCACGATGCGGGTCAAGACCCGGCCTTTCGCTCAGCGGGATCGGTTCACGGGGACGTACGATGCGCCCATGCCGGAGCCCGAGGTTGCCCCTACGGTCAACACCTCCGCCGCGACGGCTGCTCCTGGCCGAGTCAATGGCAACAACGCGCCACGGATGGAGGACGTGGCCGGCGTCGCCGGCGTCTCCCATCAGACCGTCTCACGAGTCCTGAACGACTACCCACACATCCGTCCGGCGACGCGCGACCGGGTGCTCGCCGCGATCGAGGAGCTTGGCTACCGGCGTAACATCGCGGCCCGGACGCTGGTGACCCGCCGGTCGGGGACCATCGGGGTGATCACTGCCGACATGAGCCATTTCGGTCCGGCCAGCATCATGCTGGGGCTCGAATCAGCTTCTCGCGCGGCGGGATACAGCTTGTCGCTCGAGGGGCTCCCCGAGATCTCGGCGGCCTCGTTGCGGACGGCCGTGGACCGGGTTCTGGACCAGGCGGTCGAGGCGGTGGTGATCATCGTCGCCCACCAGGCAGCCCTGGCTCTCGCGCAGTCGCTGCACATCACGGTGCCTCTCGTCCTGGTCGAGGGCGTTCTGTCGGCCACCCCTTTGACGGCGGGGGTCGACCAGATCGCGGGTGCACGCCTGGCCACCAACCACCTGCTCGACCTTGGCCACCGCAGCGTGGTGCATCTTCCAGGACCGGGCGACTGGCTGGAGGCTGCCGCTCGCCGCGAGGGCTGGACGATAGCCCTGGAAGAGCGCGGCTGTCCCGTGCCTGCGCTCATGGTCGAGGGAGACTGGACTTCGCGCAGTGGCTACGAGTCCGGCGTGGCGATGTTGGGTGAGTCCAGACCCACCGCGGTTTTTGCTGCGAACGACCAGATGGCATTGGGGCTGCTGCGCGCACTACACGAGGCCGGGCTACGCGTTCCCGAGGACGTGAGCCTGGTGGGATTTGACGACCTACCCGAGTCGGGTTTCTTCACCCCACCCCTGACCACCGTCCGCCAGGACTTCCGCGAGCTCGGCCGCCGTGCCATGGCGCTGGTGCTCCGCGTACTCGCCGGCGAGCTCAACCCGTCGGAGCCGCTGGTCGAACCGCTCCTCATCGTGCGATCGTCCACGGCTGTTCCTCCGTCCTGATCATCGGTCCACACGACTTGTCCAACTATCCTTGGTGACTCCGTTCGGAGCGCCTTGGTCTCGTCCAACCGGTGAAAACGATTGTGACCGTGAGGGTTTGGGCGTACTCCCCGCGGAAGTCGTCGCCCTCGTGGCCGCCTACATCAGTCTCCTGCCCCCCGCGACTTCTCATCCCTGTCGGCCCACGTACGGATCGAGACCTCAGGTTCAGCAGGCTTTCCGGGCTCGCTGCCCGAAAGGCCCCTCAGCTGCAGACGCTGACGTTCCCCGGCGAGCCGGCGGTCGATGGTGGCCAGAGACATCACATACAACTTTGCCGCGATCGGGTCGTCGAGGTCATGCGCAAGGACCGCAGCCGGACTACAACGGGCGTGGTCACGATGCCACCCGGTGAGCTCACACAGCTCGTCCATGCCCGTGGCCTTATCCGCTCGCGACGCCGCCCGGTACCGGGCTTCCGTCGCCTTCGTCACTGCCTTGGGCTGGCTCGTCGTCAGTCCTATGTCCGAGTCTGGCTCGACCCCAACCTCACCGCCATACCGTACGTGGGCAGCGCTTCACGAGGCAACGAACCTCGAGACGATCTGGACGATGAGCACGCTGTACGGCAAGAGCCCGTTACGAGCGTTCGGCGCTGCCTGCCGCAGACCAGCTGGACGCCCACGTGGACGCGCGCGAGTTCCTTGACCTTGTCGAGCGCTACGTCCCCGACGGCGGGCTGCTCGAGCGCCTGGCCGAGGCCGTGCACATCACCTACTGCGAGGAGATGCTCGGCCAGGGCCACCCCTGGGCCGGCAGCCCGCAGTACCTGGCCCGGCAGCCGCTGCTGGCCGAGTTCGCCGGCCGAGAGCCGACCCAGGCGCCACTTGTGGCGCTGGTGGACTACGCCGACCTTTCCGAGCATCTCAAGGGGCAGAACCGCGACGCCGCCCGCGACCTGTCCGAGAAGCTGGCAGCCCTGGGTTATGTGCTCTGCCAGGATGCCCCCGCGGGCTGGCTCCGCGGTTGCCATCGATCCGTCGGACCCACGGGTCGAACAGCTGGCCAGGCACGAGCACGAGCGCTGGCTGCGGCGCAAGGTCAAGACGGGCTGGAGCTACGGCGACCCGCGCGACGACGCGCGCCGGCTTCACCCGTGCGTGTGCCCGTGGGAGGAGCTACCGGAGCAGGAGCGGGACAAAGACCGGCTGATCGTCGTGGAGCTGCCCAAGATCGTTGAGGCCGCCGGGATGACCATGGCCCGGGTCGACGAGCTGGGCGAGCTGAAGATCGGGGTCACCGGTCACCGAGTCCTGGCCGAGCCAGAGAAGGTCGTGGCCGGGATCGAGGCGGCCCTTGCCGGGACGCGCAGGCTCATCCGGGCCGCTCGTTGACGATCGTGTCGGCGCTGGCCGAGGGCGCCGATCGTCTTGCCATGGCCCCGGCGGCGAAGCGAGGCGGCACCCGGCTGATCGCCGTGCTGCCGCTGCCGAAGTACACCTACCTGGGCGACTTCGAGTCCGCCGAGTCCAAGGACGAGTTCCTGGCCCTGCTCGGGCGCGTCGACGAGGTGATCGAGGCGCCGCCTCAGGCGAGTCGCGAGGAGGCCTATGCCGCGGCCGGCGACATGGTTCTGCAGCAGGCGGACGTCATGCTCGCGATCTGGGACGGCCAGGGCGCGCAGGGCCAGGGCGGCGCCGCCGAGGTGATGGCCGGGGCCCGGGCCGCCGGCAAACCGACCGCCTGGATCCACGCGGGCAATCGCAGGCCGGGAACGATGGAGCCCACCTCCCTTGGTCCGGACCAGGGCCGCGTCACGTACGAGAACCTTTAGACAGACGGGAAACGGCACGGGCCGGGGAGGTCAGGGTGGCCAGGACAACGACCGAAGGGGCCAGTTCGGGGGGCGAGTGCGTCGTCGCTCTGGCGGCATGCGGCACCCCGTCTTGGCGCGGGGCGCGCGTGTCTGAGGACGACCGCGAGATCTTCTGGCGGCAGGCGCAGGCCCGGCTGCGGCCGGAGGTGGCGGTAGCCAAGGTGTGCGGTCACGACCTTTGGCCCGGCGTGTTCACCCAAGGGGAGATCGACCACCTCAGACGCAAGCGATGGACCGGGCAACCTCGAGCGCCCAGGTGGAACCCGGGCGGGCGCGACGCCGCCTCGAACACGACTTCGCACCTCCCGGCTGCAGGGGAGCAGATCGGTGGGCAGGTGCGCGAGGTCGACCATCAGCTCGCCGGCGCGCTGCGCGACATCCTCACGGGCGCGGGCCTGTTGCCTGGCCGCGTCGCTCTTGTCGAAGAACCGGCCACAAGGAGGCCATCATGACCCGCGACGTCTTCATCTGCCATTCCTCCAAGGACAGGACGATCGCCAACGCCATCTGCTCCAAGCTGGAGCAGAATCGCATCCGTTGCTGGATCGCTCCGCGCGACGTGCTTCCGGGCCGCGACTACGCGGCGGCCATCATCGAGGCGATCAGCGAAGCCACGTTGACCATGCTCGTGTTCTCGGACAACTCCAACAAGTCACTGCACGTCCACCGGGAGATCGAACGAACCGTCGGCCATGGCATCCCGATCCTGCCCCTGCGGGTGGATGACGTCGTTCCATCTTCTTCCCTGGAGTACTTCATCTCCAACGCCCACTGGCTCGATGCCATCACCCCGCCGATGGAACAGCACCTGGACCATGTGGTCGGCACGGTTCGCCTGCTCCTGGACCGCGCGCACGAAGCCGCCGCCGCCGCCACTGATGCTGCTCACCCGCCGGTCGTCGCCTCGCCGCACGCACCAGAGCCGGCGGTCGAGACGGGCGGCCGCTCTGCCAGGGCGGCCAGGCTGCCGGCCTGGTGGCGCTGGGCCGCCATCGGGGCGGCAGCCGTCGTCGTGGCCGTGATCGCCGGGATCCTCGTGCTCGGGGGCCGCGGCAACAGCGGGACCCAGACATCAGCGGCTGTATCTTCGCCACCAGCGGCGCCACGTTCGGGAGTAGCAACACAGGCCGTGCCGGTACAGAGCACCGTCAAGTTCGGGAACGCGATCACGCTGCATGGCATGGACGCAGGGTCCGCGGCTGCGGTGACCGCCACGAAGGTTGCTGACCCAACGACCTCCCCGGACGGAGTCAGCACGCCGGGGCCGGGAGACCGTTATGTGGCAGTCGAGTTCCAGATCAAGAACATCGGAACCCTGGTCTATGACGACACGCCAGACAACTGTGCACTCCTTCTTGACACCGCCGGGCACAGGTATGAGGCGGTCACCGTGCTTTCCATCGCGCCGGGACCTATCTTCGACACGAGTGTGAGGCTATCTCCGGGCCAAAAAGCTGTGGGGTACATCGTGTTTGAGTTGCCCACAACCGCAAAGGTCGCGACCGCGCAGTTCAGCATGGACAGCGGCTTCGGGGTTGACACTGGCCGGTGGACCCTCAAGTAGCCGTGATCTGCGTGCTGGGTCCACAGAGGCACTCAGCGCTGGCCAACGTAGCGGGCGAGGTCGCTGGAGGACAACACTCCGGAGTTGCGTCGGCCGAGTTCGTCTGGGATGTTCGTCTGGGATGTTCGTCTGGGATGCTTAGCCCATGAGGGTCCAGACTCTCGTGATGTTCCACTGCGTTCTGTTCCTCGGCTTCTTGCACGGTTGGCTGCCCTCGAATGTGAGACGGTCACGTTCCGCACGTTGAGTTCTCTCGGGCGCAGGTGAGCGCCGAGGGCGATGCCGTCCTGCCCGCCGCCGATGACGAGCGTGTACGGCTGCGTGGCGCACCCGAGCTTCTTCGCCTCGCGCTCCCGCTTCTGCGTCCACGTCTCACGATCGCGTTTGGCGCCGTGCTCAGCACCGAGTCTGCCCGGGCTTTCCACTTGGGGTCCTTCGTCGCGCGAAGACCCCAAGAGCATCGACCCGCCCCCAGCACTCGGGCTTCGACCCACAGGGACAAGACTTCCACGGCCCGAAACGAGGGATGCCTCTCATATAGCTCGGGCGGGCGTCGGGCGGATGCGCCGGGGGTGTTTGCGACTACAGTGGAGCCTCGCGACGAGGCTGCCTCGGCCGCCGTCGAAGACGGCGTCTCAGACCCTGGCGCGGTGTCTTGTTGGGAAGGCCGTTTTCGAGCCGCGATCTTGGACGCAGAAGCCCCATCGCATCGCGCAGGTGGGCTGAAGAACTGTTTGGTCCGGGGGTCCGGAGAAGGGGGCCCGTATGTTCTTGCCCTAGAGCACACGGGCAACTCCTTGCCGATGCGGTCGCCCAATCCGGAGGGCACTGATCTGGCGGTCCATCAGAAGCTCAGGGAAGGTCTCGATGACCTCCTCAAGCGGCGCGCCTCGCTGAGTCAGGCGAGCAGGTGAGGACGGTGGCAACCCGGGAGGCACGAATCTCGACGGGCAGCTCCCAGCCTGCTGGTTTGAGCTCCACCAGTCAGGCTCGGTCGTCGCCAGTCCACGACACTGGACGAGCTGTGACTGCGGCTCACATTCAAAGACTCGTGGCCGTCACCACCTACGATCACGACAACATGTGTCTCATGTCCTGGAAGGCTGGATACCGAGAAATGACCGAGCAACCACACGCTGTCGTGGTCGGCGACATCGAGGTGGCCCGACGGACGTGCTCCGAGTTGGTCGAGCACGGGTTTGTGGTCACCCACCTCCTACACCCGACGGACTCAGAGATGCGTGCAGCGTTGACCCCCACTGTCAGTGCGGTGGCCATCCTCGTCCGTGGCGACGTCATCGCGCTGCGGTATGC
>CABDZX010000356.1_pt1 | contig 11458 bp, 7 predicted proteins | sample 3421941 | NCBI WGS metagenome assembly CABDZX01 (sample SAMEA5534341, study PRJEB31848) | metagenome | biome: tundra; feature: field; material: soil | place: USA | collected 2013-05 | depth 0.45 m
GGCCCAGGGGCTGGGCACGCAGTGCCTCGCGAACCTGCGGATCCGAGCAGGCCACGGCCACGGGGATCCCGGGCCAGTCGCGAACATGGCGCCCGGCCGTCGCGAGAAGCTCAACCGCGACCGGCTCGGCGTCCTCGAGCACCGATGACAGATCGCAGACCACGCCTCGAGGCCCTTCGGCCAGGGCCAGCTGGATCGCCCGGTCCAGCTCCTCGACGACATCACTGAGCCGGCCGCCGACCTCCAGGACCACGACCTGGCGTATGGCGTGTTTCCTGGCCCGCACCTGCCAGCCCGTGGCAGGACGGGCGGCAGACTTCGCTGGAAGCCCCGACGGCAGGTCAGCGGCGAAGCGAGTGGGTAACCGGGTGGGGTAAAGGCCCGTCTGGAGGTCTGTTGGAAGGTCGTGCACATTGCTCGGTGGCTGAGCCATGGCGAACTCGATTCGGTGGTCCCACAATGAAGGACACGGGCCACCGAGGTTCGGGAGTAGCACGAGGAGAAGCCGACGCCACCATGGTCTGGGGGGACGTAGCGCTCACGAGGCTACACCGGTGACACACGGACCTACAAGCTCGGGCCGCACAGCCGCACAGCCGCAGTGCTCAGACCTGAAGCCCCACGGCGACAATCGCCTCGGCTACGATCCGCAGGCTGGCGTTGTTGTTGCGGGCATGCCTACGAATCAGCTGGTACGCATGATCGACGGTGACAGAGTGCTGCTGGGCGGTGATTCCCTTCGCCTGTTCGATGACGACCCGTGTCTCCAACGCCTCCTGCAGCTGCTCGCTGAGCTGCTCCTGCTGGCGCAGCTTGGAGGCGTTGACCACATAGCTGGTGGCGACGTCGGCCAGCACCCCGGCCACGGCGATGTCCTCATCCGACCACTCCCGCGGCTCGGGAGAGTAGAGGTTGAGAGCGCCGATGATCTGGTCTGCGAGCCGCATCGGGATCCCGGCCACGCCGGCCACAGCCAAGCTGGTAGCGGTGGCCGAGAACTCCGGCCATCGGGCGGCCTCCTTCCGCACATCGGTCACCCGGACCACCTCACCGGTGTCGTAGGCATCCCGGCACGGACCTGCCTGCTGCTCCTCCTGATTGCGCTCGAGCTCCCCGGAAGCCTGGCTCACCGCGGTCACGAAACGCAGCCGCCCTGCTTCGTCGGCCATGGTGACCCCGCTACCGGAAAGGCCCAATACCGCGGTAACGCTCTCCGTCAGCTCACTCAGGGCAGCCTCAAGGTCATAGCGCGCCGGCAGAACCACGGCAAATCTTGACAGTGTCTGAATAAACAACGGTTGGTCATACACTTCAGCGTCCCTCGGTTTGCACCGCCGGGTTGGCAGCTCACCGCGGCGCAGGACCGAAACCGAAGGATCGTGCGTCACCGTTTCGGGCGCCACATGCTTGCACCGAGTCTACGTCTGGCAAGGGCGCATGGCACGCGTATCGCAAAAACAGCCCCCAAGCCTCCACACAGCGCGAGCTGGCGGTCCCGCGAGACACGCCCCGCCATCTGACATCGGCTAGCTGACGCCCACCTGATCCATAAGGAAAGCAAGCTCCCACGCGTACTGCTTCCATGCGTCATACCGGCCACTCTTGCCGCCGTGCCCCGCGACCATCTCGATCTTGAACAGAATCGGTCGTTGCACCGGGTCGCTCGTGACGATCTCACGTAACCGGGCGACCCACTTGGCAGGCTCGACGAAGTAGACGCGGGTGTCATTCAGGCTGGTGGTCGCCAGGATGGCCGGATAGTCGACAGCCGCAACGTTCTCGTACGGCGTGTAGCTCTTCATGTACCTGTAGACGTCCTCGTTGTGAAGCGGGTCGCCCCACTCCTCCCATTCCGGCACGGTCAGTGGCAGCGACGGGTCCAGGATCGTGGTCAGCGCATCAACGAACGGGACCGCCGCATGAATAGCCCTGAATCGCCCGGGTGCGAGGTTGGCCACCGCACCCACGAGCAAGCCGCCGGCCGAACCGCCTTCCGCGACGAGGCGATCCGGGGCCACCCACCCGGAGCTGACCAGATGGTCAGCGCAGGCAAGAAAGTCGGTGAAGGTGTTGGTCTTGTGCTCCATCTTTCCGAAGTCGTACCACTGGCGCCCCATCTCGCCGCCCCCGCGAACATGGGCTATGGCATAGACGAATCCCCGATCCAGCAGGGATAGACGGGCCACCGAGAAGTATGGGTCAATGCAGATCTCGTAGGCGCCGTAGCCATAGAGCAACCCCGGAGCCGTGCCGTCCGCAGTCACGTCGCGACGATGGATCAGCGAGATCGGAACCCGGGTCCCATCTGGGGCTGTCGCCCACTCGCGTCGCTGCTCGTAGTCGGCGGGGTCATAGCCACCAAGCACGGGCTGGGCCTTGAGGACGGTGTACTCACCGGTCACCATGTCGTAGTCCGAGATGGTCTTGGGAGTGACCATCGACTCGAACACGACCTGCACCGCCGAGGTTTCGTACTCCGGGTTGTTGCCGGTGCCGACCGAGTACAAGGGCTCGTCGAATACCAGGTCATTCGCCGGACCAAAACCGGAAAGGACGGACTGATCACGGGTCATCACCCTCAAGGCGGTCAGTCCGTCGCGGCGCAGGGACACCACGGCGTGGGAGGCGAAGGATTCGACACCGAGCAGGCGCTCCCCGGCCACCGTCTCTGCCAACGGCGACCACTGCTCGTGGCGCGTTGAGTCCAAAGGAGCCTGTGCCAACTCAAAATCGGGATGGTTGGCGTTGTGCACGATCAGCAGACGATCCCCCGCCGGCTCGACGTCGTACTCGACCCCGTGACGACGCGGCGCCACTACCCGAGGCTCGCTCAGGGGCGCCGCCGCGTCGAGCAACCACACCTCGGAGGTCAGCTTGGAGCCCACCTGGATGATGACCCAGGCGTCGTCGCGCGAGGACCCGATGCCCATCCAGAAGCGCTCGTCAGGCTCCTCGAACACCAGGACGTCATCCTGGGCTGGGGTGCCGACCTGGTGGCGCCAGACCTCATGAGGACGCCACGACTCATCCATTCTGGTGTAGAAGAGGTGCTGCCCGTCCAGCGACCAGACAGCGCCATAGCCGATCGCAGTCACCGCGTCGTCGATCACGGCACCGGTCTCGATGTCCTTGACCCGCAGGGCGAAGCGCTCATCACCCTCAACATCCACGGCATAGGCGATCTGGCGCCCGTCGGTGCTCACCTCGAAGGCCCCCAGCGAGAAGAACTCATGCCCCTGCGCCTCGAGGTTGCCGTCCAACAACAGCTGCTCACCCTCGGGGGTGACCCCCGGCTCGAGCTGCGGTCGTCCCCGACCCCTCACCTTGCGAACCCGGCACTGCGCCGGATACTGCTTGCCCTCGAAAGTGCGAGAGTAGTACCACCAGCCCCGATAAGATTCCGGTACCGACAGGTCCGTCTCCTGGGTCCGGGACTTGATCTCGTCGAAGATCCGCGCTCGCAGCGGCTCGAGATGACTCGTCAGAGCCTCGGCATAGGCATTCTCGTCCTGCAGGTGCGCAATGACCTCCGGGTCGTCCTTGTCCCGAAGCCACTCGAACCGGTCAATGACCCGGTCGCCGTGGTGCTCACGGACGTGCTCTATGTGTTTGGTGGCGACAGGCTTGACGGTGCTCACAACGGAACGGTAGCCGACAACCCGATTCGTCCGGAGCACCCACCGACACCGCGGCCCGGATTGCTGGCACGCACGGCCGGCTCAGGTCAGGCAGGCGGGCCCAAGAAGAGCCTTCAGGTCACCGAACAATGCCGGAGATGCCGTGACCCGCAGCGAGTCGTCGAGCCGCATGAGCACGGAGCGCCCGGGCTGGGTGAGCTTGATGTGGACCTCGGTCACACCGGGGTGCTCCCTCAGCACCCGCTTGATCCGCTCCGCCACGCCGTTGGTGGCTCTGGCCAGCGGCAGGGTCACGACCACGGGCCCCCGTGGCCCGTCCTTGATGTCGGGCAGGGTGAGCTCCTGGGCGAAGATGGTCGGGGTCTCATCCCGGCGGTTCAGGCGACCGCGCACCACGCACACGACGTCATGGCCGAGCATGGTCGAGACGGTCATGTAAGCCGAGGGGAAGAAGAGACACTCGATCGCGCCATCGAGGTCCTCCACCGTGGCGATGGCCCAGAGGTCGCCCTTCTTAGTGCGCTTAATCTGCAGCCCGGTGATCAGCCCGGCGATGGTGACGTTGGCCCCGTCAGCCTTGCTGTCGTCACCGGTCAGGGCAGCGATCGAGGTGTCTGCGTGTTGGGCCAGGACGTGTTCGATACCGAACAGGGGGTGGTCGGAGACATAGAGGCCGAGCATCTCGCGTTCGAAAGCCAGCAGCGTCGACTTGTCCCACTCGATCGTCGGAATCGGGGGCATGGCCAGCAGTGAGATCCCACTCCCAGGGGTCCCACTGCCACCGTCGCTACCATCATCAATGCCGGCGAAGAGCGAGTCCTGGCCGATGGCCTCCTGCCTCTTCTCGTCCACGAGAGCGTCGATGTAGGCCTCGTGGACCCGAACCAGACCCTGACGGGCGTGCTGCAACGAGTCAAAGGAGCCGCCCTTGATGAGCGACTCGACGGTGCGCTTGTTGCACACGACCGCCGGTGACTTGCGTACGAAGTCCTCGAACGAGACGAATCGCCCCTTGTCCTGACGTGCGGCCACGATCGCCTCGACCACGTTGTGGCCCACGTTGCGGATTGCAGCCAGACCGAACCGGATATCGGTACCGACAGCTGTGAAGTTGGCCGAGCTCTCGTTGACATCCGGTGGCAGAACCTTGATGCCCATGCGACGGCACTCGTTGAGGTAGAGCGCCGACTTGTCCTTGTCGTCGCGCACGCTGGTCAGCACGGCGGCCATATACTCCGCCGGGTAGTTGGCCTTCAGATAGGCAGTCCAGTAGGAGACCAGACCGTAGGCGGCGCTGTGCGCCTTGTTGAAGGCGTAGTCCGAAAAGGGGACCAGGACGTCCCACAGAGCCTTGATGGCAGCGGGGCTGAAGCCGTTGGCCACCATGCCTTCCTCGAAGCCGAGGTACTCGGCGTCCAGCACCGAGCGTTTCTTCTTGCCCATGGCGCGACGCAGCAGGTCGGCCTTGCCCAGCGTGTAGCCGGCCAGTTTCTGGGCAATCTCCATGACCTGCTCCTGATAGACGATCAGGCCGTAGGTGGTGCCCAGCAGCGGCTCCAGCGCGTTTGCGAGCTCCACGTGCGGATACGAGATCTCCTGCTGATGGTTCTTGCGCAAGGCATAGTTGGTGTGCGAGTTGGCGCCCATCGGGCCAGGACGGTAAAGCGCGCCGACCGCCGAGATGTCTTCGAAGTTGTCGGGCTTCATCAGCCGCAACAACGCACGCATGGGGCCACCATCGAACTGGAAGACCCCCAGGGTGTCGCCTCGGCCGAGCAGCTCGTAGGTGGCCGGGTCGTCCAGGGTCTTGCTCAGCTCGTCGAGGTCGATCTCGTCGCCACGGTTGCTTCGGACGTTGATCAACGCATCGTCCAGGATGGTCAGGTTGCGCAGGCCGAGGAAGTCCATCTTGACCAGACCGAGCGCCTCGCAGCTGGGGTAGTCGAACTGGGTGATGATCTGGCCGTCCTGCTCGCGGCGCATGATCGGGATCAGGTCGAGCAGCGGCTCGCTGGACATGATGACACCCGCGGCGTGCACGCCCCACTGGCGTTTGAGCCCCTCAAGGCCCAACGCCGCTTTGACGACCTCCTGGGCCTGCGGGTCCTCGTCGTGGACCTGACGGAAGGCCGCAGCCTCGGCATATCGCTGGTGCTGGGGGTCGAAGATCCCCGACAGCGGCACGTCTTTGCCCATGATCGCGGGCGGCATCGCCTTGGTGAGCTTTTCACCCATCGAAAACGGGAAACCCATCACCCGCGAGGCGTCCTTGACCGCCTGCTTGGCCTTGATCGTGCCGTAGGTGACAATCTGGGCGACGCGTTCCTCGCCGTACTTCTCGGTGACGTAGTGAATCACCTCAGCGCGGCGCCGCTCGTCGAAGTCGATGTCGAAGTCGGGCATCGAGGCGCGCTCGGGGTTGAGGAAGCGCTCAAAGATCAGACCATGCTTCAGCGGATCGAGGTCGGTGATCTCCATGACGTAGGCGCACATGGAGCCTGCTCCAGAACCACGACCAGGGCCGACCCGGATGCCATTCTTCTTGGCCCAGCCGATGAAGTCGGCAACGACCAGAAAGTAGCCCGGGTAACCCTTGGAGACGATGACCTCGGTCTCGTATTCCGCCTGCGTGCGAACCGCATCCGGGACCCCAGCCGGGTAGCGCACATGAAGCCCGCGCTCCACCTCCTTGATGAACCAGGAGGTCTCGTTCTCGCCTTCGGGGCACGGGAAGCGAGGCATGTAGGCGCCTTCGCCCTCGGTGAACTCCACGTCGCAACGCTGCGCGATCAGCAGCGTGTTGTCGCAGGCCTCGGGCAGCTCGCGCCAGAGGTGACGCATCTGCTCGGGGCTCTTGAGGTAGAACTCGTCGGCGTCGAACTTGAACCGGTTCGGGTCCATCAAGGTGGAACCTGACTGCACGCAGAGCAACGCCGCGTGGGCCTTGGCGTCTTCGGCCTTCGTGTAGTGGAGGTCGTTGGTCGCTAGCAGCGGAAGGCCGAGATCCTTGGACAGACGCAGCAGGTCCTTCATGGTCTGGCGCTCTATATCGATGCCGTGGTCCATGACCTCGCAGTAAAAGTTCTCCGCACCGAAGATGTCGCGGAACTCCGCCGCCGCCTCGACCGCCTCGCGATACTGACCCTGACGCAGCCGGGTCTGGATCTCGCCACCGGCACAGCCCGTGGTACCGATAAGACCCTCGCCGTAGGTCGACAGCAGCTCACGGTCAATGCGTGGTTTGAAGTAGTAGCCCTCCATCGAGGCCAGCGAACTCATCCGGAAAAGGTTGTGCATGCCCCCCGTTGTGCGAGCGAGCAAGGTCATGTGGGTGTACGCACCCGAACCTGAGACGTCATCGCGTCCGCCATCACCGAACTTGACCCGGGTCTTGTCCGTACGGTGAGTGCCCGGCGTGAGGTAGGCCTCGAGGCCGATGATCGGCTTGATGCCGTGCTTCTTGGCCTTGGACCAGAACTCATAGGCGCCGAAGATGTAACCATGGTCCGTCGTGGCCAGCGCCGGCATGCCCATCTGCTCGGCGGTCTCGAACAGCTCGTCGATCCGGGCAGCACCATCGAGCATGGAGTACTCGGTGTGCACGTGCAGGTGGACGAAGCTCTTGTCGGGTGAACCCGCTGCGGGAGAGGACAACTGAGACATTGATACAGAGTCTATGCCGGGCGGCGGACACTGCTTGTATGCCGTGCCGCCGCTGCGCGGGCGTGTCAGGGAAAGGGCTGACTAGCCGCTGACGCGGTCCAGCGCAGTCTGCAGATCCTGCGGGTAGGGGCTGACGAAGTCGACCCGCTCGCCGCTGCCGGGGTGCTGAAACCCGAGCCCGACCGCGTGCAGCCACTGGCGTTCCAGGCCCAGCTTCTTGGCCAGCACCGGGTCCGCGCCGTAGGTCAGGTCTCCGACGCAAGGATGGCGGAGCGCAGAGAAGTGAACCCGGATCTGGTGAGTACGCCCGGTCTCGAGGTGGACCTCCACGAGCGAAGCGGACCGGAAGGCCTCCAGGACCTGGTAGTGAGTCACGCTCGCCTTGCCACTCGCTATCACAGCGAACTTGTAGTCGTGGTTGGGGTGGCGGCCGATCGGAGCATCGATGGTGCCGTTTAGCGGATCAGGCAGGCCCTGAACAAGAGCGTGGTAGGTCTTGTCCACCGTGCGCTCCTTGAACGCCCGCTTGAGCATGGCGTAGGCGTGCTCACTTTTTGCGACCACCATCAGACCACTGGTCCCGACATCGAGACGGTGCACGACGCCGCGGCGCTCCTCCGCACCCGATGTCGAGATGCGGTATCCGGCGGCCGCCAGGCCGCCGATCACCGTGGGGCCGGTCCAGCCGACGCTGGGATGGGCGGCCACGCCCACAGGCTTGTCGACCACCACCAGCTCGTCGTCGTCATAGATCACAGCCATCCCCGGCACGGGTTCAGCGACCACTGCAAGCCCGGATGGGCCAGGCGGATCTGGCAGCGACACCTCCAACCACGCACCTGCGCATACGCGGTCCGACTTACCCACAGGGCGCTGGTCGACGGTCACCGCACCCGCAGCCGCCAGGTCCGCCGCCTTGGTACGGGACAGTCCGAAGAGGCGCGCAAGAGCCGCGTCGACACGTTCTCCTTCGAGACCGTCCGGCACAGACAGGGAACGGACGTCAGACATCGTGATCTGTTGCTGTCGGGTGCTGGGGGCCCTGCGCCGTGGTCTCGTTCCTGGGATCGTCGTTGCCTGGATCGTCGTTCTTGGGATGGTCGCTGGAGACGCGGGTCCCGTCGATGCTGACGCCGCGGAAGGCCATCACGGCGATCAGGACTGCGGCACTGACGATGGCCGAGTCGGCGATGTTGAAGATGGGGTAGTGCGGCAGCTGCAAGAAGTCCACAACCTGTCCCCGCCCGGGCCCGGGGGCCCGGAACATGCGGTCGGTCAGGTTACCCAGCGATCCGGCGAGCAACAGCCCGAGCGCCAGCGCCCAGCCTCGGCTGCCCAGGCGTCGGGCGGTGATCACCACGAACACCACGACGGAACAGGCGATCGCGGTCAGGATCCACGTCGCTCCGGTGCCGATCGAGAAGGCAGCGCCGGAGTTATGGGTCAGGTTCAGCTGAAGTATCGAGCCGATCAGGCTACGTGGTTGATCAGACTGCAGGTTGGCAGATGCCCAAGCCTTGGTCAGCTGGTCGGCAACATAGACCGGCACGGCCACGATGACCACAGCCAAATACAGCAGCCGTCTTGGTGTCGATTGCGCAGTCGTGTTCTCGTTCGTACCAGGTGAAGTGATTAGCGGCGCTCCTGCTTGGATTTGCATGTCAAGCATAGCGTCGCACGAGGGAAGGCCAGCAGACGATTCTTGCCGATCGGGCTGCCGCAGGACTCACAGATGCCATAGCTCCCGTCAACGAGCCGCGCGAGCGCTCGCGCGCTCTGTTCGAACACCTCGCGGGCGTTGTTGGCCAACGAGATCTCTTGCTCGCGCTCAAAGGTCGCAGTGCCGGCGTCGGCCGGGTCATCGCCTGCGCCATCACCAATATCGCGCATGAGACCGGCCAGGTCGAACTCCGCCACCGAGATCTCTTTCTGAAGGCGGGCTAGGTCTGCTTCGAGCTCGGCACGAACCGTCGCGAGCTCCTTGGCAGTCCATGGTTTCTCGTTCTCGCGGACCCGCAGACGCTGCGGCGGAGCATTGGGGCTGCTGGGGTGACTGGCCCCGGGGCCTCTCGACCCCTCCGTCATCTTGGCTGCCTTGGTCGCGTTTGCCCTGGTAGCGGACTTCGTCGCCGTCACCTTCGTCGCACTTGCCTTCGTTGCCGTCACCTTGGTCGCACTCGCCTTCGTCGTGGCCATCCTGGCAGCCGCCTTGGTCGGCGCAGCCTTCTTCGGCGTCACACCCCTCTTGGCGCCTGAGGTCGCCTTTTTCACAGCCATGCTCGGCCCCTTCAAGATGGCACTTCGTCTTCCCCACGCAACACGTACATGTGTGCGTGAGGATAAGGCCATCCGGCGAAGTTCTCAATGGAGAAACGCCGCCCTGGTTTCGGTTAGTCCCCCCAGTGGAGCCCCCGAAGTCAGTCACCAACCGGTGGAGGTGACCCAAATCAGGGCGCGACCGCCACGGTCGGAGCCCCACCTGGGCTGCGCGCAACGGACAGCCGCTTATCCGTTGATCAGGCCGCTGCTTGCCGTCATTTGTTTCCAGCCGGCTCGTTGGCGCCGATCTGCGCCAGCTGCTGCAGCTGTGCCTCGAGGTGGGACTTCAGACGGCTCCGGTAGTCACGCTCAAACGTCCGTAGCTCATCGATCTTCTGCTGCAGCATGCCGCGCTCGTGACCGAGCGTCTGAAGCACCTCGGCCCTCTTCTGCTGGGCCTCGGCGACCATTCCGGTAGCACGCTCGCGAGCCTCGGTGATCATTTGCTCGTGCCGCGCTGTTGCCTCGGCGATGAGGGAGTCGTGCTTGGCCTGAGCGGTATACCGAAGCTCTTCCCGCTTCGCGGTGGCCTCCCCAACGACCTGGTCATGGCGTAGCTGTCCCTCGCTAATGAGACGCTCGCGAGTCTTCTGTCCCTCGGACACATACTCCGCGTGCAACTTCTCCGCGAGAGCAAGCACGCCAGCCGCTGAGCTCAGGCCGGCTGCGCCGGCCAGGTCGTCTTTGGCCGCGCTGCGCGGTACCTCCTTGGCTGGGGCAGGGACAGCAAAGGAGGACCTGGCGATCTCGTTCGCGGATTCCTCTGCTGACTTCTTACGCTCGGCCGCCAGCGCCTCCGCTCGTTCCGCGTCGGCGTTTGCCCTGGCAATGCGAAGACCGGAGTCCTTCTCTGCTCTCATCCGGTCAGCAGCCTGTGACTCGGCATGCTCGGCCTCGGCCTGCGCCTTGGCTATGCGAGCGGCGAAGTCCTTTTCGGCCTGGTCGGCAGCCGCTCTGGCGGCCGCGATCTTGTCCTTGGCCCCAGACGGGATGACGCCCTTTTCGTCCTGACAGGCCTTGAGCTGTCTGCTCAGGTCTTCGTTCTCACTGGTCAGACGACGCAGCTCGACGACGATCTCATCCAGGAAGTCGTCGACCTCATGCTCGTCATAGCCACGACGGAACTGAGTCGCGGTGAAATTCTTGTTGAGGACATCCTCGGGCATGAACGCCATGTAGTCACCTCGGTCGATTCGTTCGGGGGGCCGCACCACCCTATAGCGGACGATGACGAAGTCCGCATTCGGGTACCCCTTTGAGGTCAGATCCGTGCACGACGGCTCCGAAATCAGCTACATATCGGTGAGCTATGCATCACAGTGACCGGAGGAAGCTCACCGCCAAGGAAACAGCCAGCATCAGCACCAAGAACGCCATGTCGAGGCGAATCGCCCCCAACGACAGTGGCGGGATCAGACGTCGCAGGAACTTCAGTGGTGGGTCGGTGACGGTGTAGATCCCTTCAGCGATGAAGAGGACGGGCCCTCGAGGTCGCCACTCCCTGGCCAGCACCTGGATCCAGTCCAGGACGAGGCGACAGATGAGAGCAGCAAAGAACAGGTCCAAGACAAAAACCAGAGCGGCTATCACGACGCCATCATGTCTGGCTTTGTCGTGGATCAAGCCACCGGGTGTTGAAAGTGGCCCGATCAGCTCTGGTTGAAGAAGCCGCGCGAGGCAGCCTTGGGCGGCGCCACCTCGTTGGCTGTCACCTCGACATGAGCGGGCGACAGCAGGAATACCTTGCTCGTGACCCGCTCGATGGAGCCGTGCAGACCGAACACCAGGCCAGCGGCGAAGTCCACCAGGCGCTTGGCGTCCGCGTCATCCAGATCGGT
>CABDZX010000394.1_pt1 | contig 10640 bp, 13 predicted proteins | sample 3421941 | NCBI WGS metagenome assembly CABDZX01 (sample SAMEA5534341, study PRJEB31848) | metagenome | biome: tundra; feature: field; material: soil | place: USA | collected 2013-05 | depth 0.45 m
GACATCCCATCAGCGGTTCGTTTCCCTGACCACCGATAGAGGCACGATCTGTCCCTAGGACTCGAGGTCCAGGGGCGCTACAGTGCTCATCCATCGGCGGCTACCAGGCACCGAGCCTGTCACGATCTCGGCCCGGTGAACCCCATTAGGGGTGTGGCTGGGCTCGCTCATCGTCGTCTTCCCGCTCTTGCTGGTTCAGCAGGACCACGCTCGATGTTCACCCACCGGCCTGGGACCGCCCTGATGTCTGCGGACGTTAGCGTCACGCACCGACACGCCCCGAACCTATGGGCGGGGTCAGCGGGCACGATGCAGTGACGACCGGGAGGTCATTGGCAGCTGCCACTGCGGCGTGACTGGGTGACGCCGACGCCGTCGACGTCGATCACCCACCAGCGCCCCTCACGGGTCGCCGTTGCGGTGTATGCGCTCATTGCAACCATCCTTTCGGCAGGCAGGCCATCTGCTTGCTGATACTGCGCACCACCCCGGCCGTAATTTCTCGGTGGTCGGGCATCGGCGAAGCGGTGGGAGTCTCGTTCCAGCGAATCCACCAGTTGCTCAACGCCTGACCCGCGCGCGAAACCGTCAGGTTGGCGGACGAGGGTGCGCGGCGTCATACCATCGGCTGCTCCTGGGTGGAATCTTCGATGAAGCCGACCACGATGTCGTGGCCGGCTTCCTGAAGTTCTGTTGGGGTCAGATCCTTCGCGTTGGAGTCTGAGATGCGTGGGCGAGCGACGTTTCCACAACTGAGGATCCTCGCGAACGCATCGCCTGACCTAGCGCCGCCGGACGTACACAGGCATCTCCGGGACGACCTCCTCCGCGGCCTCGACGATGGCAGTCGCAGCGGGTAGGTCCGCGAGCACATCATCGGGATTGATCGCCCCCTCTGAAGCCATGTAGTCACCCTTGCCGCGCTGACGACGCATTCGGCGATAGGGCCGCAGGACTGCCCCAAGCGGAGGTACCAGTTGCGCCTCAGTGGCTTGGATCACCGCTTCGTGACCACCGGCCCGAGTCGGCCGCAAGCCTTGCTGACGAAGCACAGCCGTTAGAGCCTTGCGTGCGGCGGCATACAGGGCGTCGTAGGCGATCTCGGGATCGGCTTCGACTTCCCGGGCCGCGGTGCCCAGATGCGCACGGGCCCGCCCAAGCAAGTACTGCGCCTCGGCGGGATTCGCCGGGACCTGCTCGAGTTGCTCCCCGGTCAGTAGGGCCTCGACGACGTCCTGGCCCTTACCCCAGCTCATCTCGTCCCGTCCTGCTCGCGCCGCGCCAGGACCAGCTTCGGTCGCCGCTGGACCTCCTGCAGGAACGGTTCCGCCGCGTCCTGCCACCGCTGCGCGCTAACCAGCACCGGGTTCACCTCTCGTCCGAGGCGCGCCTGCGCCCGATTCGCCGCGTCATAGACGTCATCACGGTCTGGGCTTCCCACCACGAGGACGTCGACGTCGCCCGGCGGCGGTCCTGCCTCCCCTTGGTACCGGGCAGCCCACGAGCCGAAGATCAACAGCTCCTTCACCCCTTCCAACTCACCGAACTCATCGTTGATGACCTGCCGGGGTCCAAACGCGATCATGACCAGCTCGCGCAGCGGGCCCAAGGCCGGGTTGACGTCGTTGCCGCTGACGAGGCGGGCACGGCCGACGCGTCTCGTCGTGAGTAGTCCCGCGCCTTCGAGCCGAGTGACCTCCCGGGCCACCGTCGGGATCGGCGCACCGAGCACCCGGGCCAAATCTGACACGCTCAACTGACCTGGAGACAACAACACGCGGGCCAGCAGGTCGCCCTGGAGCTGGCTTCGGAAGACCGCTAGTAGCGGTGGCGCTGAGGTTCTCATTTCGTTGTCATTATCTCTCACTAATTGGTCATGTCAAGGAAGACCCGTACGCGGGCATCTTGACGTGCGGCAACAAGGGAAGTCTCGCCGTCGTCCTGTTCGACAACCCACCCGGCGAGGCGGCCGAGATACAGATATGTACTACACAATATACACAATTGCGTAGTACCTTATTGGCAATGACGGAAGTCCTCGTGTGGGCGGACAGCGCCCAGGTCCCCCGTCATCTTCCACGCCATGGAAGCCGCCCAAGATCCTCGCGTTGTTCGACTGAGAGAGGAAACGACAATGACCAAGCGACGCAACTCCACCGCCGACCGCGGCACCCGCACCCAGTCCGACCACGTAGCCGCGGCCGAGTGGGCCGAGACCAACATCCCCGACCTGGCCGACCAGACCAAGAACTCTGGCGAAGCCTCCCGCGAGGCTGCACGCGCCATGCTCGAGCGCGCGATGGACGCCGACGCCGCCCCGGACACCCCCGTGGAGGCCTACGCCCGGGCCCTGATCCGCCGCGGTCGCCCATCTCTGACCGCGCCCGGCGTGCACTCCAAGGCCAGGCAGGTCCGCCTCCCAGATACCTTGGACGCCCGCCTCGAGCAGTATGTGGCCAGGACACACACCTCGCGCTCGGAGGTTATGCGGATCGCTCTCGAGCAGTACCTCGAGCGGTAACCCCATGCCAGCAACGGACGCGGATCGCAGGTGGCATTTCCAACTGATTCTCCTGAGGCAGTTGCTGCAAGGCCAGTGTTGAAGGCACCTGTCGAGGTGCTGACCGCCTTCGACGTAGTCGCCATGGCGCGCAACTGTAGATCCACCGGCGGATACGGGCACGGCGCCATACGAGACAAGAATGATCGCGGCAGTCGCCTTGACGTGAAGCGGTTCCTGCGAACCTGAACGTCGCCGCTTCGCTTGCTGTGCAGGCTGGGCAGCGCGGCCAGGACGCGCTGTGCGGCAAGGCTCTGCTTAGGGACATGCAGACAGTGAACTGTTGAGCAAAATCGACGACAAGACCGCCGGCCCTGGGGTTCGGTACAGTCCTGGGCCTAAGTTTGCTGAGAAGTCCTCGGAGCCGAAGATCAAGACGCGGAAGTCTGTGCGCAATCCGGCACAGGCAAATAGAAGCGGACACGGCTGTGCGGCAAGCACTGGTTCTCACTGCCGAACGGTCACCGGAGCATCTCACCCGGCGTCGTCCCCAAGGTGCGGAACATCATCAAGGAATGCAAGGACCTGATCCGAGGAAGACATACGACATCACGGTTACCCGCAATGCAAGTGATGGATGATCGACGTCCCTGCCGGCGAGGGGCTTACCCGGGCGCGCAGGCTCTCAGAGATCAGGGACATGGCCTTCTCCCTCATCGCGATCACTGAGGATGTGACTGCCTCACAAGTGGGCGTGAACGTCGTGGCCATGATTGTCGACGGGATCGATCTTATGGAACGTCGTCGGCAGATCGACGCCGAACGCGAAGCAGCCCACGATGCTGAGCGCAAGGCGGCAGTGTTGACGGTGGATCTGTTGCGCAAGCTCAACGCGGACCACGTACATCTTCGGACATCGGCGAAGCGGTTGGGTTGTCGTTCCAGCGAGCCCACCAACTGCTCGAAGCCTGAGTCGTCGTACGTGGGGGTAAGGAAGGCCGTCATGGTCTTCCAGATCTTGTCGGAGCACGGACTGGACCCGGGCCCTTCAGATGCGAATCACTTGGGGTCCGCCGATGCTCTCCAGTGGGTCATAGTCGGAGTCCTGCGTGACGACCGGCAGATCGTTGGCTACCGCCACTGCGGCAATCCACAGGTCGTTCACGTTGATCCGGCGACCTTCCTCGGCCAGTCGGACTCTCAAAGTGGCCCAATGTCCGGCGGCAACGATGTCGATGGGCAACGCTTCCAGCCCCGAGACTGAGTCAAGGGTCGCCAACCTGCGGGCGCGGGTGGCGGTGTCTGCGGCGGCCAGGACCCCGGCCTGCAACTCGGCAATGGTGACGACGCTGACGAACAACTCATCTGGCAGGGCGTCGGTATCCAGGGGCCGTCTTGTCTCTGTGGCGATCAGAACGCTGGTGTCCAGCAGTCCTCGCGACGGAGCGGTCACCCTAAGGAGTCAAGATCGTCAGTGGTCTCCCCAGCAAGCGCGGCCAAGTCGTCACGCAGGCCAGGGTCGGCCTGCTGGTTCGCCAACAGAACGATCAGTTCACGCTTGGAGATCGAGGCACGACGCATCGCGCGAACCGGGCTGATTTCAGCGACGGGTGTCCCGTTGACGGTCACCGTCACATACGCGCCTTCGGACACCTGACGTAACACCTCGGCCGTGTGATTTCTCAAGTCTCGCGATGCAACTCTAGTCACGTGTGCAAGTGTAGCACAATTGCCACATATGAGAAGAGGCGCAATTCGAACGCGGAGCCGTCAAACAGGCAGACCGCTAGGAGCGGTGGCACTGAAGTTCTCATCTCGCTGCAATTACCGCTCACCAAGCGGTCATCAAAGTCGTCGGAGTTGACGATGGCGCCCCCTGTGGATTGCGACGCGGTCCAGAGCGAGCTCGGAAATGGTACGAACTTCGGGGGGCCTGACGGACTCATGGCTTTCGTGTGTCTTCACCTATGCCACCGGAGCCGAGACCGCAAAAGCCGACTCTCCGCAGCTGGCCCATAGGGGCGAGCGGCATGACCGTGGTACTGACCAGTCAGGGCGGGAACGTCCTTCACGGACTTCGCGCAGCACGCGATCTTTGACCTGACCCGGCAGTACATCGCCACGATCTGACCGCTCCAGCAGCGCAGCGCCGGATCACTGCCCTTGCCCACGGTTGGACGCTTCTTCACCGCCCCTCTCGCCAGCCTGGACTCCCGGCGCGCTGTGTATGAGGGCGTCATAGCCGACTCAGGGCCATGGGTCGATCGCAAGACTTCAGTGCTGTCCTCGGGGCAGGTCCCCGGTCTCGAGAGAGCTGCTCTCGTCCTGGTCGTGGCAGACAGAAGCCAGCCGCTCAGAAGATCGACGTGTTCAGGTCAGCCCGGGCGACGACGACATTCCTTGGCCCTGAGGTCCACCGGAGTTGACGCTGGCCAAAGGCGGGTGCGAAGCACTCAGCATCCACCTCTGGAATGTGGTTCGAGATGCCCTGTCTGCGTCCCTTGGTCGAAGGTGCTTCGTGCCGGTTCATGGCTGGGGCGCGGTCCTGGTCGACGTCGCGGTGTTGCTGGCCGATGGTGGTGAAGCAGTCGCGAACATCGACGTGCCGGGCAATCGGGGGAAGGTGCTCGCGCCAGGTCGCCATGGCTCTGACGGTGTGGCGGGCGCTGGAGGTGCCGGCCCCTGCGACGCGGGCACCTCGCCCAGCCGGCCCCTCTGTGGTAGGTAGAGCCGGACGTCTTGTGTGTGCGCGCCTTCGACGGCACCCACCTCGTCACTGCGCCTGGGTCAGGGCCTTCTCAACTGCCTTGGCGATGGCGGCGTGGCCCGCGTCGTTGGGGTGCCATCCGTCGACAGCCATCATGCTGGAGTGCCCGAACATGGGCTCACCGATGTCCAGGTAGGTAACCCCGGCGCGCATGGCTTCCGCCATGACGATCGATATCACGTTGGTCAGACCCTGCGGGGCAGGGTCATTTCCCCACGTCGGCGATACGACGAAGATCCTGGCCTTCGGCAGAGCAGCATGGATACCCACGAAAGTGGCTCGGGCGTCTGCACGCAGCTGGGCGGGGTCAACATTCACGTCGTTGCGCCCACCGGAGACGACGACGATCTGCGCCCCAGTTGCAGCAACGGCAGCCATGCGGGCTCTGTAGGACGTGCTGCCGGGTCCACTGTCCGTGGAGTAGCTTGCTCTGTCCTGGCTGAGATTCTTCTCAACCCATCCCTTGTCAAGGCTCACCAGGTCGACCCAACGCTTGGACGGCCTCGAGGCGCCGATGCCGAAGGCGTATGAGTCCCCCAGGAACACCGCCACGGGCCGCGCGGCCCCAGCGGTGGCTGACGGTGTCGGGCTGACTGACGGTGCCTGCGAGGGCTGCATGGTCATCTGGGTTGACGTGACGAGGCCCGCCGACACCGGGAGCGATGGCTTATGGAGCAGCGTGTAGAGCACAAGGGCCAACGTCAGCGGCGCCATGACGATCAAGGCAATCCCTAAGGGACCGATCCATCGCGCCGCTTCCCTGGTCCGGTCCCGTGTGCTCACGGAGAGAACTTTACGTCAGGACGCTGCCCGGCTCACCTGAGGAGGCGGGCAGCCCGGCAAACCGGCCAACGTCTGGACCTGGCGCAGTCGAGATGAACGCCAGGAGCGCGCAGAATCACTAGGCCCTCACTGATTGGGGCGCTTGGTGCAGTTGGTACTCATCCACGACACCGCAGGGCCGAGCGCAACATTCCAGGCGATCAGGATCTCTGGTGGAGGCAGCACGTCTGCCTCGGTGCGCAATGGCGCCGCGGCCGCTTTGGCCAGATGTAGACACGTCGTGTGCGCAGGAGCAGAATCCCCCGTGTTGATCGGTCTATTCGCACAGCTGACCTCGGGGGTGCACGAATGAGAGCGATGTCGTTGCTGTCCATCATTGGCAACATCAATCCGCAGGCGTGGGACTACATCGTCCCGCAGGGGCCCTTCCCCCAGGAAGGTCGCAGCGCCTCACTGGCTGAGCAGGTCGCCTTGAACCCGCAGCCACTACCACCGGGTGAGGCGTTCGTGATCGGCGCTGCCGAGATGGCCCACTCCATCGCTCGCATGGCCATCGAGTCAGAGATTCGCGGCGAGTCGTCGATCGCCGTGGTGAGCGGATTCGTCGACGACTGGTGCGGGACGCCCTGGCCCCACAGGTGGCCGCGGCCGGGCCCTGATCCGTCCCCGGACCCATGGCTCGTCCAGACGGGACGTGTCGTCGGGGCGATCGTGTTCGCCTCCGTCGGGTCACGTCTTGGGGACGGGGAGCTCAGCAAGGCGTTCCTGGACGGGGCCGAGCGCCTGGCCGAAGCGGCCACCAGTACCTGAGCGGCACCACCCTGAACCCGAGCACCCCCTCCCGATGGAGGCGGGGTCTTTCGGTCAGCGCACGCCGTCACCCAGCGCATGCATTCGCGTCATCACTTCAGGCAGCGACCCGCGCGCCTCTTCGCACACCTCAGCCCGTGCGGGAGAGCCATTGTCGCTGGCGCAGGATGGCCCGGGTCCGCTCGGACAGGTCCTCGGGCGGGCCGCCATCGTCGCAGCGGTTGCACACCTGCTCGCGCAGGTAGGTCTCCGATTCCTCCAGATGTCCCTCGGCCGCCCGGACCGCCACCAGATCCAATCTTGGGATCTCCTCGTACGGTGCTGCCAGCTGGGCGATCTGCGCAGCGGCGCGGGCAGCCGCGATGTCGCCGGTGGCCAAGGCATGCGTGGTCACCACGTGTGCCACGTCCACGACCGCGCAGACCAGGTGGTGGTCGATGCGCGCGCCGTCGGTCAGCCACTCATAACCGTCGGCCCGCAGCTGGTCGAAGGGCGCGCCACTGACCAGGCTCAGGGCCATGGCCAGGTCCGCGATGCCGTCGGCGCCGCGGGCCTCACCCCGGACCCGCAACCGTCGGAACAGGTCGGCGTCCACCAGGACATCCTCCAGCTCGTAAACCCCGATGCCGCGGGCCTGCCCCGACCTCGACCTCAGCGCATCGGGCAGGTGCTTACGGCCGGTGCGCGGGTTGACCCCGAGCCAGTTGCGGGCGATGCGGATGTCGCTGCGCGCCCGGGCCGGCGCCAGGTTGAAGGCTGTCTCGAACTGGGCCAAGGTCGCCCCGCTCTGGCGGGTTGCCAGGTAGGCCACGGTCTCGGTGTAGAACCCCACCCGGTTCTTCTCCAGCGGGCCGTGGGCCCGCAGCCGGACCGGTCCCAGCAGGGTTAAGCGCGGCAGGGCCGTGTCCGGGTCCAGCCAGGCTGCCACGTCTGTGTCGAGGGCTGGGTCTGCGTCCTCCACGGCTGGCCGAACGGTCGCGGGCACCCGAGGGGCCAACGTGGCCAGGTCGTCGGCGGTGGTGGCGGCGATGTCCAGGTAGGTCTGATCCGGCAGCGGCAGCAGCGACGCAGCCGACTCGTCGACCGTCAGTGGCGGCCACCCCCCCGGCGCAGAACGGGGCAGCGTGTGCTGCTCCAACAGGGACCCGGCGGCGTCACAGTAGGCCTGCCACGGCTGGTCTCCGGTGGCCGCCGGCATCGGTTCGTCGGCGCCCGCTGCTGCCTGGCTGAGCATCTGGGACAGACCGGCGGCCTCGTGGGACGGTAGCTGGTTGGCGATCAGGTCCAGTCCCAGCTCGGGCACGATAAGGCGGCCCGCCTCGGTCAGGTGCATGGTCCAGCCGGCCTGTTCCGTGAGGGCGCCCTCTCCCGCCAGGACGATTGCCATGGCGGCCCGGCCCGGGTGAGTGGCCAGGATCTCGAGCAGCTCGGCGAGCTTGTCCGAATCCCTGCAAGAACCCGGTGCCACCAGCAGCACGTGCGGCATGAAAGTGTCACCGCAGATGTCGCGAACCCGGCCAGTGCGCACGTCCGTCCCGGTCTGCACGCAGGCATCGGCGGCCTCGACAGCGTCCACGATCAGTGCGACCGCGGCGACGTCCAGATCCGAGCTGTACCGCAAGCGTGCGGGGTTCAGCCCTACGAGCTCCTGGCCAAACCCCACCATCGTCACGCTCAAGTGGTCCGACCATGTGTTGACCGACAGCTCAGCGGCCAGGAACCGGGCGAGGTCCAGGCACCGCGTCGGGTCACCGGTCAGAGCGATCGCTCCGGCACGCTCCAGGTCCAGCAACCAGCAGTAACCATGCGCATCCGAGCCGACCACGGCCAGGGTGGGCAGCGGCGCGAGGTAGCTCGACGCGTTGGTTTCGGTCACGAGCAGCTCCTGCTCCGTGGAGATCGACCACCACAGACCGGACTCGTCCACGGTCCATGGCGCGGGAGTCGTCCCCCGATGCGCGGCCGACAGACGAAGGTTCAGCTGGCCCCCGCCGTGGCGGACGGCAACGACATCGGGCAGTAGCCCATCGAGGTCGGCCGCGGTGGCCGCGGACAGGCTCCGCAGAGCTGCGTCCAGAAAACCGGCCGTGGCCAGCCCCGGCCGGCCGTGGGAAACCGCGGCCTTCTCTACCGGGACCAGCTCCGGCGCTGTAGTGGCGATGGTCCGGCCCGGACGACGGCTGCGAGACTGCCGGCGACGCGCGACCAAGAGGGCGCCCATCACACCGCCAGCCAGCAACGCTCCCCCGGCGGCGAATGCGCCGATCTGGGTACTGACCCCCTGCGGCGTATGCTGAATGTCAGGGGTGTTGGGGGTGAGGCGATTGACGGGATGCGGCCCTACAGCGCTGGCCTGCGGGACGACACCCCGGGTTGGCTGGTGCTTGAGGCTGTCGGCCTTGACCCCTGGCTGAGTCACCGTCAGGTGTGGTGGCAGGTCCTGCAATCGCATTCCAGACGGTTTCACAGCATCCGATGACTGAGCCTTGGGTGTGCCCGCCGGGGCTGAAGATGGGGCCCGAGTAGCGGCGAGCGGGCTGGCAGCTTCGGATACGCGCGCTGGGGAAACCGCGGGGACGGCGAGGGTCCAGCCAGGCTCGATGTGGTTGGGGTTGGTCAGGGCTGCCCCGCCCGGCTCCGGCCGGTCCTGGTTGGCCGGCCAGATTGTGCGCCAGTCGCCCGCGCCGTGTTCTGCTGCGATACCCGAGACAGTGTCGCCGGCCCTGACCGCAACCACCTGCTCGGCGCCCTGGCCCAGGCCGTGGTCGCCCGCCGGGGCAAGGGCCAGGGTGGACCCGGCCTGGATCAGGAAGTCCGGTGCCGGTCCGACGACACCGGGGTTTAGGTGAGCCAGCTCCGGCCAGCGCAGCGGGTCGCCCAGCTGGGTGGCGGCGATGCTCCAGAGAGTGTCTCGTCGCTGGACCGTGTACGTCGCCCGCTTCGGTTGCCGCCGGCTCGAGGCAGTGCTCGCCACGCCTTCGCGAACCGGGGTGGGATGGGTGGCGGCTGCATGTGTCGCAGCTGTATATGTCGCGTCTGCATATGTCACAGCTGAGTGGGTTCCATCGTCCGGGTGCGTGGCTGCCCTGGGGGTGGCGCGTGTCGCGGTTGCCACCACCGGCGCGGCCACGGCGCTGGGCGTAGTCGCACTGATGAGCCCGGGGGCGGAGACAAACACCAGAACCACTGCGGCGACGAGCTGGGCGGCCGGACGTGCGATCCACTCCATCCTCGGCAACGGCCGGGCACTTCCGCGGCCCCGGGTCGCGATAGCGGCTGCGATCTCCCGGACCGTAGACACGGTGAAGGCCGCCCAGCAGAACCAGACAACCGCCGCCAACACAGCGAACACGACCGTCATGTTCTGGTCCTGGACAAACAGGGCGCGGCGCACCTGGTCCAGTGAGGGCACCGACGTCGGCGCCGCGCCGATGGCAACCAGCAGTGCCGGGACACCGGCAACCGCGAGCAGCAGCACGAGCGCCGCAGCCAGTCCTTCAGCGATCTTGTGCAGCCTCATGGGCGTTCTCCTGTCTCAACACCGACGAGCAGCGCGGCGACCGCGCTGCGGGTCACGGTGAACGTGTGGCCGCTGATGGGCCCCCGATCGGTCGCCCGTACGTCGACCTGGACGCGACCCGGCCCCAGGATCACCGCGGACCCCTGCACGCCGTCCTTGGCGAGGTAGGCCTTGGCGGCTGCCACTGCGAGGCGGGCCTCCGCACTGGTGCCCGCCGGACGTGGCCCGGCGGCGAGCACCGCGGCGCGGGCCGCCTCGGC
>CABDZX010000396.1_pt1 | contig 10599 bp, 8 predicted proteins | sample 3421941 | NCBI WGS metagenome assembly CABDZX01 (sample SAMEA5534341, study PRJEB31848) | metagenome | biome: tundra; feature: field; material: soil | place: USA | collected 2013-05 | depth 0.45 m
CCAGGGCGCCTTTCCCCCCTGACGACATCGCCCCCGAGCGACTCTGGCTGACCTTCCTGCGCCGGCTGATCAGACGCCTCAACCCTGCCCGGCGCCTGCGCTCAGCGCCACGGGTCATCAAGCGCAAGATGCCCAAGTGGCACGTCAAACGCGCCCACCACGACCACTGGCCTCAACCCCAGCAGCAAGCCCGCTACACCGCAGTGGCACCCTAACTGAACGGTATTGGGGCTAGGCCAGGGCTAGCTGGTCCTTGACAATGCTCGCGCCTGCACGACAAGCAGCTCAACGAACGCCGGGTTCACCCCCAGGGGGTCGGCCACCGACAGGTCGGGACAGGCAGCGACCACTGAGTCGGTGAGCCTTCCGGGTGCCACGAAGAGAGAGGCGACCGCCGCTCTCCGGATCCCTCGCTTGGACAACGCCTCCAGCGCCTGCGTCGGCGAGCGGGTGCCCGCGGACGCGAAGGCAGGCTCCACCGGTATGCCGTGGGCACGCTCAAGGTCCCGGGCAAGACTCTCGACGCACAGACGTGCCTTCTGCGAGCTCGATCCTGCCGACGCCAGGACCAGCGCGTCGACGCGCCCGTCGGCCCCGGCCTGGCGCAGGCGCTCGGCCAGTGCCCTGAGTAGCAGCTCGCGCTGGCGACGCCCGCCGGCCAGCAGCGGCGGCGCCACGCTGATGTCCACCTGCTCGGTGACACCACTGGCCGCGACCGCCATCGGGACGTCGTGGGTCAGGTGGTAGCCCGGCGCGAACAACAGCGGCACGACGCGCACGGAAGTGAAGCCATCAGCGGCCAACTGTCGCAACGCGACCCTCGGATGGGGCGCAGCGAAGTCCAAGTAGGCCGCACGCACCGTCATACGTGTGCCCGCGGCAACAGCCAGGACCAGCTCGCCGACCACGTACGCGGCTCGCGGGTCTCGACTGCCGTGGCTGAGCAGGACGACTGCCGTCGACTCGGTCGTGGTCACAGCGCGCCTAAATGTCCCATTCGTCAGCGTGCTCGCCCTCGCCGGCCAGCGGGTCTCCCACCATTCCGGCGGCAAGGGTCTGCCCGCTCTGCGCGTCGATCAGCAGGAACGCGCCGGTGCGACGGTGCCGGGCGTACGGCTCGGCTGCGATCGGCTCGGCGGTACGGATCCGCAGGCGCCCGATATCGTTGAGCCCCAGATCGTGCGCCGCCACGATCTGAACGGCATCCAGATCCAGAACCCCGTCGACGGCACTGACGATGGCCCGGGTGGTGCGGGTGGTGTGCTTGAGCAGCACCCGGTTGTGCTTGCTCAACGGCTCGACCGAGAGCCAGCAGACGGTGGCGACCAGGTCCCGGGTCGGCTCGGGAGCCGAGGATGCGGCCGCGATGAGGTCTCCGCGCGCTACGTCGATGTCATCGGCAAGGCGCAGGGCCACCGAGCGTGGGGCGAAGGCCTCGGCCAACTCGCCATCGGCGGTGTCGATGCCGGCAATGGTGGTTCGACGACCACCGGGCAGGACCACTACCGGGTCACCCACGCGAACCACTCCTGAGGCGATCTGACCTGCATATCCGCGATATTCACGGTGGGCAGCGTCGCGTGCGGCCTCCTGCGGTCGCAGGGTGAGCTGGACCGGAAAGCGAAACTCCTCGTGGCTCGGGTCATCGGCAACCGGCAGGGCTTCGAGGATCTCGAGTAGGCTCGGCCCCGTGTACCAGTCGGTGCGCGACGAGCGGTCCACAACATTGTCGCCCTCAAGGGCCGACACCGGGACGCTGATCAGGTCTGGAAGTCCGAGATCGATCGCCACCTCTGCCAGGTCCGCTGCGACCCGCGTGTAGACCTCCTGGTCGAAGCCGACCAGATCGATCTTGTTGACGGCGACGATGACGTGAGGGACGCGAAGCAGAGCCGCCACAGCCAGGTGCCGCCGGGTCTGCTCCAGGACGCCCTTGCGTGCGTCCACGAGCAGCACCACCGCGTCGGCCGTCGAGGCTCCGGTGACGGTGTTGCGCGTGTACTGAACGTGTCCCGGACAGTCCGCGAGGATGAACGAACGGTCGGCAGTGGCGAAGTAGCGGTAGGCCACGTCGATAGTGATGCCCTGCTCGCGTTCGGCGCGCAGCCCGTCGGTCAGCAGGGCGAGGTCGGTGTGGGCCAGACCGCGGTCCCTGGAGACACGCTCGACCGCATCGAGCTGGTCTGCCAGGACCGACTTGGAGTCGTGCAGCAGGCGCCCAACGAGCGTGGACTTGCCGTCATCGACCGAACCGGCCGTCGCGAGACGGAGAAGAGTGGGATGCGCGTGGTTGCTCAACACAGTGGTCGGCATCTAGAAGTACCCCTCCTTCTTGCGGTCTTCCATCGCCGCCTCGGAGATCCGGTCATCGGCGCGGGTCGCGCCCCGCTCGGTCAGGCGGGTGGCAGCCACCTCGATGACGACGTCTTGGACGGTGACGGCGTCGGACTCGACGGCGCCGGTGCAGGACATATCGCCAACGGTCCGATAGCGAACCTGCCTGGCGGAAACGGTTTCGGACTCCCGCGGCAGGGAGACCGGGCCGGCCGCGAGCAACATGCCCTCACGTTCAAAGACCTCACGCTGGTGCGCGTAGTACAGGTCCGGTAGGTCGATGTCCTCCCTGGCGACATAACGCCAGACGTCGAGCTCGGTCCAGTTGGACAGCGGGAACACCCGGACGTGCTCACCCGGGCGGTGCTTGCCGTTGTAGAGGTTCCACAGCTCGGGACGCTGGTTGCGCGGATCCCAGGCACCGAACTCGTCGCGCAGACTGAAAATGCGCTCCTTGGCTCGAGCCTTCTCCTCGTCACGACGTCCGCCCCCGAAGACCGCATCGAACCTGTGGCCGGCGATGGCGTCGAGCAACGGCTGCGTCTGCAGCGGGTTGCGGGTACCGTCCCTGCGCTCTGCCAAGCGACCATCGTCGATGTAGTCCTGCACTGCGGCGACCTCGAGGCGCACGCCTTTCTCGACGACGACGCGATCGCGATACGCGAGCACCTCGGGAAAGTTGTGGCCGGTGTCCACGTGCAGCAACGAGAACGGGACCGGACCGGGCCAGAATGCCTTGGCCGCGAGGTGCAGCATGACCACGGAGTCCTTGCCGCCGGAGAAGAGAAGTACCGGCCGTTCGAACTCTGCGACAACCTCACGAAAGATGTGGATCGACTCGGACTCGAGAGTGTCCAGGTGGTCGAGGGTCAGTCGACCCTTGACCGGCTCGAGCGTCTCAGGGATCGTGCTCATTGGTGGATCCCGCATTCGGTCTTGTCGTTGCCGGACCAGCGCCCGGCACGGGGGTCTTCACCAGCGGCGACCTTGCGGGTACAGGGGGCGCACCCGATCGACGGATAGCCCTGGGCGACCAATGGGTTGCGCGCCAGATCGTGGTCGATCTGGTAGGCCTCGACATCTGCGTCCGACCAGGCCGCCAGGGGGTTGATCTTGACCAGATCGTGCTTGTCGTCCCAGGAGACGATCGGCGTGTTGGCCCGGGTGGGTCCCTCGATCCGGCGCACACCGGTGACCCAGGCGGCCCGGCCCTGCAGGGAGCGCGCGAGCGGGTCGACTTTGCGCAGGAAGCAGCAGAGGTTCGGATCGCGGTCATGCAGCTTCTCGCCATATTCGGCGTCCTGCTCGGCCACGCTCTGGCGAGGCAGCGCTTCGATCACGGTGATCGCCAGGTCTCCGATGGCCACATCGAGAGTCTGCATCGTCTCGTCGAAGTGATAGCCCGTCTCCAGAAAGAGAACCTCGACGTCGGGGATCACCCGAGAGAAGAGATGGGGCAGTATCAGGTCCTGCATCGAGGCGGCGACGATGACGTCCACGCCGAACGCGCTGGCGGTCCAGGCTGCTATCTCCTCGGCAGGCCTGCCCTCGAGCGCCACCGAGACTGCGGCAAGGAGCCGATCCCGCTCTGCCGCAGGGAGATCACCAAGGGTCGTGACGTCAACGGTGACGTTGACAGGGGAAGTCGTCATACCAGCAGGTCCTCGTCTGCGCGCAGGGCCCACGTTGCGAAACGCTCGCCCGGCTCACGTTCAGCCGCGAAATTGCGCGCCACCCGCTCCACGTACACCGGCAGCTCCTCCGCAGTGGTTCTGAGGCCGCGAACCTTGCGGCCGAAGCCGGCTTCCAGACCCAAGGTGCCGCCGAGGTGGACCTGGAAGCCGCTGACCTGGTTGCCGGCGTCGTCGGTGACCAGCTGGCCCTTGAGCCCGATGTCGCCGACCTGGATGCGGGCGCAGGAGTTGGGGCAACCGTTGACATTGATCGTCAGTGGGACGTCGATCGTCTCGATGATGTCGGCAAGCCGATCCTCCAGGGTGGCGACAGTCTTGGCTGCCAGGCCCTTGGTCTCGACGATCGCGAGCTTGCAGAACTCGATGCCGGTGCACGCCATGGTGTGACGTCGGAAGAGGGATGGCCGGGCCTCGAGGCCGATACTGTGCAGGGCCCCGACCAGGGGTTCCACCTGCGGCCCCTCCACGTCCAGCACCAGCAGCTTCTGGTGTGGTGTGAGCCGGACCCTTGAGGAACCATGCGATTCCACCAGATCAGCCAGTGCGAGCAACGTGGTGCCCGACACGCGCCCGACCATCGGAGCTGCCCCAATGTAGAACCTGCCGTCTTTCTGCTCGTGGACCCCGACATGGTCGCCCAGCTCGGCCGAGGGCGCCGGAACCGGACCGTCAGGAAGGCCACGATGGAGATACTCCTGCTCCAGGACCTGCCTGAACTTTTCGACACCCCAGTCGGCCAGCAGGAACTTCATCCGGGCCTTGTGCCGCATCCGCCGGTAGCCGTAGTCACGAAAGAGGGAGACCACCCCGGCCCAGACGTCTGGCACCTCGCCCTCGACGACGAAGACACCGAGGCGCTGGGCCAGGCGGGGGTCGGTGGACAGGCCGCCGCCAACCCACAGGTCGAAGCCCGGGCCCAGCTCTGGGTGCTCGACCCCGACGAAGGAGATGTCGTTGATCTCGTGCACGACGTCGTTAGTGAGCATGCCGCTCAGCGCGGTCTTGAACTTGCGCGGGAGGTTGGAGAAGTCGGGGTTGCCGATGAAGCGGCGCTTGATCTCCTCGATCGCCCACGTCGGGTCAATCAGCTCATCCTTGGAGATGCCTGCGACCGGGGAGCCCAGGACGACACGGGGGCAGTCTCCGCACGCCTCCGTGGTCCCCAGGCCGACCGCCTCCAGCCGCGACCAGATCTGCGGCGCGTCCTCGATGCGCACCCAGTGCAGTTGGATGTTCTGCCGGTCGGTGAGGTCAGCGCTGTCACGGGCGAGATCCCGGGAGATCTGGCCTACGACACGTAGCTGCTCGGTGGACAGCGCACCACCGTCGATGCGGACACGGAGCATGAAGTACTTGTCCTCGAGCTCGTGCGGCTCGAGCGTGGCGGTCTTGCCGCCGTCGATACCCTGTTTGCGCTGCGTATACAGACCCCACCAGCGCAAACGACCGTGCAGGTCCTCATCCGGGATCGAGTCGAAGCCGTCCTTGGCGTAGATCCGTTCGACGCGTGCCCGCACGTTGAGCGCATCGTCCTCGAGCTTGAACTTCTCGTTGACGTTCAGGGGCTCGAGCTCACCGAAGGCCCACTGACCCTGGCCGCCCTTGTGAACAGTCGCGCGCTCGGCATTGAAAGTCATAACGCAGAGTTTGGCATATCCAAACACTTAGTAATACTTCGTGTCAGGATCCGGACTGGCTCCTTGCGCCCGTCGGAGCCCACTGGTCCAGAATGAGGCAATGACCCCGGCAACCACCCAGGCGAGGACCCGCCACAACCCCATTCTCATCAGCGGCTGTTCGTCAGGCATAGGCGCCGCCACGGCTGCATCACTCGTCCAGGCCGGGCACACCGTCTACGCCACGGCCCGGAAGACCGAGACGCTTGCCGACCTCAAGGCGCTCGGCTGTCACCCGCTGGCACTGGACGTGAACTCCGAGGACTCGATGATCGCGGCGGTGAAGACGGTCGAGGCAGAGCACGGACGGGTCGGCACCCTGATCAACAACGCCGGCTTCGGTGAGTACGGACCGATCGAGGAGTCCGACCTCTTGCGCGTGCGGGCCATGTTCGAGACCAACGTGTTCGGGCTCGCGCGACTCACCCAGCTCGTCCTGCCAGCGATGCGTCGGGCGCGATCCGGCCGGATCGTCAACATCGGGTCGATGGGCGGACGGATCACCTTCCCAGTCGGCGGTTTTTATCACGCCACCAAGTACGCAGTGGAAGCCATCAGCGACGCCCTGCGGGTCGAAGTCAAGCCCTTTGGCATCGACGTCATCCTCGTGGAGCCTGGCCTGATCCGCAGCAACTTCGAGAGTCGCGTGAACGAGAGCCTCGAAGCGGGGGCGGCCAGGCCCGACACGGTCACGGCCTACGCGGACCTGTTAGCGGCGAATGAGAAGAACACGACCGGCAGCTACGCGAACGACTTCTTGGCGACCGGCCCCGAGTCGGTCGCGGCGGTGATCGTCAGGGCGGTCCAGTCCTCACGCCCGCGCTCGCGCTATGTGGTCACCCCGGCGGCGAAGTTCATGATCAACCTGCGGAGATTTGGCGGGGACCGGATGTGGGACAGGACCATGCGCAAGCAGTTCGGTCTGTGACCTGTGGGCTCCCCCCTCGGACCGTATGACGCGCTGCGCCGGATCGGTTACCTGCTGGAGCGTTCACGCGCGGGCACCTATCGCGTCAAGGCCTTCCGCGGGGCTGCGGCCACAGTGCTTGCCACCAACCCCGCCGAGCTGCGGTCACGCGCTGCGGCGGGAACGCTCACCGACCTGCCCGGTATCGGTCCCGCAACCGAAGGGGTCATCCGGGCTGCACTCGAAGGCGAGATCCCGGAATACCTGACGTCCTTGGAGGCCAAGGCCACCGAGCCACTCGTGGCCGGCGGGCTCGAGGTGCGGGCGGCGCTGCGAGGCGATCTGCACTCGCACTCGGACTGGTCCGACGGCGGGTCATCCATCCAGGAAATGGTCGTGACCGCGATGGATCTCGGGCACGAGTACCTGGTACTTACCGATCACTCGCCACGCCTGACGATCGCCAACGGCCTTTCGTCAGAACGGCTTTCGAGGCAGCTGCGCGTCATCGAAAAGATCAACTTGGCCGTTGGTGAGTTCCGGTTGCTCAAAGGCATCGAGGTCGACATCCTCGACGACGGCTCACTGGACCAGAGTGCGCAGATGCTCTCGCAGCTGGACCTGCGGGTGGCCTCGGTCCACTCCAAGCTGGCGATGTCGGCGGCCCCCATGACCCGCAGGATGATCGCCGCCGTCGAGAACCCGCGCACGAACGTCCTCGGCCACTGCACGGGGCGCCTGGTCGAAGGCTCACGGGGCACCCGCGACCAGAGCGCTTTCGATGCCGCCACCGTGTTTGCGGCCTGTGCCGCCCATGAGGTCGCCGTAGAGATCAATGCACGCCCCGAGCGCCGCGACCCACCGGATGACATGATCGTCCTGGCGAGGGATGCAGGATGCCTATTCTCGATCAACAGTGATGCCCACGCTCCGGGGCAGCTGGACTTCCAAATCTACGGATGCGCACGCGCGGAGCGGATCGGCGTGCCCGTGGAGCGGATCGTGAACACTTGGCCAATGGACCGACTGATTGCATGGGCCAACCCGGCATGAGGCGGCGGCCACTTTGGAGATTGAGGGCCCTCTCCCATATGCTTCCCTAGTCCTCGACGGATCCGAGCTGCTGCTCGCTAGCGGCGAGGGGTCCGGGTGAGTAGATCCGGGTCCCCATCGTCTAGCGGCCCAGGACCCCGCCCTTTCACGGCGGTAGCACGGGTTCGAATCCCGTTGGGGATACGAAGAAAGGCCTTTCCCAAGGCCCCGTAGCGCAGTTGGTTAGCGCGCCGCCCTGTCACGGCGGAGGTCGCCGGTTCGAGTCCGGTCGGGGTCGCTGATTCTTGCCTGTCGCACCCAGCTTCATGCAAGGCCAGGTAGCTCAGTTGGTACGAGCGTCCGACTGAAAATCGGAAGGTCGGCGGTTCGACCCCGCCCCTGGCCACCACAAACCCGCAGGTCACAGCGATGACCGGCGGGCTTCGTCATCTTCCGGCCCGGTCTTGCTAACAGATTTGCTAACAGCACTCCGCTCCACAGCCCTCGCGAAGATGTCCGCGACTCCGCTAGACGACTCGCGCAGCACATGCGCGTAGACCCGCAAGGTCACCGAGGGGTCACTGTGCCCGAGCCTGTTGGCCACCACATGGACCGGCACACCCTCCAGAATGGATCACCTGCCCCAGCTGTGACGTAAACAACAGATCGGACACCACCCACTCCGGGCCAGCCAGCGAGCGGTCAGCCTCTTGGGCCAACCGATGTTTCTCCAGCACCTGCATCGTTCCCTGGTCGATGCCGACCACCCGGCTTAGTGCCACAAGTCGCTGACCTGCGCGAATGCCGCTCCCTGCGCCCGATGTCCCACTCCCCCGCACACGCGACACACGCCGCGAAGGACCACTCCGTAGCGCGAGGTCGGTGTCCTTGTGATGCCCCTCGACGTCGGCGTAGAACTGGGTCGCGAAGAACGTGCCACCGAGGCAGGCTCCAAACCCCAGAAGCGGTAACCCCAACGTGGCAGTATTACCACTTTCACAAAAAGTGGTAATAGACTCCCCTGTAAGTCACCCAGGCTTCGGCTAGCGGCTGCATGCGCCGGCGTGGCTTCTCCGGCGGTCAAGCCCAGGCGGGGAGTCAAGCCACCAGCACCGCCCATTACGCTTGCAGGCTCCCAGCAAGTGGTAAATCCAGGTGGCAGTATTACCACTTTCACCCGAAAATGGTAATAAACTGCTTGTATGTCCCCAGTTCAGTCGCGCGCCCATCACGGCCCGAGCGCCAGGTGGCCCGTCATCACCACGGAGACGCTGCCGTGGACGACCGGCGCCGTCTTCGGCGCCATGACCCGACGTGACCAAGCCGCCCAACGCGACCACTACGAAGCGGCGATCGCCCCCGACATCGCCGCGCTCGACTATGCACCGTCACAGCAAGTTGCTGCTGCTGCCGAGGACGCGGCCACCGAAATAGCGCGCTTCGACGCTGAGCTCGGCGGAGAGATCGCTCCCTTCTCAGCGATCCTGTTGCGCAGCGAGTCGACTGCCTCATCCAACATCGAGCAGCTGACGGCCTCTGCTCGTTCGGTAGCGCTTGCTGAGCTGGGAGACACGTCCAAGGTCAACGCCTCGCTGATCGCGGCCAACACTGCCGCAATGAAGTCGGCAGTTGCCTTAGCGGACAAGCTCGATGCTGACTCCATTCTTCAGATGCACCGCGCGCTCATGGAAACTGTCGACCCAGGGGAAGCAGGGAAGTGGCGGACCCAGCAGGTGTGGATTGGTGGTTCATCCTTCGGCCCTTCTGGAGCCATGTACGTGGCACCGCACCATGATCGTGTCCCCGCGGCCATTGACGATCTCATTGCCTACGTGAAAAGGGACGACATCCCCGTCCTCATCCAGGCCGCGATCGCTCACGCCCAATTCGAGACAATCCACCCCTTCACGAACGGTAACGGCCGTACCGGCAGGGCCCTCATTCACGCGCTCCTGCGAGGAAAGGGACTCACCCGGAACGTGACTGTCCCAGTGTCAGCTGGATTGCTGGCCGACACGGACACCTACTTTGACGCGTTGACCACCTACCGTGATGGCGACCCCGAGCCGATCATCTTGGCCGTCGCGAACGCTTCCTTCAAGGCCATAGCAAACGGTCGCCAACTGGTCGACGACCTTCGGCGGATTCGCGAGTCTTGGAGGGAGCGCATTCGGGTCCGCTCACACTCAGCAACGTGGGAGGTCGCTGACCTACTCATACGGCAACCCGTGGTGAACGCCAAGATTCTGAACGAGCAACTCGGGATTGGACCGACACATGTACGCCGACACATGGACGTGCTCGCCGAAGTCGGCGTGGTGCAACTGACAAAGGTCCACCAGCGCGGAGTCTTTTGGCGCGCACAGGAGGTACTGGACGTTTTGGACGCGTTCGCCACAAACGCCGGCAAGCGGACCCGCGCTCACTGACTAGGAGCGCATCCACGGGCGTCCTTTCGTTGTTGCCTGAGACGGCCTTGAGGGCCGTCTTGCTAACGGATTTGCTAACACCAGCCTCGCCCCAGTTGGACACGACAGGACCCACCCCCCTTCTACTGAGCACGAATCCGTACCCGGACGGACCCCACGGACCCCCTTCGAAGTCCTGAAAATCGGAAGGTCGGCGGTTCGACCCCGCCCCTGGCCACCACAAACCCGCAGGTCATAGGCCTGTGACCTGCGGCTTTGTCTCTCCGACGGACCGCGGCGTCGTCCGTTGCCTGACCTTGAGTGACCGTGAATAGCCCCAGATGGCCAGGAGTTATCGCACGAAGCGACCCACCTGACCCTCTCGTTGAGAACTCGGGGCATTGAGGTCAGACAGGCTCAGACCTTCTGAAGTAGCCGTCTTTGTGGGGGTGTGACCTGCGGTTTTGTGTTCAGGTGAACGTGCGAAAGGTGTTCAATCTCGATGCAGTGGTGGTAGTGACAGTCGGGGTTGCGGTACAGGCCATGCT
>CABDZX010000398.1_pt1 | contig 10594 bp, 11 predicted proteins | sample 3421941 | NCBI WGS metagenome assembly CABDZX01 (sample SAMEA5534341, study PRJEB31848) | metagenome | biome: tundra; feature: field; material: soil | place: USA | collected 2013-05 | depth 0.45 m
CTGGTCTGGATCCTGTGGAGCGTGGTCACCAAGGGCGGCGCCTTGCTGCTCAACAGCACGTGGTGGACCAACTCCCAGCGAGGCATCACCAACCGGATGGTCGGCGGTGGCGCGGTACACGCGATCGAGGGCACCCTCATCGAGGCTCTGGCCACAGCGGTGATGGCCGTGCCGATCGGGGTGATGACGGCCATCTACCTCGTGGAGTACGGTCGAGGACGGTTCGCCAGGATCGTGAGTTTCACGGTCGACATCCTCACCGGTATCCCGTCCATCGTCGCCGCGCTGTTCATCTATGCCGTCTGGGTCACCACCTTCGGTTTCCAGCGCGTCGGGTTCGCCGTGTGCCTGGCCCTGGTCCTGCTGATGATCCCGGTCGTCGTGCGCTCGACCGAGGAAATGCTCAAGCTCGTGCCGAATGAGCTGCGCGAGGCTGCCTACGCGCTCGGGGTGCCGAAGTGGAAGACGATCGCGCGGGTCGTGGTGCCCACTGCCTTCTCCGGCATCATCACGGGTGTCCTGCTCGGCCTGGCCCGGGTCATGGGAGAGACTGCACCCCTGCTGATCCTGGGGCCGTACACCAAGAGCATCGCCACCGACCTCTTCGGCGGGCTGATGCCCACCCTGCCGACGATGATCAACCAGGACCGCACGGAAGTGCTGCAACCTGCAGTTGACCGCGTGTGGGGGGCGGCCTTGACACTGATCCTGCTGATCCTGCTGCTGAACATCGCAGGGCGCCTCGTCTCACGCCTCGGCGCACCCAAGACCTGACCGGCCACCGGCATACACGTTTTCTGCCCCAGACACGAAGGACGACTAGACCACATGGCCAAGCGAATCGACGTGAAGGACCTCAGCATCTTCTACGGCACCTTCAAGGCCGTCGAAGATGTCACGATGACGGTCGAGCCACGGTCGGTGACCGCATTCATCGGCCCCTCCGGTTGTGGCAAGTCGTCGCTCCTGCGGACGCTCAACCGTATGCACGAGGTCATTCCCGGCGGTCGGGTCGAAGGGTCGGTTCACCTCGATGACGCCGACATCTACGGCGCGAACGTGGACCCCGTGGCCGTTCGGCGCACCGTCGGCATGGTCTTCCAGCGACCCAACCCGTTCCCGACGATGACCATCGGGAACAACGTGGCGGCGGGCTTGCGGCTCAACGGCGTGAGAGACAAGAAGATGCTCGCGGAGAAGATCGAGTCTTCGCTGCGCAAGGCGAACTTGTGGAACGAGGTCAAGGACCGGCTCAACAAGCCCGGCGCCGGCCTCTCTGGGGGGCAGCAGCAGCGGCTCTGCATCGCCCGGGCCATCGCCGTGGAGCCTCAGGTTCTGCTGATGGACGAGCCCTGCTCGGCGCTAGACCCGATCTCGACGCTGGCCATTGAGGACCTCATCAGCGAGCTCAAGAGCACCTACACGATCGTCATCGTCACGCACAACATGCAGCAGGCGGCCCGGGTCTCAGACCGGACCGCGTTCTTCACCTTGGCGGCTACGGGCAAGCCCGGGCGGTTGATCGAGATGGACGACACTCAGAAGATGTTCAGCAACCCGACCGAGCGCACCACCGAGGACTACATCTCTGGTCGCTTCGGCTGATCGACGCCGAGAAGCTGGTCCACCTCGTCCTGGTGCAGCGGGCGGTCGCTGGCTGTCGCCGCCACCACGAGCTCACTGACTAGCTCGATCTCAGACTCGAGATCATCATCGGTGAGGTTGTCCCCGAGATCCTCGTCGAGGTTGTCATCCTGAGTTTCGCTGGCGGCCATGCTTCCAATCTACGCTCGGCGGCGATGCTTACCTGAGTTCTTTTGACGTCGGGCCGGGAGCGCCTCACGGCACGTGGCCGCTCGTAGCGGCTTGATTTGGGACCCGGGGCTACCGCGGCCCGACGTAGGAAGACTGTAACCCGCCGCGGCCTTGAGGTGCGAGACCGGCCAGTGAACTTGGGTCAGAGAGTGCGTGAACATCGTTCAGCGAAGATCGGCAGGTCAGAGAAGTTCGCCCTTGCGCCAAAGCCGAGCGCAGGCCTCGAGGTCATCCGCCGTGGTCAGCATTGAGGCTGCCCGCCGGGTCTGGGCCGAGCCCCACAGCGGGTCATGAACATCTGAGAAGTTGGCATCAAAGTCGTTGGCACGCTGGGCACGCCCGGCCGCGACCACCCGACAGAACCCCGAAGCCCGCTCCAGCGCGATCGCCAGGTCTGCCTCGAATACGCCTGTCAGGATGGCGTCGGCGAGCTCGTGCAGCTCAGCAGGCCCTGGAGGCTCAGCGACCCCCGCCACCACATGGGGGACGTCTGCGAATCGTATGCCGGCTGCGTAGTCCGCGCTCGCACCCATGGCGTCGCAGCACACCCACTCCCGCAATGCGTAGAGCCTCCACAAGGCTCCTGGAAGGGTGCGCGCGGGAAGGTCCGACCACAGCTCGGCGATGGTGGACAACCCGAGGTCGTCCACGAGTGCCACAAGCTTGGCGGTGAGCTCGGGATCGTGGGCGGCCCTGCCCGTCCTGACGATGACGGCGGCGGTCTCGTGGGCCACCTCAGTGACCCGCGCGGGGTCAAGGGATTCCAGTCCACCCCGGGAGTCCATCGACACCGGGGTGAAAAACGCTGGCCGCCGGGGATTCGCACGGTCCTGGTTGTTCGCCGCCATCTGACAATTTTCGCACGATCTTCCACGTCGAGGGTCGTCACCATCGCCCAGACAACTACCCAGACAAAGGTTCGAAACCAGTGACCGCAAGGACGGCCTCGCCCGCTTCGTCGGAGGCCTCCAGATCGACGGCTGCGGTGATGGCCCAGTCGTGGTCGCCCTGTGGGTCGTCGATGACCTGGCGGACAACCCAGCGCCCCGGCTCCTTGGTGATCTGCAGCATCTGCGGGCCGCGTGCGTCCGGGCCGGTGCCGATCCAATCGTGATCGGCGAAGTAGGCGTGGATACCGTCCTCCCAGGCATCCTCACCGAAGCCGGGGTCGAGCTCGCCGAGGTCGATCCACCGGCGCAGGGCAGCCAGCTCCACCCGCCGGAACATGGCGTTTCGGACCAGCACCCGGAAGGCGCGCTCGTTGGCTGTGATCGGCTTGGGTTGTACCGCGAGTGAGCTGGGCGTGAGCGACACCTCGGGATTCTGGGGATCGCTCAGCTGCTCCCACTCGTCGAGCAGGCTGGAGTCGGTCTGGCGGACGACCTCGCCTATCCACTCGATCAAGTCGATGAGCTCCTCGGTCTTGGCGTTGTCGGGGACGGTCTGTCGCAGTGCCTTGTAGGCGTCGGACAGGTAGCGCAGCACCATCCCCTCCGAACGCGTCAGTCCGTAGAAAGCGACGAACTCGCCGAAGGTCATCGCGCGCTCAAACATGTCCCGAAGCACGGACTTGGGGGACAGCTCAGTCTCGGCGATCCATGGATGCCCCTGGCGATACAGCTCATAGGTCGCCTCGAGCAGCTCGAGAAGGGGCTTGGGCCACGTGACGTCCTCAAGCAGCTCGAGGCGCTCGTCGTACTCGATCCCCTCGGCTTTCATCTGGGCGACGGCCTCGCCACGGGCCTTGTACCGCTGTGCGGACAGAACGGGGCGCGGATCTTCGAGGGTGGCTTCCAGGATGGAGACCACATCAAGGGCGTATGTCGGCGACTCGCGATCCAGGACGTCGAGCGTCGCGAGGGCGAAGGTCGAGAGTGGCTGGTTGAGAGCGAAGCTGGACTGCAGGTCCGCCGTCACCCGCATGGTCCGGCCGGTCTCGTCCGGCGGCTCGAGACGCTCCACGACGCCGGCGCTCAGCAGGGTCCGGTAGATCTGGATGGCCCGGCGAGACAGCCGGGCCTGGTTGCGCGGCTCCTCGTGGTTGTCACGCAAGAGCTGACGCATCGACTCGAACGGATCGCCCTCTCGCTCGATGACGTTGAGCAGCATGGAATGGCTGACCCGCATCCGCGAGACCAATGGCTCGGGATCGGCCTGCACCAACCTCTCGAAGGTGGCCTTGTTCCAGGTGACGAAACCCTCGGGAGCCTTCTTGCGCTGGATCTTGCGCAGCTTCTTGGGATCGTCGCCCGCCTTGGCTAGGGCCTTGGCGTTCTCGACGTCGTGGTCCGGGGCCTGGACAACCACCGACCCTGACGTGTCATACCCGGCCCGGCCCGCGCGTCCAGCAATCTGGTGGAACTCCCTGGCCTTCAACACCCGTTGGCGCGAGCCGTCGTACTTGGACAACCCGGTCAGGACCACAGTGCGGATTGGCACGTTGATACCAACGCCGAGCGTGTCTGTGCCGGCGATGACCTTCAGTAGCCCGGCCTGGGCGAGCTGCTCGACGAGGCGACGGTACTTCGGCAGCATCCCGGCGTGGTGAACGCCAATTCCGTGGCGCACGAGCCGCGACAGCGTCCGGCCGAAGCCGGAAGAGAACCTAAACCCGCCGATCAGGGCGGCAATCGCGTCCTTCTCCTGCCGCGTGCAGACGTTGATCGACATGAGCGCCTGAGCGCGCTCGAGGGCGGACGCCTGGGTGAAGTGCACGACGTAGATCGGGGCCTGGTGGGTGGCCAGCAGCTCCTCGAGAGTCTCATGCAGGGGCGTCATGGCGTAGGAGTAGCTCAACGGCACCGGCCGATCCACCGAGGTCACCACGGCTGTGGTGCGCCCGGTCCGGCGAGTAAGGTCGGACTGGAAACGCTCGACGTCGCCCAAGGTCGCCGACATCAGGATGAACTGGGCCTGCGGCAGCTCCAGGATCGGCACCTGCCACGCCCAGCCCCGATCGGGCTCGGCGTAGAAGTGGAACTCGTCCATGACGACCTGGCCGATGTCGGCGCCGGCACCTTGGCGCAGTGCGATGTTGGCCAGCACCTCGGCGGTGCAGCAGATGATCGGCGCACTGCCGTTGACCGAGGCGTCGCCGGTCAACATCCCGACGTTGGCGGCACCGAAGATGTCGCACAACGCAAAGAACTTCTCGGACACCAGGGCTTTGATCGGCGCCGTGTAGTACGTTCGCTTCCCCTGGGCCAGGGCAGCGAAGTGGGCCCCGGTGGCCACCAGAGTCTTGCCCGATCCGGTAGGCGTCGACAGGATCACGTTCGAGCCCGTCATGATCTCGATGACGGCTTCCTCCTGGGCCGGATAGAGCGTGATCCCCTGTTGGCTCACCCAGGTCGCGAAAGCGTCATACAGGGTGTCCGCATCGCGGGCTTGCGGGCTGGGCGGCAGCAGCTCGGTAAGTGTCATCAGGGATCCCACGGTATGCCGTGTGCGACCTGTCGTTGTCAGGCTGGTCGCTCCGTGCCAGCGTGCTCCTCGCGAAGCCGGGGCTCGGTCCGCAGCTCCGAATGTATACCGTGCTTGTCCGAGTAGAAGGCACGGACCAGGTCCATGTCAGCCACGACATCGCCGCTCGGCCTGAACGAAGGACCGAATCCCAGGGTGCGACTGGGACCGTCGACGAACCCCATGCTTATCGGCAGGCCGGTCTGTTGGGCGATCCGATAGAAACCGGACTTCCAGTATTCGCACTTCTTGCGGGTGCCTTCGGCGGCGATGATCAAAAGGAACGGCTCACCCGTCTTGGCTTCGGCAAGCAGATCCCGCACGACGGTGCCGGGATTCTGGCGATCCAGAGCGATGCCACCGTTGGCGCGCAACAAAGGGCCAAGCGGCGTACGCATGATCTCCGCCTTGATCAACACGCGAGGAGGGACCCCGCCGCTCCACATCAACAGCAGCATGGCGACCCAGTCCCAGTTGGACGTGTGCGGCGCGCCGAGCAGGACACCCGATCTGGGGACCTCGCCAACCGTGCGCCAACCGGTCACTCGCAATATCAACCGAGCAAATGCCTTGCGCACGATCAGGCCTCTCCTTGTCACGCCCCGGCTCTGCTTCTCACACCGACCACAAGCGTAATCCGGTCTGGGGTCGGTCCTTTCAACTGGGCCGCAGGTGGGTCTTCTCTCCAGTCACGGCCGCAACGTCCTGGGCCGCGGTCTCGAGCAGCTGGTCGGCCAGGTGTCGCAGGGCCCGAGCGACCGCGACCTCGTCCCCGATCTCGGGCACAGAAGTGTCCCGGGTACTGCGATGACTCTGGCCGCGGGCGGTCAGGTGGGTCGGCGCCTCAGTCAGCAAGACAACATTGGCGCTTGTATCGTCGCCGGATTCGAAGATCGACACCCGCACCTGCCATTCGCGGACATGAGGGATCGTGGGCCCGCCTGCTCCTCCGCCCGCTCCGACGTCGGTGGCCAGGGGTGTTTCCGCTGGCGCGCCTACGTCGTGCTGGCCCTCGACCCGCAGGACCGATCCTGGTCCGGGGTACATGAGCCCGGTGTGCCCGTCGGCCCACCGGACGAGGTACGGCGGTTCGCCGTCCGCGCCCCTGACCTCGAGGACCTCTCCGTCCCTCGTGGGCTCGTCCGTGTGACTGGCCGCGAGGATAATGCGATCTCCCTGGTGTGCCTTCATCGCCCGTCTCCGTGTTCTTGTCTGGGTAGCTTCCTGGGTAACTTGACTTCAGAGACTGGGTCGTGGGCAAGTGCCCGGCGGAAATCCCGATCGTGTTCAGCAGAGCACCACACCGGGCCACCGGGTCAGGGCCGAACGTCCTGTCTTCGTGTGGGTCGATCCGCTTGAACCGGAGAAGACGTCATACCGGGACTTCGCGACGTCTTCTCGTAGCAATTTGTCAGAATTGTTACTTTACGTAATTTGATGTGCAGTCACGGTACGCAAGGCACCCGACGCATCACAGAGACCCACGCCCGCGGCGCCACGGTGGACCCGGACGTCGCAAGCGAGCACAAGGGCTGGCCAGGACCGGGTTGCACACATCCCCGGCGTCATCATCGCCAGGGACCTTCCACGGGGACCTGAGCGGGTCTTCTGGGATGTCCAAGATGCGAGGAAGACGTTCGTAGTCGAGCTGGAAGACGACACCTACCGGAGGTTGGTCATCCAGGTCAGCGACCCGCGCGCCACCTCCAGTGATCGAGCGCGCAGCGCTGCAACCCTGACAGGCGCCGGCCCAACGCTGACCAGCCGCGTTCACCGCTTTGGATGGGGACGTGTCCAGGGAGCTCTTTCAAGGCGTGCCCACATGGCTTGCCGGCCAGCTCCACGACAGGTCGGGGCACGACGTCGAGCTCCTCGCCCAACTGCCGGCCCATTGGCCGACACCCTCCACCCCGCCCGTACGCTGGGCGAACCATGAGTCCATCTCGGCAGGGGGATCAATGCGTGTTTCCGTTATCGGTTGCGGCTACCTTGGCGCGGTGCACGCCGCCGCTATGGCCAAACTGGGGCACGAGGTCGTGGGCGTTGACCTCGACGTCGCCAAGGTCAACGCGCTGACCGCTGGTCGCGCGCCTTTCTACGAGCCCGGACTCACCGAGCTGCTCACCGAGACCCTCGCGACGGGGCGGCTGCGCTTCACAACCGACCTGGCCGAGATCGCGGGCGCCCGGGTGCACTTCGTGTGCGTGGGCACGCCGCAGAAGCGCGGGGAGTTTGCCGCCGACCTTGTCTACGTGGACGCTGCCTTCACCGCGGTGCTGCCGCACATGTCCGATGGCGACCTCGTGGTCGGCAAGTCGACGGTCCCGGTCGGCACCGCCGAGCGCCTCGCGATCGACTTCGAGGACTCGGGCGCGACGCTGGTGTGGAACCCGGAGTTTCTGCGCGAGGGTCTCGCGGTCCAAGACACGCTGCACCCCAACCGCCTGGTCTACGGAGTTCCCACGGGAATGCCCGGCGAGAACGCACAGCTGGTGCTCGACGAGGTGTACGCGGCGCCTTTGTCCGAGGGCGTGCCGCTGGTCGTCACCGACTACGCGACCGCTGAGCTTGTCAAGGTCGCGGCTAACTCGTTCCTGGCCACCAAGATCTCCTTCATCAATGCGATGGCCGAGCTGTGCGAGGCGACCGGCGCGGACGTCACGGGACTCGCGGAAGCCATCGGGTACGACGAACGCATCGGACGCAAGTTCCTGAACGCCGGCCTCGGCTTCGGTGGCGGTTGCCTGCCCAAGGACATCCGTGCGTTCATGGCGCGTGCGGGCGAGCTGGGCGTCGACCAAGCGCTGTCGTTTCTGCGCGAGGTGGACTCGATCAACATGCGCCGGCGGGTGCGGATGGTCGACCTCGCGCGTGAGGTCTGCAATGGCTCGATCGTCGGGCGCCGCATCGCGGTGCTGGGTGCCGCGTTCAAACCGAACAGCGACGACGTGCGAGACTCCCCGGCGCTGTCCGTCGCCGCCCAGATGCAGCTGCAGGGCGCACACGTGGTGGTCACCGACCCGCAGGCGATCGACAACGCGCGCCTCAAGTGGCCGGACCTCACCTTCGCGGCCACCGCCGAGGAGGCCGCCACCGGGGTGGACGTCGTCTTGCTCGCCACCGAGTGGGCAGAGTACTGCGAGCTCGACCCCCTGCAGCTCGCCAAGGTGGTGCGCGAAAAGCGGATCCTCGACGGGCGCAACGTGCTCGATCCGGGGGCGTGGCGCGCCGCCGGTTGGACCTATCGCGCGCTCGGGCGCCGTTGACGAAGCAACAACCCGTGATGACCAACGTCCAGGTGACCCGAAACGACCTCTTACCAAGACAAGGAGGTAGGTCCTGGTGCTCGAAGTTGAAGGTGTTCGGGTAGCTCGCCCCGAGGACTACGACCGCATCGTGGCTGTCGTCGACGACTGGTGGGGGCGGCCAGTCAGGCCCTCACTGCCTCGGCTCTTCCTCGACCACTTCTGGTCCACGAGCCGCGTAGCTGAAGACGACCAGGGGTTGGCCGGCTTCTTGGTGGCCTTCGTCTCGCCGGCTCAACCGCAGGTTGGGTACGTGCACTTCGCGGGTATCCGGCCGGACCACCGCAAGAGCGGCCTGGGCCGCCAGCTCTACGAGGAGTTCGCGAACCTCGCCCGCAGCCAGGGCTGCACCGAACTACGTGCCATCACCGCCCCCGAGAACCTGGAATCGATCCGCTTTCCACCAGAGCCTCGGCTTCTCGGTCAGCGAGCCGGTGCCGGGCTACAACGGCCCGGATCGCGCCATGGTCACCTTCTGGCGTCAGCTGGTCTCGACCCACAGCAACCGGTAGCAGATCGCCTTCGGGATGGCACCTAGCCGCGCCAGAAACGGGCTGAGATGATCACGGGGCGTTGGATTGCTGCAGGGCTTGAGCGCGGGAGGAACGTGGATATCAAGGAGCCAGTGCTCAGCTCCCAGCAGGGTCGTTGGATTCGTCGGGGTCTGCGACCTCGCGCGTGCCGCACGGTTCTACGGACAGACCCTGGGACTACTTCTCATCCTCGAGGCGCCGTTCGCCCTGATCGCGGATCTGGACGGGACAATGCGACACCTGTCGCGATCGGCGTCGGGGTCGCGATCTGGGCCCGTCGTCGCAACAGGTTGAGACCGTTCAATTCCGCCGTGAACTGTTCGCCGTCATCCAAAGCGATGCTGAGCTTGGCGAACACTGAGAAGAGCTCCCCATGGAGTACCCCGCACGGGTGTGATGCACGGTCGTGCAGATCGGTGAACGCGCCGGCCACCCAGCCTCGCCACAGATGCGCCGAGGCTGTCCGCTCGATCTCACGCACGACCACGTTTCGGGAGCGGATGGACCTACGTCACGAGCCGACCTCGATCCAGTACCGGCAGACGGGCACCGACCCTTCGGGGCCCGACACGACGTTCTCCAAGACGCCACCGCAGTCCTCGATGACCTTGGCAGAGCCCACGTTGTCGGCATCGCAGGTCACCAGCACACGTTCAAGGCCAAGCGACGACGCGACCGCAAGGGACTGGCGCAGGATGCCCGTTGCGTAACCAAGGCAACGAAAACCGGGACGAACTGCGTAGCCGATGTGGCCCCCCGCCTCTGTGAGGGCAGCGTTGAGCTCATGCCGAATCGAGACTCGGCCGACAACCTGCCCTTCTACCTCGGCGACGAGAAACGTCCCCGGCACCCTGTCTTTCGGGAGATCAACGCCCCAGCGCAGGCTTTCCAGCCGCCCAAGGTAGGCGGGCCATGCCTCCCCCTGGCGCAGGTCGAGAAGAAAATCGAAGCCATCCTTGGCGAGCTCCTCGTGTGCCTGCCGGGCCTGCTTCTCGTCCGAGACAACCAGGGGTCGCAACAGCATCGACGGTTGCCCGCTGGTCTCGTTGTCCACCTTGGCCACCTTCCCTCTCGAACGTCACAACAAGGGTCTGGCGAGTAGCCGGGGGGAATCTCACCCCCCGGCTCTCTCAGAACCGTTTATGTGAATCTCTACATAAACGGTTGTATGTCCGGTGGCCGGTTATGTTGAGGATCCCTGGGATCCTCTTGCACGGCACGGTCTCGGGTGGTAAGCGCTCAACATAATCGTGGCTGCTCTGTCAGGCTTTGCGGATCCGTGTTCTGCAACTCGACAGGAGGCAGCGATGGCTAGGAAGGTGTGGGTTCCGACGGTGTCGGGGCCGTTGGCGCCGGCTGCCCGTCACTGAACGCCAAACGCGTTACCCCCCCCCACGTGCTCCGCCACACCAACGCCATGCTCTTACGAGCCAAGGAGGTCGACATCGCCACGATCGCATTGTGGCTCGGTCACGAGAG
>CABDZX010000400.1_pt1 | contig 10574 bp, 9 predicted proteins | sample 3421941 | NCBI WGS metagenome assembly CABDZX01 (sample SAMEA5534341, study PRJEB31848) | metagenome | biome: tundra; feature: field; material: soil | place: USA | collected 2013-05 | depth 0.45 m
TGTCTGTCCGCAGCCCAGCCGCAACGGCGCGGACCAGACCGACCTGATACCCAGCGCTTGGACGGCAGCGGCCACCCCCACTGTGTCGACGATCGTGTCGATGCCGCCGAGCTCATGCAGGTGTACCTCGTTGATCGACACGCCGTGGATGCCTGCTTCGACCTCCGCCAGGGACCGGACGGCGGCTCGCGCGATGGCGCCCACCCCCTCAGGTTGCGCGCGCGACACCAACTCAATCAGGTCGGCTGCAGAACGCTCACTGTTCGAGTCGGTCACGGCCACCCGGGCGTGCAGCGCGCGAATGCCCTGCCGCTGCACGGCGACCGGTTTGACGGACCAGCCCTGGACCCCGGTGCTCGCAATTGCCGCTTGCACAGCATCCAACGGAGCGCCGAGATCAAGTAAGGCACCGAGCAGCATGTCGCCCGACAGTCCCGCCGTCGGGTTCAGCCAGAGGATCACCGCACGGTCCGGGTGTGGGTGAGCCGGTAGGCCGCCATCGCCGCACCGAAGCCCGAGTCGATGTTGACCACGGTGATGCCCGCGGCGCACGACGACAACATAGCCAGCAATGCAGTGACGCCTTCGAATGCTGCACCGTAACCGGTCGAGGTGGGGACGGCGATGACAGGCACCGCGACCAAACCGCCTACGACGCTGGCCAGCGCGCCCTCCATCCCGGCCACCACGACGACGACGTCAACCGCCCGCAACTCCTCGACACGCTCCAACAGTCGGTGCAGCCCGGCAACCCCCACGTCTCGGATGTCAGTGACCTCGAGCCCGATCGCCCGTTCGATCGCTGACGCCTCGTCCGCCACCGCACCGTCCGAGGTGCCGGCGGTCACAATCGCGGTCCGTAAACCAAGACGAGGTGAGGGCCGCCAGACGAGCAGCCGGGCGGCCTTCTCGTAGGAGCCCGAGCCGACCGACGCCTGAACGACGGCAGCCTCCACAGGATCAACGCGGGTCACCAGTACGGGGCCGACCGACCGCTCCAGCAGTACGGACACGATCGCCGCGATCTCGGCTGCGGATTTGCCGGAGCCGTACACCACCTCCGGCAGCCCCTGGCGGTGCTCGCGGTCGACATCGACTGTCGCGAATCCGAGCCGGACCGACTCCGCGGCCCCGGTCACGAGCGCAGTACCGTCAACTGCAGCAGCGCATTCATACTCCCGCTGCGGAAGCCGGCGAGGTCAAGGGCACAGAACGTGAACCCTGTGGCGCAGACCGCCGCCACCAATTCGGCGCGCCGCAGGATGGCTTCGTCCAGCTGCGCAGTGTCGAGCTCTATGCGGGCCACCGTCCCGTCTGCGTGGGCGCGGACCCGAGCCGGGGCGAATCCCAGGTCGTCGAGCGCGACCTCAGCGCGTTCGATGCGTGAGAGGAGCTCGGAGGTCACCTCGTCGCCATAGGCGATCCGGGACGACAGGCAAGCCGCCGCCGGCTTGTCGGCTGTGCTCAGTCCGAGCTCGGCGCTGATCGCCCGCACGTCGGCCTTGCTCAGCCCTGCGTCGACCAGCGGAAAGACCGCGCCGCGCGAGGTGGCCGCCGTCTGGCCCGGACGATGGTCGCCGAGGTCGTCGAGGTTGGTACCGAGGGCCATCGAGGCGTTCATCATCGCTGCGAGCGGACCGATTGCGTCGAAGAGTGCGGACTTACAGTGAAAGCAGCGGTTGCCAGTGTTGGCGACGTACTCGTCGCGGTCGAGTTCGTTGGTGCAGACCTCGACGTGTGCCATACCGTGCTCGCGGGCGAATTCGCGGGCCGAACGGCGTTCACGCGAGGGCAGGCTGGCCGACACGGCGGTCACTGCGATGGCCCGCGAACCGAGGACCTGGTGCGCAGCGTAGGCGAGTAGCGCGGAATCGGCACCCCCGGAGTAGCCGGTCAGCAACCGCTGCTCATCCGCCAGCCGGCCGAGCAGCCGATCCAGTTCAATGCTCATGGCTTCAGTGTCCTCACTGGGTCAGTGTCGCCAGATACCCGGCCACCGCATCGGTGATCGCTAGGACCGTATCATTCAGCGCCCGGCTGGATCCGTAGAGCTCGGTCAGTGACAGCACGGTCAATCCATCAGAACTCGCCTCGAGATCTTGCACGCCGACAATAGCGACCACCGGCAAGCCGAGCGTGGCAGCACGGCGCCACACGCCGCCGACAACCTTGCCTGCCAGCGACGTCGCATCGAACTTGCCCTCGCCGGTGATCACGAGATCGGCCTCAGCAAGCATCGAGTCCAACTCGAGCTCGCGAGCGATTTGTTCGAAGCCGCCGACGAGGCTGGCCCCGATGGCCGCCAGACCGCCGGCCAGGCCCCCGGCCGCCCCGGAGCCGGGGACCGTCTCGACGTCGATGCCGAACTGCGCCGAGTACTCCACACGCTGGGATCGAAGCCGATCCGTCAGAAAGCTGACGTCAGCAGGTGACGCGCCCTTCTGCGGGCCAAATACTCTTGCCGCGTCGACGAATCGGGTCTGGACGTCGCAGCAGACCTCGAGCTCTACTGAGCGCACGGCGACGAGCTGGCCAGCGTCGATTACCGCATCGACCGCCCCTCGTCCGCCATCGGTGGTCGCCGAGCCGCCGAGGCCCACCAGGATCCGGGCCGCCCCATCGACTAGAGCCGCCACGATCAGCTCCCCGACCCCTCGCGTTGTCGCGGCCACCGGGTCGTTTGCTGCGGCACTCCCGGTGAGCAGCAGCCCGCAAGCCTGCGCCGATTCGATGACCGCCAGCCCGTCCGCATTCATTCGCCACCCGGCCGTGACGGGCCCCCCGGCCGGACCCGTTACCGCTGTGAACCGGTTGGGGCCGCCGAAGGCTTCGAGCATGCCCTCGCCACCGTCGGCGATCGGCAGCGATCGGCAACTGCTGCCGGCCGCCACCACCGCCGCCGCGATCGCAGCACAGACCTGCTCAGCGGTTGCGGTGCCGCGGAACTTGTCAGGCACGGCCAGAACGCGCATCACGCAAGGACGCCGTTGGCGACGTAGGGAATCGTCTGCGGACCCTCGGGCAACACGCAGACTCGTGCATCGGGCCCCACCGCGGCGAGTTCAGCGGCAATCGCCGCCGAGATATCCGGTACCGCGAACAGGTGAGCAGTGCGCAGCGCGGCATCGTCGAGGTAGTGGCTGTAGACCCCGACCCGGGCGTGCGTCTGCACCCTGGCCAGCACCTGAACCTGCCACTGGTCGGGCACGGTCTCCTCGCGGGCGGCGATCGAGTCGAGCAGCGCCTGAGGTGTCTTGGCTGAGGCAAGCACCTCACGGAACGAGCCGTGATCGGGGAACCCATCCCTGCACTCGGCTGCGCAGATGATCAGCCCGCCGGGCTTGACGATCGTCGCTGCTGCCGACATGCCTTTGACCGCTTGGTAGAGGTTCTGATCCAGCGGATAGCCGGAGTTGCTCGTGACCACGACATCAAAGAGCTGATCGACCGGACGCATGGATACCGCACGCACCTCGTGCCGGGCGGCGGCGTGCATCGCGAGGATCTCGCCGCCGAATGCCGAGACAACCTGCTGCTCAGCGTTGAGCACGACGTCGAAGGCGAAATCGACGCCCGTGCCGGCAGCGATCGCCCGCACGTCGTCGTGCACAGGATTGCCCTCGCAGATCGCCCACGTTGCCCGGTCGCTGCCGATGCGCGCCGCGTCGTGCAGGGTCAGCACGGTGTTCAAGCCGGCCAGGCCCGGGGCAACCAACTTCGGGCCGCCGGAGAAGCCGGCGAAGAAATGCGGCTCGACGAATCCAGTGGTGATCCGCACGTCCGCCTCGACCCAGTGCCGGTTCAGCCAGACCGGGACGCCGTTGCCGAATTCCCCACGCCAAGTGAGCATCGAGGGGTCACGGGCATCGTGATTGATGATCCGCATCGTGTCGACGAGCTCGTCGCCGAGCATGACACGCAGCTCAGCGTTTGTGTTGCCGCGGTGCGTGCCGGTTGCCACCAGCAAGGTGACGTCGTCGCGGTCGCAGATGCCCTCGAGCTCGGACAGCATTGCCCAGACCATCGCCTCGCGCGGCTGCGGACGGGTCAGATCGCATAACGACACCGCGATCTGCTGGCCTGGGCGGACGACGTCACGCAACGGCGGACCGGCAACCGGGTGCTGGAGTGCCGCGCGTAGCGTCGCCGCGACGTCCGCGGCACCGGTGTGGTGCACCGGTGTGACGACTGTGGTGCACTCCGGGTCGACTTCGATGATCAGCCCGGTCTCGCCATAGGCCAGGCGTACCGGCTGGCGACCGCCAGCCACCGAGCTCATGCCAGGCCTCGGCCGCGACGTCGACCGACAAACGCTGCAACGTCGAGGAAACGTCCCCGGCGCTGCGGCCCGGCCACCACCGCAGCCACCACGGGATGGCGCACCGGAAACGGCACGGCCGCGGCGGTCAGCTCGAATCCGTATTGGTCATCCATGTCGGCGAGGCTACTCGTTCGGGTCAGCGCTTCGTCGCCCGGCTGCCGGTCGTCGAACAACACCGCTGAGGGCGTCTTCGTCCTGATGCGAAACGGAACCTGGACACGCCCAATTCTTGGAGCGGTGCCATGGGCATTCTCGTATTCCGACATGCTCACCTGGCTCGATCATGGGTGGCTAGAGGCTAAGGCCGGAGGTAGCCGTTGACCGCCCCAACAACGATCCCGGCAACCAGCGCCGCGATGATCGAGACGGTGATGCCGTATCCGTGGCCAAGCAGATGGGCGACAATGGCGCCGGACAGCGACGCGGGCACGCCGACCGAGAGGTCGAAGTCTCCGACGACCATGACCACGGCCTCGACCGCTGCAACGATCGCAAGGATCGCGACCTGTTCGAGGATGTTCTTGAAGTTGCCCAGCGACAAGAAGACGCTTGGTCTTAGGACACCGAAGATTGTGAGCATGAGTAGGAATCCGAGACCGGTTCCGCCGGATCTGAGGAGCCTCAGAATCGGTGACGCACCGCCACGACTGCGCTGAGGAGGTGGCGTTTGTCTCTCAAATTGGTCGGTGTGATCCTTCGTAACCGTTGTTTGTGCCGTGTTCACTAGAGCGCCCTTCCATAGCAATAAACGAGAAGTTGCTCTTCGTCGGCCCCTTCTGCGGTGACTTCACCGGAGACTTTGCCTTCGTGCATGAGCATGATGCGGTCCGCCAGCCCGATGAGTTCCGGAAGCTCCGAACTGACGATGATCACGGCTGTTCCTTTGGCCGCCAGGTCTCTGAGCAGTCCGTATATCTCTGCTTTGGTCCCAACGTCGATGCCTCTGGTCGGTTCATCGAGCAGCAGTACCTTCGGGTTGCGTGCCAGATACTTGGCCAGAACCACCTTCTGCTGATTTCCGCCCGACAGTTGCCGAACCGTTTGGTGGGGGCCGAGGCTTTTGATCTGCAGTTCGCCCATCAGTCGCAGGGCGAGTGATTTCGTTCGTGCTCGCGTGGTCAGCCCCCACCTGCTCAGGCTGGCCAGATTGCCGAGGGCGATGTTCTCACCGATCGAGTGGGAGAGAATCACGCCCTGGCTTCTGCGTTCTTCCGGAACCAGTGCGATGCCCCTGTTCAGGGCGGCCCCCACGGACTTGTGACTGTGTGACTGACCGTGGAGAAGAACCCTGCCGGAAGTATGACGCTGCGCCCCAGCGATGATGCGCAGCAGTTCGCTGCGGCCGGACCCCGCGAGGCCGCCAATCCCGAGCACTTCGCCTTCGCGAACAGTCAGCGAGACATCATGGACTCGCCGACCGAAGAGGTTCTTGAGCTCAACGACGATTTTGTCACCGTGACGGCCTCTGTCTGGGAACTGCTTCTGCAAGCTGCGGCCGACCATGGTGGAGATGACTTCGTCGATGGTGATGTCTTCGACCTTCGAGGTGGTTATCACTTGTCCGTTGCGCATGATCGTGGCGCGATCGCACAGGGCGAAGACCTCTTCCAGGCGATGGGAGACGTAAATGATCGCAACCCCTTCATCCCGCAGCTTGCGCAGGATGTTGAAGAGACTCTTGATCTCCAGATCCGTCAGAGCAGCGGTGGGCTCGTCCATGATCAGCACTCGCGCCTTGACTGCGATTGCCCTTGCGATCGCGACCATCGTCTGTTGAACGGGAGTGAGCCCGCCGGCCATCTTGTTGACCGGGATGTGCTCCTGATCCAGCCGCTTGAGCTGCTCGCGTGCAACGCGACGAAGTCGAACCCAATCGACGACGCCGCCCCTGGAAGGCGCCTCGTTGCCGAGAAGGATGTTTTCCGCAACCGTGATGTTCGGCACGATGGATAGCTCCTGATACAGCGCGACGATGCCCGCTCGGTGGGCCTCGCTGACGTTCTTGAAATGCGCTGGCGCACCATCGAGCATGACCTGACCTGAATCCGGTGCAATCAGGCCGGTGAGGATCTTGACCAGAGTGCTCTTGCCCGCACCATTTTCGCCGAGCAGGGCGTGAATCTCACCCGGCCGCACCTGCAGGTCGACGTCGCTGAGGGCGAAGACCCCGTCAAAGTGCTTGCTGATGGCCTTCGCCTCGAGAACAGGGCCCTGTGTGCGGTTCATCGCTATCCCCTTTCCGACCGGCGTTGGCCGAGATTGATTGCGTCCTGCTGCTGGCCGGCGGGCTGCCGCTGGGCAGCTGCTCGTGGGACTTTCGGACGCCGAGCGGCTCCGTCGAATCGGCACCGGGCCGTTGCGAGAGGTACCGTCCACGTACGCGCGGAATTCCCAACCGTGGCCACCGAGGACCTCGACCCGGCACGGACATCGACCCGGTGATGAGCGGGCGCGATCCGCACTCGAATGGCCGCGGTCGGCCTTCGCTCGAGTGCTGGCGCCCGAGAGCGCTCAGAGTTGGTTATAGAGGACATCGTTGTCCACACATCCCTCAGTCGTAAGAGAGCTTGGATGCTCAGGTGCCGTCATTGCCCAGTGATGGGGCTGCTGGCAACACAGGCGACTAGCGGTTCAGCCGCTCGCCGCATTGGTAGGGACACTAATGGCGATCCGCACCACCGGTATGCAGCCACAGTGCAGCGAACTGTCGAACCAGCCGCGCACTGTCTAGACTCGTCTCGCGTGCGGCAAGAGCGCTGCGCGAGGATGTCAGTGATCATCCGACAGGCGTGTCCACGTGGCTCGGCCAGATCCGCTGCGCCTGGTCACCGGCAAGACATCTATCGAAGCGGACAGTGATGTCCGGATGGAGGAACCCTATGACGATGGAGTTCGACAGCACGTTGTCGGCATTCCCTTACGACGTTCAGGTCGACACCGCGGCGGGCACCCAGACGACTCTCGCTCGGTACAGCGACAAGGTGCTACTGGTTGTCAACGTCGCTTCGAAATGCGGACTGACGCCGCAGTATGCGCAACTTGAACAACTCCAGCGCAGCTACGGTGACCGCGGTCTTCAGGTGCTCGGCTTTCCGTGCGATCAGTTTGGCGGGCAGGAGCCGGGAACCAGTGAGGAGATCGCAGCTTTCTGCAGCGCCACCTACGGGATAACCTTTCCGGTCTTGTCCAAGATCGAGGTCAACGGCCCCGATCGCCACCCTCTCTACTCAGCACTGACGGTCGTAGAGGATGCCGTCGGCGAGGCGGGCGACATCGAATGGAACTTCGAGAAGTTTCTGGTCGCACCTGGTGGCTCGTTGATCCGGCGGTTCCGTCCGAGGACGCAGCCGGACGATGCGGTCATCGTCGACGCTCTCGAGGGGCTCCTGCCCAGCTGACCCGGACGTCGCCGGACCGCCTTGATCGTTCCGAGCATCGCGTCATGGCTGTCGTCGACTTCCACTGGCCGCGCCTCGATGGCGGCCTGGATGGCTGAAGAGCGGAACGATTCGGGTCGTGCCCCCAATTGGTCCCATCAAGATCGAAGAGCCGTTGAACCAGACAAGTAGTTACCAATAGGAATCGGTGGAGTAGCGGAATGAGAACCATGCGCGCGAATGTCCTGTCGGAAACCGGCGGCCGGATGGCTGTCGAATCTCTGCAAATGCCGAAGCCGCGAAAGAAGGAAGTCCTGGTCCGCGTTGTGGCGTGCGGGGTGTGCCACACCGACTTGCACGTGATCAAGGGCGAGGTTGCATTCCCCACTCCTTGCGTGCTCGGCCATGAGATCTCGGGGATCATCGAAGAGCTCGGTCCAGAGACCACCGGACTGGCTGTCGGCGACAGGGTCGCCTGCAGCTTCATCATGCCCTGTGGCAGTTGCCGTCACTGTGTGCGCGGCCACGAGGATCTGTGTGAGTCGTTCTTTCGACACAATCGGCTGAACGGCACTTTGTACGACGGAGAGTCCAGACTCGCGCGTCCCGACGGCCAGTCGATCGCCATGTATTCGATGGGAGGCCTCGCCGAATTCTGCGTGGTCCCAGACACTGATGTGTTCCTTGTGCCCAATGAGATCGACCTGTCGGAGGCTGCAATTCTCGGTTGCAGCGTCTTCACGAGCCTCGGCGCGGTCAGGAATGTCGCACGGGTCGCGGTCGGCGAGACCGTCGCGGTCATTGCCGTCGGCGGCATCGGCCTGAATATCGTGCAGATGGCCAAGGCTTTTGGCGCGAAGCAGATCATCGCCATCGACGTGGACGATGAGAAACTGGCTTTGGCGAAGGAGTTCGGGGCCACGCACGTGGTGAACTCCCGAGACTCAAATCCGGTCGAACAGGTGCGGGCCTTGACGGGCGGCCGTGGAGCGGACGTGGCCTTCGAAGCGCTCGGCAGCGCGGCGACAACCGAGACCGCAATCCACATCGTGGATGACGGAGGGCGCGTTGTGCTCGTCGGTATTGCACCATCTGGGGTAACCGCTGCCCTCGACATTGCGCACGTGGTTCGGAGGAAGATCCAAATCCTCGGTTCATATGGCGCTCGCGCGCGCACCGATATGCCGCTGGTTCTCGAGCTGGTCGCGTCGGGGAAGATACGCATCGACCAGCTCGTCTCAGCGCGGTACTCGCTCGATGAGGCCGCCGACGCATACGAGCGGCTGGCCGCAGGGAAAGTCCTCGGCCGGGCCTTGGTCGATGTTGCTCGACCCGATGCGGCCGGATGAGCTGAGGCCGGACGTGCAGCCGAGCTGAGCTGAACCCGGGAGAGCGCGAGGATCGACGGTGCCATCGGGCGGATCCTGGTGATGGGCGCCAATGGGGTACGACCCGGCTGCCGGGGACGATCCAGAAGTGGCGACCTGAGATCGAAGGGTTCGTCGAGCTCGCCATCGCGAGCGCCCGGACCGAGGGCTACAGTCGCGGCATCAAGGCGGTCGAACGCGTCGCCTGCGGGTTCTGGAACCAGGAGAACTCCCGCAGGCGCATCATGTTGCATAGTGCGGCCAGCCGGGCTCGCGCCATCCCTCTCGGGCGAGCTGTTGCTCAGCCGTGCTCAAGAATGTCACTGTGAATCTGGTCGGTCAGCTTGAACGAACACGCCGACCCTCGGGCTTCTGGTAGATCGTGGCGATCTGCACAGCGAAGCAGAACGTCACTTAGAGTTTGCCGCTAAATTATTTAGGTTGGTGTGGGTGTGTCGTCCTCGGGGTGGGGAGCAACGTGTAGTTCCACTCTCCATGGAACTGGTCGCGTCGGATCTGATGCTGCTCAAGGGTTTTCATCTCTTTGTCGGAGATCTTGATGCCTTTGGCGTAGGTGTGGGTGTCTAGTGCGGCGTGGACGGTGAGGCTGGTGCGGGTGGTGGTCGCGGTGATCGTCTCGATGATGACTTCGTGGCTGGTCAGCGGCCGGCCGCGCCAGTTCATGCAGATCTGGGAGAACAGCCGGTGCTCGATCTTGTTCCACTTGCTGGTTCCTGGTGGCAGGTGGGAGACGCTGATCTGCACGCCGAGCTCGCTGGCGAGCTTGGCCAGCTCGACCTTCCACAGCCGCAGCCGGGAACCGTTGGAGCCACCGGCGTCGGCGGTGATGAGCAGCTTGGTGGCCCCCGGGTAGGCGGCCTGCCCGATCGTGGTCCACCAGCGGCGGATCGACTCGACCGCGAACGCGCCGGTATCGGCGTCGGTGCCCACGTTGACCCACCCGACGTTGGCCGTCATGTCGTACACCCCGTAGGGCACCGCCCGGCCCAGCTCGCCTTTGAAGTCGTGCACGTCCACCGGTTCGGGTTCCCCTTTGGGGCGATACTCCTTCCCCCCGTTCTTGTAGTTGCCGACCAGCTCCTTCTTTTTCGAGTCGACACTGATTACCGGCTCGCCGGCGTCCTGGAACGCGCTCACCAGCTCGTTGATGTGCCGGAACTGCCCGTCCCGGTCCGGATGTTGAGCGCCCTCCACCGTCTTGGCGTTGCCCTGCAAGCTGAAGCCGTCCGCCTTCAGCAGCCGCCCCACCGTGTCCGGGGACACCCGATGACCAGCTGCGGTGAGCGCATCAGCCAGGTTCGCCGTGGACTTGGTCGTCCAACGCAGCGGCGACTCCGGGTCCCCGCGGGTCTCGGGGTCCACCAGGGCCCTGACCGCGGTCACCAGACCCGGGTCAGTGCGGGTGGCCGCGGGTCGACCGGCCCCGGCCCGGCGGACCCGCCCGTCAGGCTCGATGCCCCGTTCCAGCTCCCGCGCACCCCGCCCCAC
>CABDZX010000439.1_pt1 | contig 9851 bp, 12 predicted proteins | sample 3421941 | NCBI WGS metagenome assembly CABDZX01 (sample SAMEA5534341, study PRJEB31848) | metagenome | biome: tundra; feature: field; material: soil | place: USA | collected 2013-05 | depth 0.45 m
CTCGTTCCGGGTGGCCATGTCGGTGCAGTACATCGTGTGGGTGTTCGGTCTGGTCCAGATCCTGCGCTTCCGGCGCAAGGCTCGCGCCGCGCTGCGACGTGACCAGCCGGACCTGTATGCCGTGATGCGCCCGGGCACCCCTGGCAGTTGAACGCCGGGTTCGGTTTCTCGGGCATCTCGACCCAATCGAACGTTCACACTCGTCGCGTGACCGAGATGATGACGATCGGCGACTTCTCGGGGGCGAGTGGGTTGTCCGTGAGCGCGTTGCGCCTCCAAGACAGCGTCGGCGCCCTTGTTCCAGCGCAGGTGACACACCGACACCCCGGACAGCTCAGTGTGCATTCTCGTTCACGACGGTGACGGCGTGTCCTGCGTGGTGGATGGCCTAGCATCGACGTTCGGACCATTTCTCGGTCACTGTGCTCGTCGCTCCCCGCGGGTTCAGGAGGCAAAGGCTACCAGTGCACGGACTGGTGGGTGGCGGCCGTCCACGAGAGCTGCATCTGCTCAGCGCAGAGGGATCCCGCTGAGGACTTGGTGGTACGGCTGTGGCGGAGTGTGGGTTGATCGGCTTCGGCCGCCACCGGGTGCCGGGGCGTTGCTTCGGACCGGCCCAGTGGTGGGAGGTGCGCCATGGCGGCGCTACTCATCGGATAATGACCGGGTGTTCACCGATCAGCAGGACCTGACGGCCCAACGAGATGGCCTCACCGCACTCGGTGGGGCCGTGAACTCGCTACACCCTGCGGGATAGCAGCCTGCCGCTACCGCCCAGCCTTAAAGACACCACTCGTGGTTCCGCTATCAGGACGGTGGGCGGTGGACGGTCGACAAGAGTACGACCGTTCTATGCCGATGAGCGGTAGACCTCGGGAGTCGCGCTCAGTGCGGGAGGAGCCGTGTCAGGGCCTGAGGTCTTGAGTCAAAACTGCCACATTGCCTGGCTGTGAGCCGGGCCTTTTCCCGGGCGAACGTCTGGTTTCCACCTTGTGTTGGGCGGATGGGATCTCAGGTTGGTCCCGGCCGGTGCCCGCGCAGCTTGGCAGGTCCGCCAGGCCACGGCTGTCGGTGAAGGCGGGCGACTCTTGGGTTGTGGTGGCGCCCCCTGACCGGATTCGTCTGGGCGATGGGCTTGGTCGGTGGGCGTCGAGCACGGCCCAAACGACCTTGCCGCCGTCGGCGGTGGGCAGAACCCCGAACGTGCGTGAGAGGCCAGCGACGGCGACGGTGAGCCCTCGCGCCTGCAAGTCAGGGTCTGAAGGCCGCTGACCTGGCAGAGCGGGACCGTGGTCTGCAACAGTCAGGCGTAGGGCTCCGGCGTTCCAGGCGACGGACAGGTCAATGGCTGTGCCAGCATTGAGTGACGAGCTGGCCACGAGCCGGCTGACCACCACGCTTGCGAAGGGGGTGACCCGGTCCAACTGCCAGTCCTTCAGGATGCGGGTGACAAAACTCCGGGAGGCGCTTGGCGCAGTCGGGTGCGCGGCGAGTCGTAGCCGTTCAACGACCAGTGTGGGAGTCGAGAGCACCGCGGATACCGCGGCGAAGATCGACTCGGTCACGATCAGGTGACCGCCCAGCGGGTGGGCACGGAGCGCCTCGCGAACCTGAGGGTCCGGGCAGGCCACGACCACCGGGATCCCGGGCCAGTCGCGAACATGACGTCCTATCGTCGCCAGCATCTCGACCGCGCCCGGGTCGGCCTCCTCGTCCGCGACCGACAGGTCGCAGACCACGCCACGGGGCCCTTCGGCCAGAGCCAGCTGGATTGCCCAGTCCAGCTCCTCGACGACCTCACGCAGTCGGGCGGAGACCTCAAGAACGACCACCTGGCGGATAGCGCGAGTTCTGACCCGTACCTGCCGTGCCGTGGCCGGTCGGCCGGCTGACTGTGCTGGAAGCTCGGTCGGGACGTTGGGGGCGCACCGGGTCGGGAACAAGGCGACGTGGTGTACGAAATCTGTGGAAAGGGCGTGCGGACTGCTCGGTTGCTGCACCATGGTGGGCTCGATTCGGTGGTCCCGCAATGTGAGGACAGGGGCCACCGAGGTTCTGGAGTAGCGCGGAGGTAAATCGACGCCGCCAAGGTCTGGGGTGACACAGATCACAAGACGTTACCCGAGACACCCCCGAACCAACAACTCGGGCGGGACGGCCGCCGAGTTGTCCAGACGGACCTCCTCGGGTGCCCTCCAACCAGCGGAGTCCAGGCTTCCCCTGAGCACGGTCAGTTCAGCTCGCCCGCTACAACCGATGGCCGCAGCCGTCAGTTGGTCGAACATCCCGATCTGCTGTCGAGTGCATCCTGTCCTGACGCTGGGCATGCCCCAGATGAGGAGGTCCCCCGTGCATGGAATCCTTCGACAGGGGCGGCGCCTACGGCGGAGGAGCATCTTGAGCGTATGGAGTAGCTACAGGCGCTGAATGCGCCCGACCTCGTGCATCAGCCGTCCAGCATCACGTCAGGACCGACTTGAGCGCGTGGAGCAAGCTCGGCGAGTCCGGCAGCACCTCCAGGTCGTACCGAACGCGGATCGCGGGCTTGCGGATCTCGATCACGCGGCGGAGGTCGATGGGCGTGCCGATCACGACGACGTCGGCGTCCGCCGCGTCGATGATCTCCTCCATCTCGGCGAGCTGGCTTTCCGAGTAACCCATGGCTGGCAGCACCGGCCCGACGTCGTATTTGCGGAACGTCTCTGCGATCGTGCCGGTCGCCCAGGGCCGCGGGTCGACGATTTCGGTCGCTCCATGTGCTCGGGCCGCGACGACCCCAGCACCGAATTTCATCCCGCCGTGCGTCAGGGTCGGACCGTCCTCGACCACCAGGACGCGCCTTCCGTTGATCCCATCGGGATCGTCCACGGTCACGCGGCTGTTCGCCTTGATCACCGTCGCCTCAGGGTTCGCCTGGTGGATCGTGTCCATCAGTGCGTTTACCTGTTCGGTCGAGGCCGAGTCCATCTTGTTAATCACGATCACGTCGGCCATCCGGAGGTTGGCCTCGCCCGGGTAGTAGCTCGTTTCGTGGCCGGCGCGGAGCGGGTCGGCCACCACGATGTGGATGTCCGGCTTGTAGAAGGGCAGGTCGTTGTTGCCTCCATCCCACAGCAACACATCGCATTCCGCTTGCGCCTGTTCGAGGATCTGGCCGTAGTCGACGCCTGCGTAGATGATCGTGCCCGATGTGATGTGGGGCTCGTACTCCTCGCGCTCCTCGATCGTGGTGTTGTACCGGTCGAGGTCCTCGAGCGTCGCGTACCGCTGCACGCGCTGAGCCTCGAGGTTCCCGTACGGCATCGGGTGCCGAACCGCCACGACGCGCTTGCCAGCTTCCTTCATCGTTTCGGCGATCGCTCGCGTCGTCTGGCTCTTGCCCGCACCCGTGCGGACGGCGCAGACGGCGACCATGGGGACAGTCGACGTCAACATCGTCGCGCGCGGCCCGAGCAGCACGAAGTTTGCGCCGACGGCCAGCGCCTGACTTGCTTTGTGCATCACGTACGCGTGGCTGACGTCCGAGTAGCTGAAGATGACGTCGTCGATCTCCTGCTCGCTGATCAGCTGCGTGAGCATGCTCTCGTCGTGAATCGGGATGCCCAACGGGTAGCGCTCGCCGGCGAGGCTCGCCGGGTACGTCCGGTTGTCGATGAACGGGATCTGCGTCGCGGTGAAGGCGACAACCTCGACCCGGGGATCATCCCGATAGACGACGTTGAAGTTGTGGAAGTCGCGCCCGGCGGCGCCCATGATGAGAACTCGACGCCGCATCCCTGGATCCTCTCGGAGGTTTGATGCGCGGTATGTACGGCCCGGCATTGCCCTTCGAGCTGAACCCACCGAGTGCCCGCTCGAGCATGCTGTCATGGAACGGCGGAACGAGCGAGCACGACTAGCCGCAAGTAACAGGTGAACGACTGAATCGGCGTCGGGGTCCTTGACTGGCCCGTCTGCGGCGTGAGTCCGGCCCAAACGACAGGTTCCAAGCGAGCCACCTCTCAGCTCCCAGTCGCCGGCGCCCTGCGCGATAATGCTGAACGAGCAGTAGCCCCGTACGCCTCGTCTACCGAACATCGAAATGTGCTGCCGTATCTTCGTGGTTGATCGGGCGTCCCGATGACGGAAGTGCGACCTACACGCGTTGAGCGGCGTCCGGCGGGCGTGACGATTGCCCTCGGGGGATCGCAAAGCGGTGGGACCCAGGCCCCACGAGACGGGCTCAGCCAACGGGCACCGCTGCCGTTGGCCCCGACTAGATTCCCGTAGACCGATCGCCAAACGAACATAGCGCCAGCTACCTTGCGGGTCGTTTTGAGTCGCTCCAAGATCGCCGCTGGGGGAGTCGCGCCGGGCGCGTCTCGGGTGACGGCGAGCTCTTGTGCGAGTCGCTGCAGCAGCTCGTTGGTTGGTGTCGCAACGCCGTGTATCCGGCCGAGGAGCACGATCTCGCCGTTGAGGTAGTCCGTCTCGATGTCGCCGGTCGCCCGCCGCAGGTTTTGCCATGAGGACCCACCGGGCCGAGTCCGCCCCGAGATCTTGCCGAGCTTCAGGAGATCAGCTCGTCTCTCCTGGTCTTCTTCCGCGCTGGTCGTCTACGTCATCACTGCAGAGACCGCCACCCTGGGTGCCCGCCGTCCATTTGCGGCCGTCGTAGCGCCTCGTCACAAGTCGTCGGCGCGGGCGTCGGGCGACTTGGTTTCGCCCACTGGCAGGTCGCGGTGCCACGACTGGGTGATGAACGACGTGCGGAAACCTGTGGAGGTGTAGAGATCGACGGCACCTGTGGGCGAGTCGGCGTCTACCTCGAGCCCGACGCGGTCGCGGCCACGCTCGGCGGCGTCAACGATGACCGTGTTCAGAAGCGACCGAGCGACGCCGCGTCCACGGGCGGACCGCAGCACGCCGAGGTAGGCGACGTAACTGCCTTCGGGGGCGTCGCCATCGCCGGGCGAAGCGGTGGCCACGAGCACTCCAGCAGGTCGGGGTACGGCAGCGGAGTCGTCGACTAGCTCGGCGATCCACCAATGGTCCCAGCGGTGCCCGGGTTCCTCGCGCAGCCGCGAGCAGAACTCGTCGAACGTCTCGTAGTGGTAGTTGAAGTGGTCGGTGAACGCCTCCTCGAGGACGTCGTGCACCGTGACGACGTCCTCGCGCTCCGGCATGGCGTCGCCTGCCCTGCTGACCCGCCGAACGACGACGGCCGGATCCAGGTCGGGCGACAGGTCCGCATCCGCCGGCGTGACCGGGCGGCTCATCTGTAACCAGGTCCGTGTGTGCGTGAAGCCGGCGCCCGCGAGCCAGCGCTGCTGTCGCGCGTCCTCGTCGAAGGCGCCACTGTCCATCTGGGTGACGTCCAGGCCGCGGTCGAGCGCGAGGTCGGCGGAGGCGCGTGCGGCCCATGCGAACAGAGCGTCGGCGATCTTGTCGGCCGTATCCGCCTCGAGTCCGGGGTCCACCACGACGGAGACGAGCACGCGCCCCGCAGCCCGGTCGTGCACCGTCGCCCAGCCCCGCGCCGTTGCCTCCTCATCGCGCAGCACCAGGTGACGGCGGGTCTGCATACCCGTCGCACTGAAATCGGCGTCGACGACCGCTCGGGCCGTAGATGACCGGCCACGAGCGACAACCTCGTGGCGGTGCAGAAGGGCGTGCAGGTCGGCTGCGTCGACAGCCCGCGGGGTGACGGAAACCCAACCGGGCGGCAGTGCCGCGGACTCGATTTCCTGGCAGTCGGGGGAGGGAACGGAGCGAGAGTCGGTCCGGGGCTTCACACCACGATTGTCCCGCACCTCGCCACGCGTCGCACCGAGTGACGAACGCGGAGTGTCGGCGCATCCGCCGAGCAGGAACCCGCCAGTGCAACCTACTCACGTGCCGCTGCTCTTCTTGGACGCGACCCGCCGCACCGAGGCGCACCTCTCGAACGGCACCGCCAAACGCGCCCTCATCGGTGCCTAGTGCTCGACCTGATGCTGACTGACAAATCGACCTCCAGAGAACCCGAACCACAGACTCAGCCGGTCGAGGCGACACCGCCACGCACGCCGTCACATCACACAGGTTCTTGCGCGCCAATCAACCGATCAGCGGCACCGACTCGCAAGGTAACTCTGGACCGCCCGGGCGAGACAGCAACAGGTTGCTGCTGCATAAGACCCAGAAGATCGCCCCGCGGCAGCCGCCTGCTCACACTACTGCACCATTGTCGGCCGAGAGCACGCCGTCCGCGTGGGCCTAGCCACCAGCGTGCTGAGCGACCTCGACCCTCCGATCGGCGTGGGTTTTGCCCAGAACCTGCTCATCGCCCAGCCCTAGGGCGCGTGGGTGACCGTGTCGGCTGGACCTTGTGCGGCGCGGCCCTAACGCGAAACCCCTCAAGCAAGGCGCTCCAATCCCGCATCGACGGTCCCGCACGCCGCCTACGGACCAGATCTCGGACGCCGATCTGCAAGGGATGCAGCATCTCGGCGTCTTCAATGCCTTTCTTGGCAGTACCCAGCTTGCCGACGTCTGTATCTTCTTCCGTGATTGGGGGGTACGCGCTGCGTGACATTGAGCATATGCACTGGTATGAAGTTCTTTGTATCACTCAACCTTCAACGGGATTCGCGAGGTCGGGGGCGAGTTTGACTTGATCGGTGCCTACGGATTCCTGCCTCCGCATGTTGGCGTACCGCTGGTTGGTGTCTCCAGCCAGACCTCGTCAATTGCGGCAGACAGCACTCTTACGCAAGTTTCAGCCCTGTTGCAGGCCGTCGCGCCCATTCTCTGGCCCTTGATTGTCGCGCTAGCGATCGTGATATTGCGGGAGCCGCTAGCGGGCGCCCTCGGCCGCGTCAGCGAGGTCGACATCGGCAGCAACAAGGTCCTTTTGCAGCAGCAAGCCGACAGTGCGGCTAACACCACGAAGGCTGCGGGCGGCGCCCCGACCAGCACAACACCCTCGCCCGCCATCACTTTGGCAAGAGACCGAGCCACCTCAGATCCCGCCGGGGCCGTGCTCAAAGCCTGGTCAGCGGTTGAAGAGGCCGTCCGCCCGATCGCAGCCGCCGCGGCAGGCGTAATAAGTCCCACAGTGCCCGATGCGGTCAACTCTCTGATCAGCAAAGGCCTGGACTCGTCGTTGGTCCCAACGGCAGCAAGCCTTTCTGCCCTGCGGGATGTGGCCGCCCGGAAACCGAAGATCATCACCCCGGCCACCGCTACCAGCTTCGTTGCCGCGGCAGACGATTTGGTCAGACTCATCGGAGCGCATATCTAGTGTCTTTCGGAACCACTCTCGACGATGGTCGACGGCCAGGGCACTCGCAACTTCGACCCACCGCCCGACGCGGCGGTGGAAATCGCCAGCGTGCACTTCGGCACACTTTCTGGCTTCGGCAGCAACGTCCGTGGGCCGCCGCTCCAATGACGAACGGCACTGACAAATGGGACGTCGCCGCCGCGTCAGGCGGTCAGGGGCGAGCCGAGTTTTGGCTGTGCCGGATTGCGGCGCATCGCTGATGGAGAGGATGAAAGTCCATGACGCAAGCACCCATATTGTTGAAGGCCGACATGGTTCTTGAGGGCGGCGGTGTCAAGGGCATCGCCCTGGTCGGAGCGCTCAGCGTGCTGGAGGAGCGCGGGTATGAGTTCAACCGGGTCGCCGGTACCTCGGCAGGCGCGATCGTCGGCGCGCTCGTCGCCGCCGGATTCCCGGCTGGTGAGCTCCAAGCCATCATGAACGACGTCGACTACCGGAAGTTTCGCGACGGCCGCCCGTGGGAACAATTGCTGATTGGCAAAGCCGCAGAACTGCTCCTTTCCAATGGGGTGTACCGAGGAGAGTATCTGCGGAGCTGGCTCGGGGATCTACTCAAGCAGCGACACGTGGAAACGTTCGCCGACCTGCCATATCATAGCGTCGGGCACTCATTGCCCTCGAATGAGATCGGTCGGCTTGTGGTTATGGCCTCTGACATCAGCCAGGGATGCCTTCGTCGTTTTCCGTGGGACTACAGCGAGCATTACGGTCAGGACCCGTTGACGCAACGAGTCGCAGACGCGGTCCGGATGTCGATGTCGATCCCGTTCTTCTACCAGCCGGTGCATCTGAAAGGCGCCAACAGCGGCTCGTCCTCGATCGTCGACGGCGGCATGCTTTCGAATTTCCCAGTCGACGTCTTTGACGCCCCGCAAGGCGTTGAGCCGCGCTGGCCGACGTTCGGCATCAAACTGTCGGTGCACGTCGACGCCGCGCAGCAGGCCGCACGCCCCGTGAAGGGGCTGTTCGGCATGGCGGTCGCGATGATCGACACGCTCACCGGCTTCTACGATCGGATGCACATCAACAATCCCGACGTGCTCGCGCGGACCATCTTTATCGACACGGGCGCGGTGAAGGCGACAGACTTTGACGTAGACAAGGCGACACAGCAAATGCTGTATGACAACGGTAGAGCCGCGGCCATCCAATTCCTCGACGGCGACGCTACGCGTCCCGGTTGGAACTTTGACGCGTACATCAAGAGGTTCCGCGCCACCGTGGCAACACCGACCCCGAACTCCGCGTAGGAGGTTGCTATCGGGACGGTGGGCGGTCGGAGAAACACGACCGGACCTGCCGAATTGAGTGCGTCGGGTTTTGGGGCTTGGTGGAGCCGTCTGAGAGGATCCTTCGGTGTCAGATCGCGATCTTGTCGAGCTAGTCCGAGACGTCGATGTTCGATGCCGTCTGCACGGGGATTTCGTCCTACGGTCGGGTGCAGTGACGCACGAGTACTTCGACAAGTATTTGTTCGAGGCCGACCCTGTCCTGTTGCGCCGAATCGTCGATCGCATGGTCGCGCTCGTCCCTCCCGGCACCGACATGCTTGGTGGTCTCGAACTTGGTGGAGTCCCGATGGTGACGATCTTGAGCAATCTCACCGGCATCCCGGCGTTGTTCGTCCGAAAGGAAGCCAAGACGTACGGCACCCTGCGGCTTGCAGAGGGTGCCGATCCGGTTGGACGCAACGTGCTTCTCATCGAAGACGTGATCACCGCGGGCGGCGCCGTGCTCAACGCAGCAACGGCTCTCCGTGAGCAAGGCGCGACAGTCACATCGGTCGTATGCGCCATCGACCGATCCGGACCTGGGCAGGACCGACTCACCACAAACGGCATCACCGTTCGCTCAGTGATGACGAAGGAACTGCTCGACTCAGTGGTCATGGCCACCTAGCGCTGCGCTCTGGAACGACCGGGATTTCCGCTGGTAGGAAGGTCGCGTCGTGGGGCACGGTCCGCGTAGCCGAGGATGTGGGCAATGGTAGGTCGCGTTATCGTCCTCAACGGCACGAGCAGCTCGGGCAAGTTGAGCATCGCTGCCGAACTACTCCGACTGTTGGAAGAGCCCTACTTCCACATGTCGGTTGACGACTTCAACGCCATGCGATCCAAGCAGCGCACCCTCGACCTGGGCGAGGATGGCCTCGCGGACGTTCTGCACAACACGCGTGCCGGCTTCCATCGGGCGGCCGCGGGCCTGGCCCGAGCGGGCAACAACGTCATCGTGGACCACGTCCTGAGCGAGCCATGGCGCCTGACTGACTGTCTGGCCGTCTTTCAGGGACTCGACGTGCTCTTCGTCGGGGTACGTTGCTTGCCGACAGAGCTGCGCCGTCGAGAGCTGGTGCGCGGTGACAGACCAATGGGCCTCGCTGAGTCGCAGCTGGCGTCCGTTCATGCCCACGGCGTATATGACGTCGGGCCCGCCCTCGCAGGATCGACACGTACGTCGCAGTCAACCCGAACACCGCCGCTACCTCGTCGACCCGCCTGCCGGCGTCGGTCAACGCCACGATCGCCAGGTTGCGCATCCCGATGTC
>CABDZX010000444.1_pt1 | contig 9773 bp, 10 predicted proteins | sample 3421941 | NCBI WGS metagenome assembly CABDZX01 (sample SAMEA5534341, study PRJEB31848) | metagenome | biome: tundra; feature: field; material: soil | place: USA | collected 2013-05 | depth 0.45 m
GCCTCGCAGGGTATCTACCCGGCCGTCGACCCGCTGACCTCGACCTCGCGAATCCTGGACCCCCGTTACATCGCCCAGGATCACTACGACACGGCCGTGCGGGTGATCTCGATCCTGCAGCGCAACAAGGAGCTTCAGGACATCATCGCCATCCTGGGCATTGACGAGCTCTCCGAAGAGGACAAGATCCTGGTCAACCGGGCTCGGCGTATCCAGCGCTTCCTGTCCCAGAACACCTACGTTGCAAAGCAGTTCACCGGTCTGGATGGTTCGACGGTCTCGCTGGCGGACTCCATCGAGGGCTTCACCAAGATCGCTGACGGTGAGTTTGATCATGTCGCCGAGCAGGCGTTCTACATGTGTGGTGGGCTGGATGACGTTGAGCGTCAGTGGGCCGACATCCAGAAGGACCTCTGAGCTCGAACCTGGACGAACTCTCGGGTGCGGGTTCAGGCGCGCCAGAGGGCGGACACACCTTGGCAGGCGAGGTGAGCGAGTGAACGGTCATGGGGTAATTCCCGTTAGAATTGCCGAAAACGTTCGTGAGAGGAGGAAACCGTGAGTCAGTTGTATGTCGAGCTCGTCGCCGCAGATCGCAAGGTCTGGGAGGGCGAAGCCAAGCAGGTTAGCGCGCGCACCATGGAGGGCGAGCTGGGTATCCTGCCGGGCCATACGCCGTTGCTGGGGATCCTGGTCAGTGGTGACGTTCGGATCGAGTCCATGGCGGGTCAGATCCATGCTGCCACGATTGACAGCGGCTTCCTCTCGGTTGACCACGACCGGGTCACGATTGTCGCCGAGGTCGTTGACGCCTCCCGGATAAACGCCTGACACCACGGTGAACGGACTGTGGCTCACCAGCGAACTGCTGGTTGGCTGCTGTCTGTTCACCGTGGCTTTTGTGCTGGGAGCCATCTTCGTCCGACGACGTCTGATCGCTCGCGGCAAGCCATTGACGGTCTGTGCGCTGCGGGAGTCCGGTGATGCTCCGTGGCGCTTCGGGCTGGTGCGCTACGGCGCGACCGGACTTGAGTGGTTCACCCTCGCCGGGATCTCCCTTCGGCCGGCAAAGCGGTGGGATCGCTCGGTGCTCAAGTTCGGCGCCGGCCGGCCCCTTGAGACCGGCGACAAGCCGGAGATCCTGATTCCCGGGGCCATGAAGGTCGACTGCAGCTATCGGACGGAGCGTTTCGAGCTCGCCCTTGCTCCGGGTCCGTACACGGCGCTGCGATCCTGGCTCGAAGCCTCGCCGCCGGGGCGCAACTTCTACGTCGCCTAGCTCCTGGGCGCAGGCCGGTTCTCGCCGGTACCCGGAGCGCGTCCGCCGCCCGGCTCCCAGAGCACATCCCCGCCGATCGGCAGGTTGGCCACCCGGCCCAGGATGAACAACAGGTCCGAGAGACGGTTGAGGTACTTGGCCGTGAGCGGGTTTACCCCGCCGGTCCCCTTGGGGCTGCCGTCGGGCGCCGGCTGGTCACCGTAGGTCTGCAGCGCCGTCCAGGCGGAGCGTTCGGCACGACGGGTCACCGTTCGGGCCACATGAAGGTAGGCCGACCCGGGAGTGCCACCGGGAAGGATGAACGAACGAAGCCTCTGCAGCTCGTCGTTGAAGCGGTCGCAGTCGGCCTCGAGCTCGTCGACCCAGATTTCCTTGACGCGCAACGGTGGGTACTCGTAGCTGGCGGCCAGCGGCGTGCACAGGTCCGCGCCGATGTCGAAGAGGTCATTCTGGATCCGCACGAGCACCGCGGTCACATCTTCGCGCAGGGCTCCGCAGGTGACCGCCACCCCGATGTTGGCGTTGGCCTCATCGGTGTCGGCGTAGGCGATCAGGCGAGCGTCGGTCTTGGCGGTACGACTGAAGTCGCCAAGAGCAGTGGTGCCGTCATCGCCGGTGCGGGTGTAGATCCTCGTCAAGTTGACCATGGTGGGAATCCTCTCACCTTTGCACCGGTAGGCTCTCGCTGTGATGGAGCGGTTTCGTGTGGTCGGTGGCACCAGTCTCACGGGAGAGGTTTCGGTCGTTGGCGCCAAGAACAGCGCCCTGAAGCTGATGGCAGGGTCCTTGTTGGCCGTGGGCAAGACCCGTCTGAGCAACGTGCCGGCCATCATTGACGTGACGATCATGGCCGAGCTGCTGCGGCGCCTGGGGTGCCTGGTCGACTACGACGCGGACTGCGGTGTGGTCGAGCTGGATGTCCCCGAGCAGATCATGCACCGAGCTGACTACGAGCTGGTTCGTGCGCTTCGCGCCTCCATCTGTGTCCTTGGCCCGCTGGTCGCCCGGTGCGGGCGTGCGGATGTCGCGGTTCCCGGCGGAGACGCGATCGGGTCCCGTGGCCTGGACATGCACGCCAAGGGTCTGGAGACGCTGGGAGCCACGGTGCACGTCAACCACGGCTACCTCATCGCGGAGGCGTCCGGTGGCCTGCATGGCGGCGACATCCGGCTGGACTTCCCCAGCGTTGGCGCTACCGAGAACATCCTGATGGCAGCGGTGCTGGCCAAGGGTCGGACCAAGGTGACCAACGCGGCCCGTGAGCCTGAGATCGTCGATATCGCAGCGTTTCTGAGCAAGATGGGTGCTCAGATCGAGGGCGCCGGGACATCGGTCATCGAGGTGGAGGGTGTCGCAGCCCTGAGCGCGGTCTCGCACGAGGTCGTCCCGGACCGTATCGCGGCCGGCACCTGGGCGTTCGCCGCGGCCACGACCGGAGGCGACGTCGAGATCGTCGGCGCCGTGCCAGGTCACCTGGCCACCGCCCTGGACCTGCTGGGAAACGCCGGCTCCGACATCGCGGTGACCGATCGTGGGTTTCGGGTCACGGCCTCGGGACGTCGATCAGCGTTCGACGTGGCCACGCTGCCCTACCCTGGATTTCCCACCGATCTTCAGCCCTTTGCGCTGGTCTACAACGCGGTTGCCCATGGCAGCGCCATGGTTACCGAGAACGTCTTCGAGGCGCGGTTCCGCACCGTGCAGGAGCTTGCGCGTCTGGGGGCCGAGGCCCGGGTCGATGGTCACCACGTCATGCTGCACGGGGTCCGACGGCTCTCCGGGGCTCCTGTGCAGGCCAGCGACATACGCTCCGGGGCTGCGCTTGTCATTGCCGGCCTGGTGGCCGACGGCACGACGACGGTCAGCCGGGCTCATCACATTGACCGTGGCTATGCCGGCTTTGCCGAGGCGCTGTGCGGTTTGGGAGCCGATGTCACCCGCGAACCCGATGAGGCTGAGCCTTTCCTCTGAGACCTGCCTTGGGCCACTTCTGGCTCTCGTGGCTCATCCGCGGGTTCGTTGAGCGTTCCTTGAGACGCAACACGCCGTTCTCCCTGAGATTCTGGGCTGTCGAAGTTCCGCAGCCGTTGATGAGCGGCGGAAGGGCCAGTGGGATGTCAGCTTAGGGAATGTCGGGTGGGCGTCGAAGACACGAAATGTTCTTGGAGTCGGTGCGGTAGTCAAGGTCAGCTCACCAAATCGTTGCCGAATTGTAATCGTCGGCTTCCCAGCGATTTGCCAGACAGACGCGTCACTATAGATGTTAAGTAGTAAGCGTTAAGTAGTAAGGGTTCAGCAGATGTGCGTTAGGTCGCGTGCGGGTTCCGGGGGAGAACGTCGGCTTGAGGGAGTTGGACATGACGTTGGTCGTTGCGGGGAGAGCGCCAGCACGCGTCACCGAGATGTCGCTCGGGCAGGAGGTCGATGTCTGCGGCCGGCTGGATGTGAACACGGTGGCCGCGGTCAGGCTGGCCCTGAATGCCATTTTGGATCGCGGACACGGCGACCTGCTGATTCATCTGGCCCAGGCCGAAGTCTGCGACGCGACCGGACTTGGCGTCATCGTCGGCATTCACCATCGCGCGTATGGGGTCGGGCGCCGACTGGTCCTGGTCGACGTCTCTGCACGGCTTGACCGACTGCTGCGCGCCTCACGCCTTCACCGGGTCCTGGCGCGTGGGCCGGGCGAACAGGAGATCGCCGTGGTGGCCTCCCAACAGAGCGCGTTGCCTCTGCCCGAGATTGTGGTGCCTTTCACCGGTTGAGCGTCTCTGCACAGGCCTGAACCAGCCGGTACATTCAGCGGTATGTCACAGGCAGACACTGATCGCCCCAGGGACCGGCCGTGGGTCATGCGCACCTATGCCGGCCACTCCAACGCGGCCGCCAGCAATGAGCTCTTCCGGCGCAACCTGGCCAAGGGACAGACCGGCCTCTCGGTCGCCTTCGACCTGCCGACCCAGACCGGCTACGACCCCGACCATGCGCTGTCCCTGGGTGAGGTCGGCAAGGTCGGCGTGCCGATCTCGCACATCGGCGACATGCGGGCCCTGTTTGCCGAGATTCCGCTTGCCCAGATGAATACCTCGATGACCATCAACGCCACGGCCATGTGGTTGCTGGCGATGTACCAGGTGGTCGCCGAGGAAGAGGCCGCCAGCGAGGGCCAGGACCCGGCGGCAGCCGTCAAGGGGCTTACCGGGACGACCCAGAACGACATCATCAAGGAGTACCTCTCGCGCGGGACGTACGTCTTCCCGCCGCAGCCCTCGATGCGGCTGATCACCGACATGGTGGCCTACACGGTCGCTGAGATCCCCAGGTGGAACCCGACCAACATCTGCAGCTACCACCTGCAGGAGGCAGGGGCGACGCCGGTCCAGGAGATCGCCTTCGCCATCTGCACCGCTATCGCGGTCCTGGATGCGGTCCGGGACTCGGGTCAGGTGCCCACGGAGCGTTTCGGTGAGGTCGTCAAGGCGATCTCCTTCTTCGTCAACGCGGGCGTGCGGTTCGTGGAGGAGATGTGCAAGATGCGCGCGTTCGTGCAGCTCTGGGACGAGCTCACGCTCCAGCGGTACCACGTGAGCGACCCCTCCCAGCGCCGATTCCGTTACGGCGTCCAGGTCAACTCACTGGGTCTGACCGAGGCCCAGCCGGAGAACAACGTCCAGCGAATCGTGCTGGAGATGCTAGCCGTCACACTGTCCAAGGACGCCAGGGCCAGGGCGGTGCAGCTGCCGGCGTGGAACGAGGCGCTAGGGCTTCCCAGGCCGTGGGACCAGCAGTGGTCTCTTCGGATCCAGCAGGTGCTGGCCTTCGAGTCGGACCTGCTGGAGTACGAGGACCTGTTCGCCGGTTCGAGGGTTGTCGAGGCCAAGGTGGCCGAGCTGCTTGAGGGCGCCAGAGCCGAGATTGACCGGGTCCAGGAGATGGGCGGGGCCGTGGCTGCGGTCGAGTCGGGCTACATGAAGTCGGCGATGGTGGCTTCGCACTCGTTGCGGCGCCAACGGATCGAGGCCGGCGAGCAGATCGTGGTGGGGGTCAACAGCTTCGTGACGACCGAGCCGAACCCGCTGACCGCCGACCTGGATGCGGCGACCATGACCGTGGACCACGACGTGGAGTCCAAGGCAGCCGCTGCCGTCATCGCCTGGCGCAGGAACCGCGACTCCACCGAGACCGGCCGGCGCGCAGCACAGTCGGCTCGTGCCCGGTTGATCAGCGACGCACAGTCCGGGGCCAACCTGATGCCGGCGTCCCTGGAGGCTGCCCGGGCTGGTCTGACCACGGGGGAGTGGGCCCAGGCGTTGCGAGAAGTCTTTGGCGAGTACCGAGCGCCCACAGGGGTTTCCGGTTCCGTGGGGATCAGTGAGGCCGCGGCAGGCGGTGAGCTCGGGAAGGTGCGTGAGCGGGTCCGCGCCACCGGTGAAGCGCTGGGAGCCCGACTGCGTATCCTGGTGGGCAAGCCCGGTCTTGACGGTCACAGCAACGGCGCTGAGCAGGTGGCCGTCCGGGCACGCGACGCCGGCTTCGAGGTCATCTACCAGGGCATCCGGCTCACCCCTGAGCAGATCGTCGCCGCGGCGGTGGCCGAGGACGTTCACTGTGTCGGGCTCTCAATCCTGTCCGGCTCCCACATGGAGCTGGTCCCGCGCGTTCTGGACGGGCTGAAGGCAGCAGGCGCCGGTGATGTGCCCGTCATCGTTGGTGGCATCATCCCGGACAGCGATGCCAACGCGCTGCGCGCGTTGGGGGTGGCGGCCGTGTTCACCCCCAAGGACTTCGGGCTGACCCAGATCATGGACGGCATCGTCGATGTGATCCGAGCTTCGCGCGGCCTGTCCAACCAGGGGAGCTGACCACGACCAGGCTCTCGGTCTTTATCGCCTGCAGCCTCGACGGGTACATCGCGACCCGCGACGGAAGCCTGACCTGGTTACAGGAGGCCGCCAGCAGCCAGGAGGACTACGGCTTTGACTCCTTCCTGGAAGACGTGGATGGGCTCGCGATGGGACGGGGACCTACGAGCACATCGCACATCTTGACCCGCTGCCGTTCGGCGGCCGGCCGCTGTTCGTGTTCACCCACCACCGGCCACGCCCGCGCGAGTCGGTCACGTTCTTGCAGGAGTCACCGCAGGCAGCACTGGAGCGCTGGACCGCGATGGGCCTTGACCGGGTCTACGTCGACGGTGGCGCCCTGATCAGCAGCTTCCTGGCCCGGGCACTGATCGATGACCTGGTCATCACCGAGGTCCCTGTTCTGCTGGGCAGCGGGCTACCGTTGTTTCATCCCGTCCCGGTGACCACCGAGCTGCGGCTGGAGACAGTCAAGAGCTGGTCCAGCGGATTGGTGAACCTCAGCTACTCCAGAGTCCGCAAAGGTGGGTCATGAGCGATCTGCAGTGTGCCGCCACCTTCCTTGTCGTTGCGCCCGGCGACGACCGGCAAGCGGACCCCGCATTCCCAGACAACGGCGGGGCGCTGAGCGACCAGGGCCGCGGGCAGGTACACCAGCTTGTCGGGCAGGTGCGAACGCGCAGGGTTGCCGCCGTGTACAGCAGCCGAGTAAGACCAGCGCTGGAGTCGGCTGAGCTTGCGGCATCCGAGCTTGGCCTGGCGCCCGTCGTGGTTGACGGGCTGCAGGAGCTCTCGGCCGATGATCTGGCGCTCGGGAGCCCCGACGCCGGCCGGCGTTTCACGGAGGCGATCGAGGCGATCGCCGACGTGCACCGGGGCGAGACCGTGCTCGTCTTCACCCATGTCGCGGTGATGTCGCTGGCACTCCCAAGGGCCTGGGTCAACGCCGGCAACGGGTCCGCCTCAGGGCCCCTGCCCGGCTGCGCCGTCGCGCAGGTGGAAGTTGACGCCGACGGCTGGCGGCTCGTGTCATGGCCGGGCACCGACCGGCTCAGCCTTTGAGGTCGAAGTCTTGCCTGCAGCCCCGGCCTGCCAGCGTCCCAGATGGGTTCAGGCTCGTGGCACACCCGGAGTTCTGGACTCGGTGATCCCGACATTCACGCGGTGGACGAGGATGCAATCCATCGTCACCCAACTTCCGGAAGCAGAGAACGAAGCGTTCAGGACCATCAGTTACACCATCGGCGGGATGCTGCTCTTCCCCGGCAACAGGGTCGACGGCAAACTGACGATCAACGGAGCCCGAGGACTCAATCCCAGGATCGCCGACAGGATCGACCTCACCCTTGAGTGCATCCGACGCCATTACCGATTCGAGGCCAGTCCACTCGGTGAAACACTGCAGCGTTACCGCGACTTCTTCTCGCTGTTCGGTGACTTCCCCGGTTATGTGGAGTTCTTCCTGCTGCAGGACCTCGTCACAGATGACGCCGGCCGGGTGAAGTTCTCCATGCACTTCGATGACTTCACAACCCCAGCAGTCCCGAGAGACATCGAGACCTACAAGGAGTACCGGCGACTCACTATCGAGTTCGTCAAAGCGAGAAACGGCCGCATATATCAATGGGGTGTGGCTCCCCTGGAGTGACGTCAGGCTGCTCGGGGCAGGGCGCCGTCGAGGTAACGGGATTGGTGGATTCGGTGTCGTTCTTGGGCGAGGTGCCAGGTCCAGTAGGTTTCGAGGTCGCCGTTGCTGCGGAGGGCTCGTAGCTTGAGGATCGCTTCGGCGCCAGCGAGTCCCTAGTGGGCTCCGGTGACGTCGAATCGGTCGGCCACGATGTGGCGGCAGGCACCTTCGATGACGCCGGTGGCGATGGGCCAGCCGCTGGTCAGGGCGGTTGGGTAGTCCAGGTAGGGCGCCTTGCTGGTCAGGTAGTCGGCGGCGTCGTCGGCGCCTTTGCGCTGGGTAGGGCTCAGGCCGGCCTTGGTGGCCTGGCGACGGATCGTGCGGGCAACCTTGAGGGCGTTCCCGTCGAGGACGGCGAGCGCTTGGCGGCGCACCCATTGTTCTGCGGCGGGATCGGCTTGGGGGTGCAGGCTCCAGGTGGCCTTCCACAGGTACTCCACGACATGGACCAGGTCGCAGACGAGCGCGACGTTGATGTTGCGGGCTTTGGCTTCCTCCTTGATCCGGTTGATCTGGTGGACGTTGCCGTCGACGAGCGCTACCCAGGTCCGGGTGTGGTCGGGGTCGCGGCGGTGGGCTTCGTCGAAGACCCGCGCGATGACGGTGGCGGCGTCCTGCTCGATGCTGGCGACGAGCCACTTGTTGGTGGCGGTGGGCCCTTCTTGGGCGGCCTGCCGTTTGGTGTCGTTAGCGGGGAAGATGTCGCAGGCAGAGCGGGGCACGGGGGTCGCGTCGTAGACCGCGCCCAGCTCGGCCATGCGTTTGCAGTTGCGCTTCTCGCCTTTGGATAGTCGGGTAGTCAGCTTGTGGCGGGCTTTGGCTGCTGCTTTCGCGGTCGCCGGGCGCAGCGCGTCGGGGCGCATCACGATGCCCTTGCCGTCGACCTGCAACACGAGCAGGTCGTGCGCCGTGCCCGGCGGGGGCAGGTGGGTCGCGTAGAAGGACTCGAAGTCCACCGCTGCCAGCGCGGCGAGACCCTCCACCTGGCGCTTGCCTACCTTCTGTCCGGTCGCCCGCTCGATAGCCTGCACGGCCTCGTCGAAGCTGCCGCGGGAACTTTCCACCGCGGCCAGCTTGCGCAGCCCGTGGGACTGCTTCTCGGTCGGCAGGTTGAGCCCGGCGTCGGCCGGATACAGGTTCGGGCAGCCGCGCTTGCGGTAGGCGATCCGGCGGACCCCGACCTCACCGAACACGGTCGCCAACGGCCGGGTATGGCCCACCTCAACGGTCCCGTGCGTCATCCCCTGGGCGTCCACGACCCGACTGAGCCTGGGCTCATCGCGGGCGCGCAGTTCCAGGTAGTCGGCGAACAACTGGCGGAACACCTCCCGGGACTGCACCTCAAGGCGTTCCTCCAACTCGGCCGCCGACAGCGCGGCCGCCTCAGCGTGTCCCAGCCAGCCGACCAGCGCCTCGAAGATGTCGTGACTGGCAACGAACGGGTCGGTGAGCACTCCGGCCGCGGCGCTCACCCTCGCTCGCCCGCACCGAACCGAGCGACCAGCGTTTGGAGCCCAGCTTGCCCGACAGCTTCCAGCCGCTGCCGGCGCGCCCGGTAGCGCTCAGTCGCGGCCCGCGCCGACGCCACCTGGTCGGCGGGCAGCGTCAACAGCCGGGTGCGCCCGCCTTCGGAATAGCTCAGCACAGTGGTCTCGTGCAACGCCTCACCGTCCGCGCAGCGGCAGTTCGGCTTGCCACAGCGCCGTCGATGGGTCACTACCGAGCCACGCACCAGCCGAGGCAGCCCCGTCGATTCTCGATCAGCCATCACCCACGCCCCATATCTGTCAGTACGTCACTGTCAGATCATGACACATGGCACCGCCACATCCCTTGATCTACAGGGTGTGTCGCGGCGGCAATCAGTGCCAGGCCGTGGGACCTGCTCGCGGGACAGGCCGCATCAAGACGCGTTCCCCAGCGTCACTCCAGGGGAGCCACACCC
>CABDZX010000445.1_pt1 | contig 9698 bp, 8 predicted proteins | sample 3421941 | NCBI WGS metagenome assembly CABDZX01 (sample SAMEA5534341, study PRJEB31848) | metagenome | biome: tundra; feature: field; material: soil | place: USA | collected 2013-05 | depth 0.45 m
GGTCAGGTCGCGAACGGTGTAGCGCAGCAGGTACCGGTGCTGTGCCATCGTCTCGAGCAGGTCGGCGCTCTCACTGGTCACGGGTTTGTCGGACATGGTCAGGAGTCTGCCCTTCGTAGGTCTGCGATGACTAGGGAGCGATGCCGAGGTACTTGACCTCGAGGTACTCCTCGATGCCCTCGAAGCCGCCCTCGCGCCCGAAGCCGGAGTGCTTGACTCCTCCGAAGGGCGCAGCCGGGTTGGACACGATGCCCTGGTTGATGCCGACCATCCCGAACTCCAGCGCCTCGCTGACCCGCAGCGTGCGCGAGAGATCGCGGGTGAAGACGTAGGCCACCAGGCCGTATTCCGTGTCGTTGGCCCGTGCGATCGCCTCTGCCTCCGTGGTGAACGTCGCAATCGGCGCCACCGGACCGAAGATCTCCTCGCGCATCAGCAAGGCGTCCGCTGGCACGCCCGTCAGGAGCGTGGGGGCGAAGAAGTAGCCGTTGTCCCCCACCGTCGTCCCCCCGCAAACGACTGTGGCGCCCTTGGCCGTGGCATCGTCCACCAGCGCGGCGACCGAAGCCTGGGCCGCGGCGTCGATCAGCGGTCCGACAGTGACGCCGTCCTCCGTGCCCCGACCAACCGACATGGAGGCCAACTTCGCGGCGAACTTGGACGAGAACTCCTCGGCAACGCTCTCATGGACCAGGAACCTGTTGGCTGCCGTGCAGGCCTCACCGATGTTACGCATCTTGGCCAACATCGCCCCATCCACCGCCGCGTTCACATCCGCATCTTCGAATACCAGGAATGGTGCGTTGCCACCGAGTTCCATCGAGACGCGCAGCAGCTGCTCGGCGGACTGCTCGACGAGTGTGCGGCCCACCTGGGTGGACCCGGTGAAGGTGAGCTTGCGCAGTCGAGGGTCGCGGATGATCGGCTCGATCACGTCACCGGTGCGGGTCGTGGTGATGACGTTGACGACACCGGCAGGCACACCGCAGTCGGTGAGCAGATCCACCAGGGCCAGCATCGACAACGGCGTCTGTTTGGCCGGCTTGACCACCATGGTGCAACCGGCCGCCAAGGCGGGGCCGATCTTGCGGGTGCCCATCGCCAGCGGGAAGTTCCAAGGCGTGATCATCAGCGTGGGACCGACCGGCTGCTTCATCGTCACCAGCCGGGTGGCGCCGTTCGGTGCCGTGGACCAGCGTCCGCTGATCCGGACCGCCTCCTCGGAGAACCACCGGAAGAACTCGGCGCCGTAAGTGACCTCACCACGAGCCTCGGCCAGCGGCTTGCCCATCTCCAGGGTCATCAACAGGGCAAACTCCTCGGCGCGGGCAGTGATCGCCACAAACGCCCTGCGCAGGATCTCGCCGCGCTCGCGAGGTGCCGTGGCGGCCCAGTCAGCCCGTGCGGCAACGGCTGCATCAAGGGCAGCAGCACCGTCGGCGACCGTCGCGTCCGCCACCGAGACCAGCGTCTCGCCGGTCGAGGGATCCTCAACGTTGAGGGTTCTGCCATCGCTGCTGTCACGCCACTTGCCGCCAATGAACAGACCCGTGGGGACCCGTGCCAGCAAGGACTTCTCAGTATCGGTCAACGCCACGGGGCACGGCCTTTCGGTTCGCGATGCGGGTCTGGGGTCATCGGGTATGTGGGTGAGTGAGTCAGATGCTACCTGCGAAGGCCTGCTCGACGATGTCGAGTCCCTCGTTCAGCAGATGGTCCCCGGCTGAGAGCGGTGGCAGGAAGCGCAACACGTTACCGAATGTACCCGCCGTCAGGGTGACCACACCCTGACGGTGGCAATAGGCGTTGATCGCGCCGGTCAGCGCCGGGTTGGGCGTCTTGTTACCGCCACCGGTCACGAGCTCCATGGCCAGCATCGCCCCACGGCCACGAACGTCGCCGATGACGTCGAACTTCTCGGCCAGCTCGCGCAGACGGGGCATGAACAACGCCTCGATCTCGCGGGCGCGGCCACACAGATCCTCGGCCTGCATCGTCTCGATGGCGCCGAGAGCCGCCGCGCAGGCGACTGGGTTGCCGCCGTAGGTTCCGCCCAGGCCACCGCCGTGAACCGAGTCCATCACGCCCGAACGACCGGTCACCGCGGCCAGCGGCAACCCGCCCGCTATGCCCTTGGCAGTCGTGATCAGGTCGGGCACGACGCCCTCGTGCTCACAGGCAAACCAGTCGCCGGTGCGACAGAAGCCGCTCTGGATCTCGTCGGCGATGAACAGGATCCCGTGCTCCGTGCACCAGTCAGCGATCCGCTTGAGGTACCCGGGTGGCGGCACGATGAAACCACCTTCACCCTGGATCGGCTCGATGATCACGGCGGCCGCATTCTGCTCACCGACCTGGGTATGCACCTGCGAGACGAACGCCTCGAACGCCTCGTCGGCGCAACGGTCCACGCCGGTGGGCCAGCGGTAGGGGTAGGCCATGGGCACGCGGTAGATCTCGCCTGCGAATGGCCCGAAACCCTGCTTGTATGGCATGTTCTTGGCGGTCAGGGCCATCGTCAGGTTCGTTCGGCCGTGATAGGCGTGGTCGAACGTGATGACGGCGGTGCGCCCGGTGAATACGCGTGCGATCTTGATCGCGTTCTCCACCGCCTCCGAACCCGAGTTGAACAGGGCGCTTCGCTTCTCGCCATCGCCAGGAGTCAAAGCATTCAGGCGTTCGCAGACCGCGACGTACTCCTCATACGGGGTGACCATGAAGCATGTGTGGGTGAAGTCCTCGACCTGGGACTTCACCGCCGACACCACGCGAGGCGCCGAGTTGCCCACAGTGGTGACCGCGATTCCCGAACCAAGGTCGATCAGGTGGTTGCCATCGACATCCACCAGGATGCCGCCGCCGGCCCGCTCCACATACACCGGAAGCCCCGTACCAACACCGGCCGAGACCGCCGACAACTTGCGTTTCTGGAGCAGCTCTGAGCAGGGACCAGGGATGGCCGTCACCAGGATCCGACGCTGTTCGACGTGCCGGGGCTGGACGGGGACAGTCGTCATCGGGGTGCTCCTTGGGATGTGGGCCTTCGGGCAGGTCTTCAGGCAGGGGTCATGACCGGATCGCCCCATGCTCCGGCAGCCGTAGCATGTAGTCCAATACTTGTTCGGCACACATCTAATGCCTTGGAGGCATGCCGTGGAACTACGGCACGTGCGGTACTTTCTGGCCGTGGTTGACGCCGGGTCCGTGACGGCCGCCTCATCTTTGGTCCACGTCACCCAGCCCTCGCTGTCACGCCAGCTGCGCCTCTTCGAGAGGGGCCTGGGAATCACCTTGTTCACCCGGACCGGCGGGCGCCTGGTGTTGTCCGCCGCGGGTCGCCAGTTCGTGCCCGTCGCGCGCGACCTGGCCCGACGGGCCGAGGCAGCGGCGGAGGCGGCCGCAACCTTGGCCGCTGGCCGTCTGCAGCACATCAGGATCGCCGCTCCGGGAACGACGTTCACCGACGTCCTGGCTCCGTTCCTGGCGACCCTGCGACCGAACGACCCGTTGCCTGCCGTCTCGGAAGAGCCTCCGCAACTGATCTACGAGGCCCTACAGTCTGGTGCGGACCTGGCGATCTCCACCGAGCAGCCACCCGCCGGACTGGCCTCCCAGCCGCTGGCCGTGCTGCCCATCTGGGCGTACGTCCCGCGCGGTCATCACTGGGCCGAGCGGGACTCGGTCACCGTCGCCGAGCTGGTCAACGAGAGGCTGCTCCTGCTCACCGGGGACTACAGCCCGCGTCGAGTGCTGGACCACTGGGTGGATCAGTCGGGGCTCACCTATTCCTCGATGCTGGAGTTCGGCACGCCGCAGGTCGCCCAGGCGGTCGCAGCTGCGGGTCGAGGCATCGCCATAGTCTCCGACGACCCACGCTTTGGCCTGCACCCACTGGATATCATCGGCGCTCGGGGGGCTCTGCACATCCAGCTGTATGCCGCGTGGGACCGCGAACACCACGCCGCGACCGCGATCGGGACAGTGGCAAGACGGTTGAGCGAGTACTGTATCGAACGCTACGGGCCCCAGGTCGCGCCTCGAAGTTCTCCCTCTCATGCAGGTGGTATGCAGCCACAGATGAGAGAGTGAGGCCCATGTCGCAACCAGCGGGGACCCGGCTTCGGGATACCCGACCAGGATTGCGGCGTCAACCGCACCAGCAGTCGGGAAATGGCGCAACCCGACGTCGGCGGTCGCTCCTGCAGGAGACGGCTGGCATCCTGGTCACTGCCGTCGTGGTGTCGCTGATCATCAAGACCGTTCTTGTCCAGGCATTCTTCATCCCCTCCGGATCCATGGAGCCAACCCTCCATGGATGCCCGGGCTGCCTCGGCGACAGGGTGCTCGTCAACAAGCTGACCGACCAGATGGGGGGCGTAAGCCGCGGCGACATCGTGGTGTTCCACGACTCCAGCGGCTGGCTCACGCCGGCTTCCTCGACGCCCGGTCTGGAAAGTCGCGTTCAGGACGCTCTCGCCACCATCGGCCTCGCGCCCACGACCAGCGAGAGCGACCTCGTCAAGAGGGTCATAGGCATCGGCGGCGACACCGTTGAAGGCCGAGGCGGCAAGGTCTACGTCAACGGGACCCAGCTCGACGAACCCTATGTCTTTTCCGGCAGCAGCCCCAGCGATGTCGATTTCCGGGTGACCGTGCCCGTCGGCAAACTGTGGGTGATGGGTGACCACCGCAGTGAGTCAGCCGACAGCCGATTCCACATGCACGACCCCGGGAAGGGCTTCATCCCTATGAAGGACGTCGTCGGGCGAGCTTTTGTCATCGTCTGGCCGCTGGACCGTATCGGCTCCTTGAACCGACCAGCGACGTTCGACCGACTTAGCGTCAGTCCGCGGCGCTGAACAGCGGCGCGCCACAATGCGCCAGTTCCTCAGCCACTGCTGCCAGCTCAGCTGTGGAGCTCCCCAGATCCCACGACACCGGCCTCGCGCAGCCGGCGCACCTGGTCGCCGGACAGACCAAGGTCGGCCAGGATGGCGTCCGTGTGCTCCCCCACGGCTGGTGGCGGAAGCTTGAGCTGCGTCGGGGTCGCCGAGAAACGTGGAGCCGGCGCCGGCTGAACTACGTCGTCGCGCGTGACAAAAGTGCCGCGGGCGACATTGTGCGGATGTTGCGGCGCCTCGGACATAGACAGCACGGGGAAGACGCATCCGTCAACGTCGGCGAACAGCTCCGCGGCGTCCGCACGGGTGCGCGAGGCGAACTCCCCAGCGAGCCGGAGCCGGAGCGCCGGCCAGGACCGGGGGTCATACTGGCTGCCCGCTTCGATGTCGTCGATCCCAAGTCGCTCCAGCAGGATGGCGAAGAAGGCCGGCTCGATCGGCCCCACAGACAGGTAGCCGCCGTCTGCACTTGGATACACGTCATAGAAGGGAGCTCCGGTGTCCAGCAGGTTGGTTCCGCGCTCGCCGGTCCACCGGCCAAGGGCGCTCATCCCGTAGAACTGGGCCATCAGCACGGCGGACCCGTCCACCATGGCGGCATCCACCACCTGACCGGCCCCGGTGCGAGCGACGGACAACAGGGCAGCGAGGACGCCGCAGGCGAGCAGCATCCCCCCGCCGCCATAGTCGCCGACGAGGTTCAGCGGCGGCACCGGTGTCTCACCGCGGCGCCCGATGGCCCCCAGCGCGCCCGACAACGCGATGTAGTTGATGTCATGGCCGGCGACCTGAGCGAGCGGACCGTCCTGACCCCAGCCGGTCATTCGGCCGAACACCAGACGCGGGTTTCGCACGAGGCAGACGTCGGGCCCAAGGCCCAGCCGTTCCATGACCCCGGGACGGTAACCCTCGATGAGCACATCGGCCGAGTCGACGAGTCTGAGCACCAGTTCGACCCCCTTGGCGGACTTGAGGTCGACGGCGATCGAACGTCGCCCGCGGGAGACCACGTCGGCGCGGCCTGCCGACAACAAAGTCATCAGGCCGCCGCCGGAGAGCCGGTCCACGCGTGTCACGGTGGCACCCAGGTCGGCCAGCATCATCCCCGCGAAGGGGCCGGGGCCGATTCCTGCAATCTCGACAACCGTGATTCCTGACAGTGGTCCCGTCATGGCGAATCAACAGGATTCGGCAGCCCTGCGTCCATCAAACCGGAATGCGCGCGCCAGGACATGAACGTCTCATGCGAGCGAGCCGACAGGATGGACGCCCTGATGCTCATCGAGCCGATCGACAGTATCGATTCCGCGGAACCGATCGAGCCGATCGAGCCAATCGATCCGGTGGAACAGATGGACAACGGTGAGCCCTTGGAGCGATGGGACCACCGGGACCCGTCAGCCCCGCTCACGCGCCCACCCCGGCAAGCCCATCCGGCTCTCATGAGGTCCCGGAACTGGCGGCTGCTGCTGTGGCGTCCTCGGCCCAGTCGGGCTTGCCCCGCACCTCGTAGATCAGGAAGCGGGAGTCGGCCATCCGGGGGCGAAGCTTGCGCACGGTCGAGCGGTGCGGGTCGCTGTCCGAGTAGGCGGCGATGGACTTCTTGTCCGTCCAGCTCGACAACGTCCAAAAGCAGCCCTTGAGAGGCTCGGCTTTCAGTGAGGCTCCGGCAACGCCGGGTGCCCGCAGCACCTGTACGAACACGCCCAGTGCCAGGTAGAGGAACAGCGGCACCGATTGGCGGCCGGACAGCTGCGGGCGCGAAGCCATTACCACGACGGGGCCGGCCGTCGATCTTTTGGCGGTCGATCCACGGAACGCTGATCATGATCGAGGTCCTTCGGTTGTCTTGTCTGCGAATCAGGCGGAACGAGAAGTGGCAATGCCCAAGTTCATCGGCACCGTCGAATCTGGCATCCGACACCCCTGTCCCCACTGCCGCAGTGCCTGATGGCTTTCACTGGTCGGGCGTGACGTTCCACACTGGCCGACACGCCAGCCACCCGAGCGCCCGGACGCCATAGCTGTCGCGCCCTCAGACGTTGAGCCGCTGGTCCATGAGCACGCGAAGGCCGGGCAGCACGTCAGCAGCAAAGGATGACAGGAACCGGGACTGGTCGTGGCCGGGTCCATGAAAGACCAGGTGGTTGAACCCCAGGTCGACGTACGGCTTGATCAGGTCGAGCGCAGCCGCTGGATCGGACGCCACGATCCAGCGGCTGGCCACCTGCTCGATCGACAGCGCATCGCTGGCCGCCTCCATCTGGGTCGGGTCGCTCAGGCCGTGCTTCTGCTCGGGCGTTAGCGCCAGCGGGGCCCAGAACCGGGTGTTCTCCATCGCCAGCCGGGGGTCCGGGTCGTAGGAGAGCTTGATCTCGATCATTCGGTCGATCGATCCGCCAACTCGTCCCGCCGTAGCCAGACCCTCGTCGACAGCGGGGATGAGCTGGTCGCGATATAGCTCCGGACCCTTGCCCGAGGTGCAGATGAACCCGTCGCCCGAGCGGCCGGCATACCTCGCCACCACAGGACCACCTGCGGCGATATAGATGGGCACCGGCCGGTCCGGCCGGTCATACACGGTGGCGTCGTGCGTTTGGTAGTAGTCACCGTCAAAGGTGACTCGTTCGCCGGCCCAGAGCTCGCGCATCAGGGCGACCGCCTCGCGCATGCGTGCGAACCGCTCCTTGAACTCAGGCCACTGCAGCCGCGAGACCGCCACCTCGTTCAACGCCTCGCCCGTGCCGATGCCGAGCATGACACGGTCGGGGTACAGGCAGGCCAGGGTGCCGAACGCCTGCGCGACGACAGCCGGGTTGTACCGAAAGGTCGGCGTCATGACGGAGGTGCCCAACAGGACCCGCTCGGTGCGCTCGCCGACCGCAGCCAGCCAGGCCAGCGAGAACGGGGCATGGCCGCCGGTATGGCGCCAGGGCTGGAAGTGATCGGAGATCATCACGCTGTCCAGACCGACCTGCTCGGCCTGGACAGCGAACTCGACGAGCTCCCGGGGGTTGAACTGCTCGGCCGAAGCCTTGTAGCCGATCCGTAGCGTCATGCCAACAGTTTCCCGTACGGCCCGAACGGCCGCCACCGGGGTGTCCCCGCGGTGTCGGCCCAACGAACGGTCACCGTTGCTTTCGGCCCGCTCTCAAGATCCAGACTGCTTCGGGGATACGTCGGTAGCGAGTAGCTTTCCTTCTTGGCGGACTCGATCCAGAGCACATGCGAGGACGTGTGGCTGTAGAACAAGCATCGGAGAACCTGCTGGCCTCTGGGTCGATGCTCGGCGCCGCCTGTAGGGCCGCGGGCTCACGTCGCACCTGAAGGTGGGCCGCGACCCTCACCGACGCCGGTGTCCTGACCTGGCAGGTCATCAACATCCACGGCGACATGGTCGCCACCATCTCAGCTGGCGTCACCGACCCGCCATCCACTACCTCGTCGACGAATACGGCATCCCCCCACGGCACCTTGCCGTCGATCGGGCCGACTCGCCTCTGATCGTCGTGGAAGGTGAGAGCGCCCGGCACAGTGACCGACCGCCGTGCTGTCCCGCGGGACAGCTGAGTCGTTGGGGTGAGCGGCATCCGCACCCGAGCCGTGGCGACTATCTGAGGCGCCGTGCCGCCCGGACTCCGCGGATTCCCCCGTAGATCACGCCCAATAGCAGCAGGCCCACCGCTGTCAGGGGGAGAGCGGTCGTCCAGCTCTGGTCCGTGGCGCACAACAGTGCCGCAACGCCGCCGAGGGCTACAGCAGCCCATCCGACTATCTCCATCGGCATGCCTCCCGCGCGATGCGCTGCCGACCAGGCTTCATCCGACCGCATGGTTGAGGGCGTCCGGATACCCGCCCAGTGCTGGCGGGACAGCCGGCCTTGCTGGCCACGTCGGCCCACCATCGCGACCACGACCCCGCCGGCGGCAAGGACACAGCCCGCGACAAGCGGGTCGACCGCTGGGCTGTCCATGGGCGCAACAGTAGTGAACAAGCTCCCGTTCACACGGCCGGACGACATCCCGCCGTCAGAGCGTGACGGCGGACTACGACGCCATGGATTCGGGCTCTTGCTGATATCGGTCCGGGGACGAAGGTGCCGCATACCGCCAAGCACGTTGCCAAGCGACACACTGTGATGTCAGCGGTGCAAGATCAACGCAGTGCGTTCGGCTTGCACGACGGCCATGCATGAGTCGGCCACATGAGATCAGCGCCAGACATCCGGCAGTACCTCATTGCCTGTTGCTTTGCGGATATGTGGCCTCAGGCGCCATCGGTGCGGGCAATACGGGGTGTGGAATCCAGCCAGGAACTGCGGGAGGCAACTGCCGATGGGAGTGGTCATTCCGGGTCCGTGTGGAGCAGGCCGTTGGAGGCGCCAGAGCAGGCCCCACTTGAGCGTGCTGAGACTGGCGAAGTCCTTGACCTGCTTCTCGGCGCCGCGCGAACCGACGATCAGCGCCTGTCGACTTCGGAGTGATGCAGGCTCGGGGCGCGGATCGGAGCATCCGCGCTGACGTGCTGCGGCACCTGCCAGTAGTTTCGCAATGGCCGGTGCACCGCCAAGAGCGCCCTTCTGCCGGGGGCTCCGGATCATCGGGACACTCGACCTCGAGTCGGCAACAACAGGAGAGCACCCGCCAACGGGTGGACTCCACATTGAGCTTGACCACGAATAGTCCACAGACGCCCGTAGATGATCGGACAGCGCCGGACACAGCCGGATCACACGAGAAGGCCTCTGACCAGTGATTGTGCTGGTCAGAGGCCTTCTCGTGTTGATTTCGTGCGGAG
>CABDZX010000451.1_pt1 | contig 9663 bp, 5 predicted proteins | sample 3421941 | NCBI WGS metagenome assembly CABDZX01 (sample SAMEA5534341, study PRJEB31848) | metagenome | biome: tundra; feature: field; material: soil | place: USA | collected 2013-05 | depth 0.45 m
CTGATCGTCTTCGACTGATCGTCCACGACCGCTCCGCCGCCGGTGGACCCATTGCCGCAGCCAGGCAATAGCCCGATCGCGACCAGTACTGCAGCTCCGGCTATTCGAGCCATCTTGGTGTTCTCCTGTATGGCGAGTGCCTCAATTCGGCCGAAACTCGAAGTGGCTGTGGCCGGGGGTCTACTTGTAGAACACCGCGACGCCGCCGTGGTGCGAGCACGCGCCCTGGTGGTGGGCTGCGTAGGAGTAGGTGCCGTCATTGCAGAGCGCGGTTGCGCCGTTGCCGGGCTGTACTGGAGCCGGTGCCGGTGCCGGTGCCGGTGCGGGAGCCGGTGCCCCGACGTAGGTCTGGTAGGCGGTCCACCAGTTGGCTGCGATGGCCCGTTGGGCCGTTGCCAGGGTGATAGCGCCGTCACAGACCAGGGCATGGAGTTTGTTCTCGACGGTGTCCTTGACCCGGGCCCCCTCGGGGCTGTTGTAGGGCTCGGGCCACAGGTTGGCCTCCGCGCTGGGAGCACCCCCGAGTTCGAGTGAGATGAGGTGGTCTTCTTCGTAGTCACCCTTGGCGGCATCACCCTTGTAGGTGTACCCGGAGGCGAGCTGGGCCCCTTTGAGATCGGTCGTGTACGACGAGGGTGGCCGGATGGTCGCGGTCCATCCAGACACGCAGATCGTCTGGCCGATATTGGCCTGGCTGACGGAAGGGTTGACCGCGCCCGGTGTGCGCGCACGATTCGGCAGTACAGCCCCGGCGGCGTTGACCACGATGCCGCCGGTCTTGCGGGTCGCGGGCGGGCTTGGCGTAACTGGCACGGTCGGCGGTGTCGTGCTCGGAGTGCTCACCGCCGTAGTCGTTTGAGACGACGTCGAACTTGATGACGAAGTCGGACTTGATAGGGATGTGGTCGAAGAACTCTTCAGGGTGGCACCACCACAGCCAGACAGCAGCACGACGGCCGCCAGTACTGCGGTAGTCGGCCCGAGGGTCTTCTTCATGGTCTCCCCTTTGATCATGGCCAGCGCAAGACACTGCCCCCGCCTCTTGCGGGTTTGGATGTGTTCGACCCGTCATCGTGAAACCTGCAAGGCAGGCCAGCCCCCGAATCCCTCAGTGATCAACTGTGCGTCATGTGGCGGGATCGCGCGCGGCGAGTTCGGCCCTCAGCGCGCGGACCTCGTTGGTCAGGGCATTCATGTCGGCGCGGGTCGCGGCCTGAGCGTGCTCTTCGACCTCGCGGACCTTGTCGAGCAGCCACGACGCGAGGGAGGCGGTCACGATGCCCAGCAGAGCGATGCCGCCAAGCATGAGCCCACCGGCGATGAATCTGCCTTGAGTGGTGATGGGGTAGCGGTCGCCGTAGCCGACGGTCGTGACCGTGGTCATGGCCCACCACAGCGCGTCCCCGAACGTGGTGATCGTGGCACTCTTGGCGCCGCGCTCAGCGTCAAGGACGGCCAGCGATGCGACGAACAGGATCAGCGATGTTGACCCCACGACGTAGACGGCCACCCGTCCGCGCAGCGAGCCGCTCGCGGCGCGGTTCAAAACAGACAGCAGCACTACTAGCCTCAAGAGCCGCAAGGGGCGCAGCAACGGCAGGGAGACGACGGCGAGGTCGAAGATGTTGCGGCGTACGAACGCGGCCCGATCACGGGACAGTGCTAGCCGGGCGGTGTAGTCCACGACGAACAGCACCCACGCAGCCCAGGTGATCACCTGGCAAACAGCCGGCCATGGGTCGACCAGATCGGGCTTCAGGATCGGGGCGGCGTAGGCAACCAGGAACACGACGGCGGTGAAGGTCAGCGGCCAGTCGGCCTTGGCCTCCCAACGCTTGCGGCGCAACTCATCGCTCATGGCGTGAGCATGCCAGTAGCTCATGCAGCCGGGGCGTGCGAGCCTGATTGGAGGCGTGTCAGTTCTGACGCGATCGTGGCCGAGCTTGCCCGCCCACGGTGCCGGCGTCACCCTGTGCCGTGCTGCATCGCCGCAGGCGTCCATGTCGGCGCGAGCTTCTGCCCTGGTCGTTAGGGCATTGGAGCGCGCGGTCTCGAGGTCCTTCTTCAGCCAGGCCCGTCGAGACCGCGGGCGTTTCAGAACCCGCGCTCACCCCTGCCAGGTCATCTTCGACGGTCTGACGCCCCGTACTTGACGTGTTCACCGCTTATGCCCACCCAAAATGGATCGCGCAGTCTCGTCCAGCGTGAGGTGCTGACCAGCCGCGGGCGACGGGCCGGTGGTCACGGTCAGTGGCTGAGTGCGGCGGACACGACCTCTCGCGCTTCGGCCTGCACCTGCGCCAAGTGCTCCGCTCCTTTGAAGGACTCGGCATAGATCTTGTAGACGTCCTCGGTGCCGGAGGGTCGAGCGGCGAACCACGAGCTCTGCGTTGTCACCTTGAGCCCGCCGATCTGCGCGCCGTTGCCGGGCGCGGTTGTCAGGCGTCCCGTAATCGGCTCTCCTGCCAGGGAGTCAGCTGTGACGTCGGTGGGAGACAGCGCCTTCAGCTTGGCCTTCTGCTCCCGCGTCGCCGGGGCGTCCACGCGTGCGTAGGCCGGGTCGCCATACCGTGCAGTGAGGTCGTTGTAATGCTGGCTCGGGGACTTGCCCGTGGTGGCCAGGATCTCCGATGCCAGCAGCGCAAGGATGATCCCGTCCTTGTCAGTGGTCCATACCGAGCCGTCCAGGCGCAGGAACGACGCGCCGGCAGACTCCTCACCACCGAACGCGATCGAGCCGTCCAGCAACCCCGGCACGAACCACTTGAAGCCGACTGGCACCTCGGTCAGTGTCCGGCCGAGCGCCGCGGCCACCCGGTCGATCATCGATGACGAGACCAGCGTCTTGCCGATCGCGGCCGCCTCTGGCCAGCCAGGTCTACCCCCGCCATAGAGGTACTGAATTGCCACAGCGAGGTAGTGATTCGGGTTCATCAGGCCGGCGTCCGGAGTGACGATGCCGTGGCGATCGGAGTCTGCGTCGTTGCCGGTGGCGATGTCGTACTCGGACTTACGCGAGATGAGGGAGGCCATGGCCGATGGCGACGAGCAGTCCATCCGGATCTTCCCGTCCCAGTCCAGGGTCATGAATCGCCAGGTGGCGTCGACCAGCGGGTTCACGACAGTGAGGTCGAGACGGTGCCGGTCGGCGATCTCTGCCCAGTACGCCACGCTTGCCCCGCCCAGGGGATCGGCCCCGATGCGGATGCCCGCGTCCCGGATACGAGCAATGTCAACGACATTCGGCAGATCGTCGACATAGGTGCCGAGGAAGTCGTAGGCCGTCGCGGCGGCCCGGGCACGCGCGAACGGGAGGCGTTGCACTCCCTGCAGACCGGACTCGATGTAGGCGTTGGCGGCGTTCGCGATCGCTGTTGTCGCGTCGGAGTCCGCAGGCCCGCCGTCGGGCGGGTTGTACTTGATCCCGCCGTCGCCGGGCGGATTGTGCGACGGGGTGACGACGATGCCGTCGGCCAGCCCGGGACCGTTGAGCGCCTTGGCGCGGTTGGCACGCAGGATCGCGTGTGAGACCGCTGGTGTGGGCGTGAAGCCGTCCCGGTCATCGACCAGCACGGTCACGTTGTTGGCCACCAGCACCTCGAGGGCAGAGACCCAGGCGGGTTCGGACAGCCCGTGGGTGTCTCGTCCCAGGAACAGGGGGCCGTTGTAGCCCTGCGCCTGGCGATAGTCACAGACTGCTTGGGTTATGGCCAGGATGTGCGTCTCGTTGAAAGCGTTCCTCAGACTGCTACCACGGTGTCCGGAGGTCCCGAAGACAACCCGTTGGTCGGGATCGGAGGGGTCCGGCGTGCTCGCGTAGTACGCGGTCACGAGATGGGCGACATCCACGAGGTCCGACGTTGAGGCAACCTGGCCTGCTCGTGGGTCGTTCATCTGGTCCCTTTGCCGTGTTCGGTTGCCGTGCTGGACCTTGCGGAGACCGCCTCGCTGCTGGATTCCGTGAGCACAGTCGGGTCGGTGGGCCCAGCGGCTTCTGTGGGTCCAGCGGCTTCTGTCGGCCCAGCTTCTTCCGCGGGTCCAGTGAGTTCTGCGTGTCCGGCTGGTTCGAGCCATACGGCACCCAGCGGGGGCACAGTGAGCAGAGCGGAGTACGGCTGACCGTGCCATGGGACGTCCTCGGCCATGACCGACCCGAGATTGCCGACTCCCGATCCGCCGTACCGTTCGGCGTCGGTGTTCAGGATCTCGTTCCATCGTCCGGGGTGCGGCAGGCCGAGGCGGTAGTTGTTGTGCGGCCCGCCGCTGAAGTTGACGATGCTCGCCAGCGTCTGACGCCGGCCGTCAGGGCCCGCGGACCCGAAGCGAAGGAACGAGAATGTATTGCCGGCTGCGTCGTTGGCGTCGATCCAGGCGAACCCTGCGGCGACGCTGTCCAGCTCCCACAGCGCGGGATGTGCGCGGTAGACGTTGTTGAGATCTTTGACCAGCGCGTGGATTCCGTAGTGCGCAGGTTGGTCCAACAGCCACCAGTCCAGGCTGCGTGAGTCGGTCCACTCGCTCTCCTGGGCGAACTCCGAACCCATGAAGATGAGCTGTTTGCCTGGATGGGACCACTGATAGGCGAGATAGGCCCGAAGGTTGGCCAGTTGTTGCCACCGGTCACCAGGCATCTTGCGCAGCAGGGACCCCTTGCCGTGAACGACCTCGTCGTGGCTGACCGGCAGAATGAAGTTCTCGCTCCAGGCATAGACCATCGAGAAGGTCACCTGGTGGTGGTGGTACTGGCGGTGCACCGGCTCGTGGGAGATGTACTCAAGCGAGTCATGCATCCAGCCCATGTTCCACTTGAGCCCAAAGCCCAGGCCGCCCAGGTGCGTTGCCCGGGTGACCCCCGGCCATGAGGTCGACTCCTCGGCGATCGTCACCACTCCCGGGACACGCCTGTAGACCGTCGCGTTGGTCTCCTGCAGGAGCTGGACGGCTTCGAGGTGCTCGCGTCCGCCATAGAGGTTCGGCTCCCAGTCGCCGTCCTCGCGGGAGTAGTCCAGATAGAGCATCGAGGCGACCGCATCAATGCGCAGGCCGTCGACGTGGAACTCCTCGAGCCAGTAGACAGCGTTGGCAACCAGGAAGTTACGCACCTGCGGACGGCCGAAGTCGAAGACGTGCGTGCCCCAGTCGGGCTGGTCGCCGCGTCGCGGGTCCGGATGCTCGTACAAGGCCTGTCCGTCAAAACGGGCGAGCGCAAACGCATCTTTGGGGAAGTGGGCCGGAACCCAGTCGAGCAGAACGCCGATTCCATTGCGGTGCATGGTGTCCACGAAGTACCGGAAGTCATCCGGTGAACCGAAGCGCGATGTCGGCGCGTAGTAGCCGCTGACCTGATAGCCCCAGGATGGACCGTAGGGGTGTTCCATCACCGGCATCAGCTCTATATGGGTGAAGCCGAGGTCCTTGACGTAGTTGACCAGGTGCTCTGCCAGGTCGCGGTAGCTCGACCCCTGCCGCCAGGACGCCAGATGGACCTCATAGACGCTCATGGGTCCGTCGTGCGGGTTGGTTGCCGCACGCGTGGCCATCCAGTCGCCGTCCTGCCACGCATGCGCCGTGGACGTCACCACCGACGCGGTTGCGGGTGGTTTCTCGGCGGCGCGGGCCATCGGGTCCGCCTTGGCCCGTCGAGAGCCGTCGGAGCCCAGGATCTCGAACTTGTAGCGGTTGCCCTCGGCCACGCCCGGGACGAACAGCTCCCAGACACCGGATGAGCCCAGCGAACGCATGGGGTGGACCGAGCCGTCCCACTGGTTGAAGTCCCCCACCAGGCGGATGGTGCGCGCGTTGGGTGCCCACACCGCGAAGGAGGTGCCCCGCACAGGTCCCATCGGTCCGTCGTACTCACGAACGTGCGCGCCCAGCGCGTTCCAGAGCTCTTCGTGGCGGCCCTCGCCGATGAGGTGCAGGTCGATCTCGCCCAACGTTGGCAGGAAGCGGTAGGGATCGTCGATAACGTGCTCGATCCCGTCGTCGTAGGTGACCCGGATCCGGTAGTCGGGGACCGTGCGGATCGGCAGGACCCCGGCCCAGACCCCATCGACCTCGTGGGCGAGCCTGACCAGGGTGCCATCAGCCATCTCGACAACCACCTGTTTGGCCAGTGGTTTGAACGTGCGCACGGTCACCGCTGCATCGTGGGGATGAGGTCCCAGGATGGAGTGGGGGTCGTGATGCCTTCCGGCGATCAGGTGCTCGATATCGCGGCGGTTGACCGGTTTGACAGATGATGGCAGGTGGGGGGGCGTATTGGTGGTCACGATTGCAGATCACTCCTTCGTTCAGCGAACAGTCGCGCTATTGCGGTGATCGGGATACTGAGCCAGGTCGGGCGGTTCCGGGCTTCATAGACCACTTCGTACAGGGCCTTGTCCAGCTCGAGAGCCGCCAGCAGAACGCCGTCTTGACGGGGGTCGCGGCCGGCGCCACTCGTGTAACCCTCCAAGAAAGCGGTTCGTGCATGGCTGGCCCAGGCTGCTGCTGAACGGCCGGGGTGTTCCTGCTCCCAGGAACCGGCGACGTAGTCGAACGAGCGCAGCATCCCGGCCACGTCCCTCAGGGCCAGATCTGGCTGTGTGCGCTCCGCCAGGGGCCGCAGCGGTTCGCCCTCGAAGTCGACCAGGACCCATCCTCTCCCAGGCGCGTCGAGCACCTGTCCGAGATGGTAGTCGCCATGGATTCGTTGCAGCGCCGGCCATCTGGCCAATGACACAGCCTCTATGGACAACGTGACCATTTGGTCGTACTCGGCCAGTGCGGGCACCTCGGACAGGGCTGCGGCATGGCGGGCCCGCATGCTCCGGGTCAGTGCGGCGACATCGTTCTGCGTCGCCTCACGGGTGCCCATGGTCTGTGCCAGGGTCTCGTGAACCTCAGCAGTGGCCAGACCCAGGCTGCGCGCCCTGTCGCTGAAGTCCGCCTCTGAGGCGACCGCCGCCAGAGCTACCCGCCAGGCGTCCTCGACCCCTGGGAGGAACTCCTGGGCGAACGCCAGGTGACCGGCGGCCACCCCGCCGGTAGCGGCTGCATCCGACCACTGCCCCCAGACGTAGCCGACCGAGCCGGGTACCCGCGTTGATCCTGCGGCCGAAAGTGCCGACTGCACCACGACGTCAGGGTTCTGACCGTGCTGCAAGACGCGAAACAGCTTACAGATCAATGGTTTCGCGGGAAGACCAAGGATGTCTACGAGGTCCAGGATGATCGAGGTGTTGGACTGCTCGCCGACCAGGACGCGCGATGTCAACACCTCACCCGGGTCGGTCGTGGCGAGCCGATGGCCCCCGGCGCTGCCGATGCTCTGCTCGCCGTCGGGTCCCTGTTCCTCGTCGACCTTCTCCCCGTCGCCCTTCTTCCCGTCAAACGGGGCGGTCCTCTCGTCGAGCATCAGTGCCAGCAGGGCGGTGGCGAAGGCAGGATCGTGCGGCGCGTCGTAGTAGTACAGGGTTCGCTGTGGCCCATCGCCCCCGAGCTCCATGGTCGCCACCAGTGCCTGGTCGCCGTCCGCCAGCGGACTGGTCCGACAGGTCAACGGGACCTGGTAGGTCGTGGGGGTTCGACCTGACTCGTCCAGTAGCAGATGGATGCTGATCTCCACCTTTCCGGTCGGGTCCTGCAGTGGTAGCCCCCCGATGCGCCTCAGCACCGGGACCCGGCCCTTGCCGGCATACCAGCGTTGTCTGGCCACCCACTGCGGCAGGACCGCCATGATGGAGGGGGTCAGCTGCACCTGCATCAGAGCCGCCGGATGTGGATGATGTGGACGGGTTCGCCTTCTGGGCCGAGCCGCACGAAGTTGTCTTCACCCCAGTGCCATGACAAGCCGGTGATGAGGTCATGTGCCACGAAGCTGTCGCCGGGGCGCAGTCCAAGTGCCGCCATGTCCAGGTGGACGTGGGTCTCCCGCGTCGCATGGGGGTCGAGGTTGGCGATCACCAGGATGACGTCGTCTCGGCCGTCGACGTTGCGGCGCTTGGAAAAGGCCATGACGTTCTCGTCGTCGACGTGGTGCAGGTGCAGATTGCGCAGCCAGTGCAGGCACGGGTGCCCGCGGCGAATCTCGTTGATCGCCGTGAGATACGGCGCCAGGGACTGGCCGGCCTTGGGGCCGCCCTCCTCGTAGTCGGACCACCGGCGGTCCTTCAGCTCGTACTTCTCGTTGTCGATCTGTTCCTCGACGCCGGGGCGTGCGACATCTTCCACCAGCTCGTACCCGGCATAGATCCCATACGTTGGCACCAGGGTTGCCGCCAGTGCTGCGCGAACCTTCCATGCCGTTGGCCCGCCGTACTGCAGGTAGGGCGGCAGGATGTCGTGCGTCGTGGGCCAGAACGAGGGACGCATGTAGGTTGCCGCCTCGCCGGCGAGCTCGGTGACGTACTCCTGCAGCTCCCACTTCTGGATGCGCCAGGTGTAGTAGGTGTAGGACTGCTGGAAACCGATCTTGCCCAGCGCGTGCATCATCGCCGGCCTCGTGAACGCCTCGGCCAGCCAGATGATGTCCGGCGCCACCGCTGCCACATCGGCAATCAGCCACTGCCAGAACTGCAGGGGCTTGGTGTGCGGGTTGTCGACCCGAAAGATCGTGACGCCGTGGTCGATCCAGACCTGGACCACGCGCCGGACCTCGGCATAGATGCCGGCCGGGTCGTTGTCGAAGTTGAGGGGGTAGACGTCCTCGTACTTCTTCGGCGGGTTCTCCGCACAGGCGATGGTCCCGTCGGCACGCAAGGTGAACCATTCGGGGTGGGCGCTGACCCAGGGATGGTCCGGTGCACAGTTCAGGGCAAGGTCGAGCGCGACCTCCAGACCGAGCCGATCTGCCTCCTCGACAAAGGAGTCGAAGTCGGCGAAGGTCCCCAGCTCGGGCGCGATGGCATCGTGGCCACCGTCGGGCGAACCGATCGCATAAGGCGAGCCGGGGTCGCGCGGTCCGGCCTTGGGGGTGTTGTTGGGGCCCTTGCGGTTGATCTTGCCTATCGGGTGGACCGGGGTCAGATAGACGACGTCGAAACCCATGTCCGCGATGGCGCTCAGACGCCGTGCCGCGCTCACCAGGGTCCCTGAGGTCCACAGCCCGGTGAGGGGGTCCTGGGTCGCTCCCTCCGAGCGCGGGAAGATCTCGTACCACGCGCCATACAGGGCGCGTTCGCGTTCCACCAGCCAGCTGTATTCCGCAGTGGGACTGACCAGGTCGCGCAACGGGCGGCGATCCATCTCGGCGCGCACCTCGGGGGCAACGGCCGCCTGCAGACGCGCCTGCACGGGGCGGGTCTGGTCCCGCAGTGCCGCCATCGCGTTCCTGATCGGTTTGGCCTGGGCGGGCGTACGTGTGACTTGTGCCAGCGCCCGGTCCAGCACGAGGGCACCCTGCTCGAGCATCAGCTCGGTGTCCACGCCGGCGGCGACCTTGAGGGTGGCGTCGTGCTCCCAGGTGCGGTACGGGTTTGCCCAGCCCTCCACCCGGTAGGACCACTGGCCGGTTGCGTTCGCCCTTATCGTGGCCGACCAGTGGTCAAGTCCGGGGGAGACCAGTGCCATCGGCACGTGCTGCTCGCTGCCGTCCGGCTCGGTCAGGACCACCGTCGCGTCCACGGCGTCATGGCCTTCGCGAAAGACAGTGGCGGTGACCTCGAACGGCTCGTTCAGCAC
>CABDZX010000457.1_pt1 | contig 9522 bp, 7 predicted proteins | sample 3421941 | NCBI WGS metagenome assembly CABDZX01 (sample SAMEA5534341, study PRJEB31848) | metagenome | biome: tundra; feature: field; material: soil | place: USA | collected 2013-05 | depth 0.45 m
CCTGCTGCCGCTGATCGTCGGGTTTGGCTGCAACCTGCCAGCCCTCGCGGCCACCCGTACCCTGCCGCATGCCCGTCAACGGCTGCTGACCGGGTTGCTGATCCCGCTGACATCGTGTTCGGCACGGTTGACCGTCTACGTGCTGTTGGCGGGGGCGTTCTTCCCCCAGCATGCCGGCACCGTCATCTTCGCCATGTATCTGACCAGCGTGCTGCTGGTGCTCGGCGGCGGCCTGGTGCTGCGCAGGACGGCGTTCCGGGACGTGCGCGCGGGACCGTTGATGCTGGTGCTCCCGCCATACCAGCGCCCGCACCTGCGCACCCTGGCGATGTCGGTCCGTTTGCGCGTCGGGTCATTCGTGGTCCGAGCAGGCAAGATTATCGTCGTCACCATGCTTGTTGTCTGGGTGCTCATGGCGGTGCCTGTGACCGGGCAGCACTCCGTTGGCCACGTACCGGTGGCGGACAGCCTGTACTACAGCGTGGCGTCCGGCATCGCTCCGCTGCTCACGCCGACCGGTTTCGGCAACGACCACGCGTCCGCTGCCCTGATGACGGGCTTCGTGGCCAAGGAGGTCGTCGTCGGCTCCTTCGCGCAGTCCTACGCCGTCGCCGAGCCGGGAAGCCCCGCGCGGGCGGGGGGCCTCGGCGAACAGTTGCGCCGGTCCTTCGACGAGTCCTCCGGCGGGCGCGGCGGCGCGGCGGCGCTGGCGTTCATGGTCTTTGTGCTCGCGTATACCCCGTGCGTGGCAGCCCTCGCCGAGCAGCGGCGCCTGTTCGGGTGGCGGACGGCGGCCTCTGCTCTCACGGCGCAGCTGGCGGGCGCGTGGGTACTTGCGGTCCTGGTATTCCAGGTGGGGTCGAGGTTGTGAGCGCCTGGGCCGAGGTGCTCGATGACGTCGGTGCGCGGGGTGGAACCCCGGCACAGATCGCGACTCGACTCGGGTTGCCGGTGCCCCTGGTACAAGCCGTCCTGGAGCACGCGGAGCGGCTGGGTGTGGTTGTGGCGGCCGGGCGCCGCTGTCCCTCGGGTTGCCCGAGCGGGCCTGAGCGACCGCCGGCCTGTTCCGGTTGCCTTGTCTCCTTGCCTTAACCTTGGCTAGGTCAGTTGCGGAGACCCGAACGGAGAGGCCATGAACGTCGAGAGCGTTCTTCTCGAGATCGATCGCCTCGTCGGCGGTCGACATGGCGACCACACCATCTCCGAGGAGATGCGCACTGACCCGAGGACCGGTCGTGCCTTCGTCACGATCACCTGGTTGTTGGCCGCAGGGCTCCTGCTCGGGATCGCCGCCGTGTTCGTGGCCGTCGTGCTTCTCCTGCGCGGCGACCGGGTTGCCTGGGTGGTCTGGATGCGACTGGTGGTGGTGCTCGCCATGACCATGACGTTGTTCTACTTCGCCTGGCGGGCTCAGCGTGGTTTCTACTGGGCGTACTCGCGGCTGAGGCTTTTCAGCAAGATCTTTCCTATCGTCGCCCTGGTGAGCGCAGCGATTCCAGGGCTCTACCCACTGTGGATGATCACGGAGCAGATCTGCTTCAGCCTCATCCTGCTCGGTATAGCCGAGTATCTGTCCACGGATCACATGCGAGAGGCGTACGCCAAGCCGCCCAGGGTCCCGAGAATCGCGAGACAGGTCAACCACTAGGCATCAGGAACTCGGGTCTGGGTTCCACAGGACCAAAGCCTCTGTACCGACGCTAATACGGCTGGGATGCTTTGGCAGACGCTCGAGGTCACCCTTGGGTCTAGGAGGAGCAGGATGCAGTCTCGACCCCAAGTCGTGATCGTCGGCGGCGGGATCAGCGGTCTGGCCACGGCGCACTATATACATAGTCATCTTGGCGACAAGGTGCAGCTGACTCTCGTCGAGGGTGGCTCGCAGCTGGGTGGCAAGGTTGCCAACCAGGAGTTCAGCGGGCATCTGGTCGACACCGGGCCCGATGCAGTGCTGGTGCGCGCGCCGGCGATGGCTGCTCTGCTGCAGGATCTGGGTCTGGGAGAGCAGATTGTGGCCCCGGCTGCGCTAGGGGCGCATGTGTGGTCCCGTGGCAAGTTGCGCCGGCTCCCGAGCGGCACCCTTTTTGGCATCCCCGATCGTCTGCTGCCGCTGCTGAGGTCAGGCCTCATGTCTCCCGCCGGCCTGGCGCGGGCGGCACTGGATCTGGTGCTGCCGCGCCGTCATACCTCTGCCCCCGACCCGTCGATCGCCGACTTGGTCTCCCCCAGGCTCGGGTCACAGGTGTTCGATCGCCTCGTCGAGCCGCTGTTGGGCGGGGTGCATGCCGGTCGGGCCGCCGAGCTCAGCGCCCGGAGCACTGTGCCTGACATCGTTGCCCTCGCACGAAAGAACCGCAGCCTGTACCTGGGTCTGCGCAAGATGCGCCGCCATGCTCCGCCGGCAACGGGTGCCCCGGTTCTGGTCACCCTGACCGGCGGACTGGGTCGTCTCGTCGAGGCGCTGGTGGCCCGGCTGGCCGGTGACGACCTTCGGCTAGGCAGCGCCGCGCGCGTCATCGCGCGTGTCGGTACTGGATACCGCGTCGACCTGGCCGGCGGGCAGAGCATCTCGGCCGACGCAGTGGTCCTGGCCACCCCGGCTTTTGTCACCGCCAGGCTGCTTGCCGACCTGATGCCCGACGCGGCAACGGTGCTGGCCGAGATCCCTTACGTGGATGTTGCGACGATCTGGTTGGCCTACCCCCGCTCGGCGGTGGGCCGGCCCCTTGACGGCACCGGCTTCCTGGTCCCTCCGCAAGAGGGCAAGTTTCTGGTGGGCTGCACGTGGTCGAGCGCCAAATGGCCTCACCTGGCCGACGACAACCTCGTTCTGATTCGCTGCATGGTGGGTCGCCGCGGCGACCGCCGCTGGCTGGATATGGACGACGAAACCATGGTGAATCGGGTGCACGACGAGCTGGTCGAGGCCATGGGCCTGACTGCTGGCCCGAACCATCAGAGCATTCAGCGCTGGCCACAGGCGATGCCCCAGTACCTGATGGGGCATCAGGACCGGCTGGATGCCCTTGATGCCGCCATACATCACCTGCCCGGCCTCCATCTGACCGGTGCTGCCTATCGCGGGGTGGGTTTGGCCAGCTGCGTGGCAGACGCCAAGCGCACAGCACAGGATGTTGCTCAAGACGTCTTACGACCACAGGCCGACGTTCGGCCCCTTACCGAGGTGACTTCATGACTGCTATCACCGGGGCCGTGCCCCGTGCGCGCCTGAACTTCGCCCAACGACCGATGCTGGTCTTCTGGGAGGTCACCCGCGCCTGCCAGTTAGCCTGCAAGCACTGCAGGGCCAGTGCCACCGAGGGCGCGCTGCCCGGCGAGCTCAGCACCGCCGAGGGCCTCGATCTCATCGACCAGGTCGCTGCTTTTGGACGCCCGTACCCGATCCTCGTACTCACCGGTGGTGACTGTCTGCTTCGGCCGGACTTGTTTGAACTGGTCGAGCACGCCAACGGGCTTGGTGTGCCGGTGGCTCTGTCGCCATCGGTCACGCCGTCGCTGACCCCGCTGATGATTGACAAGATGGTGACCAGCGGGGTCAAGGCGGTCTCGATCAGCCTCGACGGTGCCGTGCCCTCCACCCACGATGGGGTACGCGGCATCTCGGGCCACTTCGAGGACACCATCAAGGCGATCAGCGCGCTGTCTGCGGCTGGGTTGACCGTGCAGGTCAACACCACGGTGATGCGGGCCAACGTTGATGAGCTCGCAGACGTCGCAGACCTGATCTCTCGCGCAGGTGCGCATATCTGGGAGGTCTTCTTCCTGGTCCAGGTCGGGCGCGGTGTAGCCACCGACGCCGTCAGTCCCCAGGAGCATGAGGAGATCTGCCACTTCCTGTATGACTCCTCGCAACACGGTTTCATCGTCCGCACGGTCGAGGCACCGTTCTTCCGCCGCGTGGTGTCCCGCAGGCAGGCCGGGGACCCGGTCCCGACCGGCACCTTGTACGAGGCGCTGTCCGGGCGGCTCGAGGAGTTGATGGGGCCGGCGGTCGGTCGGCCCAGGGCGCAGACCGCGTCAACCCGTGACGGCAAGGGGATCCTCTTCGTCGCCCACGACGGTGAGATCAACCCCGCGGGGTTCCTCCCGCTGCCCCTGGGCAATGTGCGTGATGAGGCCATCGCCACGATCTACCGCGACGACCCGCTGCTGCGCCGGATCAGGGACGCCGAGTTCACCGGCCGCTGTGGTCGGTGCGAGTACGCCGACCTATGCGGTGGCTCACGCGCCCGCGCATTCGCCGCTAGTGGTGACCCGCTGGGGGAGGACCCGGCGTGTCCCTACGAGCCGGCTGAATCGCTGTGTGACATCGAGCGTGTGCTCGTCAACGACTGACGCCACTGATCGCCCAAACGAGCCACGGGTTACGTGATAGCGGTCTGAGACGCCTGCGGCTGCTGGGGAACCCGTGAGGACCCGGTTCCATGTCGTCGTCTGCGACCGGGTCGTGTGGGCGTTGGCGTGGTGCGTGTCTGGCCTCCTCGGTGGTCCGCAGCTTGAACAACCTGGTGGCTGGCGGGACCCAAGGCAGGCAACTCCAGCGCGGAGGTCATCGGCAAGTCCATCGATCTCCTGAGTCCCGTGGATCGAACCCGCGAGATCAGGGCCGTCCTGGCCAAGATCAAGGCCGGCCAGCACGTCGAGTACCTGGAGGCGGTCCGTGTTCGAAAGGATGGAACGTCGGTCCCGGTCTCGCTGACCGTCTCACCGATCCACGACGCGGACGGCGTGGTCGTCGGCGCATCCACGATCGCCCGCGACCTGAGCGAACAGCGGGCGGCGTTGGAGGCCGCCGAGCGGATGGCGGCGATCGTCCAGAGCTCGGAGGATGCCATCATCAGCGGCTCGCTGGAGGGGACCATTACGAGCTGGAACCCTGCCGCCACAAGGATGTTCGGCTACTCCAGCGGCGAGATCGTCGGCAAGCCCATCACCCTCCTGGTTGCCCAAGACCGAACCGGCGAGATCACCTCCATCCTTGCCAGGATCAACGCGGGCCACACAGTCGAGCACCACGAGACGACGGGCGTGCGCAAAGACGGAACCCCGATCCGTGTCTCACTGACAGCCGCACCGGTTCGGGGCACAGACGACGCGGTCATCGCCCTGTCCCTGATCGCCCGCGACCTGCCCGAACAGACGTAGGTTTCAGTGGCCCCTGGTCCAGCCCACCAGCGGTGCGACCCTGTCTTGGACGCTGACGCAACGGGTAGGACGGGGCGCCGATTAGCGGACTCGCTCGCCAACGCGGTCGCCACCTGCTTCTCAATGCGCGCCACACGAGCAGGTACCGACCCCAAGTCCGGGCAGCGGACGTTTCAGAACCGTCTATCACCCCATCCCCGGTACAAGTCACTAGTACCTTTGGCTCATTGCGTTGGGAACACTGTGGCTTCACCATCGAAGCAGGCGACTATGCCTTGGATCCCCGGAGGTCGGCACGATGAGCACGCTGGTCGACCCGATGTGGACGGGTATCATCGACGTGCTCGTGCAGAATCTCCACGGAGCGGTCCGGTGGGAGACCGACTCGGTGGTGCTCCAACTACCGGATCATCAGCACCATGACTGGGTCGCGGATCTTGACGTTCTGGGGCTGTGCCTGGGCCGGATCGGCGTGCCGGTGTTTTTCGACTCCTCTCGGGTGAGCCTGCCCGACGCCTCACTCGTGGAATTTCTGAGGAAGCTGGTGGAATCGGGCCTGGAGGTGGACGTCGGGGCCTTGGCCGCCTAGCGGAGGGCCGTGATGCCGACACCAGTCGAGCAGGCATGAACCAGCTGAGGGGAGCATCGATGACCGACCTGCAGCCTGGACCGACCAACAGCCTGACCGACGTGGCAGGCATCCGGGTCGGGCATGCTGAACGCCGCGTTGACGGCTGGCTGTCCGGCACCACGGTGGTCCTGGCTCCGAGGAGCGGTGCCGTCGCCGGGGTTGACGTCCGAGGAGGTGGCCCCGGCACGCGAGAGACTGACCTGCTCGACCCGCGCAACCAGGTCGAGAGGATTCACGCACTCGTTTTGTCGGGCGGAAGTGCCTTCGGGCTTGCGGCCGCTGACGGCGTGATGCAGCGCCTCTTCGAGGCGGGGATCGGGTACCTGACCGGCGGGCCCGGTGAGGTTGTCCCGATCGTGCCCGCAGCGGTCATCTTCGACCTCGGTCGTGGCGGCGACTTCACCAGGCGTCCTGGAGCTGCCATGGGCGAAGAGGCGTATGACGCCACACTCTCCAGCCCGGCCGGACCGGTTCCGATCGGCGTGGTGGGAGCTGGCACCGGCGCCGTTGCCGGGGGGCTCAAGGGCGCGTTGGGCTCGGCCAGCGTGGTGCTGGCAGATGGTACGACGGTGGCCGCGCTCGTGGTCGTCAACTCGTTTGGTTCCTGCGTCGACCCGGCCACCGGTGAGCTGTACGCCGCACGGTTCGGCCTGGCGGGGGAGTTCACCCAGCTTCTGCCCCCCGACATGGACGAGGTCGTCGCTGCGCGCGCGGCCGCCTACGCCAAAGTTGGGCCGGGTCGGCTGGGAGCCGCTTTTGCCACCACCATCGGTGTCGTGGCCACTGATGCGAACCTGACGAAGGCTCAGTGTGCCAAGGTGTCGGGGATCGCCCACGATGGGATGGCGCGCGCCATCCGCCCGGTCCACACAATGTTTGACGGAGACACGGTGTTCACCATGGCCACAGGGGACCGTGGATCGCCAGATCCGTTGGCATTCCATGCGTTACTGGATGCCGGTGGCGACTGTTTCACCCGCGCGATCGGAAGGGCGATCCTGGCGGCGGAGAGCGTCCAATCCCCGGCCGGCCGGTGGCGGTCTTACAGGGACGCCTTCCCCTCGGCCTTCCCCGCTACGTAGTCGACCGGTCCCCGTCTCGGGCCTCGGCCAGTCGGCCCTCTGCTACTCGGACTGGGCCGGGATGACAACGTTCCACGGCCGCAGTACATGGTCGACGCCCACCCCGGCAGCTGTGTAGGGATCGCCTTCGACCACCCGCGCGGCCTCCTCCGCGGAGCCCACCTGCAGCACCATCATGGCGCCCGATCCGTCGCCAACCGGACCGGCGAGGACGACCGTGCCGTTCTCGTGCAACGACCGCACGTAGGCAAGGTGGTCCGGCCGGACCCGGGCGCGTGCATCGAGGTCGCCATAGCGGTACTCCAGTACGAAGAAGCTCATGAGTGCAGCATGCCAGTTCCGGCGCCAGCCCTCGGCGCAATCGCCTGAGCGTTCCCGGCCCCACCCGGTACGAGACTGAAGGCACCCTCTTCTTCTTGTGCGTTGTGCAGTCTCAGGACGGCATACAGCCCGTAGAGCAGGCGCCGGAGTTCGACGACGTCCTCAGGCTGGGTGGTCTCACTGTCGAGTCCAATGAGAAGACGTCGCAGCTTTCTGACCTGGTGCTCGATCTCCGCGTGTGTACGGCTCATCGCTGCCGTCGCATCAGTCCCCCCGAGGGCTCTGTCCACCAGCGGAACGAGCAGCTCTTCGTCGGCCCGTTCATGCGGAAGGAGCTCGCCCTCCAGCCGGTCGAGCAGCGCACGCACAGGTGCAAGGTCGCAGGAGCGCGTTGACAGTCCGTCGGCCGACGAGCGGATCTTCTCGATCAACGGAAGCACGGCGTCGTGTTCGGCACGCAGCCGGAGCGCGGTAGCGACGTCCGCTGGGGCCATCATGATCGTGTGCACCTTGCCGGGCAGCACTCCTCGCAGTGCGATACCAATCGCCAGCACGTCAATGACCTCTTGCACCACCGCACCCGCCGCGGGTGGGAGCAGCCCCGCTGCGGCGAAGACCATCGCAACGAGCGAGAGACCCATGCCGATAAGGACGGCCTGCAGGGCGATCCCCTTGGAACGCCGCGCTATGAGGATCGCATCGGCCAGGGCGTCGACCCGATCGACGGTCAGCACCACGTCGGCGGCTTCGGACGACGCCGTCGCTCCGCGCGAGGCCAGCGCCACACCCACTCCGGCAGCCGCGAGCGCCGGAGCGTCGTTGATACCGTCGCCGACCATGATCGTCGCGCCGCGGGCCGACTCGAGTTCGATCGCGGCGAGTTTGTCTGCGGGATCGCAGTTGGCCAGCACGGTGTCGACGCCCACGATACGACCGACCATGTCCGCGATATCGGCACGGTCGCCGGTGACCAGGACGACGCGGGTAATGCCGGCCTCGCGCAGCGCACGCACCATCCGGGGTGAGTCGGGCCGGATCGCGTCCTCGAGGAGGAACGCGCCCGCTGGCTCGTCGTCGACCGCTACGAACACTGTCAGTGAGCCGTCCAGATCGGCGCGACGACGCACCTGGCGTACCCAGGGTGGCGCGGTCTCGCCGACGATCCACGAGGCCTTGCCAAGCTTGACCCGGTGGGTGCCGACGGTCCCCTCGAGTCCGTAGCCGTGCACTTCCGCCACGTCCGCGGGCATCTCCAGAGCGAGCCCGCGACGGGTGCCGCCGGTGACGATGGCGGTTGCGAGGACATGGGCTGACACCTGGTCGAGGGAGGCGGCAAGCCGCAGCACCTCGTCCGCATCCATCCGGCCGCTCGCTGTGACGACGTCGGCCAGGACCGGGTGCCCCTGGGTCAGCGTGCCGGTCTTGTCGAAGAGCATGACGTGCCCGGCGGCCAGTCGCTCGAGGGCACTGCCGCCCTTGATGACGACCCCGATGTGCGCGGCCCGGCTCAGGCCGGACATGATCGCGATGGGGGCCGCGAGCAAAAGCGGGCACGGCGTCGCGACTACGAGCACGGCGACGGCGCGGACCGCGTCCCCGCTGAGCGCCCAGGACGCGCCGGCAAGGATGAGAGTGAGTGGCACGAATAGGATGGCGAACCGGTCGGCCGTGCGGACGAATGGCGCCGAATCGGCCTGGGCCTGCTCGACGAGGCGGACCACCCCGGCATAGGTGGACTCCGCGGCCAGCGACGTGGCGACCAAGTTGATCGCCTGCCCCGCGTTGACCACCCCACTGCGGACGTCGTCGCCAGCGAGCCGCTCGACGGGGAGCGGCTCCCCGGTGAGAGCGGACTCATCCAGCACGGCGGTGGAGCGAAGCCGTCCGTCAACCGGGACGATCTCCCCGGTGCCCACGAGTAGTAAGTCACCCACGACGACGTCGCCCACCGGGACCTCGACGAGCCCACCCTCGACCAGGCGCCGGGCCGTGCGCGGTGCCCGCTCGACCAGCAGGCTCAGCTCACGCCGCGCCCGTGCCGCAGCTCGAGCCTCCAGGAGCTGCCCGCTCGCCAGCATCACCGTGATCATCGCGCCCGCGAAGGGCTCGTCGACGGCGATGGCGCCGGCGAGGGCAAGCACCGCGATGACGTCGACGCTCAGTTGCCGGCGCCGGATCGCGCTGACTGTCCAGAACACCGAGAAGACGAGGCCCAGCCCGGTCCCGAGGAACCACGGGACGCCCGCGAGCGTCTGGGCAGACAGCGCCCACGCCAAACCTCCGGCGAGCAGCAGCACGGTGGATGCGGTGAAGAGCAGCGTT
>CABDZX010000477.1_pt1 | contig 9091 bp, 8 predicted proteins | sample 3421941 | NCBI WGS metagenome assembly CABDZX01 (sample SAMEA5534341, study PRJEB31848) | metagenome | biome: tundra; feature: field; material: soil | place: USA | collected 2013-05 | depth 0.45 m
TCGCCGGTGGTTTGGACCAGCCATGTCCTGCCGGCCGGCGACAAGGACTCGGGCGGCACCTCGACGGCGGCTCTTCGCGACAGGGGCGGGCGTCGCCGGGATCTGCTCAGGGCGCCCCCGCCAGGACTGCGTCCCTCTGCCGTGGATGCTCAGCCGGGGTGAAGAAGCCCTGAGGCCATTCGGGTAGGGCCCCGGCAACGGGGAAGACACCAGCCAGGACGTGCAGGTCAGATCTGCAGTCGCGGCGAACGGACCGTCCCCGCGATTGCGGGGACCAGGATGACCAGCAGGCCGACGGCGAACGCCGCGATGCCGACCAGCCCGGCCAGAGCACGATTTCGGTCCCCGGACAGGGCGAGCAGCCCGGCGGCCGCCTCGTAGCCGACTCCGATGATCGGCACCCAGACCCGCGGGTGCTCGCCCATCGTTGCCGCCCACAGCTGTTGGAGGGGCTCCGGGCCTGCCGTCCAGGTGCCGAGGTCGGCATAGGCCTGCGGCGCAGCCGCGGCCAGGATGGCGTTGATCGCGGCACCGGCGATCAACATCGCTGCGCTGACCTGTGCCACGCGTCGGGGCCACCGCCGCTGGTCGGAGGTCGCGCCGGCGGTCCGGTCCCCAGTCGTGGCCATGACTACCTCTTTCGCCCGGGGTGCACGCCCGGACATCTCGACCCAGGCACCCTCAGGAGTACGCCCACCAGGGACCAACGACCCTCTTGGTGACGGCGCCGAACCCATCGACCTTCACATCAGCCCCGGTTCGCCGGCCGGGGTGACCTGTGGGTCCTTGCGAGATGGCCAAAGCAGAGAACGGTCATGGCCTGCGTGCAGGTTCAGTCTTCGCTGACCCTGGTGACGTCGGACACCTTGTCGCGTGCGGCCTCCAAAGCCTCGCCGGTCTTCTCGCGTGCGGCCCCCAAAGCCTCGCCGGTCTTCTCCCGCACCATGGACACCATGTCTTCCCCCTTGGGCGTCAGCATGCCACGGCCCTCGCGGCGCGCGGGAACCGCGACCACGCACACAACCACCACGGCGAGGACGACGCTCAGAAGCATTCCAATTTCGAGCACAAACATATAACCATCGTGCCCCAGGAACACGTCCGTGAACAACCGGCGCGCCGCGGTATGGCGCTAGTGCGACGCACGTCTCATGGGCAAGGCCACCTCAGGCTCTCTGAAGGTCCCGGATCCGCTGGGAGACCACAGTGCTGACACCGTCGCCGCGCATCGTGACGCCATACAGGGCGTCGGCGATCTCCATCGTGCGTTTCTGGTGGGTGATGACAATCAGCTGACTGGAGGCGCGCAACTCCTCGAACAGGGTGATCAACCGGCCCAGGTTGGCGTCATCCAGCGAGGCCTCGACCTCGTCCAGGATGTAGAACGGGCTGGGCCGCGCCTTGAAGATGGCCACGAGCAGCCCTACGGCCACCAGTGAACGCTCGCCGCCGGACAGCAGCGAGAGCCGCTTGATCTTCTTGCCCGGAGGACGCGCCTCGATCTCGATCCCGCTGGTGAGCATGTTGTCGGGATCGGTGAGGACGAGTCGCCCCTCACCCCCGGGGAACAGCCGGCCGAAGACAGCCTCGAACTCGGCTGCGGTGTCCCAGTAGGCCTCGGTGAAGACCTTCTCGACACGCTCGTCGACCTCACGGACGATGTCCAGGAGATCGCGTTTGGAGTTCTTGAGGTCCTCGAGCTGCTCAGTCAGGAACTTGTGACGTTCCTCCAGGGCGGCATACTCCTCCAACGCCAGCGGGTTGACCCGACCCAGTGTGGAGAGCTTGCGCTCAGCGGAGCGCAAGCGTTTGGCCTGGGCCTCGCGCACGTACGGAACAGCCGCGACCTCATCACTGACAGTCCCAGAGTCCTCAGAGCTCGCATCGATGTCGGCGATCACCGGCACCATCTGGTGGGGGCCGAAGTCCTGCACCAGGACCTGCGGGTCGATGCCAAGCTCCTCGAGCGCCTTGACCTGCAACGCCTCGATTCGCAGGCGTTGCTGGGTGCGTGCCACCTCGTCGCGATGCACCAGGTTGGTGAGGTCGCCCAGCTCGTCGCCCAACGCACCGATCTCGCGCCGCACGATCGTCAGCGCAGCCTCTCGCTCGGTTCGCCCCTGTTCGGCGCTGGCCCGCTCCGCGGTCCCCTGGGTCAGCGCTCGAGTCACCCACTGCACCGCGTATGCCGCACCGCTGCGGACCGCATCGGCCACCGTGGCCTCGCGCTGGCGACGCTCGCGGCGCGCGGCCGCCCGCTCGCGGGCTGCCAGCTCGGAACGCGCGGCCGCCTCCAGGGACTCGGCCCGTGCCAACATGGCGCGCGCCCGTTCCTCACGGGTGCGCAGCGTCAGACGTAGCTCGGTCTCGGCAGCGCGGGCCTGGGTGGCGCCGGCCTCCAGGCGGTCACGTTCCTGGCTGGAGGGGTCTTGCTCGCCCGGTTCGGCACTGGCTGCCTCCAGCCGCTCGCTGAGGGCGAGGTGCTCGGCGCGGTCGCTGCCCAGGGCCGTCTCGGCCGCAGCGATCGCCCGCTCGATGCGCTCGGCCTCGCCGCGCCCGGCGCGGACCGCGGCGCCGAGCTGGCCCAGCCGCTCGGCGACCGCAGCCATCCTGGCGTCGGACTCGTGCAGACGCTCCAGGGCGGCCTCCACCGATTCGCTGGCCGTGGCGACTCGCTGGTTTGTGCTCGCCAGGGCGAACCTGGCCTGCTCGCGGGCCCGGACCGCCTCCTGGACCTTGTCCTGGGTCTCATCGACGGCGGCCTGAATCTCGATCAGGCTGGGCGCAGACGCGCTGCCGCCACGCACAGAGCCCGGGGCGAAGACGTCCCCGTCGGGGGTTACCGCCGTGATCCCCTGAGCGCGGGCGACCAGATCCATGGCAGTGCCGGGATCCTCAACCAGGGCGACGCGATCCAGCAGCTGCTCGACCGCCGGTCGGACACTGTCCGGACAGGTCACCACATCTCGAGCCCACACCGCGCGCCCGCTCAGTCCCGGCCAGCTGGACACGTCGACCGAGGCAGCGGTGGCCGCCACGATCAGACCTGCCCGACCGGCGTCCTGCTCGCGCAAGGTCGCGATGGCGCGTTGTGCCCCCTGAGCCGAGTCGACGGCCAGCGCATCCGCCGCCCACCCGAGGGCGGCAGCAACGCCGGTCTGGTGTCCTGCCCTGATCTGCAGAAGGGCTGAGACCGAACCCATCAGCCCGTGCGCCGTCTCCCCGGCCGCGAGCAGCGCAGCCGCGCCATCCTTGCGCCGCAAGCTGAGCTGGAGCGCCTCAAGCCGGGCCGCGGAGCTGGAGCGGTCGCTGTCGGCGTCCCGCTCGGCTTGGCGCCACGCCAGCACCTCCGCCTCGGCCAGCGCCAGCGCGGCCGCGGCCTGCTCGTAGGCGGTGTCCAGGCCTACTTCGCCCTCCTCGTCCGCGGCCACCGATGCTTCCAGAGCCGCAAACTCCTCCTCGGCCCGGGCAGCGCGGGCCCGACTCTGCTCGACGGACTGCTGGAGCCGGCCGATCTCGGCCTCTCCGGCCTCGATCCGGCTACGCCGTGCGCCCACCTGGCCTGCCAGCTTGGCCAGCCCCTCGCGCCGATCTGCGGCGGCACGCACGAGGCGGGTGAGCCGAGCGGTCTCGGCGGCAAAGGCGATCTCGATCTCGCTGCGGTGCGCCACCGCCGCGTCAAGGGCGTCCTTGGCCTGTCCGGACTCGACGATCAGCGCCTGCTCCTGCTGACGCACCGAGTCGGCCTGGGCGCGCAGGAGATCGGGATCGCGGGAGCTGTTGTCGGCGTTGTCGCTCTCATCTTCGGAAAGGAGCCGGACCCGTTCGGCGGCCAGCGAACCGGTCGCACTCAGACGCTCACGCAGCGAGGACAACGCGAACCAGCGCTCCTGGGCACGAGCCAGCAACGGCGCCGACTCCTGCGCCTCGAGCTCGAGCACGGCCAAGCGCGAGCGAACGGCGCTCAGGGCCTCTTCGGCCTCGGCGCGACGGGCGATGAGGGCGGTCTCGTCGGCGACCTCCTGCTCCAAGGTGCTGGTCAGCTGGGACAGGTCGTCGGCGAGCAGCCGAAGCCGTGCGTCCCGCGCCTCCGCCTGGATCGTGGCCGCCCTGCGCGCGGCCTCGGCCTGGCGGCCCAGCGGTCCGAGCTGGCGACGGATCTCGCCGGTCAGGTCATTGACCCGGATGAGGTTGGCCTCCATCGTCTCCATCTTGCGCAGCGCTCGCTCCTTGCGCTTGCGATGCTTCAGGACTCCGGCAGCCTCCTCAATGAAGCCGCGGCGTTCCTCGGGAGTGGCGCGCAGAATCGCTTCGAGCTGCCCCTGGCCGACGATGACGTGCATCTCGCGGCCGATACCGGAGTCCGAGAGCAGCTCCTGGACGTCCAACAGCCGGCAGGCCGTGCCGTTGATGGCGTACTCGGAGCCGCCATTGCGGAACATCGTGCGCGCGATCGTGACCTCGGTGTAGTCGATCGGCAGTGCGCCGTCAGTGTTGTCGATGGTCAAAGACACCTCGGCGCGCCCCAGGGGAGCACGCAAGGAGGTGCCGGCGAAGATGACGTCCTCCATCTTGCCGCCGCGCAGGCTCTTGGCGCCCTGTTCGCCCATGACCCAGGCCAGGGCGTCGGCGACATTGGACTTCCCGGAACCGTTCGGGCCCACGATGCAGGTGATGCCCGGTTCGAGCCGCAGCGAGGTGGCCGACGCGAACGACTTGAAACCCCGCAGGGTCAGGCTCTTGACATACACGAGCGATGGGCTCCTCTGGGGCGGCGGTGGACAGCCTCACTGTACCGGCGAGGGGCGGTACAGACGGGAAGCGCGAGCCTGCAGGAGTGTTGGCGCCCCCGCTGCGCCCGTTGTGCTCGGTGCCTGTGGTGCTCGGTGAGGATGGTGCTCAGCGAGCACCTTGCTCAGTAGACGGGTTGGGGGGTTCCCTCGATCTGTGCGGGCTGGTCTGCGCGCAGCCGATCGTTGTCGTGTTGCAGATCTTCGATCATGCACTCGAGGTCGCGCACCCGCGACCTCAGTCGATCGCTCTCCCGCACGAGACGATCGTTGAAATACACCCTTTGACCCAGTAGCGCTTTCGCCATACCAACTCCGAGGAGATCCTTCGCGCGTGCGAAGGGCGAGATGGACACCAACTTGGACGCCCCCGACGCACAATTGCCCCGGGGGGGTCCTAACAGAATCTCACCGACGCTGCGGCAGGTCAACGCCAAAGCCGATCACCATTCGTGGAATCCGGACAGGCCCGTCCTGGGATCCCCGGTCTGGACGACACACGCCTGCACATGGCCCGGGCGGCGCGTGGTTGACGGCTCCTCCTGGATCAGCACGCGGAGTCGCTCGATCGCCTCGATGGGGCCCTGGGCACAGATCTCGACCCGACCGTCGTCCATATTGCGGGCGAAGCCGATCAGACCCAGCTCAAGGGCCCGCGCGCGCGTCCACCAGCGGAACCCGACGCCCTGGACCCGGCCTCGGACGAAGATGGTGGCGCGTTCCATGAGCCTGAGCCTACGAGCCCACGTGCGCCGGGACACGGGCGCCGGGACACGGGCGCCGGGACATAGGCTGCAGACATGTCAGACATTGCATCCGGCCGTCCGATCCGATGGGGATTCCTGGGCGCCGGTGGTATCGCCGCAACGATGGCTGGCGACCTCCATCACGGCAACAACGTGCTGCATGCCGTGGCGGCACGTGACGGCGACCGGGCGGCTGCCTTCGCAGCACGCTTCGGGGCCAGCCGCAGCCACGGCAACTACCGGGCCGTGATCGAGGATCCCGACGTCGACATCGTCTACGTCGCCACCACGCACCCGTTCCACCGCGAGCAGGCGCTGATGGCGATCGCCGCCGGCAAGCCCGTCCTGGTCGAGAAACCCCTGACCCTGAACGCCGCCGACGCCCGTCAGGTGCTGAGCGCAGCCCGGGACAAGGGGGTCTTCGCCATGGAAGCCGTGTGGATGCGCGCCAATCCGCTGATCCTGCGGGCCCAGGAGCTAGTCGGCAATGGGCTCATCGGCGACGTCGTGGCAGTGCACGCCGACTTCTGCATTGAGGTGGACTTCGACCCGAAGCACCGCCTGTACGACCTGGCCAACGGAGGAGGTGCTTTGCTTGACCTCGGCATCTATCCGATGAACTTCGCGTGGCTGTTCCTGGGTCGTCCCGACACGCAGCAGGTGCTCGGCACGCTGTCCCCCACCGGCTCCGATGCCACTGCGGCGATCCAGTGGGGCTACGCCTCGGGCGCCACCGCCCAGATGCGTTGCGCCACGACCGCCTGGACGCCCGGCAGGGCCACGATCGCCGGAACACTGGGCTCCATCTCGGTCGAGCCGTGGTTCGTCAAACCTGAGCGGCTCGTGGTCACCACGGGCCAGGGCGAGTCCCGGGTGGAAGGCGAGGAGAAGGGATACGGCCCTCAGATCGAGGAGGTCGAGCGGTGTCTTCGCCAGGGGCTGCTGCAGAGCCCGGTGGCTCCGCACGCCGACACCATCGCCATCCTGGAGCTGATCGACCAAGCCCGGGCCGACCTGGGCGTTCGTTACCCCGCTGAGGGCTAGCCGGCTCAGCGGGCCGCTCTGGGCGCCGGCTGGCAGCGAGGGCAGGAGTACGACGAGCGGTTCATGAATGCCTGGCGCCGGATGAGCGTGCCGCAACGCCTGCAGGGAAGGCCTTCGCGGCCATAGGCATCCAGCGATCTGTCGAAGAAACCACTGGCGCCGTTGACGTTGACGTACAACGCGTCGAAGCTCGTACCACCCTGGCCCAGCGCTTCAAGCATCACGGCGCGGGCCGCCTCGATCAGCGCCCTCAGGGCCCGCTTCGACATCGCCCCCGCTTCCCGTTCGCCGTGGACCTGCACGCGCCACAGCGCCTCGTCCGCGTAGATGTTGCCGATGCCCGAGACGAGTCCCTGATCCAGCAGGCATCGCTTGATCGCCGTACGTCGCCCCTTCAGTCTCGCGATGACCGCGCCCTGGTCGAAAGCCGGTTCAAGAGGGTCGAGCGCGATGTGGGTCATGCTGCCGGGAACGCCCCCGGCGCGCCGCAGTGAACCCAGGTTTGAGGCACCCGCATCCTTCACGTGGCTATCTCGGACACGGGCATCTGGGACCAGGTCGGCGAGGGCCATGCCGCCGAAGGTGCGTTGGTCAACGAAACGCAGCTGAGGTCCCTGATCAGCGAAGTCGAACCTCGCATGCAGGTGGGGCTGCCGCGGCGCGCTCGCCGCCTCGACCAGGAGCTGACCACTCATACCGAGATGGATGACCAGCGCCTGCCGGTGAGCGTCGGGTGCCTCCAGGACCAGCCAGAGGTACTTCCCCCGCCGCTGGGCGCCATGAACCACATTGCCGCGCAGGCGATCTGCCAGATCGATCGGTCCCGGCAGATGACGACGAGCAACACGCGTACCGGTGAAGAGTGCCGTTTGGATCCGGCGACCGACGACGTGGTCCTGCAGTCCACGACGGACGACCTCGACCTCGGGAAGCTCAGGCATCCTGAACGTCGACGCGATCGACCTCGCCGGAGGCAAGATGCTGGGCGCCGTCATGCCCGAAGTCGCCGGTATCTGCGTGAACCGGCTCGACGGCACTGGACAGAACCGCCTGAGCCCTGCGGTTCAGCTCGGTCCAGGCGACCTCGGCCGCCATCTGCTCCGCTTCCTTCTTGCTGCTTCCAGAGCCCGATCCCATGAGTTCCGAACCGACTCTCACCTCGGCGTGGAAGCTCTTCTTGTGGTCCGGGCCGTGCTCGGCGACGCGGTATTCGGGCACTCCCAGCGAACCCGAGGCGGTCAGCTCCTGCAAGCTCGTCTTCCAGTCCAGCCCGGCGCCCAGGCTGGCAGAGGACTCCATCAACGGATCGAGAAGGCGGTGGACGAACGTCGTGGCGGCCGGCAAACCACCGGACAGATAGACGGCGGCGATGACGGCTTCCATGGTGTCGGCCAGGATCGAGGCCTTGTCACGGCCGCCAGTGCTCTCCTCGCCCCTGCCCAGAAAGATGTGGTCACCCAAGCCCATCGTGCGGGCCACCTCGGCCAGCGCGCGCATGTTGACAACTGCGGCGCGCAGCTTGGCCAGCTGCCCCTCGGCCAGGTCCGGGTGGGCGGCATACAAGCTGTCGGTGACCACCAGCCCCAGCACCGAGTCGCCGAGAAACTCCAGACGCTCGTTGTTGGGCAGTCCGCCGTGCTCATAGGCGTACGAACGGTGTGTCAGGGCTCGCAGAAGCAGCGGCTCGTCGATCATCTCGTCGACCACCTCGAACAGGTGGGCGGCCAGACGATCCACGGGCCGCTGCAACGCGCTGTCCCCGCCAGGGGAGTGAGAACTCACGCGGGGGTGTTACCGGATCAGCTCTGGTGCTCGCTACGCTCCGCGACGCCATAGTGGCGTCCGGCGTAGGTGCCACAGGAGGGGCACGCGATGTGCGGCTGCTTTGGGGCAGAGCACTGCGGGCATGAGGTCAGCGTGGTCGCGGTCGTTTTCCAGTTCGCACGGCGCGAACGGGTGTTGGAGCGCGACGTCTTCCGCTTCGGGACAGCCACGTCAGTTCCTTTTCTCTTGGTTGCCGGGAGGTGTCGCGATGTTCTGCAACGCCGCCCATCGTGGATCAAGCTGGTCATGGTGGTGCGTTGGATCTTCAGCCAGGTGCGCCCCACACTCAGAGCACAAGCCCGGACAGTCGCTCCGGCATACGGGTTGGAACGGCATGGCCGGAACCATGGCATCCCTGAGTACGGGCTCCAGGTCGAACAGGTCGCCCACGAGCTCGTACACCTCATCGTCATCTTCGTCCTCGGCCGCCACCTCGTGGTGGTGAGTCGCACGATCGACGTAGGCGAACAGCTCCTGGAAATGTCCCCCCACATGGCGGGTCATCGGGTCCAGGCAACGCACGCAGGCACCGATTGCCGTGGCATGTGCCGAGCCAGTCACCAGAACGCCCTCCATGACCGACTCCAACCGCAGTTCCAGCTCGATGGGCTGGCCCGGAGGTATGGCAATCACGTCGATGTCACCGAGGTCGTCCGGAGCCGGGACGGTCCGCGCCATCTCGAGCAT
>CABDZX010000479.1_pt1 | contig 9060 bp, 6 predicted proteins | sample 3421941 | NCBI WGS metagenome assembly CABDZX01 (sample SAMEA5534341, study PRJEB31848) | metagenome | biome: tundra; feature: field; material: soil | place: USA | collected 2013-05 | depth 0.45 m
CGTCGAGCCAGCTCATCCTGGCCGTAAGTCGCCTCCACCAAAGGGATTCGGGCCATGAGCAACACCTGGATCAGCAGCAGGTCCGATGCCACCAGACCGGTCAACCGGCCGACGCTGGTCAGACCGGTGCCTGTCTGTGCAAGGTCGTGGACTCCCCCGCCGGCGACCCAGAGGGCAACGACCACCAGCATCGAGCACCAGACGAACACCCCGCAGGCGTCACGCCACCACAAAGGCACGGGCAGTGGACGGACCATTGCGCGGCGGCCGCCCATCCGGGACGGCGTGCCAGACCTCTGGGCCGTCGACGACACCGACAGCGGGTCCGGTGAGACGGTCATGCCCACAAGGATCGCCGAAGATCTTGGGCGTTTCCTGAATCAGGCCAGACCCAGTTCCTTTGCCTCTTCCCAGAGCTCGGATCGCACGCTGGGATGAGCGGCGTACTCAATGAGGTGACGTGCCTGCGTCTTCTCGTCGTAGCCCAACAGCTTGGCCACACCCTGCTCGGTCACGACAGCGGTCTGCTGGAATGAGGTCACCGGCTCGTCCAACAGCGGAACCACCGTCGAGCAGTCCGCCCGCGGGTGCCAGCTGCGCAGAGCAATGAACGCCTGACCGCCGGGAGAATGCAGGGCCCCGACGATGAAGTCGGTTTGTCCGCCATACCCCGAATAGATCCTGGCGTTGATCCGTGAGGCATTGGCCTGCCCGAACAGGTCCACCTCAAGAGCGGCGTTCACGCTCGTCATCTGACGGTTGGCCGAGATCAACGCCGGGCTGTTGGTCTTCTCCGTGCGCAGCATCTGCAGCCGGGGATTGCGATCCACCCAGTCATACAACCTGCGCGAGCCGAAGCAGAAGGACGCGGTCAGGATGTGATCCTCATCGAGCGCGTGCGCAGCGTCCAGGTCCAGGACACCATCGGCGAACATCTCGCTCCAGATCCGCAGCCCGCGCCGGGACGCCAGAGCCTTCAAGGTGGAGTCAGGCACCGCCCCGATGCCCATCTGGAGCGTTGACCCGTCATCGATCATGGCGGCAAGACGTTCTGCGATAACGAGACTGGCGTCATCAGCGGTGCTGTCGTGCGCGTCATCGAGCTCGAAGTCGTACTCCACCGCCAGGTCAACCGCCTCGGTTGAGATCTGCGAATCCCCATACGTGTACGGCATGCGGGAGTTGATCACCGCGATCACCAGGCCACCGCGAGCGCGGCAGGCGTCGACGGCCGCCGGAAGGATGTTCACCTCGATTCCCATACTCAACAGGCCGTCCTGGGCCGGAGCGCAGTGCAGCACCACCACATCCGGAGGCAACGTCCGCTGGAAGAGCACCGGCACCATGGACAGCCTGCTGGGGACGTACTGCAAAGACGGGTGGTGGCGCATGCCTGGACCGGCGAAGCTGGTCTCGGCAATGACACCGGAACGGACAGGAATGCCTACCGGGGAGTTGAGCTGATACAGGCGATATCGCTCGATCGTTCGGTCGATGGTGTCAAGAGCCAACCACGGCGTCGCCGCGTTGCCGCCGACTACCACTCGAGGCACACCCTTGATGGCTGCCAGATGACTTTGAAGCTGATCCAGACTCATCGTTTGCACGACGCCCATTGTGCCCGATGAGCACCCCTGAGAATGACGGGAGAGTCGGTCAGTCTGGCGGTCGGCGCGCCGGGCGTGCCTGCTGGGTAACCGCGAAGACCGCGGCTTGTGTCCGCCGCTCCATACCCAGCTTGCCCAGCACCGCAGTGATGTAGTTCTTGACCGTCTTCTCGGCCAGGGACATCGCCTCTCCGATCTGGCGGTTGGTGAGGCCCTCCGCCACGTGATCCAGGATCCGTCTCTCCTGCGGGGACAGCAGCCGCAGTCGCGGATCAGCCCCCGCGTTGCTGGTCCAGCCGCGCCGTACCCGATCAACCGTCGCGGGGTCGATCAGCTGCTCCCCGGCGGCCGCCTTGCGGATAGCCTCAATCAGTCCGTTTCCCTTGATGTCCTTCAGCAGATACCCGGCCGCCCCGGCCAGCACGGCCGTCGCGAGCGCCTGTTCGTCGTCAAATGAAGTCAGGATCAACCCTGCTATCGCAGGATCCACCGACCGTACGTCTCGGCACACGTCGATGCCCGAGCCATCCGGCAGCCGGGCGTCGAAGATCGCCACGTTTGGGCGCAGCGCGGGAATCCGGCGGGCGGCCTCGACAGCGGAGCCAGACTCACCCACCACTTCGAAGTCCGCAACAGTCTCAAGGAGCTCTCTTAGTCCGCGTCGCACGATCTCATGATCATCGAGGAGAAATATGCGGATTGTCATCGGATCCCTTCCCGTGCACGATCACACCATCATGGTCCATCAAAAGGGGTAAGGGGATCGGTTGCACCCCTTTCCACCTGGCCCCGCGGGGGCAATGATGACATGGCCAGCAAGGCCAGCAGGGCCACAAGCACCCCGGGAGGCCAGTGTGAGTACGCCGGCACCGCGGCCCCTGACCTCGGCGCAGGCTTCGCACCGTCTTCAGCAGCTCGGCCCGAACACCCTCCCGCAGCCACGCCTGCTGCCGCTGTGGCGAAGGATCCTGAGGGCTGTGCGCGATCCCCTGGTGCTCGTCCTGCTCGCTGCTATCGTCTTGACCTCGCTGAGCGGGGACGTGGCCGACACCATCGTGATCGCCGTGGTCATCGTGGTGAACACCACCTTGGCCGTACGCCAGGAAATCAGTGCTGACCAGGCGGTTTCGGCGTTGGCCCGCCTCGTGGCCCCGGTGGTCCGGGTGCTTCGCGACGATCGAGAAGTGAGCCGGCCCGTGGCCGAGCTCGTGCCCGGCGACCTGATCGTCCTTGCCGAGGGAGATCTGGTACCGGCCGACTCCCGGCTCGTGGGCGGTGCCTCACTTCAGGTCGACGAGTCTGCTCTGACCGGCGAGTCCATGCCGGTGGACAAGTCCGTCACCGCCGACTCTGGCCCAGCGCCATCAAGAGCGCAGCCGGCAGATCAGCCGACCCGAAAGAACCAGGACATCCCGACGCAGGTTGACGCTCTGCTCTACTCCGGGACCATCGTCGTCCACGGCCGCGGCCTGGCCCGTGTCATTGCCACCGGGGCTCGCAGCGAGCTAGGCCAGATCGCCAGCATGCTGGCGCCGCAGCAGCGGGCCACCCCGCTGCAGCAACGGATGACCCAGTTGTCGCGATATCTTGCAGCGGGCGCAGTTGGCCTGTGCGCGCTGGTGATGGGCATTGGCCTGCTCAGGGGAGAACCCTTCGAGCTCATGTTGCTGACCGCCGTGAGCCTCGCCGTCGCAGCGGTGCCGGAGTCCCTGCCTGTTGTCGTCACCGTGAGCCTGGCTCTGGCGGCCCGCCGCATGGCCGAGCGTCACGCCATCGTGCGCAACCTGGCCGCCGTTGAGACTCTGGGGTCGGTCACCCTGCTCGCCACGGACAAGACAGGGACGCTGACCCTGGCCAGGATGGCGGTCACCGGCACCTGGTGGCCACCGGATGCAGACGAGCAGATGCTCCTTGGCGCGCTGGCGCTGTGCAACGACGCGACCCTGGACACACGCTCGGGCACATCGTTGGGCGACCCGACGGAGACGGCCCTGCTGCACGTGGCAGTGAGCCGCGGAATCGTGGTCGACAAGCTGAGGGCGTCGTTCCCACGGGTCAGCGAGCTCCCATTCGATAGCTCACGCAAGCGCATGCTGACCGTTCACCGAGACGCAGACGGCGGTGTACTGGCGATCTGCAAGGGTGCCCCGGAGGCGCTACTGCATGCCGGGGTGCTCCTGGATGAACCCGCCGTCATCGATACCGCGCTCCAGATGAGCCGATCCATGGCCGCCACCGGAGCCCGTGTGATCGCCGTGGCACGCCGACGCGCGACAACCGAGGAGGCAACCCGGTCCCAGCCCGCAGCCCTGTCCGAGTCCGGACTCAGCCTCGTGGGTCTCGTGCAGCTGCAAGATCCCCTTCGTCCGGCATCCGCCGAGACGATCGCGGCCTGCCACCAAGCGGGAATCGACGTCGCCCTGGTAACCGGAGATCATCCGGCCACAGCGGCCAACGTCGCGGCCCTGGTGGGGATCACGGCCGACACCCAGCATGTGGTGGCACGGGCGACTCCGGCCGACAAGCTGGTCCTGATCCAGACCTGGCAGGAGGGTGGGCACGTCGTCGCGATGACCGGGGATGGGGTCAACGACGGGCCCGCTCTGCGCCGGGCTGACATCGGGGTCGCGATGGGTGAACGCGGGACGGAAGTCGCAAGACAGTCCGCCGACCTCATCCTGGGCGACGACGACCTGGCCACCGTGATCGCAGCCGTTGAAGAAGGTCGTCGCGTGTACGCCAACATCCGGCGCTTCCTTCTCTACGCCCTCTCCGGTGGGGCCTCGGAGATCCTGCTGATGTTGGCCGGCCCACTCCTGGGCACCCCTCTGCCACTGCTGCCGGCTCAGATCCTCTGGTTGAACCTGCTGACCCACTCCTTCGCGGGGGCCGCGCTGGGCACCGAGCCCGTGGAGGCCGGAACGATGACACGGGCGCCCCGGGACCCCGCCGAGGGTGTTCTGGGCGGTGGACTCTGGTGGCGCTTGGCCACAATCGCCGCCGTCCTTGCCGCCGCCAGCCTCGCCGTGAACCTGGCGGCTGGGAGTCTGCTCGGATCCTCTGCTGCCCTGCTGGCCCTTGGGGCCGGACAGCTGGGGGTGGCCTGGGGTGTCCGCGCCCACACCGGGACGCCCACCGCCGGCCGTTTGCTCGCACCGATGCCGCTCGCGATGGTGGGGGCGAGCCTGCTGCTCGTCGGGTCGGTGACGATCACACCACTGCGTTCGATACTCAGTACCCAGCAGCTTCCGGCTGCTATCTGGGGACTGGCTCTGCTGAGCGCACTGACCGGGTACGCGTGCGCCCGCGTCCTTCGTCCGCGGACCTTCTGAGAGGGTCAGACGTCTGGCTGCGCCGAGACGTGGCGAACTCCCTTGACGGACTGGGCGATGGAGATGACTGCTCCGCGCTCGCGGTCCGAGCCAGTGCCCGTGATGTGCACCACCGCGTCCGCGACGTCCACATGCCAAGCCTGCAGACCGGTCTGGGCCAGTGTGCGAGATATCTCGGCCGCGATGTCCTGGTCGGAGCGAGACATCGCCCGGATCACGTCACTTCGGCTGACGACGCCCAGGAGCACGTCGCCGCGGACCACGGGCACGCTCTTCCAGGACGTGGTCGCAAAGGTGTGGGCCAGCTCAGCGACATCGCTGTCCTCCCACACAGTGTGTGGGTGCGCCGTCATCACCTGAGCGACCGTGGTCAGTAGTGACTTGGCCGGTTGCCGGGCCGGGCGCACATGTGCCCTGGGGTCCGGCTCCAGATCTGCCTTGAGCAGATCGGCCTCGCTGATGATGCCGACCACGCGCGTGCCGCGATCAACAACAGGAAGACTGGTCACCCTGGCGCTCGCCATCAGCTTCAGCGCTTCTTCCAGTGAGGCGTCCTCATGCACGCTGTATGCCGGACTGGTCATGATCTCGCGAACAAGCATGTCGACCACCCCTTCGAACGCAACAACTGGCTAGGACAAGCATGCCTCGCCGCGAGCAAGACAGTAGCAGTGACAAACATCTCATGCTTGGTGGTCCGGCAGCGCCTCCCACACCAACACGGTCCCCCGCGGCTTTCTTGCCCGCAGCTGAAGCGATCCTGCGTGGGACTCGGCGCGCTCGCGAAGGTTGGCCAACCCGCTGTGGACGGCGGCCGGCGAGACCCCGACGCCGTCGTCGGCAACCTGCACCTGAATGGTGGCGTCGACGGTGATATCAACACTGGCACTGGAGGCCTCGGCGTGTCTGACGACGTTGGCCAAACCCTCTCGAACAACGGCGACCAGATCGGCCTCAAGCTCGGCGCTCAGGGAGTCCAGAGGTCCGTTGATCGTCAGATCGGGGACGAATCCGAGCGTCTGGGTGGAGGCCCGCACCAGCTCGGCTATCTCCTCATGCAGCTCGCGGGTGGGGTTGGCCCGATGGAGCTCAAAAATGGTTTGTCGAATGTCCCTGATGGCCGCATCCAGGTTGTCCACCGCCTCCTCGAGCCTGGTGCGTACGGTCGGATGCTCCGCCAGGCGTGAAGTCGACTGCAGCGAGAGACCTGTCGCGAAGAGTCGCTGGATCACATGGTCGTGCATATCGCGGGCGATCCTGTCGCGGTCCTCCAACAGGGCAAGACGCGAACGGTCCTGCTGGGCGCGAGCCGCCACCAGAGCCAGCCCCATCTGCTGGGCAAGAGCCGCCAGAGGAGGCACGACGTTACCCACGAACGGTTCGGCATCCCCAGCCCATGCCACGGCGAGCACGCCGATCTCGTCGTCTCCCACGGTGATTGGCAGCAGCGCCGTCGGACCGTAGGTATCTGTTGCGCCCAGCGCCCTGACATCGTTGGTCAGAGTGTCGGCCACCGGGTCACCGGGCCTGGTGAGCAGGAGAACAGGCTCGCGTGCCGCCACGAGCTCGCGCCAGTGACGCTTTCGCAGAACGGTTCCAAGTCCAGCTTGGGACGGATCGGCGTCCTCAAGGGGCTGGCCCGCCTGCACAGCCCTCACCACGAGGGCTCCATCGTCGTCATACAGCGCAACCATCGTCAGCTGGGCCTGGGACAGCTCCCAGGTGCGCTGAGCCAGGAAGTGCATTGCTGACCTCTCGTCCCTGCCCTCAAGGAAGAGCTGGGTCACCGCCCCTGTCGTGGCCAGCCACCGCCGCTGTTGGCGACTCATCTCGTACTGGCGCGCGTTGTCGATGGCGATACCGGCAGCCGCCGCCAAAGCCACCAGGATCTCTTCGTCGTCCGGACTGAACTCGGCGGCGCCTTGCTTCTCGGTCAGATAGAGGTTGCCGAAGACCTCGTCCCGGATGCGGATCGGGGTGCCGAGGAAGCTGTGCATCGCTGGGTGGTTGGGCGGAAAACCGTACGAGTCGGGGTGGCCCGCGATTTCAGGCAGCCGCCGGGCGCGCCCCTCCCGGATCAGCAGACCGAGAACGCCGTGCCCCCGGGGTGGGTCCCCGATGGCCTCGCGCTCCGCCTGCGTGATCCCTTGTGTGACGAACTCGACCAGGTGTTCGCCGTCGGGGCCGAGCACGCCCAGCGCGCCGTACTTGGCGTCGACCAGCTCACAGGCAGAATGCACGATCCTGGTGAGGACGTCGGCCAGCTCGAGGTCTGCGGTGACCGCCATCACGGCGTCCAGGAGCGCAGTCAGACGCTGTTGGGCCCGCTTGGAAGCGTGCTCACGACCACGTAACTCGTCGAGCAGCGTAGCCGGTGCGAGCGTGGTGGCTAACGGCCACGCAGATGCCGGTTCTTCGCTACTGGGGTCGGACTCCACCTAGCCGATTCTAGAGCGAATCCTGCGAACTAGGGCTCGTCCGGTGTGGTCACATCCATGCCGCCCGCTGGCTGCAAGGATGAATCAGGCCCGGCAACGGTCAGAACGTCGCAACAAGCATGCTCCTGGCAGTATCTGCCCACTGAGTCGACGGTGTCCGGTGCATCGCGACCAAGGACGAGAACTGCCGCGCCGCGACTGCGTTCAACCAGCGTTCGGGCCGCGTCCCCCTCAACGATCTCGAAGGTGCACGGGACCCGCCGCTGCCGATGCAGGGCCCGCAGGGCCACCCCGAACATCGCCACGTCCATCTCCGTTCGGTCCTCTGCGCTCAGGCCTGCCGGCAGCACCTGGACGAAGCGAACCCGGGATCCGCGGTGCACGGCTTCGCGCACGGCAGCACCGGCGACCAGGGTCGCCATGCCATCGTTGACCAGACCGGCCACCACATCGGGCGCGATGTTCGGCGACTGCGTGCCCGCAGGGCCGGGAGTGGTGGATGTCTGCATGTAACTGATCGTCGCGCCAGTGTTCGCCAGGCAGCAGAGTCGAAAGTCCCTTTACCTGATTGAGCGTCGGCTCAACAGGGCGGGACCAAGTTCCCTGTGCGTGCCCGCTCAAGGTCGCCAGAGTGGCCCATACCCGACAGGTGGCATTGACAGCAGCCACCAACCACGAGAAGGCGGACGACGCCATGGTTGCCACACTGAGGTTCCTTGGCGGGGCAGGCACTGTCACCGCAGCAAGTTCCTGCTCGAGCAGGAAGGGCGCAGAACCATGGTGGACTGCGGCCTCTACCAGGGTGAGCGAGCCTGGCGTCGTCTGAACTGGCAGGCACTGCCAGTGAGCGCGAGCTCGATCTCCGATGTCATCCTCACTCATGCGCACCTGGACCACTGCGGCCACCTGCCGGCCCTGGTACGCGAGGGGTTCACGGGGCCAACGTGGTGCACGCAGGGCACTGCATCCCTGGCAGCCATCGTCCTGCGCGACAGCGCCTACCTACAGGAGGAGGACGCGGAGAATGCCCGACTCTGGGGGTTCTCGCGGCACAACCCGCCACGCCCGCTGTACAACGCCGCCGACGCCGAGAAGGCGATCGCCTCGTTCAAAGCGTTGGACTACCACCAGCACTGTGACCTTCGCTCGGGTGCGCATCTGTCCTTCAGCCGGGCAGGTCACATCCTGGGATCTGCCAGCGCCCTGGTCACGATCGGCACAGGCACGGTTCTGTTCTCCGGTGACCTCGGTCGAACGGGTCACCCGCTGCTCCTGGCCCGGGAGGCACCGCCCGCCGCCCGCACGGTCGTCATCGAGTCGACCTACGGTGACCGCGCCCATCCAGCCGATGACGGCTCCACCCACGAGATCCTGGCCGAAACCATCTGTCGCACCGTGGAGCGAGGCGGCTCCGTCCTGATCCCCGCCTTCGCCGTGGATCGCACCGAGCTGGTGCTCCACGCGCTCAGCCAGCTCGCCGCCGCCGGCGCCATCCCTGCGATACCGGTATACGTCGACAGCCCGATGGCCCTGGCCGCACTGGACGTCTACCGCGGCCACGGTATGCGACTGGACCTTCGCCCTGACCTTCCCGCGCGCCTGGTGGACCTGCCCGACCTGCACACAGCGCACAGCGCCCAGGAGTCCATGCGGCTGAACGAACCACTCACACCGTCGATCATC
>CABDZX010000011.1_pt1 | contig 8845 bp, 9 predicted proteins | sample 3421941 | NCBI WGS metagenome assembly CABDZX01 (sample SAMEA5534341, study PRJEB31848) | metagenome | biome: tundra; feature: field; material: soil | place: USA | collected 2013-05 | depth 0.45 m
TCGGGGCCCAGTGGCCTCGGGCTCACCAGAGACCTGGCGCAGTCGCAGTGAGCTCAGCCTGGTCGCCGAGGATCTGCTGGCCGAGAATCGGAACCAGGGACCCGGACCGCACCTGGTTAACGAACACGTCATCACTGCGCCACTCCTGAAGGGAGAACACCGTCGGATTCACCGGTCGGTCTACCTCGCGTGCCACCTGCCGGCAGGCGTCGTACACCGCCCTCAGCTCCGGGGAGCCGACGACAAGCACGTCGACATCGGCCGGCGGGGGACCGGGGAGGTCGGCCAGACGCTGAGCGAACGACCCGAAGATCGCCACTGCCTCAACACCGGCGACATGCTCAAGGGCCCGGTGTAGGAGCGGGACGGGGCCGAACGCCGACCCGAGGAGGTCACGCAGTGGGCGGAAAAACGGAGACTGGTCGTTTGCCCGCAACTGTCGGACGTGACCGACCCGCCTCTCACAAAGCAGGCCTGCCTCCAGCAGCTGACCCAGTTCCCGGTGGGCCGTCGCGTACGGGGTGTGGGCGCGAGCAGCGAGATCTTGCACCGACAACTCCACTTGAGTGGACAGGAACGCAGCAGCGAGGATCCGGGCCTGGCTTGCTGACCGGAAAATCGGTAGCAACATCGGAGGTGATGTTCTCATAAACTGGATCTTATCATCCGGTTTATGAGAACGGGATCTGTCATGGGAGCGAACCTGCTGAACTGTGATCATGTCCACCTCACCGATCCGACCCGGAACGGCTGAGGCTGTGGTCGGTGCTGGATCGCCAGCGACCAGGTCCTGCGCTTGTCAACATCACCCGTTCGAGCCTGCCATCGAGTACTGACAACGGTCCCAGCGTCCGTGTCTTGCAGCATCCGCGCAGAGCGCAGATTGTCAGCGATCACGTAATTCCCCAGGTTTGAGGGGTTGACGATCACGTAATTCCCCACCCCGGCGATCACGTAATTCCCCATGGGGACGACGTGCGTGGCCTACCGGGTGTGGTCCTCCAACCGATTCAGGCTCTTGCTTACCCAACGAGGTGAGGCAGGAGCCGATGGCAAGGAGGACGTTTCAGATGATCGACCTGATCGAGATTTACGTGCACTGGTACGCGGGCCGTTCCCAGGCCCAGATCGCCGAGAGTTTGGGCCTGGACCGCAAGACGGTCCGCAAGTATCTGGGCCCGGTCACGGTGGCCGGTTTGGTCCCTGGCGGGCCGCCGGTGATGACCGAAGCGCAGTGGCGGGCCAAGGCCGCGTCGTGGTTCCCGGCGGTGGTCGATAAGGGTCTGAGGCAGGTGAGCTGGCCGGCGATCGGCGCGCACCGGGACTACATCAGCGCCCAGCTGGCGGCCGGGGTCACGGTGTCCACGATCCATCAGCGTCTGGTCGACGAGCACGCCTTGGTGGCGTCGGTGGCCTCGGTGCGGCGCTGGGTGGGCGGGAACCTGCCTGAGGAGGTCCGCCGCGCGCAGGTGCGGGTGCTGCGTCCTGGATCGGTCGAACCTGGTAGTGAGGCGCAGATCGACTACGGACGCCTGGGGGTGTGGACCGACCCGGCCACCGGCCGGCGGCACACGGTGCAGGCCTTTGTGATGGTGTTGGCCTGCTCGAGGTACATGTTCGTGCGCCCGGTGCTACGGATGGACCAGGAAGCCTGGACCCGTTGCCACGTCGAGGCTTTCGCGTTCTTCGCCGGTGTCCCTGCCCGGCTGGTGCCCGATAATCTGAAGACGGGGGTGGCCAAGCCGGACTTGTACGACCCTCAGATCAACCGTTCCTACGCCGAGCTGGCCGCCCACTACGGCACCCTGGTCGACCCGGCTCGGGCGTTCAAACCCAAGGACAAACCGCGGGTAGAACGACCCATGCCCTATGTACGGGACTCCTTTTGGCGGGGGCGGGCATTCACCAGCTTGCAGGACATGCAGGCCGGTGCGGTTCGCTGGTGCCAGGACGTGGCCGGGGACCGGTCATGTCGGTCGTTGGATGGCGCCGCACCGGGCGTCGTGTTCGCCGCGGTAGAGGCCCCGGCGCTGCGGCCGCTGCCGACCACGCCGTTCGTGTTGGCGACCTGGTCGACTGGCAAGGTCGGCCCTGACATCCTCCTGTTGACTGAACTACGGGCATGTCGTCGGGCGTGTCGGGGTCGGCCGGTGGCTACGGTCTGGAGCCATGACTGGAGATGAGGATGCCCGGGATCTGGCAACGCTGGTCGTGCCTGCTGGCGGGTCGCTGCTACCGGTCGGGAGTCGGTGGGAGCCGTATCGGCTGGTCGACCCGGGCGGCGGTGAGGTAGCCGCGGCGACTGCGTACTTCCGCGACCTGCAGGCGGGCGGGTGCAGCGAGGCTACGGTCCGCTCGTACGGGATGGATCTGCTGCGCTGGTTCCGGTTCCTGTGGGCGGTCGAGGTAGCGTGGGACCGGGCCGGCCGGGTCGAGGCTCGTGACTTCTGCCGGTGGCTGCTGATCGCCGGGAGACCGGCTCGGACCACGCTCAGTGATCAGGTGGCAGCGTCCAGGTCTGCGGCGGGGACGCCGTACGCGGCTTCGGTACGGGCGCACAGCGAGACGGTGCTTCGCTGTTTCTACGAGTTCCATCGCGATGTGGGCACGGGCCCGATCGTGAACCCGTTCCCGTTAGCCAGCGCGCGCCGTAGTGGGCGTCGGCATCCGCATCACAACCCGATGGAGCCCTACCGCAACGAGCGGGCCGGGTTGTATCGGCCGCGGCTGCCCGAGCGGGTCCCTCGCAGCATCACCGACGAGCAGTTCAACGAGATCTTCGCGTTGCTTCCCTCGCATCGGGACCGGGCGCTGGTCGCCTTCTACGTCTCTACAGGGGCACGCGCGTCGGAGTTGCTGTCCGCGACGTGCGGTGGTGTCGACCCGGGACGGCAGTTGATTTCGGTGACCCGTAAGGGGAGCCGGGCGGTGCAGGAACTGCCCGCTTCCAGCGACGCGTTCGTGTGGTTGCGGCTCTATCAGGTGCAGATGGACACGTTGATCCCGAGCGGGCCGCGGCAGCCGTTGTGGTGGACCCTGCGGAACCCGGTACGCCCGCTGACCTATCACGGGGTGCATCGCATGTTCGAGCGCGTCAACGACCGAGCCGGCACATCGTCGACATTGCATGCCCTCCGGCATACGGCGGCGTATCGGATGGCGCAGGACCCGAGGCTGCCGCTCACCGATGTGCAGCACGTCCTGGGTCACGCGCAGCTCACGACCACCCAGATATACCTGACGCCACGCAAGGAAGACGTGATCCGACGGGTGCTGGCTCATCATGGCGAGCAGACCCGGCAAGCCGAGGCACGCCAATCTCCGGTGCCCGCAGCAGGTTACCGGTCCGAGACGCTGGACGTGTTGTTCGGGACAGGCCCCCGATGACCGCCGTCATGACCGCCGTCGCCGGCCCAGGACAGATCGGCATCGAGGCACCGACGAGCGGTCAGGACAGCGTTGGCGCACGGTTCCCGGCTCGGGTGGTCGCAGCCGATTGGCCCGCGACTCGACGGGAGCGTGATCGCGCCATTGAGCTCGTCATTTCGAGCGCCTCGACGCTGCCGCAGTCGGTGACTCAGGACAACAACCGTCGCGGACTTCTGCTGCTGCTGGACTGGCTGGCCGATCAGCCCGGCTGCACATGGCAGGAACGTTGGCTGGCCAGCGGTGCCGACGCCGCGGGCGAGCACTGGGCACGAGGACCGGCCCGGTGGCTGCAAGACGCGGGCAGCTACTCGCCGTGGCGGTTGGAAATGATGACCAGTTCGCTGCTGGTCGCGGTCGGAGCCGATCTCGTGCGGCCCTCGCTGAGCTGGCTGCTCACGGGCGGGAAGAAACGCAAGCTGGCCCGCAACATGATCCGGTCCAGGGACCGGGAAGGATTCGACCAGTTGCGCTTGCTTTGCGAGCAGGATCCCGGGATCACCCCAACGGCCCAAAGTAACATCCTGTTCCGGACCGCGGTGATCATCGCGAGCAAGGGCGGCGCCATCGCCGACATCACCATCGGTGACGTTCTGCAGATCCTGGACCTCGAAGTTGGGCTGCGCGGCCAAACCCGCTCGGGTTCGGCAACCTTGCGGATGCTGCGCGAGCTGGGCATCTTCGGCGACGGTGTGCCCACCTTGCGGGAGATCCGCAGCAATGGACAGCTCACGGTCGAGGAACTGGTCGACCGTTACCCGATCGCCTGCCGGCCAATCCGCGACCTGCTCGTCGACTACTTGAAGGAGCGACAACCCGCGATCGACTACGCGACCCTGCGCAACCTCAGCTCCGATCTGGTCAAGTGCCTGTGGGTCGACCTCGAGCGGCACCATCCCGGCATCGACACGTTGCGCCTGCCCCGCGAGGTCGCCAACTCCTGGAAACTGCGTCTACGCACCAGAAGCAAGTCGAGCACCACCGCCACCGGAGACAAGGTCGAGGTCGACGTCGAGCGCCTCAGCTACCTTGACACCCTAGCCACCGTCAGGGCCTTCTACCTCGACCTGGCCGAATGGGCGCTGGAGGACCCCGCCCGCTGGGCGCCGTGGGTGGCCCCGTGCCCGATCAGCCAACAAGACCTGACCCGGCGCAAGGCCGTCCGCCGGCGCAAGGCACGCATGGACGCCCGCACCCGCGGCCGGCTACCACTGCTGCCCGCCCTGGTACGCGCCACCGACCGGTGGCGCAAGGATGCTCAAGCCCTGCTGACTGCTGCCCGCACGACCACACCCGGGCACGAGTTCACCGCGGCCGGGCAAAGGTTGATCCGTTCGGTCCGCCCACACGCCGACCCGGGAAACATCTGGGCTCACGACCCAGGCACCGGCGAGCAGCGTCTACTCAACCGGGAAGAGGACCACGCCTTTTGGGCATGGGCGATCATCGAAGTCCTGCGCCAAACCGGGGTTCGGGTCGAGGAGTTACAAGAACTCAGCCACCACAGCCTGGTTCAATACCGACTGCCCACCACCGGAGAACTGGTGCCGCTGCTTCAGATCGCGCCGTCCAAGACCGATGCCGAGCGGCTGCTCCTGGTCAGCCCCGAACTCGCCGACGTGCTGAGCATCATCATCAGCCGGATCCGCGACAGCCACGGAGCGGTTCCGCTGGTCCGTGCCCGCGACCGCCACGAACGGATCTGGCTGCCACGCACGCCGTTGCTGTTCCAGCGACGCCTGGGCACCGAGAACCACCTGATTGGTATCGACACAATCAGCACGCTGCTCGACGAAGCCCTCGCCCATACCGGCCTGATCGACCCCGCCACCAACGCACCGCTGCATTACACACCCCACGACTTCCGAAGAATCTTCTTGACAGACGCGATTATGAACGGGCTCCCGCCGCACATCGCTCAGATCATCGCCGGACACAAAGACATCAGCGTCACGATGGGCTACAAAGCTGTCTACCCGGACGAAGCGATCAAGGCGCACCTGGGCTACCTCGCCCGCCGACGAGCCCTTCGACCCAGCGAGGAATACCGCACACCAAGCGACGAGGAATGGCAGGAGTTCCTCGGCCACTTCGAGCGACGCAAGGTTGCCGCCGGGACCTGCGGCCGCGCGTTCGGGTCCCCGTGCATCCATGAACACGCGTGTATCCGCTGCCCGATGCTCTGGCCCGACCCGGCCCACCGGGACCGTCTCGTCGAGATCCGCGACAACCTCGCCGCCCGCATCACCGAAGCACAACGCGAAGGCTGGCTCGGCGAAGTCGAAGGCCTGCAAATCAGCCTCGCGGGCGCCAACGACAAACTCGCCCAGATCGACCGGCGCCACCCGGGTCGCACCGTCGCCCTCGGCATGCCCCGCACCAGCACCGACAAGGCGGAAATGAACACCACCGAAGGGACCGGCTGATCAAGTTCAGAGAACACATCAAGGTCGGCCCCACGTTGTACTCGGTGCCCTGGCGGCTGATTGGCCAGCAGGTCCACGCCCGCTCGACGGCGACCATGGTCCAGGTCGTTCATGAGGGCCAGGTCGTGGCCACCCACGTGCGACGCGAGCGGGGCCGGTCCACCACCGTGGCGCACTATCCGCCCGAGCGGATCGCGTTCCACATGCGCACCCCGACCTGGTGCCGGGAAGTCGCCGAACAGGTCGGCCCGGCCTGTACCGAGGTCGTCGCCACCTTGTTGGAGATCAACGCGCTGTTCCGGCTCCGCGCCGCCCAGGGCGTCCTGGGGCTGCGGGACAAACACACCCCGACCCGCCTGGAAGCCGCGTGCGCCAAGGCAATCGCTGTGGGTGACCCGTCCTACCGCACCATCAAGGGCATCCTGATCGCCGGCACCGAAACCACCATCCAGGCCGGCGGCCACGCCGGTGGGGCCGCCGGTGTCCCGGCGTTCCTGCATGGTCAACAAGCCCTGTTCGAGACCATCAGCGATGACGGCGACCTCGCACCCGTCCTGGAACTACCCACCAGCAGCGGCGATGCTGGCGCAGCGAACCGGGCGGCCCACGCATGAGTGCCCAGCCCCCGGCCAACGCTGCGACCAACCCTGCTGGCCAGGGCGCCCCCAACGGCCTGGCCAACCTCGATGAGCGCACCGACCTCGACGACCTGGCCCGTGTCCTGGTCGTGCTGCAGGACTTCCTGCTCCACGCCGACAGCTACGTCATCGACGAGCTCGCCGACTACGCCATGGTCCGCCCGCACGACGCGCAGGACTGGGTGGCCTGGATCGCCGCCCTGCTGGGCGAACACGCCGCCAGCTTGCGTGCCCTCACCCCCACCACCGGGGCACTACCCGCCCACCAGATGATCGGAGAAGCCCGATGACCGTCTTGAACCCTGCCCTGCACGACACGTTGCGCGCCCTAAAGCTCACCGGGATGCTCGACACCCTTGACGCCCGGGTGGCCCAGGCCCGCACCGGGGCCCTCGGTCACCTGGACTTCCTGCAGGTGCTGTGCGAGGACGAGATCGCCCGCCGGGAAACCGCGGCCCTGGCCCGCCGGCTACGCCTGGCCCGCTTCGAAGAACAAGCCACGATCGAGTCCTTCGACTTCACCGCCAACCCCAAGGTCCCAGCCGCCGCGCTACGCGACCTGGCCGCACTGCGCTGGCTGGACGCGGGAGAGTCAGTAATCCTGTACGGGCCCACCGGGGTCGGTAAGACGCACGTCGCTCAAGGGTTGGGGCACAACGTGATTCGCCGCGGCGGGCAGGTCCGCTTCGTCAAGACCAGCCGGGTCCTGGCCGACCTCGCCGGCGGCCACGCCGACCGCACCTGGGAACGAAGGCTTCGGGAGTACACCCGCCCCGCCGTCGTGATCCTGGACGACTTCGCCATGCGGGAGCTGACCGCGCCCCAAGCCGACGACCTGTACGAGCTGGTTTCCGAAAGGGCCATCGCTTCCCGGCCACTGATCTTGACCTCCAACAGGGCCCCCACCGACTGGTACGCCCTGTTCCCCAACCCGGTAGTAGCCGAGTCGCTCCTTGACCGGTTGATCAACACCAGCCACCAGGTGCTCATGGACGGACCCAGCTACCGGCCCCGCAAACGACCCCGACCAGCCGGCCGCGACCACACAAACACAATCCCCACACAAGGCGCCCCGACCGTGCCGCCACCGGCGACATCATGACCGGCCCACGCCGTCAACGACCCATTGACACCGCGCGGCCCTGTAACTACGCCGACGACCCCGCCCGCCGACCCCGCTGCACCCTGACCGCGACCATCCGGGTCGGCGCCGTCGCGCTATGCGCGTCCTGCAACGCAGCCCGCTCGACCCTGGGCAAAGGCCAAACCCCGGTCCCGCTACCACCCGGTCCCGCATTCGACGTCCTGGACTGGGTTACCACCGCACACCAACAAGCCCGCGCCGCCGAAGCCACCCTGGCCGCCGCCGTCACCAGAGCCCGCCAAACCGGAGCAACCTGGTCGGTCATCGGAGCCCAACTCGGCATCTCACGCCAAGGCGCACAACAACGCTTCACACGCATCCGCACATGAGCCAACGAAGCTGGATACAGGTGGACTCGACAACCACCCAGACTCAGGAGTAGAAACAGAACACGGACCACACCTGGGGAATTACGTGATCGTCACCCCTGGGGAATTACGTGATCGTCGACACGCAGATGTGCCTCCGTTTGCGTCAGGAGCTGGTCGGACTGTGCCCGGTTTGGCGCCACCCGGGTGATCTGGCCGCGTGTCAACATCTGATCGATCACTGAGGAGGGGAATCGCGAGCTCACTCTTGTCCGTCAGGTGTGGTGGCTTTGATTGCCAGGGCGACGTGAGGTCGTGACCTGACCGTCGCCACAAAGCCATCGGAATCCTGCTCCCACGCGCTGGTGTCCACTCTGGCAATGTTCACTTCCAGACCCAGGCGTGCGCTGGCATCGGTTGCCGCCGCAGTCATCTCGCGCCGAGAGGGCGACCCCACCAGCAGTACGTCGAGGTCCCGCGGCGCCGAACCGGCCTCGCCGACATATCGGGCCGCCCAGGACCCATAGATGTAGGCCTCGCGGACCCGTCCGACGCGGGCGAGGATCTCGGGCAGAACGACGAGTGGTCCGTAGCTCAGCTCGAGGATCTGCACCATCGGCTGGTACATCGAATGCTCGGTGGCTGCCCGGATCAGCCGGCTTCGGCCCACCCGCCGGTCCAAGGCCCACCCTGCAGTGGTCAGTCGGGTGACCTCACCGTGAACCTGGCTGGGTGCAGAGCCGGTGAGCATCGAACTGACGTTCCGCACTTCTCGGGGAGCATTTGGCCCCCCACTTGTGGGGTCAGTGCTTCGCGGACCGGGGTGGTTGGGGCGGGGCGTTGTGATGCAGGAGGAGTTCGCCTGCTGCTGCTGAGATCTGCTCCATCTGGGCGACGATGTGT
>CABDZX010000028.1_pt1 | contig 8652 bp, 9 predicted proteins | sample 3421941 | NCBI WGS metagenome assembly CABDZX01 (sample SAMEA5534341, study PRJEB31848) | metagenome | biome: tundra; feature: field; material: soil | place: USA | collected 2013-05 | depth 0.45 m
GTCACCGGGCACCGACAACGCCCGCAACAACAACAACACCCGGGCCCACACGAGGGCATGGCCGACTAAAGCTCTGTACTGCTCTCTAAAGTGCACACGACTGGCAACTGTTTGCAGCCCCTACTGGGAGATGCGGGCGGCGGCCAGCGCGCTGGCCCACCATTCGAGGTCGTCGGCGAGCATTGCGAGCCTGGGCTCCAGCGGTGAGAAGACACTGGTATCGAACGGGTCGTCCGCCTGCTTGGCGGGACGGAGGATGTCGGGCAGGATGTGCACCGCATGGCGCAAGGGCGACATCTCGAACTCAACGGTGACCTGACGCAGCTGCTCGATGGCGCGGGCCCCGCCGACGTTCCCCCAGCCGACGAACGCGATGGGCTTGCGTCGCCATTCCACGAAGGTGTGGTCCATGGCGTTCTTGAGCACAGCCGGGTACCCGTGGTTGTACTCCCCCACCAACACCACGAACCCGTCGGCCTCGTCCAGCTTGCGGCCGAGTCGCGCGACGTCCTCGCTGGGGTAGTCGCGCAGTGTGTAGGCAGGTGGTGCCTGGTCGAAGAACGGCAATGGGTAGTCCCGCAGGTCAAGCAGCCCGACGTCAAAGCGGCCGTGTGCCGTGAGGTATTCGACCACCCACACCGCGACGCGCTCACTGAACCGTCCCGCCCTCGTGGTTCCCATGATGACCTGGATCTTTGTCACTGCCTGTCCCTTCACTGATGCAGCCGCCGGAGCGCCCGGTACATCCCGCGCTGAGTCGGCGGGGCCGGCAGAGGTCGGGCGGCGTCGGCGGCGCAGGCCTGCAGGAAGTAGGCAACCAGCCGGGGCGAGGTTTCGGGTGCAGCGTCGCTGGTGGCACTGATGACACCCGCGTTTGCCATCAGCAACATGACCAGATCCTCGGGTACGAAGTCGGGCCGCAGCTTCCCCGCGGCCTTGGCGCGCTGGATCAGTCCGGCGAAGGCACGAAAGGCACGGTCCCGGTCTGCTTCGAAGGACTTGTCGTTGGGGAAGGTGCGGGTGAGCACGTCGGTGAACCCGCGGTCACGGGCCTGCATCGCGCACACCCGCGCGACGTATCGGCAGAAGCCCTGCCAGGGATCGGGGTCCGCCACGGCGGCGTCAATGGCGCAGGCGTAGTCGGTCATCGTGCCGGCGAAGGTGGCGGTGATCAGGTCGTCCTTGGTGGGGAAACGGCGGAACAGCGTGGCGATCCCGACGCCGGCGCGGCGCGCGACCTCGGTCATCGGCGCCTCCAGGCCCTGCTCGGCGAAGACCTCGTGCGCCGCGACGACGATGCGCGTACGGTTCCGCTGCGCGTCGGAGCGCAGCTTCTGGGCACAGACATCGTTGGTTGCCCTCGTACCTGCCTTTGCGCTCGTTGGTGTCACAGGCCCATCCTATCCACAAATGGAATACCGGCTCCGTTTACCTTGTTGGCCTGTGACATCGGCTACTGGAAACTACCCTCCACTTGTAGAAGGAGCCCTCAGATGAACGCCGTCCTCTGGATCCTGCAGGCCGTGCTCGCGGTGATGTTCGCCCTGGCCGGGATCATGAAGGTCGCCCAGCCGAAGGAGAAGCTGGTCGGCAGGCTCCCGTGGGTCGAGGACTTCTCCACGACGACCGTGAAGCTCATCGGCACCGCCGAGATCGCAGCGGCGCTCGGTATGATCCTGCCGGCCGCCACCGGCATCGCGACCGTGCTGACCCCACTGGCCGCGACCGGGCTGGCCGTGTTGATGGTCCTCGCCGCGATCACCCACGCGCGCCGCAAGGAACCGAGCGCGATCGCCTTCAATGCCGTGCTCCTGATCCTGACAGCCGTAGTGGCCTGGGGCCGCCTCGGCCCATACCCCTTCTAGGGCGTCGGGCTCGATGTCACCGAGGTACGCGCTGAACGAGCCAGCCTCAGCGTCCACGCAGGATCGACCGGACGACAAGAGCCAGCACCACGGTGACCACCTGGGCGCCGATCACGATGCGCGTCACATCCAGGGCGGGCTGCCAGGCCACCGAACCATGCTTGACGACGAAGACGCCGGCGGGTTTCGCGTCGAATCCCCCACCCCCGGCGCTACCGCTCTCTTCCGTGGTGGCACCGGTGCCACAGCTACCGCCCCCGCAGCCGCGAATTCGCACCACGGGAACGATGAGGATGTCGCCGCTCTTGATGGGCTCGCCGAACGCGCGCCCTACGGTGAGGTTGTCGGTGACCTTGGAGAGCAGGTTCTGTACGTCCATTTCGCCAATGCAGGGGGACGTTCGGCGGGATCGCAATGCCAAGAGGTCCACTCCGGTGCCCGCCCCGGCGATGATCTCCCGGCCGACCTGCCGCGCACCCCCACGGCCACTGCCACGCGACCTCACAAGGTGGCGGCCACCCGTCGTACCGCTTCGAGCGTGCGATCCACGTCGGCCGCCGTGGTGACCCAGCTCGACAGGGCGCAGCGCTGGACGCCCCGGCCCCGCCATGTTGCCGGGGTGAAGACGGCTTCGCCGCCAGCCAGTAGCCGGCGGCCCACCTCGGCGGTGCGCGCATCATCACCGAAAGACGTCATCACCTGGGTGAAGACCACATCGTTGACGACCTCGACGCCGGGGATCTGCGCCAAGCCGGTGGCCATCTGGGTCGCCCGGGCACACAGCTGATCGATGAGGGCGGCCAGTCCGTCGCGACCCAGGCTCCGCAAAGCGGCCCAGACCGGGAAGCCACGGGCCCGTCGGGAGAGCTCGGGAACCCGCTCCGTCGGGTCACCCGCCCCGCCGATCAGGTAGTCCGCCTCGACCCCGAACACGGCCACCAGCGCCGCCGGGTCCCGCACCAGCGCCACGCCACAGTCGTAGGGGACGTTCAACGTCTTGTGCGCGTCGGTGGCCCAGGAGTCGGCCGCAGCCATGCCGTCGGTGAGGTGACGCAGCCGGAGGCTGGCTGCAGCCCAGAGGCCAAACGCGCCGTCCACGTGCACCCAGGCATCGTGGCTCCGGGCAATCTCGATCGCGTCGGCGAAGGCGTCAAAGGCACCCGTGTGCACCTCACCAGCCTGGAGGCAAACAATCGCAGGTCCAGAATCGGCTTCGAGAACTGACGCCAGCGCCGCGGTATCGAGCCGGCCTTGGCTGTCGGTGGCTACTTCTCGCACCGCATCCTGGCCGAGCCCGAGGAAGCGGACAGCCCGGTCGATGGTGTCGTGCCGGTCCCGGCCCACCGCGACCCGGACCCGGGGCGCCTCGAAGAGACCCCGCCCATTGACATCCCAGCCATGGCGGGCCAGTACCGCATGGCGGGCAGCGGACAGACACGTGTAGTTAGCCATCATGGCGCCGGTCACGAGTCCGACCCCCGTGCCGCGCGGCAGGCCGAGGGTGTCGACGATCCAGGCGCCGGCGACGGTCTCGGCCGCCGCCGCAGCAGGTGCCAGGGAGTTGAGCCCGGCATTCTGGTCCCACACACTGGTCAGCCAGTCGGCGCCCAGAGCGGCGGGTAGCTCACCCCCGATCACGAAGCCGAAAAACCTGCCTCCGGCGGTGCCCGCGATCCCCGGGTCGGCCAGGCGGGCCAGGTCCCCGACGACGTCGACAGGGTCGAGGCCCGCGGCGGGCAGCTCTCCGCCGAGGGCCTCGAGCATCTCCTGGTACGTGGCCCGCGGCCAGACCGGACGATCGTGCAGTGTGTCGAGAAAGTCGGCAGCCAGCTCATAGGCCCGGGTCATCGCCGCGTGCCGCTCATCCATGACAGGCTCCGTTCCTCGCACCGGGACGTTGGCGCTGCGGTCAATGGCATATGGGTGATTCACCCATTTAGCCAGTGGCGGGGCACTGTCTGCAACGTTCATTTCGGCTCAGCCCGCAGGTCGCGCTGCCCGGTCAGCGCGGCTGGGGCCTGGAGCGCCTCGGCTGAACGCGGTCGGTGGACCGGCAGCCCACGGCCGTGGTGACCGCGATCGCCAGCCCTGCCCAGCCCTGACCACAAGATCGAGGCCCGGGTGCGGGTTCGTGTCGTCGGGCCAGACGAGGTGGCGCAAGGTAGGGCCTGGGAGCCGGCCATGACCGCGTCGGTAGCGGCTTGGGGATCATGTGCGCCGAGTCTGGCCAGGACGGGAACCGGGGCCGGGCAAAAAGGGGCCACCAGGTGGCGCGGGTCCCCGGTGCGAACGAGGAGGATGACCTCATGACAATGATCGACAGTACCGAGAGTGGGCGCCGTCTGCGATGCGCGCTCTTCGTGGATTTCGACAACGTGTACATCGGGCTCCAGCGCCTCGACCCCAGAGCCGCCGAGGCGTTTGCCAGCGCACCGGCTCACTGGCTCACCGCCCTGGAGACCGGCAACGACGCGGAGGGCGAGTTCTCCAGGCGTTTCCTGATCCGAGCCTGCTACCTGAACCCCTCGGTCTTCTCGCAGTTCCGGCCGAATTTCACGCGCGCAGGTTTCAGCGTCGTCGACTGCCCTTCGTTGACCCAACAAGGTAAGAGCAGCGCCGACATCAACCTGGTACTCGATGCCGTGGACGCCTTGAGCGCAGAGACCCGGTACGACGAGTTCGTGATCCTTTCGGCCGATGCCGACTTCACACCCCTCGCGCTCCGTTGCCGGGCGGCCGATCGACGCGTCACGATCATCACCGCCGGGCCGGCCGCGAGCGCCTACCGGGCTGTGGCGGACACCGTCATCACCGCAGACGAGCTTGCCGAGCTGGTGAAGCAGCACGAAACGACAGTGCTGGAGGAACCCCCCGTGCCGACCATCGAACAGGGGCGAACGTCGCCCCTGACTACGCCGCCGAGCACACCGGCGAAAGCTGGACCGTCCTCGAACAGCCCGGCGTGCAAGGCCGTCCTGCGCCTCGTGCGTTCGGCCGATCGCCCGCTGGCCGGCAGCGTGGTGGCCCACGCGGCCCACAAGGCGGACCCAGGGCTTTCCACGTCCGGATGGGAGGGGGCCGGAGCCTTCTTCCCGTGGCTTGCCCAAGCGGTCCAGGAAGTCGCGGCCGCGTCACGTCCACCTCCTGGGTTCGTCTGGGATCCGAAGCGATTCAGCGAGGCGGACCTTCCGAGCGCAAGCACTGTTGACCTGCCGCCCCTGCAGCGCCAGGTGGTCGATGTCACGGACATCCCGAACCTGCCGGCCGAACGCTACCGAATCCTGCTCACCACGCTGGCCGACGACGTGAGCGCGGTCCCCTTCGACCGGCCGGAGACGTCAAAGCGCGTGCGCGACGCCTGTCAGGCTGCCGGTGCGGCGATCGGCAGGGCGTCGGTCAACACGGTAATCGCCGGTGTTCTGTACGCCGGGCTCGACCTGACGGCGAAGCCAACCGCGATCAAAGTCGCCGAGACCTGGGCCGACAACGTCGTCGGGCTGTGCCGGGGGGCCCGGATGGAGCTCGACCCGCAGGACGTCGCAGCGATCCGCGCCTGGGTCGGGGGCGGACTGCTCAAGAAGTAGGTCGGCCGCCACACTTCGTAGGTTGGCCCGTAGGATCCGATGTCGGTGTCTGGACCTACCAGATGATCATGGACATCAGTATGTGCATCTCGATGCCAGCCAACAGCGCTGTCGCGTTGGCGGCGAGTGCCGACCTGTTGCGCATGAGATGCAGGTTGGCCCGAGGGTGGGGCCGTGCTGAGCTCACGCCAGAGCCACGCGAGCAGGCATACCGCAGCTGATAGAGCCCGTCATCACTGCCGACAGAGCCAGAACATACGTACACGGCCCAGGCACCGCACCGGCAATACCGCGATCGCGCCCCGGCCAGCGTTCAGGCGAGCAGCGTCCGGCTCCACACGTCGACCAGCAGGGCCTCGTACCGCGCCGGCGTCCAGCCCCGCTGGTCCAGGAGCAACCAGTACTCGGCGGCGTTGGTCGACCACACGATGTCCGCAACCTCCTGATCGCTCAGGTCGCCGCGCAGGTCGCCGGTCGAACGCAGCTCAGCCGCGAAGAGCAGCATGTTGGCTGCCCGCCTGCTCACGAGACGACGCCAGGTCGCCGCGCATGCGGCATCGGTATCCCCGGCCTTGCGTAGGGCCTCCTGCAGCGGCGCGGTCCGCGGGATCAGCCGGGCGAGCGCGCCGGCGTAGACCTCGATCTTCCCCCGGGCAGTGGGCTCCGAGCGGATCGCCTGCACGTAGTCGCGTTGGTCGGCAGGTACCGGCTGGTCAGCTCCGCCGAGCACCATGTCGATCACGGCGAGCACCAGCTCCGGCTTACGCCCGACCGAGGCATACACCGTGTCGACCGACACGCCGGCAAGGCGAGCGACATCGGCGACCGTCGTACCGGCATACCCCCTGTCCTGCAACAGGTCCCGCGCTGCGGCCAGGACGGACAACCTTGTGGCCGCCGCACGCTCTCGGCGTTGCGGCGAGCGGTATCGGCGGGTCTTGACCTGGTCCGGCACGAGCCATACTCTAACAAGTATTCATCCGAAGTCACTTCTGGTTAATTGTCGGGGAGATCACCATGGCGCAGCAGAGCACCGATGCACAACCACTGGCCGCGCTCTACCGTCCCGCTCACTCTGCACCGGCGACGTGGGCGATGGGTTCGCTTTTCGAGCAACTGCTCAGCGCCACCGACTCAGGTGGATCCCTGGGCATGGCGCTGGTCACCCAGCCACCGGGCACCGCCACGCCACTGCACCGCCACACCCGCGAGGCGGAGGTGTTCTTCCTCCTGGATGGGTCAATGACCTACCGAGCCGGCGAGCGGACCTACCACCTGTCGCCCGGGGACTTCATCTGGCTCCCGGTGGGTCTGTCGCACGGGTTCAGGGTGACCGGCTCGGCCCCGGTGCGGTTCCTGGGCCTGACCGCACCCGGAGATCTCATGGCGCTGTATGACGAGGTCGGCATCCCCGCCACCGAGCGTCGGCTCCCGGGCACTGATGGCCTGCCGATGGGCGAGGAGATCGCCCGCTGGAACGAGATCGGACCGCGCTACGGACTGGAGGTTGTGGGCCCGCCGTTGCCCGAAGAAGGATGATCCCTGACCCTCATACGTCCCCGTCATAGCTGGTCGGCCGACCCCGGTCGCCATACCGCGACGTCGTCGGGAGCAGGCCGGGCAGCAGCCTCAGCGCGCGGACACGCTGGCCGGCAGATCCGCAGTCGACCACGTTCGGCGATCCACCACACACCCACCGCGAGGTCGGGGCGGTCGGTGCGTCGCGTCGCCACCAGGGCGACAGATGCTCCACAGCTACCGTGTTTGTTCCGCCGGCTGTCTGCTCGCGATGTCTTCTGCAGTGGGGTTGAGCGTCATATATACGACGAAGCCGGCGATCAGGAGTATCAGAGCCAGGCTGACCGGACCGGCGCCCAGGTCGAGGCCGCCCCGGGCGTGGGATACGCCCATCCAGTCCGCGAACGAGGCCCCGAGCGGCCGAGTCGCGATGTAGGCGAGCCAGAAGGCCGGGATCGCGCCCAGACGGAACCACCGATGGGCCACTGCGGGAACCGCAACGACGACGGCAAACATCACACCCGAGGCGAAGTAACCCAGGTGCAGCGTGACGGCAGTCAGGTCGCCTGCAGCAGTGCCGAGCGCGAAGGTGGTCATCACCGCGGCCCAGTAGAAGGCCTCCCGCCGAGTTGTGTAGATGCTATGGATGGACAGTGTCTTCTCGCATCCGTACCAGGCCGCGAAGACGACCACCAGCGAAACGGCGAAGAATGCGGTGGACACGAAGTAGGGGACGCCCAGACCGACGTGCAGGACGTCCGCAGCCATGGTGCCAAAGACTCCCACCATCGCCACGGCGAGCCAGTAGATCCACGGCACATAGCGGCGTGCCGCGAACTGAAGCGCCAGCGCGGCCGCAAGGGCGATGCCGCCGAGGGCAACCGCCACCACCGGAGGCAGCCGGTGGACAAGGTAGTCCGAGCTCGACTCGCCCATCCCTGTGGTCAATCCCTTGGTGATCCAGAAGGCGACAGCCACCGCAGGGACTCTGAGCGCCGTCAGCGCGAGGCTGGCAGGTGGCCGGTCCTGCTTCAATTCGTCAGTAGGCACCGGACCAGTGTCACAGCCCGGCTCACCGGTTCTGGCCAACGAAGCCCTCCAGGGAGGAGGTCCTCTGCGTCCAGGGCTCAGGTGAGTGCGAGCCATCCCAGGCTGAGGAGCCCACCCAGCGTGCAGTAGATGGCAAACGGGGTCAGCGTGTGGGTGTGGAAGTAGCGGGTCAGGAACCGTAGGGAAAGATAGGCCCCGACCCCGGCGACCAGGCTGCCGGCAGCGACCTGACCCAGGATGCCGTTGCCTTCGGGGCCGGCGAGCTCGGGGAGCTTGAGCAGGCCCGCGGCCAGAATCACCGGGGTGGCGAGCAGGAATGCGAACCGGGCGGAATCCTCGTGGTCCAGGCCGCGCACCAGGCCGGCGGCGATGGTGGCACCCGAACGGCTGATCCCGGGCAGCAGGGCGAGGATCTGCGCCGCGCCGATCCCGATGGTCTCGCCCCAGCCGAGGCGACCCAGGCGGTCATCAGCAGCCGCGTCAGCGTCGACGTCACCTCCGGCGTGCCCATGGGCCGCTGTGGTGGCTGTGACGGTGGTGGGGACACTCGAGGCGGCAAGATAAACGTCGCCGGTGATGTCCTCTTCGAGGTGCTCATGGGCGGTTGCGCTGGCTGTCGTGGCGGCGGTCGCACC
>CABDZX010000030.1_pt1 | contig 8618 bp, 7 predicted proteins | sample 3421941 | NCBI WGS metagenome assembly CABDZX01 (sample SAMEA5534341, study PRJEB31848) | metagenome | biome: tundra; feature: field; material: soil | place: USA | collected 2013-05 | depth 0.45 m
GGTGACAGGCTGTGCGGGCGTGTCCGATTCATTCCCTGGAGCTGCAACCAGCCTGCCGTGGACGTGTTGGTCCTGCTGACTGTCGGGCAGGCGCGGTGTGGAACAAACGACTCTGTCCCTTTCTGTCGGACATCACTGATGGCCGCGAAGGCTGGCTCGTCCTGCGCCGCCGTCGACCCTGCTCTTACGCGCCGTGGTGCATCTAGGTGGCCACAACGGGGTGACTGATCGGCGCGGAACTGACGTTGACGAGGTTGCGGCCAGCCTGGCCACCGTCTTGGGCCCCACCCGGTGACCCCGCTGCGTGAGCGCGTCGGCCAGCTTCACCGTCGACTTCGTCGTCCACCGAAGCGGCGACATCGGATCCCCCCGGGTCAACGGATCCACCAACGCGTCCAACGCCGCCCACACCCCCGGATCCCTGCGCTCCGCCGCCGGGCGCCCCGCGCCCTTGGCCCGTACCCGACCATCGGCGACCAGCCCCGCCTCCAGCTCCGCCACACCCTTGCCGACCGTGTCCGCCGAGGCCCCGATCGCCGCCGCCACCAGCTTGATCCCACCCCGACCGAGCTGGCGAGCCCCCGCACCGGCTAACACCCGCCGCGCCCGCTCATCCAAAATAGGCGCCGCCTCTGCCAACACCCCCGCCAACGCGGCAGCGAACGCCGCACCGAATCCCGCCGACTTCCTGGCCACTGCAACAACATCTGGACCTCCGCCACAGCAGAAGACTAGAGACCATTCACGCTCAAACACAGCTAACTCTCGCGTGAGCCCTTAGTCAGAAATCGGCGCGCCGACCGTTTCGGGTGAGGGACCAAGCGTCCTCGCCACCGTCGTCCTCGACCTCCTCGGGCGCCATCCTCTCGGGTGACAGCGAGTCGCGAAGCGGACCACCCAGGGGTGCCCCCACTGAGGCGGGAGCTGCGCCGTTCAGGTCAACGTGGCCATCCGGTGGCGGCGCTGTCCGGTCAAAGATCGGTTCGGCGTCGGGGACCTCCTCGCCACGCATCAGGGCAAGCGTGGTCGGCAGATCGTCAAACCTGACCAGGACGTCGCGTGCCTTCGAGCCCTCGGAGGGACCGACGACGCCACGGGACTCCAGCAGATCCATCAGCCGACCGGCCTTTGCGAAGCCGACACGCAGCTTGCGCTGGAGCATCGAGGTCGAGCCGAACTGCGTGGTGATGACCAGCTCGGTGGCCTGCAACAGCAACTGCAGGTCATCGCCGATGTCGTCCTCGACCACCTTCGTGGCCGCGACCATGGTGACGTCTTCGCGATAGTGCGGCTTGAGCTGACCCTTGACGTGCTTGACGACGGCCTGGATCTCGGACTCGGTGACCCAGGCACCCTGCACCCGCATCGGCTTGGAGGAACCCATCGGCAGGAACAAGGCATCACCTTGACCGATGAGCTTCTCGGCACCGGGCTGGTCCAGAACGACCCTGGAGTCGGTGACCGAGGAGGTCGCGAACGCCATCCGGGACGGGATGTTGGCCTTGATCAGACCGGTAACGACATCGACGGAGGGGCGCTGCGTGGCCAGCACGAGGTGGATGCCGGCCGCCCGCGCAAGCTGAGTGATACGCACGATCGACTCCTCGACGTCACGCGGCGCGACAATCATCAGGTCGGCGAGCTCATCGACGATGATCAAGAGGTACGGGTAGGGAATGATGACCCGCTGGGAGCCGGGCAAAGGCTTGAGCGTGCCCGCCTTGACCGCCTTGTTGAAGTCGTCCACGTGCTTGAACCCGTACGTCGCGAGGTCGTCGTAGCGGGCATCCATCTCGCGAACCACCCACTGCAACGCCTCGGCGGCCTTCTTCGGGCTGGTGATGATGGGCGTGATGAGGTGCGGGATCCCCTCATAACCGGTCAGCTCCACCCGCTTGGGATCCACCAGGACCATGCGCACCTCATCCGGCGTCGAGCGCATCAGGATCGAGGTGATCATCGAGTTGACGAAGCTGGATTTGCCGGAACCGGTGGCGCCCGCCACGAGCAGGTGCGGCATCTTGGCGAGGTTGGCGATGACGTAACCACCCTCGACGTCCTTGCCGACGCCCACGACCATCGGGTGCTCGTTGCTGCGCGCCGTATGGCTGCGCAACACGTCCCCGAGGCTGACCTTCTCGCGGTCGGCGTTAGGGATCTCGATGCCGATCGCCGACTTGCCGGGGATCGGGCTCAGGATGCGAACGTCTGCCGAGGCAACGGCGTATGCGATGTTCCTGGAGAGCGCGGTGACACGTTCGACCTTGATACCCGGACCGAGCTCGACCTCATAGCGAGTGACCGTGGGCCCGCGGCTGAAGCCGGTGACCTGGGCGTCGATATCGAACTGGTCGAGCACCTCCGTCAGGGAGTCGACCACGGCGTCGTTCGCGACGCTGCGAGTCTTGTGTGGCCGACCGAGTTCGAGCAACGTATTCACGGGCAACGTGTAGGTGATGTCCCCGGCGAGCGCGAGCTGTTCCACGCGCTGTGGCATGGGGGTGGTCGGCGGGGGTTCGAGGATGGACTTGCCTCTGAGGGCACCTCCGGTCTGTGACGTCATGCCCGCGGCGCTGCCCACACCGAAGTCCCCGGGTGCCCCTGCTTCAGTCGCGGTCGCTCCCGGTCCCAGGACGCCTGGCGCTGTGGGACGCTTCTCGCCGGGTCGGAACGACGCAGCGGCAAGCTTGGCGGCCTTGGCCTTCGCGACGATGGCAGCCTGCCGGAAAGCCTCGTCACCGTCGAACGGACCCGTGCCGATGGGTCCCGGCCGGCGGCGCAACTTGCGCTTGGCGCCCGGGACGACTGCCTCCATCTCACCGACCTCGTCCGCCACGGTGAGGCCGGCTCGCGGCTTGTGCAGCAACCGGTCGCGCAGCTCACCCAGACGGGTGGGAATCATCCGAACAGGTGTGGCCGTCATGACCAGAACTCCGAAGAACCCGACAAGCAGCAGAAGAGGGACGGCGCCCACAGTCCTGATGGCGGCAACAATCGGGCTCGAGGCAAGGAACCCGATCATGCCGCCGGCATCATTCATCTTGAGCGCGCCGTCGGGCGGGCTTGGCAGGCCGGCAGAGATGTGAACCAGGCCGGCTGCAGCGAAGGTCAACACAGTCGTGCCGATCGTGATCCGATTCGTCGACGCCTGGTTCTCCGGGGCACGCAACAGCCGGATGCCAAAAAACAGCAATGCGATCGGGGCCGCATAAGCAACCCGACCGAGGGTTCCGGCCACGACAGCATGGACGATGCCGCCAGTCGTACCCTTGAGCCCCCACCACTCGCTGGCTGCTACCAGAACGGCGAGTGCGAGCAGCAACAGGCCGATGCCGTCCCGACGGTGCTCCGGCTCGAGCTCGCCGGCGCTATTCCCGATCCGGCGCACAGTCCCTCCCGCAACGTGCGCAATACCCATCCAGGTGGCACGGATGGCCCTCACGGGCAGGGATGCACGCTTGTCCTTGGCTCGGTTAGGTCGGGGTGCTGGCTTCCGTCGTGCGGGTTTGCGCGGCGCCGGCTGGCCGCTGCGCCCCTTAGCCGGGGTGGACGGTTTGCCGCGTCCCCCGGACTTCGGACGCGGAACAGGGGTAGTCGTGCGAGTCGCCACGCTCGTCACGGTACGCGAAAGAAACCCGGGTATCACGCGTCACACGCGTGCTGGGCAGCCAAACCTGGGTTTGGCCAGTTGGCTATGCGTCAATCACGATGGGGATGATCATCGGCCGACGGCGCAACCGGCCACCGAGCCACGAACCCACTGTCCGGCGAATGATCTGCTGCACCTGGAACGAGTCGGTGACCCCGTTGCTGGCCGCGTCGGCCAGTGCCTGCTCGAGCATGGGAAGCACCTGATCGAAGACCTCCTGGTCCTCGGCAAAGCCGCGCGCCTGGATCTCAGGGCCGGCGGCGACCTTTCCCGTCGCCGCGTCGCGCACGACGATGACCGTCACGAAGCCCTCGTCGCGCAGGATGCGACGGTCTTTCAGCAGGGCCTCGGTGGTCTCGCCCACAGAGGACCCGTCGACGTAGACGTATCCACACGGCACGGCGCCGACGATTCCCGCCACCCCATTGTTGAGGTCAACGACCACACCGTCCTCGGCCAGGACGACATGGTTTCGCGGAACACCGGTCTGGACGGCAAGGGCGGCGTTGGCCACAAGGTGACGCCACTCGCCATGGACCGGCATGACGTTGCGCGGCCTGACGATGTTGTAGCAGTAGAGCAGCTCACCGGCGCTGGCGTGACCAGAGACATGAACCTGGGCATTGCCCTTGTGTACCACCTCGGCGCCCAGGCGCATCAGGCCGTTGATGATGCGGTACACGGCGTTCTCGTTGCCCGGGATCAGCGAGGACGCGAGCAGCACCGTGTCACCGTCACCAACCTCGATCTTGTGGTCCCGGTTGGCCATCCTTGAGAGCGCGGCCATCGGCTCACCCTGGGAGCCGGTGCAGATCAGGACGATCTTGTCGTCCGGGTAGTCAGTGAGCTTCTTGAGGTCGACCAGAACCCCCGGCGGCACCTTGAGATACCCCAACTCCTCGGCGATTCCCATGTTGCGCAGCATCGAGCGGCCGACCATGGCGACCTTGCGACCGTTGGCGTTGGCAGCGTCGAGTACCTGCTGGACGCGGTGAACGTGGGAGGAGAAGCAAGCCACGATGACCCGGCGGCTCGCGTTGCGGAACACGGTCTCGATGGCCGGAGCGATGTCTCGCTCGGCGGTCGTGAAACCCGGCACCTCGGCGTTGGTGGAGTCGGTCATGAAGAGGTCCACGCCCTCCTCGCCGAACCGGGCGAACGCCCGCAGGTCCGTTATTCGACCGTCCAGGGGCAGCTGGTCCATCTTGAAGTCGCCGGTGTGCAGGATCGTGCCACCGGGCGTCCTGACGAACACGGCGAGCGCGTCCGGGATCGAGTGGTTGACCGCCACGAACTCGCAGTCGAAGACACCCAGCCTCTCGCGCTGACCTTCGGTGACAGTCAAGGTGTAGGGCTTGATCTTGTGTTCCTTGAGCTTGGCCTCCACCATCGCCAGAGTCAGCGTCGAACCGATCAACGGGATATCGGCCTTGAGGCGAAGCAGGTAGGGCACAGCCCCGATGTGGTCCTCGTGGCCATGGGTGAGCACTATCGCCTCGACGTCGTCGAGGCGGTCGGTGATGTACTCGAAATCCGGCAGGATCAGGTCCACGCCGGGGTGGTGATCCTCGGGGAAGAGCACTCCGGCGTCGACGATCAGCAACCGCCCCGCGTACTCGATGACGGTCATGTTGCGACCGACCTCGCCCAGACCCCCGAGCGCCACGATGCGCACAGCGTTCTTTGCCAGCTCCGGCGGGGAGGTCAACTCGGGATGGGGGTGGCTCAATTCAGTCCTGACTGTTCGATACCTTCTCGCACGCGGGCGAGCTGGTCGTTGGTGGCCGAGATCAACGGGAGCCGCAACGTGTCCGAGGAGATGATGCCCCGGTCGTGCAGTGCGGCCTTGACCATGATCGGGCCTTGGGTGATGTGCATGACGGCGTTGACCACGGGAATCAGCTGCCGATGAATCTCGATGGCTCGCGCAAGGTTGCCCTGGCCGACGGCGGCGATCATCTCTGCGTACTGCTTGCCGGCCAGGTGGCCGACGACGCTGACGATGCCCACCGCGCCCTGGGTGAGGTGCGCGAGGTTCAGTGCGTCATCCCCGGAGTACCACAGCAGGTCGGTCTGCGACATGACCTCGCTGGCAGCGAACAGATCGCCCTTGGCGTCTTTGACGGCGACGATCCGGGGATGAAGCGCCATCCGCAACAGCGTCTCGGTGTGGATCGGTGTGCCGGTCCGTCCAGGGATGTCATAGACGATCACCGGCAGGTCGGTGGCATCAGCGACGGTGGTGAAGTGCGCGAGGAGCCCTTCCTGGGGTGGCTTGTTGTAGTACGGCGTCACGATCAGCAGACCGTGGGCGCCGGCCTTCGCGGCGGCCCGGGCACACTCGACCGTGTGGGCGGTGTTGTTGCTCCCGGCGCCGGCGATGATGCGGGCCCGGTGCCCCACGGCTTCAACGACAACCCGGACCAGATCGACCTTCTCGGAGTCCGTCGTGGTCGGCGACTCACCGGTGGTGCCGTTGACGACAAGTCCGTCGTGGCCGTTGTCCACGAGGTGCGCAGCCAGTGCAGCAGCGCCTTCCAGGTCAAGAGAGCCATCGGGTTTCATCGGGGTGACCATGGCAGTGAGGACTCGGCCGAACAGGGGCGCTTCAGACATGTGGCCACGATATCGCCCCCACCCACCAAGGTCCGAAACAAATGAGCGGAATCAGGATCCGGGGCAGTGCTACGTTTCATGTGTGCGCCAGTATCTGGACCTTCTCAGCCACGTCCTGGAGAACGGGACCGCCAAGGGCGACCGTACCGGCACAGGCACGCTGAGCGTCTTCGGCCATCAGATGCGCTTCGACCTCACGGCGGGGTTCCCGGCGACGACGACCAAGAAGCTGCACATGAAGTCGGTCATCGCAGAGCTGGTCTGGTTTCTGCGTGGCGATACCAACGTCGGGTGGCTACAGAAGCGCGGCGTGAAGATCTGGGATGAGTGGGCCGACGAAAACGGTGACCTCGGCCCCGTCTATGGGCACCAGTGGCGTTCCTGGTCCACCCCCGACGGACGCTCTGTCGACCAGATCGCCGCAGTGATCGAGTCGATCCGCACCAACCCGGACTCGCGCCGGCACATCGTCAGCGCCTGGAACGTCGCCGACATCGAGAGCATGGCCCTGCCGCCGTGCCACACCATGTTCCAGTTCTACGTTGCCGATGGCCGGCTCTCCTGTCAGCTCTACCAGCGCTCGGCCGACATATTCCTTGGTCTGCCGTTCAACATCGCGTCCTATGCCCTGCTGACCATGATGGTCGCGCAGGTCTGCGAGCTCGAGCCCGGCGACTTCGTGCACACCCTGGGTGACGCTCACCTCTACCTCAACCACCTTGACCAGGCACGGCTGCAGCTGAGCCGTGAGCCGCGGCCAGTGCCTCGGCTCCTGCTCAACCCCGAGCGCAAGGGAATCGACGAGTTCGTCGAGTCCGACCTCACGCTGGTGGGCTATGACCCCCACCCAGGTATCAAGGCCCCGATCGCCGTATGACGATCACCGTGCTGGCCGCTGTGGGTGCCAATCTCGCTATAGGGCGAGACGGCAAGATGCCGTGGCACCTGCCCGAGGACCTGGCACACTTCAAGGCCACCACGATGGGCCACGTCATGATGATGGGACGCAAGACCTACGAGTCGATCGGTCGTGCGCTGCCAGGTCGGCGCACGATCGTGATCACCCATCAACAGGGCTGGCACGCCCCAAGCGTGGAGGTCGCCCACTCGCTGCCCGAGGCCCTGGCACTGGCCGGGCCGGCGGACGTATTCGTGGTCGGCGGCAGCGACGTCTATCGACAGGCCATGCCCTTCGCCGACCAGATGCTGCTGACCGAGATCGAGCAGTCACCCGAGGGCGACGCGTTCTTCCCCCCCTTCACAGCCGAGGACTGGCGCGAGACCGCACGCGAGGGCCATGACGGCTACGCGTTCGTCACCTACGAACGCATCCTGCGCTCGCCACGGGCACCGACGGGTCATCAGTCCTAGTCTGGCGCTTCGTCGACGTCGAACACCTCATGATGGACGTGGCGGCCCTGCACACCGACATCGGCCAGGAGCTCCCGGGCGCTTTCGACGAGCCCGGATGGACCGCACAGGTACCACTCGTCAACGGTCTGCACCGGAACGAGGGCCACGAGGATGCGTTCTAGGCGCTCGCGGTCGAGACGGCCACTGAACAGCTCGACGTCCGTAGCCTCCCGGGACAGGACGTGGATCAGGCGGAAGCGGTCGGGGTACTCGATCAACAGATCCTCGAGCTCCTGTCGGAACATGATCGAGCTTGTCTGCCGGTTGCCGAAGATGAGCGTCGCCCGTGACGCCGGCTCCTCGGCCAGGGCCGTCGAGAACAGTGACATCACCGGGGTGATACCCGACCCGGCCACGATGGCGACGTGAAGACGCATGCCCTCCGGTTGGGTGGCACAGGTGAACTCGCCCAAGGGAGTCATCACCTCGATCCGGTCACCTGCCCTGAGGTTGTCGTTGATCCAGTTGGACAGCAACCCGCCGCCGACCCGAGCCGCTGCGATTCGCAGCTCCTTGCGTGCCAACGCCTCGGCACGGGAGAGGCAGATCGAGTAGGACCGTCGGACGTCATGGCCGTCAACGTTCGCGCGCAGCGTGAGGTGCTGACCCGGTTCGAATGCGTACTCGGCGGCCAGCTCATCCGGAACAGTGATCGAGACGGCGACTGCGTCGTCCGTAAGTCGATCGACGCGGGCAACCGTCAGGGCGTGGAAGCGGCCGCGGCGCTGGGCCGGTTTGGTTATCAGGGACGCCATCAGATCGACGTGCACCCACCAGAGTCGTCGACATCCCCCGTCTCAGCGGCTTTCAACGGCTCGCCGGGGCCGATCACGTGGCTGCCATCCATCCGAGCAGTCTGCCGACCCGAGAAGCGCTCGCGCAACGTTGGACGCAGAAGTGCCCCCCGTGGATCGGATGGGAGGATAGCCGTGTGCCCCAC
>CABDZX010000031.1_pt1 | contig 8588 bp, 7 predicted proteins | sample 3421941 | NCBI WGS metagenome assembly CABDZX01 (sample SAMEA5534341, study PRJEB31848) | metagenome | biome: tundra; feature: field; material: soil | place: USA | collected 2013-05 | depth 0.45 m
GACATGTCATCCTGACGGAGGACATGTGCCCTGACGGAGTCCAAGGCCCGGCGGTCAGTCGGGCAGATCAAGAATCTTCTCGCGGAAAGCGTACATCGCTGCTTCCATGCGCGAGTGCAACTGGAGCTTCTCGAGGATGTTACGCACGTGGTTCTTGACGGTGTTCTCCGAGATGAAGAGCTCGCGTGCGATGTCTTTGTTGGCCATGCCTCGCGCCACCAGTTTGAGCACTTCGAGCTCCCGCTCGGTCAGCCGAGGAACAGGCGCCGTCGGCCTTTCATCCTGTTTCTTGATCATCAGAGCGAACTCGGACAAGAGCTTGGAGGCCATGGACGGCGAGATCAGCGACTGCCCTGCGTACACAGCCCGCAGGCCACTGACGATCTCCTCACCCGGCACGTCCTTGATGAGGTAGCCGTTCGCCCCGGCGCGGACGGCCTCATAGAGATCGCCCTCCTCATCGGAGATGGTCAACATGATGATCTTGGTCGAGGGCGCGAGCTCCTTGATGGCCAGACAGGCTTCGATGCCGGACGTGCGCGGCATCCGCACGTCCATCAGCACGACGTCTGGCAACAGTTCCTCGGTTCGCTGGATCGCCTCGACCCCGTCGCCGGCCTCGCCGACGATGGCGATGTCGGACTCCTGGCCGAGCACCAGCTCCAGGCCTCGCCTGTAGAGGACGTGGTCGTCTGCCACCAACACTCTGATGGGCTCGCCGGGCGCCCCCGAACCTTGCGGCCCCTGCGCCGCTGCGTCACCATTCTTGGTCACTCCGACATCATGGCACGCTGACGGGGCAAGGGCACCGTACCGACTGGCCGAACGGTGCCCTCATCACCACAAGGCAGGGTCAGGAGACGCGCGCTTGCTCCTCCGAGACGTCCAGATGGATCACGCCATAGGACCAACCGCGTCGACGATAGACAACACTCGGCTGGTTGGTGTCCTTGTCGTGGAACAGGTAGAAGTCGTGTCCGACGAGCTCCATCTCGTAGAGCGCCTGATCCAGCCCCATGGGCGTGGTGGCGTGGATCTTCTCACGCACATGGATCGGCGAATCTCCATCCGCACCGAGAAGGTCCCCGTTATCCAGGCCCGCTCCAGCGGCGCCGGCCGGCTGGCCGCTGAGGCCCAGCGGATGCTCGGCAAGCCGTGAGGTGGCCTGCGACACGGACTCGGGGACTCGGCGCCCACGATGCACTCGACGTCGGTCGTGGTCACGCCTGAGGCGCTCCAGCAGCTTGTCCATGGCAATGTCCAGGGCGCCGTACTTGTCGTCGGCTATGGCCTCGGCTCGCACCACGGGTCCCTTGACATGGCAAGTGATCTCGACTCGGTCGCATGCTTTGGACTGGCGTTTGTTGGCTTCGTGGGTCACTACAACATCGAGGCGCTGAACGCGCGGCGCTAGTTGCGGAACCTTGGCCAACTTCTCGTCCAGGTGACGGCGGAAACGCTCTGAAACTTGGACGTGCCGTCCAGTGACGACGATCTCCACGGGAGTCCTCCTTAGGGTCAGATTAGCTCTTTTGTGGCCCGCGCAGGACCAACTAGCCGCCGCACCACCCCCGTCTCGGGCTACACCCCAAACTGCCCCGAGGCGCCCACCGTCCGACGGTGCCGACGCCCAATTGCGCCGTTGAAACGGCGACCCTGGGGCTCATACTTGAACGGTAGACCACGAACGGGTGACGCGATACACCGAATCGAAATACACGTCGGATCAGGCCCGGCCGGCGGACTGCGACCGGAGATCTGCATACTTGACACCCCCCGGCAGCCGGTATGCCGCGTCTCTGAGTAGCCGCGACAGCTGCCGCGGCAACGTGCCCCGCACCAGCCGCACGCAAGGCTCGGGCTGCCTCCATGAGGGTCGCTCCGGTGGTCAGCACATCATCGGTGAGCAGGCAGGTGACGCCGTGGATGCTGGCTCGCCATCTCGGCTGCACCTCCATCGCACGCTCAAGGTTGGTGGCTCGTTGTCTGTGGTCGAGCCCCGCCTGATCGGCAACCCGGCGCCGAAGCCTCAACGCCGGCGAGACGATGAGCTCGCCCCCGGAGCGAGCCGTCTTCGCCACGGCAGCAGGGGTCAACAGCTCCAGCGGCGCGTCCCCGCGCCGGCGGACGGCGGAAGGGGACGACGGAACGGGAACGACGAATACCGGCCCGTTGCCGGACGTGAGGACTGTCCGAAGGCCGGGATCTGCGGCCAACGCCGCAGCGAGCGCATCCGACAGCATCGGCGCCAGAACCGTCTTGAGGTCGCGGCGGTCGCCGTCCTTGAATGCCACCAGTGCGGCACGCGCGGCGGCATCGTAGGGCGTAGCAGCCCAGGTGGGCGGGTAACCCACGGGACAGGGCGTCGGACTGACCCGCCTGGGACCCCTGCATACGCAGCCAGAATCGTTTCTCGCGCGCACAACGCGCACCAGGTCGCGCCGGGCGCACCGCACCCACCACAGGTGGTCGGCAACGCCATCTCCAGGGTGGCCCGCAGTGAGCGACGGACGACACCGATCACGGTCATGCACAGCAGACTGTCAGCGAGGGGCTATGGGACACATCAGCGCCAGGCGTCTGGGGACGGTGGGGCAAACGGCCAATGGGCTGTGGAAAACGGGTACGGAGGCGCCGAGAATGACGGAGATGAAATTCGGCGTTCAGGGGACAAAACGCCCCTCCAACCGCGATGATGAGGGTGATCCCATACCGGGGAAACAGAAGGGGACCGCTGGTGCATGCAATGTGGTCCAGGATGATGCCCACACTGCTGAGGTCGGCCATTGTCGCAATGGCCATAGCCGTCGGATCGATCGGTCATGACTTGCTCAGGGTCCTGCCTTGGGCTCTGATGATCCTGATCCTCGACCTCGTGGCGAGCAACCTCCTGGGGTTCGGCCCGGGTCAGTCCACGACCCGCCTCAGCCAAGCACTGATCGTGACCCTTGGGGGCGCCGCCGTCGCGGGGGCTGCCATCGCGGCAACCAGCAACCAGGCCGCTCCCCTGTCCCCAGCGGTGCTGCTCCTCCTCATTCCCGTGTTCCGCGCCGGCGAGGTGCGGGGGCGCCTGGCCGCGGTCGCCGCCGTCGCGATATCGATGGCCATCGTCTTCGGCACCGCCCTGGTCCGGGGCACCCTCACGGCCCCCTACGTCCGAGGTTGCCTGCAGTGGGCGATCCTGGCCCTCGCGCTGGGCCTCCTGGGCGCCTGGACAGCGAAGCTGAAAGAACGAAGGACCCAGGCGCGGTCAGCGGAGGCGCCGGCCGCCCACGAGGCAGCGCGCCTGCTGCGACGCCTGAGCGACCTCGCCGGGGCGCTCGACGGCGGCTTCGACGCGCCAGCCGCTGCAGAGCTGCTGCTGCAAGCGGTGAACAACAAGATCCCCGGCAGCCGGATGGCCGTTCTCATCGGCGAAGGTTCCGAGCCCGCAGTTCCCCTGGCGTTGCACGGCATCGATCGCCTGCCATGGCCGAGCCCGACGACGGCTGACTCCGTGATGGGACGGGTCTGGCGCACAGGGGTGGCCGAGGCGGGATTCTGGACCTCGGTGAACGAGGACAGGGCGATCGCCGCCGCTCCGCTGCGCAACTCGGAAGGGGCCCGGATCGGCATCGTCGTGGTCGATCGATTCGCGTTCGCTCCCTTCGCCGCCGAGGATCTTCAGGCTCTGGTAGATATCGCCGAAGGCCACAGCGTCAACGTGGACGTGGCACTGATCTTCGCCGCGCTACGACAGCATGCAGCATTCGAGGAACGCGAACGCCTCGCCCGCGAGATGCATGACGGCATCGCCCAGGAGCTCGTGGCCCTCGGCTATCGCATCGACGTCGCCCGCCGCAAAGCCGCCACCGGGGCTCCTCAGTTCGCGCCGGTACTTGCGGAGGCGCGCGCGGACCTCAGCCGGGTGCTCACCGACCTGCGCCTGCGGATCGCCGATCTGCGGCTGGCGGTTCGTCCGGACCAGGGTCTCGGCGCCGTGGTGGGTGCCCGCCTCCAACAGTTCGGAGCCGCCACGGGGCTCACCATGGGGCTGCGGCTCAGTGAGTCGCCCTACCGACTCCCGGCACACCTGGAGACCCTGATCTATCGACTGATCCTGGACGTCCTCAATGATGCCCGGCAAGCCCGCGGTGTCACCGGGATCGAGGCACGCCTTGATGTCAACGCCCCACAAGCCTGGCTGGAGATCACCCATGACGGAGAGTCGCACCTGGCTGCCGACGCCTTCCGGGACCACCCACTCGTGGCCCTGGGCGCCACGATCGAGGTTCAGCCCAAGCCCGGCTCGGGCGGAGTCACGGTGAGCCTCTCGCTCAACGACCGATGGCCCAAACACGTGCCATACCTCGCCCCCGAAAGGATGGGTCTCGTCCAATGACGATCCAGGTGTTCATTGTGGATGATCACAACCTTGTCCGCGAAGGTATCGCGCGGCTCATCGACTCCGAGCCCGATCTTGCCGTCAAGGCGCAGGCTTCGTCGGTGGCGGGGGGGCAGGCCCTCGTCAGCGAAGGCGGCGCCGATGTGCTGGTCGTCGACGTGACGATGCCGGACGGGAACGGGCTGGACCTGGCCAGGTCGACCAGGTCGGCCCACCCCGAGATGGGCATCGTGGTGCTGACGATGCACAACGACGACGACACACTGCTCGAGGCCCTCGACGCCGGCGCCTCCGCACTCGTCCTGAAGAGCGCATCGGCCGACGACGTGCTCGATGCGATCCGCCACTCCGCGAACGCTCCAGACGCGTTCACCGCGACCGGTCTGGGCGCTGCGCTGCGACGTCGCGACACGCTGAGCGCTGCGAAGCCAATCCTGACGCCGCGCGAGACCGAGGTGCTGATGCGGCTCGTCGACGGCGACTCCGTCGCCACTGTGGCCAAAGAGCTGTACATGAGCGAGTCGACCGTCAAGACGCATGTGGCCAGGGTCTATGAGAAGCTCGGCGCCCACAACCGGGCCAGTGCGATTATGGCCGCGGTTCGTCTCGGCTTCGTCAAGCCCGACGACAACTGGCAAGTCAAGCCCGACGACAACTGGCAAGATCCGACGACGGTCAAGCACGACGGCAACTAGCGCACGTCATCAGACGACAACCAGTTCACGGCGGTCAACCAGTTCACGACGGCCAACTGACTACTGCTGGGCGCAATTGACCACGGCTGGGCGCCCCAGCGTTGGTTTACCTGCTCACCCATTCAACTTGCTGAAGGTGTTGATCATCTGGATCGCCCCAGGGCCGATGATCACGATGAACAAGGTCGGGAAGATACACAACAACATCGGGAACAGGATCTTGACCGGCACTTTTGCAGCCTTCTCCTCAGCCCGTTGCCGGCGGATCAGTCTCATCTGTACGGACTGCTCCCGAAGCACGCTGCCGATCGGAAGGCCCAGCCGGTCTGCCTGGACCAGCGCAGTCACGAAGGTACGGATCTCCGGGACCTTGGTGCGCGCCGCCAGCGACGAGAAGGCAGCGCCGCGGGACTTCCCGATCTGGATCTCGGCGAGGACCCGGGCAAACTCTCCCGCCACTGGGCCTTCGACCGACCTTGCGACCTGCAGGATGGCACCGTCGAACCCTTGTCCCGCTTCCACGCAGACGGTCAGCATGTCGAGTGCATCGGCGAGCCCGCGTCGCAGCACCTCCTGGCGCTTGGTGCCGGTGTTCATGACCAGCAGGTCCGGCAGCAGGAACCCGGCGGTGGCGCCGAGCGCGCCGAAGAGGAGCCCCTTGAGGCTCACCCCCCCGTAGAAGAGGCCGAGGAATCCACCCAGCAGCAATCCGGCGCCCTTGAATCCCAGCAACCGCTCGAGCGTCAGGTTCTCTGGGTTTCCCGTGAGATCCAGCAACCGAGAGAGCCTGGCACTGGTCCCGGAAGGTGAGAAACGCAGGGCAAGACGCTTCATCCTTGTGTAGAAAGGAATGATGAGGCGGTCAGTGGCCGACAGCTCGCTGCGCGCGACATCCTGAGGTGACACGGACTCCTCGATCATCTCAAGGCCGCGTGCCACTCCCGTGGTCGTCCCGGCACCCAATGTCACCACGAAGAACAACATGACAACAGCAACCTCAATGCTTGCGGCGCCGACGAGCAGCAGCAGCTGGGCGCCCATTAGACGTCGACCTTTACCATCTTGTTCATCCAGAAGACTCCGATCGCGAGCGAGATCAACCCGGCGGCAGACATCCCCATCCCGATTGTGGTGGTCCAGAGCAGCTCGATGTACGCCTTGTTGACGACGAGCATGTAGAGGAAGAGGCCGACCGGCAGCGCGATCAGGATGTAGGCCGACATCCGGCCCTCAGCCGAGAGCCCCCTGATGTGGCGACCGAGCGCCTCCCTGTCGCGAATGGTCGCTGCGGTGTTGCGCAAGGTCTCGGCCAAGTTGCCGCCGACCTGGCGTTGTATGTCGATCGCCATCCCGGTCCAACGTATGTTCTTGCTGTTCATCCGGTCGGCCAGGTGACTCAGGCTCTCGGTGAGGTCTGCGCCGATCCGGGTCTCGGCAAGGGCCCTGGAGAACTCCTTGGCGGACGGCTCGTCAGCGTCCGCGGCCACGGCGTCAAGCGCCTGCAGGAGAGAGAACCCGGTCGAGAGACTGCTGGCGGCCAAGGTCAGGACATCAGGCAGCTGCCTCTCGAACTTCTTGGCTCGACGTGATGCCGCGAACTTCAGGAAGAAGACCGGCAAGACGTATCCCGCCAGGGCGCCCAAGCAGGCGCCGACGAACGTCGAGGTCGAACCACCGCGCAGCAGGAACATACCGCCGGCCACTCCGGCGAGAACGGCTACAGCCCGAAGAACCGCCCACTCGCCGGGGCGCAGCGGCAGGTCGGCGCGCTCCAGCAGCAGCTGTGTTCGCGGTGTTGACGGCCGGCTGTCCACGAACTTGTCACCCAGGCTGACCAGACTGGCGCTGAGCGCCTTCACCGCCGACCGCTCGTCGTCCGGACCTGCTCTCGCGGAGACGTAACCCTCGATCGACTCGACCCGACGTTGACGGTTCGAGACGAAGGCAGGCGCACAGAATGCGATAACCACGGCGCCGAGTCCTAGAAAGACAGCGAACAGCGCCACCCATAGCAGCCACCCCATGCCCATCAGTCCCTTCGAGGTCGCTTTCGGCAGGGGTTGCACGCCCGACACGTGAAGGACGGACGGAGTTGGCGAGGCTGACGGCGGCGGCTGGCTCGGGGCCGTCAGATTGACCACCGCACTGCCCTGGAAGGCCTTCCCACCGGCGGTGGCCGACACGACCAGGGGCTGGACGCCGCCTGCGGGCGGCGGGGTGACGATGACCCGGACTCGTGACCCAGTTGCCTGAGCAGCAGCCGCCGAGACGAAAGCATCCGAGACCGCGGCGCTGCTGTCGCGTGCCGAGACGCTGCCATGGCCTGCATTCGCGAGGCTCGTCAGCACGGAAACCTGGGACTCGCTTGTCTTGAAACCGACCACCTGAGCGCGTATGCCGGACGTCGAAAGAGCCGCGAGCGTCTGGGTCAAGGTGTGCCGGCTTCGAGTGTCGCCGCCATCACTGAGAAGGACGAAGCTGCGATCGCCTGAGGTTCCGAGCTGGGCCAGGGTTGTCGCCAACGCGTCATACAAGCTCGTCTCGCCCCTCGGCTTCAGCGCGGCGATCCCTACCCGCACCGCGGCACGGTCCAGTGTCGGAGGCGTGACGACCGTGGGCGCCGTGGAGAACGCGACAACTCCGACGTACACGTCCTTCGGCACCGCCGCCAGGAAAGCATCGGCAGCCCGGACGACCGTCTGCATGCCCGCAGTCCCCATCGAGCCGCTGGTATCGATCAGCAGGATCACGGCGCGACGTTCCTGGGCAATCGGCTGGGCCGACGCAGGCGCCGCAACGCCGGCAATCGTGGCTTTCACGGAGGCGGGGTCGATCTGGCCGCCCCCGACCGTCGAGACAGTCAGGATCGCGCTGACACCGGACTTGGTGACCTGAACCTCGCTCAGGGACAAGCTGCCTGGCGGAGGAGCCGGAGCGGCAGCCGCGGACGAGGCCGCAACGGCCATGAGCCCCGCGGCCAGCGTTCCGGCACACACGGACCGCAGACGAGCACACGTCACGAGTCCGCCCATGATCAGCCGGATCCGCGGACGAACATGGTCTGGGGCATCTCGATTCCCAGATCGTGAAGGTGCTCGGTGAACTTCGGGCGCAGACCGGTGCTGCGCAGGCGGCCGAGGAAGCGGCCGCTCTCATCTCTGCCGGCGCCGTAGTCGAAGGTGAACAGGTCCTGAAGCGTGACCACGTCGCTCTCCATACCCTCAACCTCAGTCAGGGCAACGACTCGGCGACTGCCATCCTTGAGCCGGGTGATCTGAACGATCAAGTCCAGGGCGCTGGCCACCTGGTCACGGATGGCCCGGACGGGCAGATCGATGCCGGCCATGAGCACCATCGTCTCCAGCCTGGAGAGGCTGTCGCGGGGGGCGTTGGCGTGGACGGTCGTCAAGGACCCGTCGTGGCCCGTGTTCATGGCCTGCAACATGTCAAGGGCTGCCCCGTCGCGGACCTCACCGACCACGATGCGGTCGGGTCGCATCCGCAGGGCG
>CABDZX010000034.1_pt1 | contig 8423 bp, 16 predicted proteins | sample 3421941 | NCBI WGS metagenome assembly CABDZX01 (sample SAMEA5534341, study PRJEB31848) | metagenome | biome: tundra; feature: field; material: soil | place: USA | collected 2013-05 | depth 0.45 m
CCTAGTCGGGTCCGGAGCCTATTTCGGCAAGGGCCACGGAAGGTTATCGAGGACTCGCGTTTCTTTCCGGGTGTTCGGTGCTGCGATACCTCAGCTGCAGACGGCGTCGTCCAGGGTGACGTGCAGCGGGCGCACCAGGGGTTGGCGCAGCACGATCGGCGCCCTGGTGGCGGCGGGTTCGCTCAGGTGCAGCACGACGGTGCGCGAGGTGCCGCGGGGCAGCTCGACGTCGATGGTGTACGCGGGATGGCCGTGTTCGACGCCGATCCGGCCTCTGCCCGGCTGCCCCGCCACCGTCACGGACTCCAGCAGCGCCCCCTGGGTCGCGAAGTAGCTCACCGCCTTGTCTCCGGGCTTGACCGGGTTAGGAATGGGCGTCGGCGCGGATCGTCACGCCAAAGCTCACAATCGCGGAACTGAGCGATCGATTTGTTCCTATTCCATGTGCCGACTTGGCTCCTCGAAGAAGCCCGAATGTGAGCGATCGTGCGGTCAGCGGCGATAGTGGCTCGTCTTCTGATCCACTTCCGAGCTCGCTCTGGACCGCGTCGCAATCCACAGGGCGCCATCGACAACTTCGACGACTTTGTCCGGTAGTTCAGGCGTTCAGTAGTTGGGAGACCCGCTGGGGTGAGACGTCGAGCACTACAGCGATGTCGGCGCCAGATAGGCCGGACTCGGCTAGGTCCCTGGCGGCGGCGCGAGAGAGTGCTGCTACCTCGCGCTGACGCTCGCCGAGCTCCTGGACGGCCTTGCGCGCCGCGATCACCTCCTGGCCGAGTGCGTTGTCGATCTGCGGCCGAATCTCAACGTCGATCGTGGACTCATCGCTGATGTCTTCAGCGAGGCTGATGTATTCGCGGGCCACACTTGCGGCCGAGTGCAAGCTCTTGGATTGGGTGACGCCCACGCCCTCGACGTGGAGCTCCCAGCCGTGCTCCCAGCGCTTGGCGTCGACTGTGTATGTCCTGCTCATTGCAGCCATCCTTCATTAAGGCATGCCAACTTCTTGATGATGTCGCCCACGACACCCGGGGAGACTATGCTCGCGGAGTTCACGACGGCCATGTGATTTCCGCATGGGCAGTACCAGACTTCGTGGTCGCCCTTGGCATTGCGGTAAGTGCACCCTGCTGTAAGGAGCGCCTTGCGGATTTCTCGGTACTTCATTGGCTTCGGCATTATCGTAGATCTAGCCCTCCTAGAGAATCAACCTCAAGAGGGACTAGAGAATCCGGGTCCATCTACTTGCCATGCCCCCGGCTGGAGCCTGCCATCGCCTACCGACACTGGCTCCGCGGACAAGATGGCGCGGCAGCGCTGATCCAGCGCCAACAATCACAACTAACTGAGCTCCGCCCCCATGGCACGCACCCAGCTTGGCCGATCTGACCGGGGCCTCGGGCGGGGGCTCACCGAACCGGACCTGGTTGCGGGCCTTGATCGACTGGACCTGCCAGCACCAGGAGCGGATCTCGGAGGTGATCGGCGACACCCCGGCACAGCTGCGCGCCCGCAATATTGTCCTGGCTGAAGATGACCTGTGGCTGCATATACCGCTGAACATCGGATCTACGCCGAAATGCGCGGCGGTGGCCTTGACCCGCATCGCCAACACCCGCGGCGCTCGTCCCCCCTGTGCGCTCGCGGTCATCACGGGAACCGAGTTTGGCTACCGGCGGCCTGACGGCGTTTGGGCCGTCCTTGCGTGCGGCGGACGTGAACTCGTGTGTCATCGTCACCGCCATCCCTTTCCGAATGCGGGCTGTAGCTGTCTGTACAGCGCCTAGACGGTCCCCTCAGAGATCTCGCTGTGGCGTCCGACCGTCGTGCGGACGGTGCCCACGGTCAGGCCGGTCTGGTTCGACCTTTGCCGCCCAAGGTCGAAGTTGTTCGGATTCAGGCGTCGACCAGTTGGGACACGCGCCCTGTTGACAGGGCGAGCATGGCCGCCGCATCCCGAACCGAGTAACACTCCCGTGCGAGCCGGACCACCGCCGCAGATGTGTGTGCCATCAGGGCCTTCTCTAGCTCACGGGCCTGCCGGCGCTCACGTCCGACTGCTACCGCCGGCACCACTTCGTCGCTCACCTGGTACGTGAATGTCAGCTCCGGTTTGGCTTGGTCGTCCAGTTCAGCTATCAGGATGATAACCTCGCGAACCGACTTGGCCAGACTGGTCAGAGAACGGGCGAAGGTGTCGGCTCCGGGCACGGCGGGAACGTCGGCCAGCCATGACCCACCCTCGCTGGTGACGATGACGTCGTAGCAGCTCACAAAAGCCATCTCCGTCCCGATGCTGGTGCCAGGTCGCTTTCGATCTTGCGGAGTGTGCCGGTGGGTATGTCTCCGGTGGCGCTGGGCGCTGCGGTGCTTGTGGTGATGCCGCCAACTGTGACGCGGTAGCGCTTGTGCGAACCGACGGTCCATCCGCTTGTCAGCATCACCTGCGAGAGCCTGCCATCGACTACCAACAGCGGCACCTGCGTCGACGATCCACGGCTCGGCGTGGCGACTTCGGTGGTCGAGAGGAGAGCATCGCTGGTATGGCGCTGCGCATCCTCCGCTTCCTTCCGGCCAATCATGCCCCTTGGTTCGGGTCAGCGGCACCGTGCCCGCTGACCCCGCTCATGAGTTCGGGGAGTGTCGGTGCGTCGCGCTAATGTCCGCGGATATCAGGGCGGTTCCGGCCGATGGTTGAACATCGAACGTGGCCTTGCCGAACGAGCAGCGACGGGAAGCCGACGATGAACGAGCCCAGCCCCACACCTGTCCCGATCTCCTGCGCTGCAGCCGCCGTGGTGGGCTTCCTGGCCCGCTACTCCTCAAAGGCCACCGTGAGCGCCTACGCCCTGGACCTGCGCCTGCTGTTCGAGTGGTGCGCCGCCCAGGACGTCGATCCCCTGGACGCCACCCGCACCCACCTCGAGCTCTTCGCCCGCTACCTGGAGGACGAGCGAGGCAATGCTCCGGCCTCGGTCCACCGCCGTCTGTGCACTATCAGAAGCTTCTACCGCATCGCCGACATCGACGACTACGTGGACAAGTCACCGGCCACCCACCTTCGCCTCCCGCGGGTCTACCGCGATGAGACCACGACGCTGGGCCTGGACCGCCTCGAGCTCGCCGCGGTCATCGCCGCGGCCCGCGCCTCCACTCCCTCTGACGCAGCGCTGATCACGATGCTTGGCCTGCTCGGCCTTCGGGTCTCCGAAGCCTGCAACGTGCGGATCCAGGACACCCACGGACTGGAGCGTGGGCACCGGACCCTGATCCTGGTCGGCAAGGGCAGGAAGCCAGCCACCATCCCGTTGCCCCTCTCCGTCGGCGCAGACATAGATGCCGCGGCCGGGCAGCGGGACTCGGGGCCGCTGCTGCTACGGGCGGACGGCAAGCAGATGGACCGCCGCGCGGCGACCCGGGTCGTGGTCCGACTGGCCAAGAAGGCCGCCATCAAGAAGCACATCAGCCCGCACTCGCTAAGGCATTCCTTCGTCACCGCCTGCCTGGACGCGGGCGTCCCCTTGCGCGATGTCCAGATCGCCGCGCGGCACAGCGACCCCCGGATGACGACGAGGTATGACAGGGCCCGCGGCAACCTCGACCGTCACGCCAACTACATCGTCGTCGGCTTCATCGAAGGATCCACATAGAAGCAACCACGACAGCTCCAGGGTTGTGTATGGCCACGGGTGCTCCAGGCGTGCAAGTCGGTGTCCTTTGGCGCGATCCTGTCGAGGGACTTTCACAGATCGGCCGGCGCTGGGATGAGGCGCACCTCGACTGGGCCGCGACCGGCGCTTTGGGCGCGGCCGAGCTGGCTCCCCTGCAGACTCAGGTGGCGGGCCAACCTTGCCGCTGCAAAGGTCGCGGGCGTGGTTTAGCGCTCGAGGTATTGTTCGAGAGCGATCCGCATAACCTCCGAGCGGGAGGTGTGCGTGATGGCCACGTACTGCTCGAGGCGGGCGTCCAAGGTGTCCGGTAGGCGGACCTGCCGGGCTTTGGAATGAACGCCGGGCGCGCTCAGGGAGGGGCGACCGCGGTGGATCAGTGCCCGGGCATAGGCCTCAACGGGGGAGTCGTTGTCAGAGTCGGCGACCAGCGCGCGCGCTAGCATGGCGCGTGCAGCCTCGCGAGAGGTGTCGCCGGAGTTGATGGTCTGGCCGGTCAGGTTGGGGATGTTGGTCTCGGCCCACTCGGCCGCGGCTGCGTAGTCGGCCTCGGTGCGGGTGCCGCGGTCAGGGGCGATGTTGCGTCGCTTAGTCACTGTCGTTCCTCTCTCCTTCGAACAGTGCGAGCATCTTGGGGCGGGCTTCCATGGCGTGAAAGACCAACAGAGACCCGTTGGTACGAACCTCGTCGAAGGTCGCGACTCTGGACTTGAAGCTTCGCCCCGCCGGATAGTGCCGACGATGTCTGGGGGACCAGCGCATGACCACCCTGTATGCCGCGTTGTTCTCCCGCCAGGACATCATCGACAACCGGGAGCCGTCCTGAAACTAGCGGTGTACCCACGGCCCCCTGGTACGGGCGCCCTGAAAGATCGACCCGGCTATCTGCGCGTCCGCATCGGCGACTACCGAGTCATCTACACGATCAGGGACGACGTCCTGACGGTGGTCGCCTCAGGCCTTGTCAGGTGTTGAGCAGCTGGTGCGCTCGCTGGTGCGAAACATGAAGAACAGTTCCGATGTCTCGCACGGTCAGTGCGGCTGCTTTCATTGCCAGTGCAGCGTGACGTCGGCGCGTAGCACTGAGCCCGGCTGCGGACTCGGCTTCTTCGCGGAGCTTGTCAGCCGCTTCTATCTCGAGGGTGATCGCCGGATCCAGGACCGCTCGGACGGTCACCACGATCGTCTCTTGCGGCAGGTTCGCCACGAACGCGATGGCCTCCCTCTGGTGTTCCTGGGCCTGGTCGAGGCGGGCGACTTGGGAGATTGCTCCAGGGTGCTGTTCACACTGGACCACCCACCAGCGGCCGTCCTTGCGTGCGATGGAGGTGAACTGGTGTGTCATCGTCGCCACCATCCCTTTCCCAATGCGGGCTGTAGTTGTCTGTATAGCGCCTCGGTGGTCCCCTCAGAGATCTCGCTGTGGCGTCCGATCGTCGTGCGGACGGTGCCCACGGTCAGACCGGTGTGGTTCGACCTTTGCCGCCCAGGGTCGATCTTGTTCGGATTCAGGCGTTGAGCAGCTGCGACACGCGCCCTGGTGTCAGGTCGAGCAGGGCCGCCGCATCCCGAACCGAGTAACCCTCCCGTGCAAGCCGGGCCACGGCCGCAGAGGTGTGTGCCATCAGGGCCTCCTCTAGCTCACGGGCCTGCCGGCGCTCACGTCCGACGGCTACCGCCTCCTGTACCACTTCGTCGCTCACCTGGTAAGTGAATGTCAGCTCCGGTTTGGCGTGGTCGTCCAGGTCAGCCATCAGGATGATGACCTCGCGAACTGACTTGGCCAGACCGGTCAGAGAACGGGCGAAGGTGTGGGCTCCGGGCACTGCGGGAACGTCGGCCAGCCATGACCCACCCTCGCGGGTGACGACTACTTTGTAACAGCTCACAAGAGCCATCTCCGTCCCAATGCTGGTGCCAGGTCGCTTTCGATCTTGCGAAGTGTGCCGGTGGGGATGTCTCCGGGGTGCTGAGGCACTGCGGTGCTTGCGGTGATGCCGCCAACTGTGACGCGGTAGCGCTTGTGCGAACCGACGGTGCGGACGTGCTGGCCGCCCTTGGCCTCGATGCGCCGGTTGACTTCCCTCGCCTTCATCGAGAATACGTATAGCGGCTAAACGCCGCAAGTGTCAAGCTGCTATACACCCCCTTTGCTCGCTCAGCTGCGGTCAGGCTGCTCGTGGCGGTCCATCTGCTTGTCAGCATCACCTGCCAGAGCCTGCCATCAACTACCGACAACGGCGCCCGCGTTGACGACGCTGCACGGCTCGGTGTGACGACTTCGGTAGGGGAGAGGAAAGCATCGCTGGTATACCGCCGCGCACCGTCGGCTTCCTTCCGGCCAATCAAGACCCTTGGGTCGGGTCAGCGGCACCGTGCCCGCTGACCCGCCCATGTGTTCGGGGCGTGTCGGTTCGTCACGCCAATGTCCGCGGACATCAAGGCAGTTCCGGCCGATGGTTGAACATCGAACCTCGCGCCTCTGCCATCGCGGTTACCGTGATGTCGTACGTCTTCGTCGAATCGGCTTTCATTTGCTTGTGGGCGGATTGCGCACGGACTTCCGCGTCGTGCTCTTCGACTCCGCGGACTTCTCAGAGAACTTGGGCCCAGGACCGTACCGGACCCCGGGGTTGGCGGTCTTGTCGTCGATCTTGCTCAACAGTTCACGTGTCTGCATGTCCCTAAGCAGGTCGCGAGACTGATAGACGTTGAGATCGAAGAGACGCCGGAGCGTCCGGTTGGTGATGTGGCCGTACTCGATGACGGGTCCCGGTGGACCAGGGCGTTGACGACGAGCTCTCGAACCGCACTGCTCGGGTAGTCATATGGCTGAAGCTGCACGCCCCCTTCAGTGTTGATGGGATGGACCGATCGTCGAGTCTCGACGGCATCAAGGAGCCGCTCCACACCGTGTGCTGGCGTTCGAGGTTAAGGCGAACGAGCGGGTTTCCGGGGGGGGCTCAAGGGACTGCGTAAGCTGCGGGACGCGCTGGGCGACCGCTGGATCACCGGCGTCGCCCTCAGCACCAGTCTGCGTTCGCGCACCTTTGAGGACCGGCTGCACGTGATGCCGCTCGACCGGCTCTGGCGACCCGTACGCCTCTAGCCACGTAACAGGCGGCTGGGCCGGCGACGCCGACGTTTGACACCAGAGCACCTCGAAGCGCCAAAGAAAGACAAGGCCATTGTCCGTATGGCGTCACGCGCGATCGCCTTCCCCTGGCCAACCGCGACCCTGAGGTCGAGCCGTGACGACTGCCCTCGTTCGCATACATACTTGCTGGGTTGGCTGATTTGCATGCTCCGTCCATCGTGCACGTTCGTATGCCGCCGCGGCAGCTACCTGGTCAGCAACCCTGCCGGCAATCGAGCTGACCACCCGCGGTGCCAACCATCGTCCGCGATCAAACCCGATGACGTGCTCGCGGACCTACCCGCTGCGACCGGCGTGCCTACCAGGGCTGGCGCCTTCGTGCCCGTTTCGGCTCAGCGACCGAGGAAGCGCCGCAGTGCGTCGTAGACCTTGTCGCGAGTGCTGATGGTGACGACCAGGACCAGCAACATGCTCTCGTCGACCTGATAACAGACCCGGTAGTTGCCCACCCTGATCCGCCAGATGCCGGAGAAACCTTTGAGTGGTTTGCAGCCGGGCGGGCGCGGCGTCTCGCCGAGACCCTCGATGGCCTCTTCGATCGCTTCGGCATCGGAGGGTTGCTGCTTGCTCAGCTTGTCCAGGAACTTGTCAGCGGCCCGCAGGATCTCAATTGAGTAGGACACTCAAGCGGTCTGTCGGCGGGTGCGCCGAACGAACGGCAAGCGCTCCTCGTCGCCGCTCCGCAGGCTGGCGAGCGCGGCATGCACGGCTTGTTCATCAACCAAGTCCTCTAACTGCTCAAGGAGCTCGGCCGCCGCTGCGGGCACCACGGCCGCCGCACGGTGTCCGTGCTTGGTCAGGTAAGTCGTTTCGCCGCCGTATTCCGCGCGAGAGGTTACCGCTCCAAGATCAGCGCGCGCCTGGCTCACAGTCATGTCCGCATCCATGTACAAAATGTACTCCTCAATACCGGTCTGCAGCAGACAGCGCATAAGTCCCGGATCTGCCTTACCTCAGGGAAGCCTTCGACGGCGCCCCTTTGCGAAGACCGGGGAGAAGACACGGATCTTATTGCCACATATGCCCGGCGCAAGTAAGTACTTCGCCTCAGACGCAACCTTGAGGGAGTCCTGTCGATCGACCCAGGCGCGCTGGCCGATGTGCTGGGCGCAACGGATCCCTCACGCTGCCTCTCGGGAACCAGTGCGCTCTACGTCCGACGCCTTCGATCCGGTCGACGTGGGTGTCCATGGTCCCTTGGTCGGGTGGGCGTGATTTCAGAGTTCGCTCGATTGACTTCCGGTCCTTCGCTTACGCTCATGGTCGCCTTCCAATAGGACGCACCCAGCATCTTGCGGACGAAGGATTGCGCAACATGAATGCAGCACCCAGAACATCTGTCCAAGCCTGGACATTTGCTTGACGCCGTGAGTCGTCGCTGCCACGATCGAGAGGGTCAAGCAGCCGAGGGGACCGCGGTGCGTGGTTGAGGGAGACTCTGGATGAAGCGCGTCGTGGTCGTGACGTTGTGGGTGATGAGCTTGGGGTGGGCGTTCACCTCGGCCGTGCAACCGGCAGTCTCAGCCTCGGCAGTCGTCCCGGCTGCGGCACCGGTCGTGCACCACAAGACGGCCCGACTGTGCAGCACCGTGGTG
>CABDZX010000035.1_pt1 | contig 8402 bp, 6 predicted proteins | sample 3421941 | NCBI WGS metagenome assembly CABDZX01 (sample SAMEA5534341, study PRJEB31848) | metagenome | biome: tundra; feature: field; material: soil | place: USA | collected 2013-05 | depth 0.45 m
GCCGACTACGGGATGGACATCGGCCCCGACACCCGCAAGGTCACCAACCCGGCCCGGACCGCGGCCCGCAAAACCCTGGTGGCCGCCCACGACGAGCTCGCCACCGCCGAACGCGCCCTGCCCCAGCTCCTGAACGGGCAGGGGACCCCCAAACAGAAGAACGCCGCGCTACCGGGAGTCCACCGACGGATCGACACCGCCCTGCCCGCAGCCGAAGACGCCAAGACCGCGCTACGGCCCATCCGTGCGAAGGTCCTGGCCACCGACCTGGACCCCGACGCGCAACTAGCCCGCCCCCACCTTGGGCGCCGCGGCCTGCAGATGGTGCTGCGGCTGCTCGCGTTCAACGCCGAAGCATGGCTGGCCGAGCACTTCAACGCCTACCTGGGCGACCCCAACCAGTACCGGGCGATCCTGCGCAACCTGCTCCCCTCGGCGGCCACGTCGACTACACGACCAACGCGATCACCATCACCCTCGACCGGCCCGAGCGCCCACGAGTCGCCCACGCCCTCCAACTCCTCACCGAAGAACTCAACGCCACACCAACGGTCATGCCCACCGACCCCCGGCCACTGACCTACCAACTCGCACAGGCATAAGTTTCAACAACCACCTCGTCCCTACTTGAGGAGGTCTGAGGCTGGGCGAGCCCCGGGAGGACCTTTGGCCCTATGGTGCAGTGGCGCGGATGAGCCACGGTGGAACTGGAGGCGATGGGGATGTCGATTCTTGTTGCGTATGCCAGCAAACATGGTGCCACCGGAGAGATTGCGGAGCGGATCGGGGAGAGTCTCAGGGCCAGTGGACAGAACGCCGATGCACGACCTGTGCAGGAGGCGGGCGATCTCGGCAGCTACGAGGGGTTCGTCGTCGGTAGCGCCGCCTACTTGGGGCGCTGGTTGAAGGACGGGGTAGCGTTCGTCAGGAGCAACAAGGACCTCCTGGCGCAGAAGCCGGTGTGGTTGTTCAGCAATGGTCCTCTTGGCACCGAAGCCACTGACGCCAAGGGAGTTGATCTGCGCACGGCCGCCGAGCCAAGGGAGCTCCCCGAGTTCCAGGAGGCCATCCATCCGCGAGGCCACCGCGTATTCTTCGGCGTCCTTGATCCGGGAAGCCTGAGTTTCGCAGAGCGGTCGATGCGGAAGCTGCCGGCTGCTCGCGCGATTCTGCCCGAAGGTGACTTCCGGGACTGGGATGAGATCCAGGAGTGGGCCAGGGGATTGCGAAGGAGATGAGGTAGCCGGACGCCGTGTCCGAGAAGCAAGACTCTCGATGAATCCACTACGGCCACTGACCTCCACCGTTACGTTGGCCGACGACGACTTGCCTCGCGCGACCGCGAGGAGGGCTCCTGCAGTCACGTTCCGCGCGCGACGACGTGCGGTAACCTCGAGATTCGACTTGGGCACCAGCACGCGCATGCCGCGGGGGTGGATGAGGAACCTCATTGGCGTGGGCATGTCCAGCGCTTCGCCATCGACCCCGGCGAAAGCCGAGCCGGCGCGCGACCTCACCTCGAAGGACTCGCAGGTGAACTCGTGCCAGCCGGGGTCCCGTCCGCGCAACCCCACCGCCGACGCTGCCATGAGCCGGGCCGCCTCCGACCCTGAGGCCGCATTGACTGCGAAGACGCCGAGGGTGCCGGTCTCCATACTGCGGCGTTGGGAGACATCGACCGACGGACCCAGCACGTATGGGCTGTTGGACACCATGATGAGGAAGGCGCCGTTGATTTCGATGCCGTCGGGCGTGGTGAACTGCAGGTCGAAGGGCTCAGCCGTGCTTCCGAGCATCTCCGGCAGCAGCGCCCTGGAGGTCTCACGCTTGGCGTCGCGGTAGCTGTCCTGCTGCACGATCGTCGCGTACACACCAAGGGAGACGTTGTTGACGAACAACCGATCTCCCACCGTCGCGTAGTCGATGCGCCGCTCGACGGCATCGTGGAAGGCGTCCATGCTGCCTCGCGGGTCCTCGCGATCCAGCCCCAGGTCGAGCGCGAAGTGATTGCGGGTGCCGGCGGCGACACAGACGAACGGGATGTCGTGCTCGATGGAGATGGACGCGACCAGCGCCTGCGAGCCGTCGCCACCGGCCATGCCAAGGCAGTCGGCGCCGCCGGCGATGGCATCACGCGCGAGCTGCTCGAGGTCGAGGCCATGGTCGAGCAGTACCGTCTCGACGCCGAGCTCCTGGGCCCTGCCGAGCAGCCCGAACTCCTCCACCTTGCCGCCGCCTGACCGCGGGTTGCAGATGAGTACGGGATGCTTCGGCTGCCACCTCTCGCCAGCGAGCGGTGCGTCCAGCGCATGCAGGTCCGGCACGAGTGCGGCCGGGCTGCCGCCCCGGCGACGGCGAGCAAGGCCGCCAGCACGGCGATCCGGGGGAGCCCCTGGTCGGTGGTCGTGGCCGCCCGCAGGATGGCGAGCACAATGATCACGAAGCCCGCGATCAGCCCGGCGATGCCGAAGCCTCGCCTTGGCACCTCCTCGGTCACCATCCACCAGCCGCCACCAACAGCGACGGCCAGGCCTACCAGCGCCATCACGAGCTCGACGGCGTTGTTCAGCAGAAACACGAGGACGGCGACCAGTAGAAGCAGGTATGCCCCGAGGGCGAGAATTGCGAGCACGCGTTGCCGCACGGTTGTTGCCGCACGGTTACCGTGCGCGCGGTCACTGTTCGGGGTGTCATCGCCATGCGGTTCGTCCCATCGTCGATGTCCTCTTCCCAACCTTCACCCCCCGCGCACCGACCGGACTCATCCAGATCGGGTGATTCAGCCAGCTCGGGCGCTGGCTCGGGCGGCTGAGACGGGGTATCGGTGTCTGCTGGCCGGTCTCACCCACCCGGACTCGGTCGTTCATTCTCTGAGCGCCCTCGTGGCCGGGCCGTCACCCGGTCGCCGCTCTCGTGTCTTCGGCCAGGTTCTGGATTCTCTGGTCTGTGGTGATGGTCGCCTCATCCGCCACCCGGGCGGTCCTGCACTTCGGTTCCGGCGAACGACTGACGCTCCTTGTCGAGCTGGCCTGGCTGCTCTGGTTGGGGTCGAAGCCCGCCACGCTGTGGGCGGCCACTCGCACGACCGGAGTGTGTGTTGCGATTCGGTTCGGCGGTCCACCCGATGTGGGGGATGCCAACGCATGGGGGACGGCGCAGCGGTATCGGTACAAGCAAGGAGGAACTTGAACACCTGGAGGGCGCGAGACGACCACCGACTCCGTCATCGCACAAGCCGCGGCTGCGAGTGACACCCCGATCGGATCGGTCTACGAAGACCACCGATGGCGAGTTGGGCGGGTTGTCGAGCCGCCGGCCACCACTGGGAGGTTGGCAGGCGGCTCACTTCGCCGCCGACGGTGGCTGGATAACAACGATGCGACCGCTGTACATGCCCATCCCGCAGGTATATCCGTAGGTGCCCGCCGATAGCTTGGGCAGCTCGACGACGTTGCGGCCCCCGGCCAGCGTCGTCTGCACCCCCAGCTCCTTGGAGATCACGGTGGATGCGCAGGTGAATGGCGCGGTGGACGTCATGACCCAGTGCGTGGGCCGCCCGGCGTAGATCACGGCGTCGCCAGGGTGGTAGCCGTCGCCGTCCTGAGTGGTGTTGATCGTCTGGCCGGTGGGGGTGAGGCTGACGTTGGCACTCACCGTCTGTGCTCCACTGGCTCCGGTGGTGAAGTCCACGCCGGCCAGGCGCATTGCCGACGTCGCATTGATGACTGCAAAGCCGACGACGACGACGCCCAGGGCACGCAGCATGGCGACTTTCTTCGTTCCCTTGAGCAGCGTCGGCACGCCTGCAACGGCGAACAGGGCCGGCGCCGTACCGATGGCGAAGGTGGCCATAATGGCTCCCGCACTGCTTGGCGATCCTGTGGAGAACGCGTAGAGCTGCACGGCTTGGGTGAAGCCGCACGGCAGGAAAAACGTTGCGGCACCGGCGAGCAAGGTACCTGCGGTTCTTCGGGCCGGGACGTCTCCGGTGAGCCCCAGCTGATCGCCCAAAGCGGCAGGAATCGTCGGCGACCATCCGGCTACGCGCGGCGACAGCTCCGCAAGACGTAGGCCCACAAGCAGCATGGCGACGGCGACAGCGACCATCAGGGCTATGACCACCGGCTGCGGCATCGTTGCGCTTCGCCCAAGGGCACCCAGCGCCACGCCGAGCAGGCCGAACCCGACGATGCGACCACCCTGGAAGATGAGGTTTGTCCGCCACACCGAGGTTCGGGTTTCAGCGCCTTTCGCGGCGGCCCGCCCGGCTGCGCTCGCCGAGATCGCAAGGACAATTCCACCGACAATCGCCATGCACGTGGACATCCCGGCGGCGAGGCCGAGCGCGAGGACAAGCAGCAGACCGCCCGTGCCGAGATCGCCGAGCCGTCCGGTGAGGTCGCCGGCACCCACCGCCCAGACGAGTATGGCAACGAAGACTGCGGCCACCCCTGCACTGCGCCAGACCTGGGGGTCTCGGTTGAGCCACGGAGAGCGCCCGAGCCTGTATCCGAGGGCCGTGATGGTCTTATCGATGGAAGCCCGGCTGGCCTGGCTGGTCGTGATGAGGCTCGCGGTGCCCTTTCGGGTGGATGCCGTGGCAGAGATGACTCCGGGCAGCGCTGACAGGGCCCTCGAAATGCGACGCTCACATGCCGAACAGGTCATCCCCGCGACGGAAACGGTGATGAGTTCCTTCGGGAGCCTAGCGGCGCTCGTCATAGCCCGAACAGCTCCCAGGCAGCGCGACCGAGTTCCCCGCTCTCATCGAGCCGGAGCGCGGACTTGGGTTTGTGCAAGATCCCGGCCACGAGGCGGTGGCTCATCTGGTCGACAAGAGCCCGGTCCTGCTCGGACAGGTTCGGGAGCCGGCGCGCCAGCCACGCCAGCTCGCTGAGCCGGCGCTCCTCGGCCGCGTTTGTCATCGCCTGGATCGCCGGCAGGAAGTCGCGGGCCCGCAACCACCGGCAGTACTCCCCGCCGGACTCGGCCACCAGTCTCTCGAGTCGGCCTCGTAGCCCGCCGGCCAGCTCGACCTGTGGTCCCCATGCCAAGTCGTCGATGGAAACGAAATGATCCGCCAACTGGGTCTGCAGCGTGTCCGAGACCGCGGGCGGCGAGGACAGGTCCACAACCATCGCGCCGCTTTCGATCAGACGCGCAGCGTCCTGCGGGTGGATCACCCAGGTTCCGGACACCGCGACGACCGCGCCCACGAACGGCCCAAGGGTGCCATCGGAGGCCCCTTCGACCGCCTTGCCCCCAATGTTGCGGGCCAGGGCCAGGGCACGCTCGGCGGTTCGGTTGCTGATGGTCACCCGGGCCCCACGTCGGGCTGCTGCCTGGGCGGTCAGCCGGCTCATGCTGCCGGCCCCGACGATCAGGATGGGCTGGTCGACGAGTGATCCGGCCATGCGCTCAATCTCGTCGAGCGCGACGTCTCCCAGTGAGCGCGGTGATCCGGCAAACCACCCGTGGGCGCGCCGTCCGGCATTCAGCGCAACCTGGAACAGCCGGTCCAGCACCGGATCCAATGGCTGCGCGGCATGGCGTAGGGAGTAGGTCTCGCGCACCTGGTGAAGGATCTGGTCTTCGCCCAGGACGGCGCTCTGGAGTCCGCAGGCGACGTTGATGAGGTGACGCGCCGCGGCGGCGTCTTCGAGGCGGAGCCCTCCGGGTGGCAACTGGGGGAGCTCGCTGACGTCGAACCCGCGGAGGGCGACGTAAAGCTCGACCCGGTGGCAGGTGTGCACGAGGATGATCGATTCATGGGACGCCAGGGCCTCGCACTTGGCGGCGAACGCCTCGCGGGCAGCACTGGGCACACCCCGGGCGTGAGCGATGAGGGCCAGCAAGGTGGTTGTCGGCGCCTCGCACAGGGTGGTTGATGGTGCCTCGTCCACCGTGGGTGTCGATGCCATGTCCGAGGCGCTTTCCGATGCCTCGTTCGAGGTGTGCGACAGCACGGCTGAGGGCCTGGTGATCACGAGCCACCCCTTACGAGTGCATTCTGCGCCAGCTCGGTTTCATGACCGCTCATCAGCGCGACCAACAGCTCGTCGATGGCCTGGGTCGCCGTCACGAGCAAGGTGGTGGCCTCGACCGTGTCGAGCCCGCGGCGTCGGGCCACCTGGGCGAGCTCGCTGAGGAAGAGCATGCGGAGGCGCAGAAACGCCTCAACCGTCTCCCGGATCATCCCGGATCCTCGGGCTGCAATCCGACCGTATTCAGTGGCGGCGCTCACTGCCTTCAGCATGGCAGGCCGGCGCTCCTCTGGCGTCTCCGCATCGATGAAGACCAGCAGTGCCCCTGCGATCCGACGGCCATGATCGCGCAGCGGCTCTAGCTCGTCCTCACTGAGTCCGACGAGCCAGCTCACTCCGTGGCAGGCCTGCGCCACGTGACGACGGTAGACACGTGTCATGTGCTCGGGGGTCTCGCCGAGGCGCTCCAGGGTGGGCCGCCGTCTGCGTGCGGTAGGCAGCAGACCCAGGATCGTCGAGCGCGCGAACCTGCGGTGTCCGCCGGGGGTCGTGAACGCCTGTACGTCCCCGGCTGCACTCCAACGGCGCAGTGTGGCAGAGGACACCCCGATCAACGCGCACGCTTCGTGGACGGTCAGCCACTGCTCAACGGCTTCCGCATCTGGTGCCTGGGACGCTGTCATGGAGTCTGCCTTGCCTTGATGGCGGCCACCGGCGCCTTGTTGTCCAGGACAGGGCCCTTGTGGCACTGTGCGCACGAGACCGGCTGGTGGCAGTACGTGCACGACTGCGTACCACCGGCCGCTGCGGCGGCGTCGGCGTGGTTGTAGAGCATCGAGTCGTGCTTGATCTTGATGGCACCACTGTTGTGGCAGTTCTCGCAGTAGCTGGGCGTATGACAGGCGGCGCAGGACGTCCCGGCCGGTTCGACGTTCCTGACCGCGTTCTTGTGGCTGAACACGTAGAGCGTGTCCTTGTGGTCGGCCGGCTTGGCGCCCAGTGGGATGTTGGCGATCGCAGACGCCAGAGAGGACCCGGCAGGTTTGTCCGCCAGCGGGAACCTGGAAGCGCTCGCACTGACCTGGGGGAACGTATGGCAGGTGGAACACGCGGACGGGATCGTCTTGTTGGTGACCTGTCCCTTGACCACGAGGTAGTGGGCACCGTCGTGGCAGCGGAAGCAGCCCAGAGACGTCTGGTGGCCCAGGTTGTCCGGGTAGGTCCTCGCCTGAACCTTCATGGCCGGGGTCGCAATGAGTGCGTACTCGGTCTTCAGCTCGTCGATCGCCGCGGTGACCTGCCCGCCCTGGGCACGGGCGACCAGCGGGTACTTGGCCGCGTAGGTCGACCGCAGGCCGGCGATAGCCGTGTCCGCAGCCTGCAGCGACGGGTAGTTCCCGTTCAGAAGCGCGACGCCTTCGCGCTTGATGTAGGGCAGGGTCGCGCTGATCTTTCCGGAAGCAATCGCAGCGTCAACTGTCTCGTCTGGGCTGGGGATCCCGTGCCCGACGCGGTTGTGGCAGTCGATGCAGTCCATCCGCCGCGTCGTCTCGCTCGACTTGAGCCGGTCGACGGCGGCCTTGGCATCCGTCGAGACGTCGACCTTCGACCCGGAGATGTACTGCTTGGTCGTCCCGTCCTTGGCCTTGATCTCCACCAGGTCGATCTTGCGTGATCTGATGTCGCTGGTGGTGTAGGTCACCGTCTGCTGGACGTGCCAGTGGACGCCGAGGACGCCGCTGGCGTCTCCCAAGCCGCCGGGGCGGAGCATGACTGCGACCGTCTCCTGGGTGTTGGTCTGGTCCGAGCGGTACCGGGGCCTCAGAACCAGCTTCACCGGCCCTCCGTTTGCGGTGAGCTCGTCGAGTGAGTGGCATTTGAGACAGGTGTGCTGGACGGGAGGCAGGTCGGCGTGGTCCGGAGGTTCGATGGGCGTCGGGAACTTGCCGCGGATGACGTCCAAGAGCTGTTTGGTGCCATTCACCTTCGCCTTGACGAAGCCGGCCACGCCGGAGTCGACATGGCATTCGGCGCAGGCGACCTCCTTGTGGGGCGACATGGCGTACGCCTTCAGCTCCGGGTCCATGGTGTGGCAGATGCCGCAGAAGGCGGGGGTCTCCGAGAAGCCGACGGCCGTGACGCCACCCATCGTGGCGATCGAACCGAACCCCGCAACGAGCAGGAAGAGCAGGAACAGCCCACGTTTGCTTCGCAGCGGTGGGTGGGGGATCTTGGCGAGCACGTGGCCCACAGGGGCGAAGAAGCCTCGGACGCGCCGCCGCCGCCGCTTTGGAGCGGCCCCGTCGGAGTGAGGCCCATCGCCAGCATCGGGGGTTTGCGTCGGCGTTGCCGGTTCGCTCATCGGCTGATCTCCGTCAGGGCGCTGGCCATCTGCTCAGGGCTCAGGCCGCCGGTCTT
>CABDZX010000038.1_pt1 | contig 8383 bp, 11 predicted proteins | sample 3421941 | NCBI WGS metagenome assembly CABDZX01 (sample SAMEA5534341, study PRJEB31848) | metagenome | biome: tundra; feature: field; material: soil | place: USA | collected 2013-05 | depth 0.45 m
CTGCCCACGGTACGCACAGCAGAACAAGGAATTGTGGACATAGCAGAGGTTGGCGAGTCATCGGAGCACTGAGGGACTCCCGCTTCTTGGTGCAGAAGGCCGTCGATCAACGTGTTTTGATGCTCAAAGGCTCAGCTGCAGACGGCGTCCTTGAGTGTGACGGTCAGCGGACGTACCAGGGGTTGTCGCAGCAGGATCGGTGCGCCTGTGCCGGCGGGTTCGTTCAGGTGCAGCACGATGGTGCGCGAGGTGCCGCGTGGCAGTTCGACGTCGACGACGTACACGGGGTGCCCGCGTTCTGCGCCGATCCGGCCTGTGCCCGGCCGGCCCGAGACGGTCACGCTCTGCAGAAGTGCCCCCTGGGTCGCGAAGTAGCTCACCGCCAGGCGGTTGTCTCCGGGCTTGACCGGGTAGGTGCGGGTGTCGCTGCGGCCGGTCACCTCTGAGGGCAGACCGCTGGCTGGTGCAGACCGCTGGCTGGTGCGTTGTTGGTGAGGCCCCCCGTCAAGGAAGAAATAGCAGCCTCCCAAGACGCTGGGTAAACAGATCGGTTGGGCCGGCCCCTGGGAGTGATCACGACCTCCGGGTAGGCTCGCCTGTATGACGGACCTTGGCGAAAGGCTGAGGGCCAGAGGCATGCGGCTGACCCGGCAGCGGGAGCGAATCATCGATGCGGTCCGTGCCCTCGGTCACGCCACACCGGATGGGCTCGCCGCGGCTGTCGCTCGGGACGGCGGTCCGGCCTTGTCCCTGTCCACGATCTATCGCAACCTCGAGGCGCTTGAGGAGGTTGGCGTGGTCTCGCACACCCATCTCGATCACCGCTCGCCGACCTACCACCTCTCCGATCACGCGGACCACCTCCACCTCGTGTGCTTGTCGTGTGGGGCCGTGATAGAGAGCGCGGTGACAGCGGCCGATCCCTTGGTGGGGAATCTTTTGAGCCTCCACGGCTTTGTGCCGGATGTGAAACACATGGCGATACACGGATGGTGCGCAGCATGTTCGGCTCGGACAGACCAGTTGAGGCTCCAGTGAACGAGGTGACCGAGCGCCTGCCCGCCGTTGACCCTGACAGCCCACCTACGGTGGTCTGGCCCAGCCCATTGCTGAACCGGCCGGGGGCCGTGGCCGACGAGGGCGTTGACGGCGCGGTGGCCGCGCACTATGGCAATCCCTTGCGCGAGCAGCGGCTTCTGGTCGAGGGTCTAGCCGCCGTCGACCTGTCCCACCGAGGGGTCGTGACGATCGGCGGCCCGGACCGTCTTTCCTGGCTGCACTCGATCACCACCCAGATGCTGACAGGGCTCGCTCCGCGCACATCTGTGGAGACGCTGGTCCTCAGCCCAAAGGGGCACATCGAGCATGACCTGCACCTGGTGGACGACGGCCAGACCACCTGGGTTACCGTCGAGCCCGGTACCGCTGCCGCGCTCGTGTCCTGGCTGGACTCGATGCGCTTCATGCTGCGCGTCGAGGTCCGCGACGTCAGTGCCGACTACGCAGTGATCGGGGAGCCGGTGCGCTCCGAGACCTCTGCGGGGGAGCCTTTGGCCTGGAGTGACCCGTGGCCGCGGCTGGTCGGCGACACCGCGGCGTACAGCGCAGTGATCGACCCTGACAACCACCCTGGCAGCGCACGAGCCTGGCGTGAGCTGATCGTTGCTCGTGATGAGTTGGAGGCAGTCCTGGGGGACCGGCTCTTGGCGGGGATGTGGGCCGCCGAAGCCCTGCGAGTTGCTGCCTGGCGTCCGCGGTTGGGTTTTGAGACCGACCAGCGCACGATTGCTCATGAGGTCGACTGGCTGCGTACGGCCGTTCACCTGCACAAGGGGTGCTATCGCGGGCAGGAGACCGTGGCTCGCGTTCACAATCTCGGACGGCCGCCGCGCCGGCTGGTGTTCCTACACCTCGACGGCTCCGGTCACGTCCTGCCCGGGCGTGGCGCCGACGTCGAGGCTGACGGAAGGGTGGTGGGCCGTCTAACGTCAGTGGCACGTCACCACGAGCTTGGTCCGATCGCTCTGGCCGTCATCAAACGCAACACCCCTCTTGACGCTGTGTGCATGGCGGCGGGGCTCACTGCCAGCCAGGAGGAGATCGTCCAGCGTTAGACCCGAGCCGTCAGAGCCGGATATGGGTCAGGAAGCCGCCTTTTGGCGTTCCTTCTCCTTCATGCGTTTGCCTGACTGCTTGGGTGGTGACTTGGGCGCATAACCGTCGCGGTAGTTGTGGTAAGCGTCGTTGCCTTTGGTCGGGATCATGTTGAGGACCAGTCCGAGGACACGACCGTTGACGGCATCCAGTGACTGCAGCGATTTGGCCAGGTGGTCACGGTCCACCCGACCTGCGCCGACCACCACTACGGTCCCGCCAGCGATGGTGCTCAGGATCGCAGCGTCGGTCACGGGCAGCAACGGGGGCGTGTCGATAATCACGACGTCGAAGCGGGACTCCAGCTCACGCAGGGTCGCGATCATCGCGGCCGAGCCGAGCAGTTCGCTTGGGTTGGGCGGAACCGAACCGGCGCCGACCACATAGACGCTGCTCTCGGCGAACTGCTGAACCACGTCGCCGAGCTTGACCTGGCCGATCAGGACGTTGGTGAGGCCGAGAGTGCCATCCATGCCCATGTACTCGAGCAGACGCGGGCGTCGCAGGTCGCCCTCGAGGACGCAGATCCGAGCGCCTCCGGCGGCCATCGTGAGTGCCAGGTTGGCAGTCGTCGTCGTCTTGCCCTCACCGGGAACGGACGAGGTGAAGACGATGGAGCGAGGGTGGCTGGCGGCGTCCACGAACTGAAGGTTCGTTCGCAACGTGGGAACGCCTCTCCGCGGAGGCTATGTGGGTCAGCCTGGACGATGAGTGGATTCTGGGAGGCATCGGGGTCAAAGGCGATACCGCCGATGACAGTCGCGTCGGTGACCTCCTGGCAGTCCTTCTCGGTCTTGATGGTCGTGTCGAGCAGATCCCGCAGCAGTGCCAGGCCGAGGCCGAGCAGCAGACCGAGCATCACGCCGAGGGCCAGGTTGCGCGTCGGCTTGGGGCTGATCGGCGTGGTGGGGACGGTGGGGGCACTCACGACGGTCACCTTCACCGGGCTGGACTGGCCTTTGGCCACACTCTCCAGGTCTGTGACGGTCTTGGTGAATTGAATGCCGACAGCGTCCGCGACCTGCGCGGCCACGCGGGGGTTGGGGTTCGTGACGGCGACCTCGATCAGAACGGTGTTGAGCGGCACCGTTGCGGTGATCTGGGCTCCGAGGGTTGCCGCGTTCGTGTTGAGCTGCAGCGTCTTGATCACGGGATCGAGGACGCTAGGAGTCGTGATGATGTCCGCGTAGGACAGGACACGCTGCTGGGTGAAGTTGCTACCCGACAGAAGTGCGCTGCTGTCACTGCCACCTGAGGTGGAGACGAAGAGCCGGGTCTGGGCTTCGTATATCTTGGGACTGAGGGCAGTCGCCAAGGCGGCGCCCGCAAGGACTACCAGCGTGACCGCAACAATGATCTGCCACCGCTTTCGGATGACGCGGATGTAGTCTCTGAGTTCCACTAAACATGTCTATTCTCTCGCCCACAGATACTGATCTCGCCTTGGTGGGGGCAAGCTACTGCACGCCCTGGCTCGAGCCGAGGCTTTGACGACGCCGCACCGCTGGCATTATGTCCGGTATGGCCAACGACACTCTCAATAGTATGCGAGTCATCGTCCCCGCTGCAGGGACTCTCATCGCTGTCGCTCCCACCGGAGCCGAGACCGCCAAGGGCGACTGCCCCCAGCTGCCGACGACGTTGGCCGAGCTGGTCGAGACTGCCGTGTCCTGTCAGGCCGCGGGCGCCTCACTGATCCACATCCACATCCGCGACGCCGAACACCGGCCCAGCCTTGATGCTGTTCTCCTGCGTGAGACCGTCCAAGCCGTGCGCGAGCAGACGTCCCTGGTCATCCAGCTCTCCACCGGCGGCAGTGTCCACGATCCGCTCGAGAAGCGACTGACGGTCCTGGACGCCGAGCCCGACTCGTGCAGCCTCACATGTGGCACCACCAACTTCGGCGATGACGTCTTCCTCAACCCCTTCCCGTTCATGGCCCAGCTCTACCGCCACGCACAGGAGCGCCAGATCGTCCCGGAGTTCGAGCTGTTCGACCTTGGGCACGTGGCGGCGCTACGACGTCTGATCGACACCTGTGGTCTGCCCTTCGGGGGCAGAGTGCATGTCGACTTCATCACCGGTGTCCCGGGCGGTATGCCGGGCACGCCGGCCGCGCTGCTGGCCGGCGTACAGGCGCTGCCGGATGAGGTGACGTCCTGGGCTGCGACAGGAATAGGTAGAAGCCACCTCCCGATAGCGGCAGCGGCGCTTGCATCCGGCGGGCACCTGCGGGTTGGTATGGAGGACAACTTGATCTACGCCAAGGGGCAGCCGGTGCAGCGCAACGACGAGCTCGTGTCACGCGCGGCGGATCTCGCCCGGATGATGCAGCGGCCGCCGTTGACCACCGCCGAGGCGCGCGCTTTGTTGTCGGTCAAGGAACGGCGTACCGCCTGACCCCGATCGAATTCGCATGCTTGCTAGGGGTTGCGTTTTGCTAACTAGAGCAAGCATAATGAAGTCATGCCGAAGTTCACGCCGATCTCCGTTCACGATCTTGGCCAGTACCTGCGAGAGCAGCGCCAATCGGCGCAGCTCTCGCTGCGACAGCTGTCTGAGGTGGCCGGGATCAGCAACCCCTACATCTCCCAGATCGAGCGCGGCCTGAAGAAGCCGAGCGCCGAGATTTTGCAGTCCCTGGCCAAGGCCCTGCGCATCTCGGCAGAGTCCCTCTACGTCCGCGCCGGCATCCTTGATGAGCGCTCCGACCTGGGTGAAGCCCTCGCCTTCGATGTCACCGATGCCATCTTGGCTGACCCCAAGCTGAACGACCGACAGCGCGCTGTCCTGCTGGACGTCTATGAGTCCTTCGTCGGCGAGCCGGCAGCCCGCAAGTCTCCTGAGCCTCCCAAGGTTCAAAGGGCTCAGACCGCTCGAGGGGCTTCCAGGCCCAAGGAGCCCTCGGAGCCCAAGAAGTCGGGCCGGGCACCGAGCGCAGAACACAAGCCGAGCTCAGCACGGAAGCAGACCCCAGAACAGAAGCAGACCCACTAGTCATCCAATAAGGAGTAACAGTCATGACCCTCGTAAAGGACATCCGAAAGACCGTCACCGACACCACCCCCGTCTACGCCGTGGTAGGCGTCACCGACCTGGCCGTCGAGAGGCTGCGCGACGCCCGTTCGCACGCAACCGCCGTTCGCCTGGATCTCGACATCAGCGCAATGCAGCACAAGGCCGTCAAGCGTTTCGAGAAAGTCACCGAGCAGGCTCAGCAGATTCCCGCACAGTTCCGGAATCAGACTTTCGAGGCCGCAGGCAGGGCGCGGGAGACCTACTCCGGGCTTGCAATACGCGGAGAGAAGCTGGTCAAGCGCATCCGCAACCAGAAGTCCACCAAGGACTTGTTTGCCCAAGCTGGCAGCACCATGTCCCTCGGCAAGGGCGCGGTCACGACCGTCCGTAACGCTGCACACGACACCCAGCGTGCCGCCATGGTGACGTTGGCCGCTGGTCGCCGCGAGGCCGGCTCCGTCGCCGCATCCGTCCAGGACGACGTCAGGGCCACCGGTCGCACGGCCACCAAGACCCCTGCCAAGACCCCCACCGTCGTCCAGGGCACCGGCACTACCGCCAAGAAGAGCACCGCCTCGGCGGAGCGCGCGACCAGGTCCGTTGCAGCGGGCGCTCGCAAGTCGGCCTCCACGGCGACCAGGACCGTCACGCCCAAGGCTGACAGCTGATTGCACCGACAGCTGCCTTTTTCGGCAGCTGAACAGTGACCGGCACGGCCGGTGTCGATCTCTCGGCACCGGCCGCGCCGCCGCTGAAGCAGGCCGCACTCGGAGCAGTAAGATCGCCGCCGTGACCGAGCAGCGAGTATCCCTGTATGACGCGCCGGTGTTGGCCCATGTCGTCCGCTCTGGCTTCGTGGAGTCTGTGCATCACGGCAGCGTGGTGGCGTTGGACGCTCACGGTTCGACGTTGCTGGCGGTCGGGGATGTCGCCGGTCCGATGTTCCCCCGTTCGTCCAGCAAACCCATCCAGGCGCTGGCCATGCTGCGCGCGGGTCTGGACCTTGACGGCGAGCTGCTCGCGCTCGCGGCCGGGAGCCACTCGGGGGAGTCGTTTCACCTTGAGGGAGTCCAGCGGATCCTCGCGGGGGCTGGTCTGGGCGAGCAGGACCTGCAGAACACCCCCGACTTCCCCTACGAAGAGCTGGCGCGCAATGCCTGGATCGCCTCGGGGCGTGAGCCAACCTCGCTCGCGCAGAACTGTTCCGGCAAGCACTCGGCCATGCTCGCTACCTGTGTGGCCGCGGGCTGGGATACCGCGACCTACCTCGAGCTGCTGCATCCGTTGCAGCAGCTCATAGCGCAAACACTTGCCGACCTCTCCGAAGAGGCCGTGGCGGCCACCGGTGTTGATGGCTGTGGTGCCCCGGTCATGGCCGTGTCCTTGACCGGCTTGGCGCGAGCATTCTCCCGCTTTGCCGTTGCTCCCGAGGGCACCGATGAGGCCCGGGTAGCGGCCGCGATACGTGCGTATCCGCAGTGGCTGGGCGGGACAGGACGTGACGTCACCTCACTCATCCGCGGCGTGCCCGGCCTGATCGCCAAGGATGGCGCGGAGTCGGTCTATGCCGTGGGGCTGGCCGACGGTCGTGCGGTGGCCCTCAAGATCGCCGATGGCGGGCAGCGTGCCCGGCCCGTCGTGATGGCAGCGGTGTTGAGGCGGCTGGGGATCGATGCCGAGGTTCTCGACGATCTGACAAATGCCCCGGTGCTCGGCCACGGGCGGCAGGTCGGGTCGATTGACGCGGTCGGGATCTGAGCGCGAGCGTTGTGAACGTCGACTTCTGATCCTGCTTTGGCCACTACGCTGAGAGCATGTTCGACATCTTCGGGAGTTTCAACTTGGTCATCGGGATCGTGTTGGGGGGCGGTGCTGTGGTCCTGTCGGTGTTCGGTCTCGTTGATGCCCTGCGGTGCCGTCCTGACGCGTTCATCGCCGCGGGCAAAAGGACTAAGAACTTCTGGCTGGCGATACTCGTGGTCTGTGTCGCCCTGAGCTTGTTCAATTTCCCCTCGCCGTTCCAGCTGCCGTGGATCGTTGCTGTGGTCGGCGCGGGCGTCTATGCCGCGGACGTACGCCCCGCCCTGCGCAAGGTGCTGGGTCGCGGGTCCTCAGGTGATGGTCCGAGCCGCTGGTGACCCCTCGTCCAGCCGGCCGCAAGACGTCGCTGCTGGAGGGTCCGGGCGGGTTACTCGAGTTTGTCACCACTGGATCAGGTTTGCGTACAACGGTTTTCGCACATGGCCTCACCGGTTCGATCGAGACGACTCGACTGTTTGGGTCTGGGGTCAGGGGTAGTCGTACCTTTATGCCGACCTTGGGATTATGCCGACCTTTCCGCGTTGTCCCTGGCCAGGTGGGGTGAGGGGCCTGAAGTTGCCGGCATAATCAGAGGCCTTCCAGGAAGGCCAACATGGCATCGGACGCGTGGTAGCGGCCGGGTCTGGTGGTGGGTGGCGTGATCCGGGCGATGGCTCGTTCCTTCAGGGTCATGTCGGCATGAATGTAGATCTGCTCCGTGGAAACCTGCTCGTGGCCTTTTCTGGGGATGAACTTGTACGTCACGGGTCCTGACCTTCGGTTTCGTGCGGCGCGCAGGTGTGCGCCACGGGCTGGCATGGCCCGGGAGTGTGTTCGTCCCCTTGGTCAGTGGCGTTCCCGGTTGAGCCTGCCGATGAGCTCACGGTTGATCTGGCGGGCGGCGTCGAGCTCTTCGGTGCGCCGGGCGAGTTCCTCGCCGGTCTCGAACAGCGCTTGTTCGACTTCGGCTAGTCGCCCATTGGCGGCGCTCGCGTCGATGGTCGCGCGGTCGAGCCCGGCGAGCACGTCTTCACCGAGTTGTTGGCCGAGCCGTAGGCGTAGGGCGCCGAGTTCGGTGGCCAGCCGGTGGTTGGTGGATTTGGCGTTGGCGAGGTCGGCGCGCAGGGATGCGACGGTGACTCGGGCGCTCGCGCTGGTTGCCCCGGCGTGTCGGTCGGCCACTTGGGCGCTGCGCCGTTCTGCTTCGGCGCGCGGTTCAGGATGGTCGTAGATGAATCGCCGGCTCACCCCGGCGTGGCGGGCCAGCGCGGCGATCGTGAGTGGTTCACCGGCTTCGAGGGTGGCGTCCAGAGCGGTGATCACCCGGCCGGTCTTGTCCGCGGAGTCGAGCCGGCGGAGGGCGACGAGCCGGTTGGTGTGCTCGGCCGCGGTGTCCTCAGCCATGGTCAAC
>CABDZX010000045.1_pt1 | contig 8000 bp, 7 predicted proteins | sample 3421941 | NCBI WGS metagenome assembly CABDZX01 (sample SAMEA5534341, study PRJEB31848) | metagenome | biome: tundra; feature: field; material: soil | place: USA | collected 2013-05 | depth 0.45 m
GCCGGTCGCAGATCCCGCCGAGCGCGGCGGGGTCCTGGCAGGTGGCGAAGCCGTTGGACAACGCGGTCCACCCGATCCCGGCTGCGGTCGTTTGCCGCTTGGCCCACTCATGCCCGCTGAGCCCTTCTCTGATCGGGTAGGGGAAGTACGCGCAGACCTTGATGAACGCAGGTCCGAAGTCGACGTCCCACAAGTAGAAGTAGAAGCACGACACCCGCCGGTCAGCCTTGGTGAGAGACGTCCGTGGGCAGGGATTTGGTCAGAGAAGACACCTCCCCCGGACACATCACAGGCCCGCAAGCGTGAACTTTCGGGCCTGTGACCTGCGGTGATAGCGCTGACGCGTTGGTAGCGGGGCAGGATTTGAACCTGCGACCTCCGGGTTATGAGCAAGGCGAAGCCCGTCCCAGGACGTCCGGTAGTCTCCGCCGTCACGATTCGTCGCGCTGGCCCCGGCGCTGTCGTCTCGCCCGTCCCGACCCGTGCTGCTCCGTCCCGTAGCGTCGTGGTCACGGATCTGGTCACGGCGGCGAATGGAGGATCTTCGCCACTCCCGTCGCGACCATCTTCGAAGCAACCGCACTCCGGGTCGTCAATCGAGACTTGACCTCAATCGGGCGACTCGCCGAACACGGCGTACAGCGGCGCAAGGAAGCTCACGAGATCCGGGCCACCCAGGGCAGCTCCCGGCACGGGGAGCTGGCGCAGAAGCAGGTCCGTCGGGAGTTCCGCCTGGACAGGCAGCGCCGGGACTGACGCCCCGGTCCAGAAATCGCCCTCGGCCAGGGGCAGATCAGCCAGCGCCATCATGGCTCCCACACGAGGACCTTCGTCCGGCAGCGCCCGCTCCGCCGCAGGATGTGCTGTATCGCCGCCGCGCAGCTCGCGAAGCCGTTGCAGGAGTGCCTTGCGGCTGCGTCCGCGCCACAGCAGGATGGCGAAGGGGTCGTCGTCGAAGCTCTCCGCGAGGAGGTAGAACGCGGCCGCGAGGTGCTTGCACGGGACCTCCCAGTCCGGGCAGGAACAGCTCAGAGTCAGGTCCTTGGCCCGCTGCGGGAACAGCGGCGCACCAGCGGCCAGAAAGACCTCTTCGAGGTCGTGAGGCATCTCGCCTGCGAGCAGCCTGGCACTGTGGATCGCCTGCTCTGCAAGGGTTACCTCGACCTTGGCCCACACGAGCTCGCTGAAGGCGGGCAACGAGATGGACACCTTGTAGGGAGTCCTTCGGGAGCCCTGCACCGATGCAGTGACCGCACCCGGGGCCACATCCAGGGACAGCACCTGACCTCGTCGGGCATAGTTCTTGCCGCGGGTCAGCCGGGACCCCAGCGCGAAGGACTCCAACACCTCGAGAAAGCGCCGTGACCACCAGTGCTCCCCGATCGCACCTCGCGCGCTGCGGGCAACGAGCCCGCCCTCCACAGCGCGAGGCTTGGCAGGTGGCGGGAAGCCGCCTGACCAGTTCGAGCGGCCGCGACCTGGCGGTCTCAGTCCACCACCGATGCGACCGGGCGGGTTCACTCCACCACCGACCCGGCCTCGAGGGTGAACAGCTCACGCAGGGCGGAGGTGGAGAGCTCGGTGAGCCAGCCCTCACCGGCGCCCACGACGCTGGCAGCCAGGCCCCGCTTTTCCTTGATCATCAGGGCGATCTTCTCCTCCAAAGTGCCTGCGCATACCAGCTTGCGCACCTGGACCGAGCGGGTCTGCCCGATACGGAAGGCACGGTCGGTGGCCTGGTCCTCCACCGCGGGGTTCCACCAGCGATCGACGTGAATGACGTGGTTGGCTGCAGTCAGGGTGAGCCCCGTACCCCCTGCCTTCAGGGACAGCACGAACAGGGACGGCCCGTCACCAGCAGGGTCCTGGAACCGGGCGACCAGAGCGTCCCGCTGACCCTTGTTCAGCCCCCCGTGCAGGTACCCGACCTCGCGGCCGAACCGGGCACCGAGGTGAGTGCGCAGCAGGTCGCCGAACTCGGCATACTGCGTGAACAGCAGCGCCTTCTCCCCCGAGGCGAGCACCTCCTCGAGGGTCTCCTCCACGCGCGCCAGCTTGCCCGAGCGTCCGGCCAGGCGACTGCCGTCCTTCAGGAACTGGGCCGGGTGGTTGCAGACCTGCTTGAGCTTGGTCATGGTCGCCAGGACCAGTCCACGGCGCTCGATGCCGTCGGTGCTCTCGATCCGGTCCATCATGTCCGCGACGACCGCCTCGTAGAGCGAGGCCTGCTCGTGGGTCAGCGAGCACACCACCTCCATCTCGATCTTGGCCGGCAGGTCGGTGATGATCGAGGTGTCGGTCTTCAGCCGGCGCAGCACGAACGGTTGGGTCAGGGATCTGAGCCGGGTCGCTGCCTCGGCATCGCCGCGGCGCTCGATGGGCGTGGCAAAGTGCTGCTTGAACGACGAGGGCTGACCCAGCAGTCCGGGGTTGGCGAACTCCATCAGCGACCAGAGGTCGCCCAACCGGTTCTCCACCGGCGTCCCGGTCACCGCGAACCGGCGGGCCGACGGCAACGACCGCACCGCAACCGCCGCCCGGGTCGCCGCGTTCTTGACCGCCTGGGCCTCGTCCAGGACGATGCGACGCCAGCTCATCTCACGCAGCGCGTCGATGTCGCGGATCACGAGGCCATATGTCGTCACGACCAGGTCGCAAGACGCCACGACCGCCTGGAAGGCCTTGCCCTTGGGCCGCTCGGCCCCGTGGTGGACGTGCACCCGCAGCGCGGGGGCGAAGCGGGCAGCCTCACGCTGCCAGTTGCCGACCAGCGACATCGGGCAGACCAGCAGGGTCGGGCTCCCCTTCGCGGGGGGCTCGCCGCACATCAGGGCGAGCAGCTGTACCGTCTTGCCCAGACCCATGTCGTCCGCGAGGACACCGCCCAAACCGACCGACTCCAGGAACGACAGCCAGGCCAGACCACGCTCCTGGTAGGGGCGCAACACACCCTTGAAACCCTCCGGGGCGGTCATCGGCGCGATCCGGTGGTCCACCTGGCCCGACAGGAGGTCCGCGAGCCAGCCCTGAGCCTCGACGTCCACGACGGGCAGGCCCCCCGGTCCGTCGTCCAGTGCCCCGAAAGTCGCGAGCACCTCCCCGACGCTCATCCGCCCCGTGCCGCGGGACCGCTTGGCTAGGAACGCCCGAGCCCGGGCCAGGCGGTCCGCGTCGACGTACATCCACTGACCGCGCACCCGAACCAGCGGCTGTTGGGCCTCGACCAGATCGGCGACCTCCTGCTCGGTCATGGTGTGCTCCCCGACAGCCAGATCCCAGCGGAAGTCCACGAGCCCATCCCGACCGATCACCGACTTGGCCTCGGCCGAGCCGGGCTGCGCGGGGGTCGAGACCGAGAGCTTCGCGCCCAACCGCATCGATGGGTTGGTCCACCACCTCGGGAGCAGTACGCCGAAGCCGGCGGCCAGCAGGATCGGCGCGGCCTCCGACAGGAACAGGTGCGCGCCCTCGACGTCCAGGGTCAGCGACGACGGCTTCGCCGTGTGCAAGGCATCCTCGATGCCTGGGTAGAGCCGTACCGCGCGACCGAGCTCACCGAGCAGGGTCTCCTGCGGATCGGCGACGTGACGCGCCAGCGCTCGCAACGCCCCTCTGGCCCGCCACACCTGCCCGGCGTCGACAACCAGGCTGGGTTCCTCGGTCGACTGCAACGCGAAGTCCACTCGCCACGCGGCGTCAGGCACCATCTCGCCCGCCGTCGCCTCGGATGCTTCCAGCGGTTCGACCAGCCGGAAACAGGCCCGGACCGCACCGACCTGGGTGACCTCCCGCTGCCAGTGCGCCAATGCCTCGTCCAGGGTAGCCAAGGCGGCCGGGGTCGTGGCGAAGTAAGGGTCGGAGCCGGTCAGTGCCGATCGGAACGACGCCGCCGCACGCCGGCGCGGAACGGGGCCGAGGCGTGAACGCACCGCTGCGTCCACCAGAGCATCGGTCGCAGCGGCCAGCGACCACACCACGGCCGAACCTCGGTCAACGTCAGCCGGGCACGCAGCCGTGAAGGAACCAGACAGTCCCGCAGCCGACCTGCGCAACCACACGGCGTCGGCTCCGGTCACCACCGCAGACCACATCGCCATCGCACGACCGTCGCCCGCGTCTCGCACGCCGGGCAGCACCCGACCGCGTCCGACGAGATCCACGGCAAACCCGGCAAGAGCCTGCAACGCCCGCAAGTCACTACCGGGGATCGGTCGTTCACAGTCGATCTCGGCGTCATCCGCTGCCAGCAGGAAGCCCAGGGCGGTCTGAGGGTCCAGAGCAAGGGTCGGGACCACCCACTGTCCCTCGGCCAGGGACTCCGGGGTCTGCGACTGCTCGCGGGTCCGGCTGATCTCTGCTGAGGCAGACGGGCCCCGGCCCTGGTTCGGTAAGGCGAGAACAGCCGCACCCGGGGCCCCATCTCGTGCTGTTGTGGCTGCCAACGCCTGCGTAGAGACGGCGAAAGGATGAACCTGTTTGGCGGGGCGGCGACCTCGCCCCACGGGCGGATACGCCGGCGCCTCGGAGTCCTCGGCCCACACGATCAGCTCACCCTTGGGATCGCGCTGGATCGACCACCACGCGTGAAGAACGATCAATGCTGCTCAACTCCCAGGATTTGCCTGCAAGGATCGCAAAACTACCCGATGAAGGGAGCGGTATCCATACGGAGGATCACGCACCCAGCCGCCATCCATGTCAAGGTCCATCGGGGGTAAGGTACGGTAAATCAGTTGTGACGTATTGCGGCTTATCTGCTGCACTGACATAGTGGTGATATGACTTTTCATGGCTACGTCGGACTGCAGTCCCGCGGACTCATCGCATTGCCGAGCGAGCTACGCCGACGGATGCATCTGGATGAGCCTGGCGCGCAGGTCGAGATCCTCGAGCGCGGTGACGGGGTGATCGAGTTGCGCGCGGCATTGCCGGTGCCAGCCGATCAGGCGTGGTTCTGGACCGAACACTGGCAGCGGCGTGAGCGGGAAGTCGACGAGCACGTTGCCCGCGGCGAGGTGGCTGTGCACGAGTCGACCGATGACTTCCTCACCCACCTGGACGAACTCGATTCCACGGCTGCGAAGTCGTGAAGTTCGAGACGACCCCTGCATTTGACAGCGACTACCGACGACTCAAACCCGAACACCGCACCGCTTTTCGTCTCGCGGTCAAAGAAAAGTTCGGGCCAGCCTGCGACGCCTACGCGGCGGATCCGTCAACTCCCTGGCCCTCGGCGTTGCGGGTGAAGCCCGTCCGCAACGCGGCCGGCGTACTCGAAATGACCTGGTCATTCGCCGGCCCCGACGGTCGCGCCACCTTCGAACTCATCACTGTCGACGATGACCTGCGCTGCCGTTGGCGCCGAGTCGGTGACCACGCCGTGTTCAAACGCCCGTAGGAGACCAACGTCCAGCCAAATGCGATCGCCGGGTTTCGACCCGGCGATCGCGTCTCAGGTGTCCCGACCCGTCACAATACGTCCCGAGAATCTCCGAGCGCGCCCCCGGTTTCGACCCATATGAGACGGAGCGGAACGACTGAGACGGTGTCGGTCACAAATCTGGTCACGGGCCACACATGCAAGAGGCCCTCTCCCAATGGGAAATGGCCTCTGAGCTGCTACTTCATAGTAGCGGGGGGACCCGGCAAACACGCGTCCAACCGATTGCGGGACACGCATAACCGCTGTTCAAACGGAGTTGCCTGGGTATTTGCACCCCCTCCACTCGGCCTTTGATGTACATGTCACCATTGAACCAGGCGTGCCGGACGGCGGCGTGATCTCGCAGCGTCTTCCGAGTGGCGACTGCTGTGGAGCGGCGAGCACCCGCCCTGCGGATCTGGGTAGTGCCGGACGAGACCGGCGCCGCGCTGGCAACCTGCGTCCACAGAATTGCGCGTCGGTCATAACCCCTGGTCAACCGGGATTGCCTGGGCATTTGCCACCCCTTGTTGACGGCCGCGTCAGATGATCACGAAGGCGTCACTTTCGGTGACGACGCAAAGAGCCGACGGGTGCACGTTCGGGCGGGCTGGGGGGTCGTCATCGTGTCGCGGCCGTCGTCATGCTGTCGCGGTCTTGCGGGCATGGCTGCGCCGCCGATGTGTGCTGGTCAGCCGCCGCGTACCGGCGCGAGAAGCTGCCCTCGGGCGATCATCGCGATGATCTGCCATGGCGGCGCGGTCGGGCCGAGCCTGCGGACGGAGGCGGCCGCGGCGGTTGCGAGAGCGGACATGGCATCACCCAGCGCGGTGCCGGCCGGGACGATCACAGGCAGCATCGGGTCCAACCTGTGGGCCGCGATGGTGCCTTGGACGCGCAGCCACTCGGCGCGCGCCCTTACCCGCCGGATCCAGTCGCGCACCGTGTCGGCGGGTACGCCCAGGTCGGCGCCGATGGTGCGATGGCTGCGGCCACAGGCGCTGGCCAGTGGCGCTTGTCCGACGACGTCGATCGTGTAGGCGCGATGTGGGGGCGCCAGCGCGGGCAGCAGCACGTGGGTCACCCTGCACCTGGCGCAGCGGACCCGTCGCGGTCGTAGCCACACGCGTCCACCACCACAGGAGCGCAGCGAACGGGTCCGGGCGAAGCCCCAGCGTCGCAGCCGCCCAGAGCAGTCGGGACACGTGAGCTCCGGGCCCCCAAGATCCGCTTGCGCCTGGTCGAGTACCAAGAGCACGGCTGACTCCTTCTCGCATCGGCCCATCCTGCCAACTGGTCCTCCAGAGGGTAAGGGGCGAGTGGTGTTGCATCCTGGGCCCTCGGACCGGCCGAATGCAAGCCCCCAGGCGGCCGAGCTCGAAAGCGCCCGAACGCCCCGAAACTGTGCTCATCACGCAGGTGACGCGATGGACTCCCACTGCCACAGATCGAGACCGGGTCGGCCATCGTCACCAACAGTGACGCCTTTGGGTGTCCACATGGTCATCCAGAGCGTCGCCCTACAACGCTCAGTAATCCGGCTATGCAAGTCAGAGGGTGTCGTTTACCGATCCCGCTACGGAAGTCGGGTGGCCGGAGGGAATCTCACCCTCCGGCTCCCGCGGAACCGTGCGTGACAGTCTCCCGTCACACGGCTCTTACCACCCTGTCGGCATGAGTCCTCGGGTCCATTGCCAGTGTGCGAATCCGCGGGGGTAGCGGTCACAGACCGCGTCCCACCACGCCTTGGCTTTCTTGAACCCGTGGAGCCGCCGGTATTTCTTGCGGGCCCACCGCATCAAATAGGTGTTGATGCGCTTCAGGAGCGGAAGCAGTTCGGTGCGGTAGAACCGCCCGTAGTACTGCATCCAGCCGCGCACGATGGGATTCATCCACCGTGCGAGGTCGGCAAGGTTGGAGCTGACATGCCGGTGAACACTCCACCTGCGTACCCGCTGGCCCATCACTTTGAGCGCCTCCCGCGACACCGCAGGCAAGAACGAGGCAAAAACAACCCCATCCTTGTTCCGGACGCTGCGGGCGCGAAACGTGAACCCCAAGAACGTGAACGACTCGTGCTCATAAGAGCCGCGCCGCCTCTTGTCCCTACAGAACACGATCTTGGTCTTGACCGGGTGCAACTCCAACCCGACCTCCGCCATCCTCTCCGCGATCGCCGAGCGAAGCCGCTCAGCCTGCCTCAACGTGACGGCATGGACCACAACGTCATCCACGTACCTGCAAAACGTGACACCGGGGTGTTCCCGGTCCATCCACGTATCGAAGGCATAGTGCATGAAGAGGTTCGCCAGCACCGGTGAAACTGCGGACCCCTGCGGGGTCCCCCGGTCCCGGACCTGCAGAGTGCCATCGGGGTGTTCCAGCGGCGCTTTGAGCCACCGCTTGATATACAGCACCACCCAGACGTCGTCGGTGTTCGCCTCCACAGCCTTTATCAGCAGATCATGGTCGACGCTGTCGAAGAACGACTTGATGTCCAGATCGAGCACCCAGTCCTTCCTCCAACACCGCCCCCGGGTGACCGCGACCGCGTCCAACGCGGAACGCCCCGGGCGGT
>CABDZX010000048.1_pt1 | contig 7915 bp, 9 predicted proteins | sample 3421941 | NCBI WGS metagenome assembly CABDZX01 (sample SAMEA5534341, study PRJEB31848) | metagenome | biome: tundra; feature: field; material: soil | place: USA | collected 2013-05 | depth 0.45 m
GCATCCCTGGTGCTCGTGCACGAAACGGGAATCGTGCTCAGAGGTCGGCAAGGACCCCGTCAGAGAGTCAGGCTCGTCCCGCGGCGCGGGCTACCCAGACAGATGTGGCCGTGGAGCTCATGGAGGTTGTGGCAAAGCGACGAGAAGCAGCCGTTCACCTTTGGGCGCCGCCGGGTCCACCCACCGACATTTGTGCGAATCGCGGTCGGGCCGTCTGGGTCGACGGCGCGGTTCTTGCGGTTCGCGACGCGGCTGAGGGCCCTATCCAGCACCAGCCCGATGAGCAGGCCGCCCAGGACCCCGACAACGGTCGCGCGCAAAAGGTGGCCCATGAAAGCGCCACACGACGATTCCAAGTGGCGCCGGTCGATGCGCTGATTCATGGATCCGTTACGGATTCCGGGACGCACGACTTTGGCGGCCCAGGGGTCAACCGACAGGTTTTGCCGTCCTCTTGCCGTTTGGGGTCTATTGGTTAACCGTCGGCTTCGTAGCATTGTCAGCGTCGTTGTTCCCAGAGCCGGAGGCATCATGAGTGCACGAAGTCCCCTGACCAGGGCTGGGACCATTGCCGCAGGACACCATGTGGCCGTCGGCCCCGGCAGGTCAGCACCCGCGACCGACTCGGGCCATAGGCAGCCCACCGGACACTGGTGACGTCGCGGGCACCCGCGGCCAGGCGGTGACGCGTCCCAGGGCACCTCAGCAAACGCACAGACGTCCGGAGCCACAGTGATCAGAGACGACTATCTGCAGTCAGTGCAGGCCTCGCTCAACCCGGCCCACCTGTGAGTGGCCCCGGATTGTGTGGCATGCCCTCGCTGCGGGTTACCCACGCGGTAGGAGGAGCAACGCCATGAACACCCTCATTGTCGCCGTTGCACAGTACCTTCTTTACCTCATCCTGGCCGCGGCAGCCGTCATCTGGCTTTACCTCCCCCGCCACGAAAAGGTGGGTTTGGCCGTGCAGACGATCCTGTCTTTGGTCATCCTGGTCGTGCTGATCAAGGTGGTCGCGGGCATCCACGCGGACCCCCGGCCCTTTGTCGTACAGCCCTCGATCAGGCCACTGTTCGCACACCCAGCCGACAACGGGTTCCCTTCCGACCACACCGCATTGGCTGCGACGGTCGCCCTCCTGGTGATGATGTACCGCAGGTGGCTCGGGGCGTTGCTGCTGGCCGCAAGCATCGTGGTGGGGGCCGCCCGGATGGCCGCGCACGTGCATCACGGGCAGGACATTGTTGCCGGATTACTGATCGCCGCCTTGGCTGTGGGTATCGCTGCCGCCACCTGGCGATGGGTCCAGCCAAGGTTGCCACGGCGACTGACCGAACCAGCCTCGGTATGAACCCCTCGATGTCGTCGGTAGCCGTCACCCAGCGGTCGCCCGTTCGCTCACCCCCATTCGAACACCAACAACCTTTCTTCCTGCTCCGGTGGTTGGATTCCGCGTGGTTCCCCTGGGCATGGATGGCTCTGTGGGCCGGGGCACAGGTGGGGCACGCGCTGGTGTCCTGGCATTTCTTCGCCACTGGGGCTGCACTGTTGAGCTCGGATGCGACCGGGGCAGGCCTGCACATGTACGCCACACACCCGCAACTGCAGATCGGGCCCCTGGCCTTCCTGGCCGCAACACCACTCAATGGCCTGGCGTCTTGGCTGTCTGGGGCCATTACGGCCGCGAGCATCGCCGCGACGGCCCCGGCGATGCTGCAGTCTTTGTCCCGCCTGCCAGGCCTGACGATCAGCAACAGGCAGCGTGGTTTGGCTGCTGGGGTTCTGATGCCGGTCTGGGCCGAGCTCGCGGTCCACTACGCCCACCTGGACGACGCATTGGCCCTGGTGCTGCTGGTGGGCGCCATACATGCGGTGGCCCGTTCTCGGCCCCTCGCGGCGGCCCTTCTGTTGGCGGCGTCAGCCGGCGCCAAGCCGTGGGCGTTGGCCTTCGTCCCGCTGCTGCTGGTCTTGCCCCGGGTGCGCTGGCGCCGCGCCGCTGCGGTGTGGTCGGCCGCCGTGGTGGCGGCTTGGCTGCCCTTTGTCGTGGCAGACCCACGGACGCTGCATGCGGGCGGGTTCTCCATCCCCAACGTCGCCTCCTCATCGCTGCGGGCGCTGGGCATCACGGCCGCCTCAACCCCGTCCTGGGATCGTCCCGTCCAGTTGCTCGTCGGGGTCGTCCTTGGGGCAGTTGCGGTACGTCGTGGCCGCTGGCTGGTGGTACCTGCGGTGGTGCTTGCGGTACGCATGTTGCTTGATCCAGGTGCCTACCCGTACTACACCGCCGGGTTGGTGCTGGCCACAGTCGCAGTCGATGTGGGCTGGCGTCAGACCCGCTGGCCGTGGGTCAGCATGGGGGTGGTCGCCGGCCTGTATGCTGTTCGTTTCATGGGGCTCATGACCCCCACCGACGCGGAGCTGGGGTGGCTGCGCGTGGCAACACTCCGCGTGGCAACACTCCTGGCCGTTCTGACGGTGGCCCTCGGTCCCGACTGGCGCAAACATCCTTCCTATGTCCTGCCCGAACGACTTCGCGCCCGCCGGGTCAGGGCACTGATTGTGCGACTCGGCTTCATCCATACGCCATCTGCCAGGCCCGCTGTTTCGGCGACTGGACAGCCCGACGCCCTGGCGTCCGACCCCCAATCGCCAGACCTGGCGATCTTGATGGGGAGGCCATCGTGAGCACCGACCGCCCGAGCACTGCGCACACCTGTGATCCGTCGCCACCGCCGACCTCCGTGTCCTGCGACGTCACCGGCGCCCAGCCCGTTCCGCGACCACGGCGCCTGGGTCCGGTTCAGCGCAGAGTGCTCGCGGTCGCCGTTGCCTTTTCCATAGTGTTCCTGGCGCCCGGGGTTTCCTATGTTCAGGCCCTGACCTACCCGGGCAGCGCCACCTGGCAGATGCGTTCGGTGGAGTGGCTGCGCGACCACGGCGGAAGCCCCCTGGTCGACCGCATCGAGAACTGGTACTACACGGCCAACCGGCCCACCGGGTCTGCCCCTGACGCCGCAGGACTACCGATCATCACAGCTGGACGCCCGCTTCTGGCCCCGCCCCCGACCACGGCCGTCCGCCCCCGGGCGACGCAGGGCGGCACCTGGGTTCCCGGCAGGCTCGATCCGGGCGGTAATCCGGCGATCTACACCACGTTGTTCCGCCCCGACGCCCAGTACCCCAGCGTGGTCGCCGCGGTCGCCTGGATCCGCGCCCGCGACACCAGTGCCCACCTCGTGGCGGGCACGCGGGAGCCGGGCGGCCAAGGCTGGCCAGGTGGCGCCCAACTGCCCCCAGCCGACGTCCCGAAGCTGGTGGCCACCTTCAACTCTGGCTGGAAGATGACCGACGCCCACGGCGGCTTCTTCCTAGCCGGGCAGGGCAACGGACACCTGATGGACGGGCAGGCATCCCTGGTGATCAACGACTCGGGCGCGGCGACGGTCGGGCAATGGGCCCGGGACGTCACGATGAGCCGCCACGTGGTCGCTGTCCGGCAGAACCTCGCCCTTATCGTGGACCACGGCCGGCCCGTGCCGGGCCTGGACGCCAACAGTGGAAAACGTTGGGGAAGCTACGAGAACCAGCACCAGTACACCTGGCGCTCCGGCGTCGGGGTCGACGCCGCCGGAGACCTCATCTACGTTGCCGGGGCGAACCTCACCCTGCAGACGCTCGCGGCCGCCCTGGCCGACGCCGGGGTCGTGCGCGGGATGGAACTGGACATTCACTCGGCCCTGGTCTCGTTCGCCTCCTGGGCGCCCACCCTGCCCGGACGCGCCCGGCCCACCAAGCTCCTACCCGGGATGGAACGGCCGGCCAACCGCTACCTGGCCCCCGACCAGCGCGACTTCTTCTACCTCACCCTGCGATGAGCCCCTTAGCGAAGGCCCCCACGACCCGGTCGTGGGCCCGGTGGGCCGTGGCTTCTCTGATCGAGTGCGGGTAGGTACCGACGTGGTGTTCAGGGCAACGAGTCGACTCGACAGAGTCTTTGAGGTTGGCATCCTCCTGAAAGGTCTCGACGGACTGCTGGAGGTCGCCGGCGGCATCCTGTTGTTCTTCATCAAGCCTGAGTACTTGAATCACCTGGCGATAACGTTGACGCAACACGAGCTCGCGGTGGATCCGCGTGATTTCCTCGCGACTCACATCCTGCACTCCACCCAGAATCTGGCCGCTGGTTCACTCGTATTCGCCGCGCTCTACTTGCTGTCGCACGGCCTCGTGAAGATCGTCCTGGTATGGGAGATCTTGCATAATCGCTTCTGGGCCTATCTGGGTCTGATCTATCTGACCATCGGATTCATGATCTACCAGATCTACCGATTCACTTACTCTCACTCAATCAGCCTGGTCCTACTGACGGTCTTCGATGGTGTCATCGTCTACCTGACCGTCGTTGAGTATCGCAAGCGAAAAAGTAAACGTGCGACCGCTTCAGCGTGAGCACTCCCGCAGGCAACCCTGCGAATCGGCGGCGATACCAACCCGTGAATTCTTGATGGGCGCGTCAGTCGGCAGCCTCCCCGACGCGAATGGCGGTTACTGGCAGGACGGCCAGAGCGCTGCGCCGCTACGCCGGGGCGCGGCCTCGATGGTGCTCTACAAGGATGGCCACGTCGACGTGGTCAACTGGCAGGCGGCCGCGCCTGGCCCTGACGTGGCTGCCGTCCGCCAGAACCTGGGCCTGCTGGTGGAGAACGGCACGATCTCACCCGAGGTGAACAGCACAACAACCAGCACATAGGGCAAGACCGTCGGCAACCACACCTTCGTATGGCGCTCAGCGTTGGGAATCCGCAAGGACGGCTCGCTGGTGTTCGTGGTTGGCGCCTCGATGTCGGTTAAGACACTGGCCAATATCGCGCACGACGCGGGAGCGGTGCGTGCCATGGAGCTCGACATCAATCAGGACTGGACCAACTTCATCACCTACACCCACCCCAGCAAGGAAGTAGCCGTGCCACAGATGCTCACCAAGGACGCGCAAGCGAACCCGTACCGCTATCTCCAGCCCTCGTCGCGGGACTTCGTCGCGGTCCACGCACGTTGATGAGTCCACCTGCTCCCACTGCCAGGACAGCCCCGACCACAACCAAGACATACTCCCAGGCTAGGCAAGCATGACCGTGAACGGACACACATCGGTGCTGCGAAACGGCGCCGCTGGCTCCGGGCGACGGCCACGGTGGTGGGCGCCCACGCCGTTTGCATTGTCATCTCGATCATCCCGTTCGTCATCGCCGTGCTGAAGTACTCCGTGAATGTCGACAGCGGTGCCGCGGGCGAGCCGGAAGATGTTGTCCTGCACGACCCGATGGCAGGTGCGGGGCTGTCTGGGCGACCTGCCTGATGGGCTCGGTGTACCTCTAGCCGATCCGGCGGTTGAGACGACCCCCAGACCGGCATGCGCCTGAACACTGAGCGGGAAAGGTGCCGCAGCACGGACCTGACCCACCGCGTCTTCGGCGGCGCCCACACCGTACGCCGGCCCGCGACCAGCCCGCGACGATAACGTCCGCTACGTGCTCAGGTTCTGAGACAACGGCGCCGTCTTCAGGTTGATTTCGTAATCAGAGGAGCGTGCCGCGCCCCGGACCGCCTCGGCAACGTCTCATTGTGGGTGACCGAGTTCCTCCTCGTCGGCGATTGTGCCCGACAGGCGCGGTCCCTGCACGGGTCCGGGCCCCTCCCTGACATCCACTTGCCAGCGTCCACGATCGACGCGCAACGCGTTGAAGACAGCCGCCATGGCCGCCACCCACGCCGCACCCAGGACATAGCCGCCGACGACGTCGGACAGGTAATGGACGCCCAAAGCTATCCGGGAGAAGCCGATCGCCAACACCATGAGCACCGCGAACGTGACGGCGACTCTGCGCCAGACTCCCTGCAGGATGGGCAGAAAGACGATCAGCAGCACCGCGTACCCGACCATCGCCGCCTGGGCATGGCCGCTGGGAAAGCTCAGCCCCGGCTCATGGGCGACCGGGTGGATCAGGACCGGGCGTGGTCGATGGACCGCCGTCTTGACGACGGTATTCAGCAGCGATGATCCCGCAGCAGTAATCACCACGAACAGGGCTAGTCGGGGCAATCGACGCCAGAGCAACCAGAACACGACAAAGGCCAGCACGATCAGCCATGCCACGGCCGACCCGGAGTCGCTGATCAACTGCATGACGCCGACGAACACCGTGTGGGTCAACACGAAATCGTGCAGGCGGTCGCGCGCGCCGTTGTCTGCCCGCACCAGCGGCGCCCACTTGTCTTCGACCAGCAGCAGCGTCAGCGCACCGGAGACCGCCACCAGTGCCAACGCTACGGCGGCCAGCGCTGCGCGGGCACCGAATCGGTTTGTCGTCCTGACCGTTGGCGGGAAAGACACCTTAGGCGTATTGGGCATGCCGGTCATTTTGCCTCCTCCGTCCTGGACCGGTCCACCCACTGTTGACTTCGCGCCATCGCAAAGGCCTCGGCAGCAGGTTGTACGTGACACCACAACCCTTCCGGTCCTGGCCCGCTCCCACGCATCCCGTCCTCATGCCCTCACCGGACCTGAGAACTCACCCGAGGCCGCGTCCGGACTCGCCGCAGTCCAAGTCATCAACCGGGTGGTCCAGGTCCAGACCCGTCACAGTGAAAGAAACGTCGAGGTCGAAGTCGTCCCCCACAGGCAGGTATGGCCTGCTGATCGGCGGCGGCCTGATCGCGTGGGGTCTCACAGATGCTGATCAAGGTCGGGACCGGCGGCTTCGACCCGCCACCTTCGGTCATCGCGATCCCCTGGGGTGACCTGACGATCACCGTTCTGGCGGTCGTAGCTGCGCTGGGTACGGCGCCCATGAAGGCGTCGCCCATCCGCATGTCCTTGCCCGGGCCTCTACCGCCCAGCAGTCCAAGAACTGCGGGACCTGTGAGAGATCGGTTGGCGGCACGGCCGCAGTGCGCGCCGCAGCCGTGGGTACGATCTGGCTCATGAGCCGCACACAAACTGCCGACAGGCTCCAGGTGCTGGTGATCGAGGACGATGAGACCATCGGCCAGCATCTGCAGGCGGGTCTGCAAGGCAATGGCTATGACGCATCCTGGTGCCAGACAGGCGGGACCGGACTGACCCGGGCACGGGCATCACTGCCAAACGTCGTCCTACTCGATCTCGGGCTACCGGACATCGACGGCGTCGAGGTGGCACGCATCCTTCGAGCCGAGCAGCCCGACCTGCTGATCGTCATCCTGACCGCGCGCAGCGACGAGATCGATGTCGTCGTTGGTCTGGACGCCGGCGCGGACGACTACCTGGTCAAACCGTTCAACCTCACCGTTCTGCTGGCTCGGCTGCGCGCACACCTACGCCGACGACCTGATGCGGCAACCGACACCGAACCGATCCGCGTAGCCGACCTCGTCGTGGACACCGCCGCGCGGCGGTGTCTGCTGGGAGACCGCGAGATCGAGCTGCGGCCAAAGGAGTTCGAGCTCCTCGTGGCGCTGGCCCGCCACCCAGGCGTCGACCCTCACCCGAGAGAACCTCATGGCCCAGGTATGGGACGAGAACTGGTTCGGCTCAACCAAGACCCTCGATGTCACGATGGCCGCGCTACGCCGGCGGCTTTCCGAAGCAGTTCCATCCCCCACCGAGGCCGGAGGTCTTGAACTGCCGAAGATCACGACACTGCGCGGGCACGGCTACCGCCTCGAGCTTCCATCGCCAGCATGAGCTCAAGGCTCCCTGCAGAAGTGGCGCACTCCAACTCCTTGGCGATCTGGTCGTAGGTGAGGCCGGTGGTCCGCAGCTCGATGGCCCGGGCACGTCTGGCTGCGGCCAGAGCACGGTTGCGGTGTTTGACCATTGACGGGACGAAGTTCTGGGAGAGCAGAGGCTGGTGCCCCGGCTATTGAGCGTCCAGCT
>CABDZX010000049.1_pt1 | contig 7886 bp, 6 predicted proteins | sample 3421941 | NCBI WGS metagenome assembly CABDZX01 (sample SAMEA5534341, study PRJEB31848) | metagenome | biome: tundra; feature: field; material: soil | place: USA | collected 2013-05 | depth 0.45 m
TCCATGCATGCATCGTCGTCGGGAAACCACGCCCGCAACTCCGCGTACGAACCGGGGTAATGCAGGCCTCGCGACGGCACCCAGCAAGCCTACGAGCCGGGCAGTGAAATGGATAGCCCACTAGCGGAAATACCCGAGTGAGGGCTTCGAAGCTCGCGCTCAGGCCGGGGATCTTGGCGAAGATCCCTTGCGGTCCGCGGACCATCCGCCCTGTGCTCACATCGTACTTTGCCCCGTGCCAGGGGCACACGAGACAGCCGTCCTCGGCGAGGCTGCCGCCTGCCAGGTCGGCGCGCAGGTGGCGGCACATGCGACCGACGGCGAAGTAGTTGCCGTTGTTGCCGACGGCATACTCTTCGACTCCGGTAACGGTGCCTTCGGGCACGCTCGCGGCAGGGACGGAATAACTCATACGGATTCCTTGTGACGGAAGTTCCGACCGTGGCGCTCAAGATCCGGCCGGTGACGCGGTCTCGACGTCGTGGATGACCCGCAACGCGAGTCGGGAGACACCTTGTGGTTACTCCACAACGATCCAGTGTCCGGACTGGATTCGGAAGAGGCTACGCCCGCTCTTTGTCAGCGTCTGCGCGCCGAACCGATTGGCTTCCGATTGTGGATCCGCTTGCTGGACGGTTCGAGCATTCCGGCGCGCTTGAATCCTCAGCCGATGATCTTGACGCTCTGCCGCCTGACCAAGTGCCCTGCGTGTGGGCTGCCGCCGCCAGGATGAGGTGGTTACGGTCGTGTCATGGAGAAGTCGGTGCAATGGATGACGTCGCAGGAGCCCCGCGATGAGCTCGACCGGACGCGCCCGGCTTGGCTTCCAGGACCCCAGCACTCAGACTCGCGCAGCACTCAGACTCGCGCGCTCTGCGCCTTCCAGCCGGCGAAGTCAAAGACCCAGACACCGATGCCGTCGGTCGGTTTCAATGCCCGTGAGGAGCCGGTGAACTTCACTACGTCGCCCACCTTGGAGTTGTTGAACATCCACTCGGCGTCGGCAGGCGCCATGTTGGTACAGCCGTGTGACACGTTCGCAGTGCCCTGTGCGTTGACCGACCACGGTGCGGAGTGGATGTACTCCCCAGTCCAGGTCAGTCGCAGGTTCCACTGCGTCTTGATCTTGTAGTAGTTGGGGTTGCCTTTGGGAATGCCGACCGTCGCCGAGTCCATCGTGATGGAGCTGGCGCGTTCGATGATGACCTTGGTGCCGTAACGCGTCTCGGTCAGTGGCCCTGGCTTGCCGGTGCTCACCTTGAACGCGCGGACGACCTTGCCACCCTCACGAACGGTCAGCGTGTGAGCCAGCATGTCCACCGAGCTGATCGTGGAAGAGCCCACGGTGAAGCTCGTGCTGTCATCTCCGGTGATCCATTTGTTGTCCCCGGTCTGCACTCCGTGAAGGGGCGTGGACACGGTGACCTTGGTGCCCGGGATCCAGAAGTTCATCGGACGCCACATCAGCTGGCGGTTGTCGAGCCACCCCCAGGCGCCGACCTGGACCGGGTTCGTGGTGACCTTGACCCGCTTCTCGACCTCGGCCCGCTGAGCCTTGGTGGTCACGGCCGAGGCGAACTGGACGCTGACCGGCATACCCACGCCGACGGTCCCACCGCTGGGTATCAGGCTGTAGGTCGCCCTGATATCGGGCTTCAGGGTCTTGAAGGTCGACGTGGTGGATGTCGCGGTGCCGTCAGGTCCGACCGCTGCGATGGTGAAGGTGTAACCCGTGGAAGGACGCAACAGCTCCGTGCTTGCCGTCCAGGTGCCGTCCGACCCAGCCTTGCCCTCGACCTTGTTGCCCTTGTCGTCCACGAGTGTCACTGCGCCCACCGTGCCGAAGGAAGCCCCGACGGAGACTGGGGCGCTTGGCAGGACACCGGTTGCCAGATCGGCAGGGGAAACATCGAGCACGGCCGGAGTCTTCGGGACAGTCGTCGGGCTGGCCGAGGTCGGAGCCGAGCCCGAGCCGTTGGCCGAGGCACCAGCCGCGTTGCCCGAGCATGCACCAAGCAGGAAACTCACCGCTATGAATGCAGTCGCAACAACGTAGTCTCGTCGGAACTTCACGGATTTTGTCACTAAGCCCCTCAGAATACCCCTCGTGGATTCGAGGCGCGAACCCGGGGAGGCATCACGCCGCGTGCATCACACGGCGTGCTCTCCACGAAGGTAAAGCATCGCCAAGCGTGAGGACGGCCGGTGGCGGGCCCGATACAGGGACGCTGCGGGCAAGGAACACGCTCGCCACTTTGCCCACAAGGTCGATGCACAGCGGTGGCTCGACGACGTCACCAGCTCCGTCGTCACGGGCACCTACACCGACCCGAGGACGTCGAGTGTCACTCTCGAAGACTGGTCTGCGATTTGGCTCAAAGGGCAGGTCCACTTAAAGGCGACGGGACGGACGCGGGTTGAGGGCATCGTGCGCCTCTACATCGTGCCGCGGTGGGGGACGACACGGCTACGGGACGTCTCGCACGCCGAAGTGCAGGCATGGGTGACCGAGCTCCTGGAGGGTGGTCTCAGCGCCTCGAGCATCCAACGGACCCACGGATTGCTCTCCCAGATGCTCGACCTCGCGGTGCGTGATCGCAGACTCCCGGCCAACCCTGCCAAAGGCGTCAAGCTCCCCCGCAAGCTGCCCAAGGACCACATCACGACGCTCGAGCATCGGCTCAGCGCCCGAGCAGGAGCTGCTCGGGCGCCTCCGCAACCTGCAGGGCGCCGCCTAGACCGGTTGGGAAGAGATCCTGACACTGGTCGCACCGACCGAACACCTGAGTCACCGCGAACCGACCGTTCGACTCCGCGCGGCCCTCGACGCCCCGACCACAGCGCCACTCTCCCTGCTCGTGCAGAACCTCGCCGCCGAGGCCGATCCCGGCGTCCAGGCCATCCTCGAGTGGGCCATCGTCCAGCATGGCCCCGACGCCGTCCCTCTGGTCACCGAGCACCTCGCGGACCAGGACCCCACGGTGCGCGTCCAGATGTCTTTTGTCCTGGCCAAACTCGCTGACCCGCGGGCCGTCCCGGCGCTGGTACCGCTGCTCGGCGACCCCGACCCGGAGATCGCCTCGACGGCGGGCTTCGCGCTGGGGCGCATCGGCGGCCCGGACGCGCTCAGCGCACTCATCGGCCGTCTCGGCGTCGGCTCCGGCACCCGAGGCGACATCCTCGGCGACGCGATAGCCCGCTTCGACGACCAGGCGATCGGCCCGCTCACCGGCGCCCCGAGTACCGGAACCCAGGACGTCCGCGAGCACGCAGCCGCGGTCCTCGGCTTCATCGTGAGCGCCGAGACCGCGCCAGCCCTGGCCAGCGCCCTATCCGACGCGGACGCCGACGTCCGCCTTGCGGCGCTGGTCGCCCTCGGTCACCTCCGCGGTGAGATGGCCGACGTCCGAATCCGTCGCGGCACCGATCGCGGCGTGCGATTCTGTCGCTGCGCGGCCACACCGCTCACCGCGAGTCCTATGACTCCACATGTGCAGGGCTGCTCACATCATCAACGACTTCGAGTCGGGCGCAGTGCCGTCGCCGAAGGGGCGGCCGCCGAGCTGCTGACGCCCGTGGGGGGTGAGCCAGTTCGACAGATCCGGCCCCTTCGGGACAATACGCGTCGGGTTGATGTCCTCATGCACGACGTAGTAGTGCTCCTTGATCTGGCCGAAGTCGATCGTGTCGCCGAACCCTGGGGTCTGGAACAAGTCACGCGCATACGCCCACAGCACCGGCATCTCGCTCAGCTTGCTCCGGTTGCACTTGAAGTGCCCGTGGTAGACGGGATCGAACCGGGCCAGGGTCGTGAACAGCCGCACGTCGGCCTCAGTAAGGGAGTCACCGACCAGGTATCGCTGCGTCGACAGCCGCTCGCTGAGCCAGTCCAACCCGGTGAACAGTCGGCCATACGCCGCGTCGTACGCCTCCTGGGATCCGGCGAAGCCGCAGCGGTAGACACCGTTGTTGACCTCGGTATAGATCCGGCGGGAAACCTCGTCGATCTCCCCGCGCAGCCCCGGCGGGTAGAGGTCCGGCGCGCCCTCGCGATGGAACTCACGCCACTGCGTCGAGAAATCGAGGGTCATCTGCGCGTAGTCGTTGGTCACAACATGGCCGGTGGAGACCTCCACAACCGCGGGAACGGTGATGCCCCGGCTGTATCCAGGAAACCGGGCGAAATACGCCTCCTGCAGCCGCTCGATGCCCAGAACCGGGTCGACGCCACCCGGATCGAGGTCGAACGTCCAGCTGCGCTTGTCATGGGTTGGACCGCACAATCCCATCGACAGCACACCCTCAAGCCCCAGCAGGCGCCGCACGATGATCGCGCGGTTCGCCCACGGGCAGGCGCGCGCCGCGACGAGCCGGTAACGGCCCGGCGCCACCGGGTAGCCATCGCGACCGTCCGCCGTGATGCGTGTCGTGATGTAGTTCGTATCCCGAGCGAACTCCCGACCGCCCTGCACGTATGACCCCAGCACGTTCGCGTCATTGCTCATACAGACAGCATGCCGCAGGGCGGCTGTCGCTCATCGTTGCCCGCTCCGCGGAAGGCCTCTACGACATGATCTCGGACATGACCCGCATCGGCGAGCGGAGCCCGGTCTGCAAGGCCTGTCGGTGGGACGACGGGAGCGCCGTGCATGTAGGTGACTGGTTCACCGGACGCAACCTGTTGCCCGATAGGACCTGGGAGACCCGCTCCGAAGCGATCGCTGCCGAGAGGGGCCCGGAGTTCGCCTTCGTCGTCGGAAGGTCATACGCACGCGCCCTTCGCGGCTTCTTGTTGACTGGACGCACGATCTGGCATCCCGCGAAGGATCCCCAAACGCAACCGATGCCCGCTGTCCGCGGCTACAGAAGCGACCCGCCCGAGCACCCCAGAGGGTTGTCGAAGACCAGTTCGCGCCGGATCCCCCTGAGCAGTTCGCCCTCAGTCACCACCGTCTTGCCGGCGACCAGCCGTTAGCACACGGCAAAGCCCGCGCCAAGAACCAACCCGGCCGGCGCGTCCGGCGCAACCACCAGGTCCTCAGCCGAGCACACGGCGATGTCGGCGCGACCGCCGGGCTCCAGTCGCCCGATGTCGTCCCAGCCCAGGACCCGCGCCCCATCCTCGGTGGCCAGCCGCAAGTGCCGGTACTCAGTGCGTAGGGTGTTCGCCGTGGACCCGAACCCCGCGTCGCCGAGAATCGCCTACCAAGGCGAGCCCGGCGCCAACTCCCACGTCGCCTGTGAGCAAGCCCGTCCCAACTACGTCCCGCTGGCCTGCGCGACGTTCGAGGACACGTTCGCCGCGGTCAGCGACTCCACGGCCGAGCTCGCCATGATTCCCATCGAGAACTCGACGGCGGGACGCGTCGCCGACATCCACTTCCTGCTGCCAACCTCTGGGCTGCACATCGTCGGAGAGCACTTTCTGCCCATCCACTTTGGACTGCTCGGCGTGTCGGGCGCCCGGATCGAGGGCCTGCGCTCGGTGCGCAGCCACATCCACGCACTGAGTCAGTGCCGCAAGATCATCCGCGACCTAGGCCTGAGGCCGATCGTGTCAGGCGACACGGCTGGCTCGGCCCGCGAGGTCGCGGAAACGGGCGACCCGACCCAGGCGTCATTGGCACCGGCACTAGCCGCGAAGATCTACGGCCTTGAGGTGCTCGAACGTGACGTCGAGGACGAGCCGCACAACGCCACCCGCTTCGTCGTACTGGCCCGCGAGGAACTCCGCCCGCCACCAGGGCCGCAAGTCGTCACCAGCTTCGTCTTCCGCGTCCGCAACCTGCCCGCGGCGCTCTACAAGGCGCTCGGCGGGTTCGCCACCAACGCGGTGAACATGACCAAACTCGAGTCCTACATGGTCGGCGGAGCGTTCACCGCGACACAGTTCTACGCCGAGGTCGACGGCCACCCCGATGACCCCCCGCTGGCCCGCGCCCTAGAGGAGCTGGCCTTCTTCTCCCGTGAGCTGCTCGTGCTTGGCGTATACCCGGCGTCACCATTCCGGGTCGAGAGCGATCGCTTCAGTTAGAAATCCGCGCGCGGACACGGTTTGTCCCGTAGGCGGCACCAATACGGATAACGAACTCAGTCGAGCTCGGGGCCGTCGTCGCAGCCGCAGGGCGTTGGCCATCGGGACGGTTTCGCAATGGACGCCGCACGGGTTGGGTGAACTACCAGGGATGTTCGGTAGCCGATGCTGCTACCGGACGGGCTTCGGCCTGGGTGGGCAACTCGTCACCGAGTCGCCTGGGACAGGACCGCCAGCAGCTCCTGTTCGCGCCGGTGGACAGGTCGACCCAGGCCCTGTTCGCGTTCGCGTTCCAAACACTGGCTGCATACTGCGAAGTCACGGCGTCGGCGTTACGTAACGGCCGTGGTCACGGGGCAGGGTGGTTGGCTTCGAGCGGCAGTGGTGGCTTGGCTGCCGGTGTCCTGGTGTCCACGGTGGCCGCCGCCACCTCGTCCCACCCGTCGAGCACGAGGAGCAGCACTACAGCGAAGACTCTGTCGTCAAGACGCCCGAGACCGAAGAGCCGAGTCTGCACCAATCCCGGGGCGGTTCACCCAGTGGCGGCCTAGGCTGGACAGCTGGGCACCCGCATCAGGGCTATGAGCCGCGCCGATCATGGCGATGGCCTGAACGCCCTGTTCCGGGGGATCGTGAACAGCTCGGCCGACGCCATAGCGGTCATCGACCCACAGATGCGGCTTGTCTATGCCAGCCCGTCGGGGTGGCAGCTCCTGGGCTACGAGCCTACGGAGCTGCTCGGGAAGGACCTGTTACGGGTCGTGCACCCCGACGACGCGAAAGAGGTGCTGGAGCACTTGACGCGGACACTGGCTACGTTGGGCGAGGCGCCCCCGAAGGAGTTCCGTATCCTGACCCGGAGCGGGCAGCCGCGGCACGTCGAGTCAAGCGCCACCAACCGGCTGGATGACCCGGCCGTACGAGGCGTGATCCTCATGATCCGCGACGTCAGCGAGCGTGCCCACCTCACCCGAGCGCTGCGCACCCTCGGTGAGACTAACCAGGCCCTGGTGCGCTCCACCGACGAACTCGGCCTGCTCCGACAGATGTGCGAGACCGTGGTCGACGCCGGTGGCTACCCACTTGCCTGGGTGGGCTTTGCCGAGGACGACGCGGCCCGGACCGTACGACCGGTCGCGGGCGCCGGGGTGCTCGACTACCTCCAGGACCTACAGATCAGCTGGGCCGACGACGAGTACGGCCAGGGGCCAACAGGCACGGCCATCCGCACCGGGACGGTGCAGGTGACGCACGACCTGCGGAAGGTTGCCGGCTTCAGCCCCTGGCGGGAACGCGCGAAGGCCCATGGCTTCCTGACCTCGCTCGTCCTGCCACTGAGCAAGCAGGGGCAGATCATTGGGGCGCTGTCGATCTACAGCGACGAGATCGGCACGTTCGGTCCTCAGTCGGTGGCGCTGCTACAGGAGCTCGCCGACGACCTGACCTACGGCATCGCCAGCCTGAGGGACGCCGCGCGGCTGAGCCGCAGCCTGGAGGCCACCATCGGTGCGCTGGCCACCATGAGCGAGATACGAGACCCCTACACCGCCGGGCACCAGTGCCGGGTCGGCGCCCTGTCCGCCGCTGTCGCCGTCGACCTCGGGCTGTCGGACCACGTGGTCAGCGGGATCCGGGTCGCCGGCGAACTGCACGACGTCGGCAAGATCGCCGTACCGAGCGAGATCCTCAGCCGACCGGTCAAGCTGACGGTGGCCGAGATGGAGCTCGTGAAGTGCCACCCCCGCAGCGGCTTCGACATCGTCCGCGGCATCGACTTCCCCTGGCCGGTGGCCGAGATGGTGCTGCAGCACCACGAACGGCTGGACGGGTCGGGCTACCCGCTCGGGCTGCG
>CABDZX010000051.1_pt1 | contig 7843 bp, 7 predicted proteins | sample 3421941 | NCBI WGS metagenome assembly CABDZX01 (sample SAMEA5534341, study PRJEB31848) | metagenome | biome: tundra; feature: field; material: soil | place: USA | collected 2013-05 | depth 0.45 m
TCCTGCCCTGCCACCGCGTGGTCGCCTCGTCGGGCGCTCTCACGGGGTATGCCGGTGGGCTGGCCGCCAAGGAGTACCTGCTCACGCTGGAGTCCAGCCCCTGAACCGGGGCACGGCACCCCATCGGCCTCTGACAGGATCGAGCGGGTGAGGGAAGCGGAGTTTGCAGCCAGACCAGGGATGAGCGACGAGGTGCTCTACGCGCGGGACGGGCACCTCGGGCGAATCCTGTTGAACCGGCCCAGGGTCATCAACGTGCTCAACGACGACATGGTCACCTCGATCCAGGCGCAGCTGCGGGATTGGTCTCAGGATGACGCCGTGTTCGCGGTCTCGATCCAGGGCGCCGGCGAGCGCGGTCTGTGTGCCGGTGGCGATGTCCGTGCCCTGCGCTCTGTCGTCATGGCGGGTTCGGGCGAAGCGCTACATTTCTGGGCTGATGAGTACCGGATGAACGCCGCCATCGACAGCTTCCCCAAACCCTTCGTGGCATTCATGGACGGCGTTGTCATGGGCGGTGGGGTCGGTATCTCGGCCCACGGCAGTCTGCGACTGGTCACTGAGCGTTCGCGGGTCGCCATGCCGGAGACCGCCATCGGTTTCTCCCCTGACGTCGGCTCGCTGTTCCTGCTCTCTCGCGCACCGGGTGAGATCGGGACGCACCTGGCCATGACCGGGCTGCCGTTCGGCGGCGCGGATGCGATCGGCTGCGGCCTGGCCGATGCCCAGATCGCCAGCCAGGACATCCCCGGGATCATCACTCGCCTGGCCGCCGGTGAGTCGCTTGACGCCACCGTCGGCAGCACCGTGGCTGTGGGCGAGCTTGCCGCTGCCCGGGAATGGATAGACCCCTGCTATGCCGGCGACGATGCCGTCAGCATTCTGCGCGCCCTTCGGGCACATCCGGCGTCTGGGGCCCAGCATGCCGCCGACGTTCTGACGACTCGCTCCCCCCTGGCTGTGTCCATAGCCCTGGAAGCCATCCGCAGGGCCAGCCGGATGGACACGTTGGAGCAAGTGCTCGAGCAGGACCTGACGCTCGGCGCCGCGATGGCGGACTCGGTCGACTTCGTCGAGGGTGTTCGCGCCCTGCTCGTCGACCGCGACAATGCACCCAGCTGGCGACATCGGTCACTGGCAGATGTCGACCCGGCGGAAGTGGCTCTGGCGTTCACCGGTGGTCGCCGGCTGGCACGGTCGTCCGCCGGGAGAAGTTAGCGACTGCCGAGGCTGGAACCGGCGGAGAATGCCGCAGCGCCGCCACGCGACGAGGACGTCGAGTAGACCGAGGACGAACCGCCCTGGTCGCCGGAACGGCCGCCGCCCTGCGATGACGAGCGCTTGGAACCCGAGGAACGCTGTTTGGTCTCACCCGTTGCGGCACCACGCGACGACCCACCACCAGAGGCAGCATTGCGACCTGTTCCGTTGCCGGGCGCACCTCCACGGCCGCCGGTCGCCCGACCGCCTGCTGCCCCGCCACCAGAGCGTGCGCCACCCGTGCGTGGGCCGCCAGAGCGTGCGCCACCCGTGCGTGGGCCGCCAGAGCGTGCGCCACCGGAACGACCACCACCACTGCGCCCACCACCACTGCGCCGGGGCGTGTTGCCCTCGTCCACAACGAGAACCAGGGGCTCGGTGAAGGTTCGCTCACCTGGGGCGAGCTGTCTGAGCAGGGGGTGGTTGGCGTCCAGACGTGTCGTGGTCGCCTTGATCCCGGCCTTGCGGGTGAGGTCGCGGACGTCAGCCACCTGGTCGTCGGTCATCAGCGTGATGACGATGCCCTCGGCGCCGGCTCGAGCGGTGCGTCCGGAGCGGTGCAGGTACGCCTTGTGCTCGACCGGCGGATCCGCATGGATGACCAGGTTGACATCATCGACGTGAATACCCCGAGCCGCGATGTCGGTGGCAACCAGGGTGCTCGCCGCGCCGGCCTGGAACGCGTCCATGTTGCGGGTGCGGGCATTCTGGGAGAGGTTGCCGTGGAGCTCGACGGTCGGGATCCCGGAGGCGTTGAGCTGTTTGGAAAGCTTCTTGGCACCGTGCTTGGTGCGGGTGAAGATCATCGTTCGGCCAGGAGCCGAGGTGAGGTCGACCAGCACGGGCAGACGGGCGTCAGCGCGCACGTGGAAGATGTGGTGCTCCATCGTCGAGATATGCGACAGAGCCGAGTCCGCGCTGTGCGTCACCGGGTTGGTGAGGAAACGCTTGACGATCACATCGACGCCGGCGTCAAGGGTGGCCGAGAACAGCATCCGCTGACCGGACCGCGGCGTGCGGTCCATGATGCGGCGCACACCCGGCAGGAAGCCGAGGTCGGCCATGTGGTCGGCCTCGTCCAGAATGGTGATCTCGACGGCGTCGAGGGTCAGTGCGCCCTGGCCGAGGAGGTCCTCGAGCCGGCCGGGACAGGCGATGACGACGTCGATACCGCCGCGAAGACCACTGACCTGGGGGTTCTGGCCGACGCCACCGAAGATGGTCAGGCTGTTGATCCCCAGTGGCTTGGCCAGCGGAGTCATCGCGGCCTGGATCTGGTTCACCAGCTCGCGGGTGGGTGCCATGATCAGCGCGCGCGGCTTGCGGGACTGGCGCGTGGTCTTGCTGGCTGCCAGTCGGGTGAGCAGGGGAAGCAGGAAAGCGTAGGTCTTGCCCGAGCCGGTGCGGCCACGACCGAGAACGTCGCGACCCGCGAGGGAGTCGGGCAGCGTGGCGGCCTGGATCGGAGTCGGGATGGTGATACCTGCCGCCGTAAGAACGGTGGTCAGGGAAGCGGGCACGCCAAGGCTGGCGAAAGTCGTGTCAGACGACACAGGTGGGTACTCCATACGTTAAGTGGTCGTTCTGCCCGGCGCAGACCCATGCGGTTGCGGCGCGTGGCTATCGACATAAAAAAGCAGGTCCGAGGCAGAACAGTGCGGACCGCTGCCAGAAGTCTAGCGGATCAAAGGGACACCCATGGCAAACGCCTGCCCGACGCGACGCTGCCGGAAGCTGATCCGTGCTTAGTCCTGGCCACCGATGTCCACGGAATAACCCTCGTACATAAGGTCGGAGCCACGCTGACGGTGGCGAACCAAGGCCGCGATGAGTGTCGTGCCGCGATCCCGCACCTCGTCCAGCGAAACCAGCATCGAGTCGCCGCGGGCGAACGTCCCGGCCGCCTTGCCCACCACCGTGAGGAGCTCTGAGATGAGCTCGGTCAGCGTTGCGTGGTCCTGGGTCAGTCGTTCGACCTGGTGGGCCAGCCGGGGCGACGTGCGGATCACCCGTGCGTAGAGACCGGCTGGTCCCTCGGTGAGCTCAACATGGTCGTGGAAGTCGCCGGACAGCTCCAGCAGGGCGTCAGAAACCCCTTGGACCCAGCGGATCTGCCCGCTGGGCACCGGCGCTGCGAGTGCCTGCTCCAGCGCGTTGATCGACTCGAGCAGTTCGGCCCGACGGCGACGCACCTCAGTAATATGCTGCGCCTCGACCTCGACCTCAGGCTCTGTCTGTCCACTACCATCTGTTGTGGTCACAGGTGCAGTTTGGAGCCGGTCGCGCTGGTTGTCCAATCCGGGTGGCCCACCGGACTACCCCGCGCATGCCGTAGCACCGGACCTTATCCTGTGGCGCGCAGGTACCGGCCGAAGTGCGGGACCGTGAAGGCAATTCGCCCACGCTCAGCGCTGTAGATCAAACCCTTCTTGAGCAAGGCATCGCGGGCCACCGACAGTGACTGCGGCTTGCGACGCAGAACCGCTGCCACTGACGCAGTTGTCACCGACTCGCTGTCGTCCAGATCGGGCCCGTTGACGTCCTGATCGACGATCTGGGCCGCATCGGCCATCGCCCGCAGGTACTCCCGCTCGCCGGGTGTCGCCCGTTCGTACCGGGAACCGAAGAAACCCACGGCAAGCTCGGCCTCGGCCTCCGGTGCTACCACCCTGATGTCCTCACCGGTAATCGGCGAGCCGGGCGCACTGTCCCAGGCGACCTTGCCGTAGGCCTGGATGAAGTACGGATAGCCGCCGGTGGCGGCATACATAGCCTCAAGGGCATCGTCGTGGAACTCTGCACCCTCGTCCTTGGCTGGTGCCTGGAGCGCCAGGTCGGCAGCCGCTCGGTCGAGCCGGTCGATCCGTGAGTACTTGAACAGTCGCTCGCTGTAGGACTTGCTGGCGCTCAGAACCGCTGGCAGGTGGGGCAGTCCGGCTCCCACGACGATGACCGGCAGGCCGCTCTGGCTGATCTCGTGGCAGGCCGCACACAGGGCGGAGATGTCCTCGGGCTCCAGGTCCTGCATCTCGTCGATGAAGATCGCCACGCCTCTGCCCACATCCGCTGCGAGCCCGCCGATATCGGTCAGCAGCTCGACCAAGTCGATCTCGATGTCCCCCGAGTCGGCTCGCCCCGTCACCGCGGCCACGTCGATCCCGGGATTCCAGCGATCACGAAGCCTCGTGCTCGTCGCCGACTCACGCTGGGCGAAAGCTTTGATAACACCCAGAACGTAGTCGACATCCTCGCTCTTGGGATGGCCCAGCTCGCGGACGGCGACGTGCAGGGCCGCGCTGATGGGCCGTCGCAGCCGCTGGTCGGGACGTGCCTCGAGCTTGCCGGTGCCCCAGTGCGCCCGGACCGCTGCTGACCGCAATGCGTTCAGCAGCACGGTCTTGCCCACACCCCGCAGCCCGGTCAGGACGATGGAGCGCTCCGGCTTGGATCTGGCTATGCGCTCAAGCACCACGGCGAAGGCTCGCAGCTGGTCGTCACGACCGGCGAGCTCAGGTGGACGCTGACCCGCGCCGGGGGCATAGGGATTTCGGATCGGGTCCACGATCGCAGGCTATCCGCCTGTATCGCGTTTTCGTGAGACATACTGAGACACGCCGATCGTGTCGCATCAGCTGCGTCTGCTGCCGCTAGCTAGACCATCCTCATTTGAGCAGTCGCGACATCCGCCGGTCCGCGAGCGGCTTGCCACCGGTCTGACAGGTGGCGCAGTACTGCAGGGACGACTCCGCGAACGAGACCTCGCGCACGACATCGCCGCAGACCGGACACGCTTGGCCCGTGCGTCCATGCACCCGCATCCCTGCGCGCTTGGCGTCCTTGAGCTCCTTGGCCGGCTTGCCCGACGCGGCACTGACCGCGCCGGCCAGCGTGTCGCGCAACGCGGCATACAACCTCTGGACCTGCTCCTCATCCAGGCTCGAAGCCAGCGCAAACGGTGAGAGCCGAGCGACGTGTAGCACCTCGTCCGAGTAGGCGTTACCCACGCCGGCCAGGAATCCCTGATCCTTCAGCAGACCCTTGACCTGCGTTCGGCGGCCTTCGAGCAAAGCCGCGAAGTCGGCCTCTGTGAAGTCCTCGGCCATCGGATCAGGTCCCAAGCGCGCAATACCGGGCACCCGAGCTGGGTCTTGCACGATGTATGCCGCGAGTCGCTTGCGCGTCCCGGCCTCCGTCAGGTCGAAACCACTGCCATCAGAGAGCCTGCAGCGCAACGCAATGGGTGACTTGCCAGGCCGGACCGTGGTAGCAGCCAGCGCGTCTGACCAGCGCAACCAGCCGGCCCGGGCCAGATGGAACACCAGGTGCAGACCTTCGGCCTCGATGTCGACGAACTTGCCGTGACGGGCGACGTTGTTGATCGGCAGTCCGTGCAGCGCCGTCGGGGGTGGGTCATAGGTCTTCAGAACGCTGATCGACCCGAGCTCGACCGCGACGATGGCCATGCCTCTGGTGCGCTCGCGCAGGAAGTCGACGAGCGCCTGAACCTCGGGGAGCTCGGGCACGCTCCTATTCTCGCTCAGTGCTGGGTGCCCGGCGCCATGCCTGCGTGAGGACCACCGATGTCCCCGTCCTAGCCCCGAACGGCTTTCAGCTGACGCAGGAGGCTGTAGCCATCGGGCGCGCGACACACCGGCACGTCCCGTCGCACCCGCCGGGCGAACTCCTCGTTGGATACCGGTATGCCGTGCGAGAGCACCTGCTCGGTCGGGGTCAGCTCCCGGATGGCAATCGCCTCCACGACGTCAGGGCGATCCCTGGCGAAGTCGCCATAGATCTTCGGGTCGTGCTGACCGTCGTCGCCGATGAGAACCCACCGGATCCTGGGAAACTCGCGAGCCAAGCGGTGCAATGCCTCGGTCTTGTGCTCCTGCCCACTGCGGAACCAACCGGTGTTGGTGGGACCCCAGTCGGTCATCAGCATCGGACCGGCCGGGTAGCCGTGGCGCTTCAGGAAGCGGGTCAACGTCGGCGCGGTGTTCCAGGCACCGGTGGACAGATAGAACGTCGGCGCGCCGGGGTTCTCTTCGATCAGCGTCCGATACATCGGCGCCATCCCGGGCACGAGGTGACGGGCGGTCGCCTGCCGCACGAAGGTGTTCCAGGCCGCAATCAACGGACGCGGCAAAGAGGTGGAGATGACTGTGTCGTCAATGTCGCTGACAAGTCCGAAGCGGGCCTCGCGATCGATGATCAGCACTGCGGCCTGAACGGGCTTGCCGCCCTCTGCCTCGATCGTGACTGCATGCCAGCCCGGCTCCAGGCCTGGTGCCGGAATGACCACATCGATGTAGCCACTGCGGTCTGAGAAGGTCTGCTTCGTGCGCTCGCCGGCAACGACACGGACCGGCACGTGCATTGCCCCTGCAGTGACGAAGGCCCGCCAGCCACGCTGTTCGCCCGCGGTATCTCTCAGTTCACGGATGTTCCGTTCCGCCTCGCTGACCGCCGGCCCCTGCGTCTGCGTCTGACGGCTCAGCAGCACCCGACCAAGCACCCGTACAAAGTCTTGACTGCCATACCCCGTGTGGCTGATCGTGCGGGTGCCCCATCCTCGCCCGCGCATCAGGGCATTTGAGCGACGATGGAAGGCATCCTCGATGAGGGATGCGGCGTGGGGTCTGGCCATGCTCAAAACGTACGCGGCAGCACGTGCCATTGGCTATCTGCCCCTCGTGCCCGCACCCGATCTGACGTTCCGCACTTCTCGGGGAGCATTTGGCCCCCCACTTGTGGGGGGTTAGTGCTTCATTGACCGGGGTGGCTCGGGCGGGGGGCTTTGATGTAGGAGGAGTTCGCCTGCGTCGGCTGAGATCTTCTCCATCTGGGCGATGATGTGTTCGAGGTGTCGCCGGTTGGCGATCCAACTGCGGTAGAGCTCGGCCTCGCTCTGGTCGAGCCGGCGGCTCACGGTCTTGCCGGCCACGGCACGGCTCCACTGGTAGTAGGGGCCGTGGCGTTGTGGCGGATCACCCTGGCAGCGGCAACCCGGGTTCCCGCATGAGGTGTAGCGGTGCACGATGCTGCCCTGGCTGATGAACCCGACAGTGGCGAGCTCGGCGGCCAGTGCCCGGTAGGTGCGCTCATAGTGCTGGAGTTGGCTGGTCACGACACGCTCGATTCGTCGTCGTCAGGTCCCCGGTTAGTAACGGTCAGCATCTATGCTGACCGTTATCGGGTTCGACGTCAAGGAGGAGGACGACAATGACCACGATGACCACACCTGGGCAGTTCACGTTGGAGTCCCAGAACTTGGGATGCCTGCCGATCGTCAACTTCTTCCTGACCCGCATCGGCCTGGCCGACCACCTGCAGGCCTACCTGGCCAACGACGACGCCCGGCTGCGGCTGACCCCGGCAACGGTGATCGCCTTGGTAGTGCGCAACCTCGTGGTCGGTCACCGCCCGGTCTACGCACTCGGTGAGTGGGCGGGCGCCTATGACCCCGGCATGCTCGGACTCGCGGCCGGTGACGCCGAAATGCTCAACGACGACAGGGTCGGCCGGACCCTGGACAAGCTGTTCGACGCCGACCGGGCGAGCCTGATCACCGCGACGGTCCTGG
>CABDZX010000052.1_pt1 | contig 7842 bp, 5 predicted proteins | sample 3421941 | NCBI WGS metagenome assembly CABDZX01 (sample SAMEA5534341, study PRJEB31848) | metagenome | biome: tundra; feature: field; material: soil | place: USA | collected 2013-05 | depth 0.45 m
CGCCGGTTAAGGTCAGCCCCCTTTCGAAGCATGCCGCCTGAGATGTCGGTGGCTACCACGCTGGCGCCGCGCCGAGCGGCATACCGGCTGCACTGAGCGGCTCCGGCACCAATCTCGAGCAACTGCGCACCGCGGATCTCCCCAAGCAGACCGGCCTCGGCCTCACGCAGGCCCTCGGGCCCCCACACGAAGTCGTCGTCGCCAAGGAAGGACCCGTGCTCGGCGTAGTAGCCGTCCGCCTCGACGTCCCACCAGGTCCGGTTGGCTAGAGCCGTCTCGATCGGATCGGCTTCGCGCCGAGCCGCGCCAGATCGGTCATTGTCTTGGTCTTGGTGGTGGTCTTGGTCGGTGTTTCCTTCAATGTCCTGGTTCGGGTCGCTCACGCTGACTATCCTGCCCGAGGCCCCTGCGTTGACCTGAGTGAGGCCTCATCGGTAAGGTTTGCAGGTCTGCTACGAAAGCCCTGAGGTGACCTGCATCGGTCGCCCTCATAAGCGCGTCAGCAAGCGCATCAAAAAGACACCAATTTCCACCCGCACCGTCCACCCGGGCGCCCGACATGTTGTGTCGCGAGCCTTTAGTCAATCTGTCCACAATCGGAGTCCCAACTACATGACTGCCAGCCCGGCCGTGAAGGCCAGCCCCCAGGTCGCGATCAACGACATCGGATCTGAGGAGGAGCTTCTCGCCGCGATCGACGCGACGATCAAGCACTTCAGCGACGGCGATATCGTCGAAGGAATCATCGTCAAGGTTGACCGTGACGAGGTTCTGCTCGACATCGGCTACAAGACCGAGGGTGTCATCCCCTCTCGCGAACTTTCCATCAAGCACGATGTCGACCCGGCTGACGTCGTTTCCGTGGGTGATGCAGTCGAGGCCCTTGTCCTCCAGAAGGAGGACAAGGAGGGCCGGCTGATCCTGTCCAAGAAGCGCGCACAGTCCGAGCGCGCCTGGGGCACGATCGAGAAGATCAAAGAAGAGGACGGCGTCGTCACCGGTACCGTCATCGAGGTGGTCAAGGGTGGACTCATCCTCGATATCGGCTTGCGCGGGTTCCTGCCTGCCTCGCTGGTCGAGATGCGCCGCGTCCGCGACCTCCAGCCGTACGTCGGCAAGGAGATCGAGGCCAAGATCATTGAGTTGGACAAGAACCGCAACAACGTGGTCCTGTCCCGCCGCGCCTGGCTCGAGCAGACCCAGTCCGAGGTTCGCACCACGTTCCTCAAGGAGCTCCAGAAGGGTCAGGTCCGCTCTGGGGTCGTCAGCAGCATCGTCAACTTCGGCGCCTTCGTGGACCTTGGTGGCGTCGACGGTCTGGTCCACGTCTCCGAGCTGTCCTGGAAGCACATCGACCACCCGTCCGAGGTCGTCGAGGTCGGCCAGGAGGTCACCGTCGAGGTGCTCGACGTCGACATGGACCGCGAGCGTGTCTCGCTGTCCCTGAAGGCAACGCAGGAAGACCCGTGGCAACACTTCGCGCGCACCCACGCGATCGGCCAGGTCGTTCCGGGCAAGGTCACCAAGCTGGTCCCGTTCGGTGCGTTCGTCCGCGTGGACGACGGCATCGAGGGCCTGGTCCACATCTCCGAGCTGGCCGAACGCCACGTGGAGCTGCCGGAGCAGGTTGTCAACGTCGGTGACGACATCTTCGTCAAGGTCATCGACATCGACCTGGAGCGTCGCCGTATCTCGCTTTCGCTTAAGCAGGCCAACGACCCCAGCGGCGCGGTCGCCGAGTTCGACCCGACGATGTACGGCATGGCTGCCGAGTACGACGAGGCCGGCAACTACAAGTACCCCGAGGGCTTCGACCCCGAGACCAACGAATGGGTCGGCGGTCACGAGGAGCAGCGCGAGAAGTGGGAGAAGCAGTACGCCCAGGCTCACGCTCGCTGGGAGGCGCACAAGATTCAGGTCGAGGAGGCCATCAAGGCTGACGCCGAGGCTGCAGCCAACCCGGAGAAGCCGACCAGCTACTCCTCGAACGGTGCATCGTCGCCGGAGTCGAACGGTCCGTCCTCGTCCTCGTCCGACTCGGCGCCCGCTGAGGGCACGCTGGCTTCGGATGAGGCGCTCGCCGCTCTGCGTGAGAAGCTCACCGGGAACTAGGTCTGACCGAGTCACTGGCATCATCACGAAGGCCCCCGTCACGACGGGGGCCTTCGTGCGCTCGGGCTTGAGTGGGGGAGACCAGGAATCGAGCCTTGATCGCGCTAGAGTCGGGCGCATGCTCCGTGTAGGACTCACCGGTGGGATCGGCTCGGGCAAATCGACCGTGGCACAACGGTTTCGGGAGCTCGGGGCTGTGGTCATCGACGCAGACCAACTGGCGCGTGAGGTCGTCGCCGTCGACTCGGACGGCCTGGCCGCGATCCGCCAACGCTTTGGTGACGTGGTGATGACACCCGATGGTTCTCTGGACCGTGGCGCCTTGGGCGCGATCGTCTTCGCCGACGCGCGGGCGCGTAAGGATCTCGAGGCGATCACCCACCCGCTGATCGCTGCTCGAACCCGCCTGCTCGCGGAGGCGGCAGCGCCTGAGAAGGTCGTGGTGCATGAGGTGCCACTGCTCGCTGAGCTGGACATGGCCGCCGCGTATCACCTCACTCTTGTCGTCTGCGCTGAGAACGACATCCGTATGGCGCGCCTCACCGGTGGGCGCGGCTTCGCTGAGGCCGATGCGCGGGCTCGCATCGAGGCCCAGGCCAGCGATCGTGCACGCCGGGCGGCTGCTGATGCGTGCCTGGACAACAACGGAACCGTGGATGGGCTTCTGACCCAGGTCGACGCGCTGTGGCAGGACAGGATCGTCGGCTTCAACGACAACCTGATGAGTGGTTCTCCCAGCCGTCGACCTGACCCCCCGGCGCTTGTGGCATATGACGATTCGTGGCCGCTCGCGGCGACACGGCTCAGCCGGCGGACAAGTCTGGCGCTGGGAGGGCGGGCGGTGGCCGTCGAGCACATTGGGTCGACCAGCGTTCCGGGTCTGGTCGCCGAGGATGTGATCGATCTGCAGGTCGGCGTGCGGGTGCCGACCGATGCCGACAACTCGGCATTCATACGCGCACTGATGGACAAGGGCTTTCCTCGCGCAGCGGGCGAAGACCTCACGTCTGAGCGCGTGCTGCCATGGGTTGACGATGCGACCCTGCGGCGCGAGCGCCTTCACGGCAGCGCTGACCCGGGACGGATCGCGCGCCTACACGTGCGTGAGGTCGATGGACCGGCTTGGCGCACCGCGCTCCTGTTCCGGGACTGGCTGCGCGCGGAGGTCGACGAGCGCGAGGCCTATGGCGCCCTCAAGCGTCACCTGGCGGAGACTGCCACCACGGCAACGGAATATGTGCAGTCTCGGGGGTCATGGTTGGAGAAGGCCTTCGCGCGAGCGGATGCGTGGGCTGGGCGTACCGGATGGAGCGCCAGGTAAGCGGTCAGCGCAACCCGGAGAGTGTCCACGGTCAGGGCGATGAGCTCGACCCACGATTCTCGTTGGCCGGTGAGCGCACGGCGCTTGCCTGGCCGCGGTTTACCGCGGCAGCCGGTGTGCTGGTCGTCGGGGTGCACCGCAGCTTCGGGCGGCTGCGGCACGGGCATGGACCGTTCTCGCCATTGGACCCCGTGCCTCGCGTCGCTGTGGTGACGGGCCTGGTGGCGGTTTTCGGCCTGGCAACTTCGCTGGTCCTTGTATTGAGCGCAACCGAGCAGAGCTGAAGCCAGCACCGAACCGGTCCAGAGCTGAACTGAGCAGGTGACCGCCGTCGGTGTAGACGTCTACGGTTGACCTATGCGGCCCACGACGGATCTTCAGCGGACGGTTGCCCCATTCCATGTGGTCGCCGACTTTGCGCCCAGCGGCGACCAGCCGACGGCGATCGCCGACCTGACCAAGCGGATCCAGGAGGGGGAGCAGGACGTCGTGCTGCTGGGTGCGACTGGCACGGGCAAATCGGCCACCGCTGCCTGGCTCATTGAACAGGTGCAACGCCCGACGCTGGTCATGGCGCCAAACAAGACGCTTGCCGCGCAGCTGGCCAACGAGTTCCGTGAGCTGCTACCGGACAATGCCGTCGAGTACTTCGTCAGCTACTACGACTACTACCAGCCTGAGGCGTACATCGCCCAGACGGACACCTACATCGAGAAGGACTCCTCGATCAACGACGAGGTGGAGCGGCTGCGGCACAGTGCCACGAACTCGCTGCTGACCCGGCGTGACGTCATCGTGGTGGCCTCCGTTTCCTGCATCTATGGCCTGGGGACTCCGCAGGAGTACGTCGACCGGATGGTCCGCCTCAAGGTCGGCGCACAGATCGTACGCGACGACCTGTTGCGTCAGTTCGTCCAGATGCAGTACACGCGCAACGACATTGCGTTCACCCGCGGCACCTTTCGTGTGCGCGGGGACACGGTGGAGATCATCCCGGTCTATGAGCAGCTCGCGATCCGGATCGAGTTCTTCGGCGATGAGATCGAGCGCATCTACACCCTGCACCCGCTCACGGGTGAGATCGTGCGCGAGGAGGAGGAGATGTATGTTTTTCCCGCGACGCACTACGTGGCAGGCCCTGAACGCATGGAGCGGGCGGTTCGCGGCATCGAGGCTGAGCTCGAGGAACAGCTGGCCGCGTTCGAGAAGCAGGGCAAGCTGCTGGAGGCCCAACGGCTGCGGATGCGCACGACCTATGACCTGGAGATGATGCGTCAGGTCGGCTCCTGCTCCGGCATCGAGAACTACTCACTGCACATTGATGGTCGGGCACGAGGCTCTGCGCCCAACTGCCTGCTCGACTACTTCCCGGAGGACTTCCTGCTGGTCATCGACGAGTCGCACGTCACCGTGCCACAGATCGGAGCCATGTACGAAGGCGACATGTCGCGCAAACGCAACCTGGTTGATTTCGGGTTCCGGCTGCCCAGCGCGATGGACAACCGGCCGCTGCGCTGGGATGAGTTTCTGGGAAGGACGGGGCAGACGGTCTATATGTCGGCGACGCCGGGGACATACGAGCTGGCCAAGGCCGACGGCGTGGTCGAGCAGATCATTCGTCCGACCGGCCTGGTCGACCCACAGATCGTGCTTAAGCCGACCAAGGGCCAGATCGACGATCTGCTGCACGAGATCGGCGAACGCACGGCCAAACACGAACGGGTACTGGTCACCACGTTGACCAAGAAGATGGCCGAGGACCTGACTGACTACCTGCTGGACAAGGGCGTCAGGGTGCGTTATCTCCACTCGGAGGTCGACACGTTGCGCCGCGTCGAGCTGTTGCGCGAGCTGCGGATGGGAGAGTACGACGTCCTGGTCGGTATCAACCTGCTGCGTGAGGGCCTTGACCTGCCAGAGGTCTCACTGGTGAGCATTCTGGACGCCGACAAGGAGGGGTTCCTGCGCTCCGCCCGAAGCCTGATCCAGACCATCGGCCGTGCCGCTCGCAACGTCTCCGGCGAGGTTCACATGTACGCCGACAAGGTCACGCCTTCGATGGAGCAGGCTATCGACGAAACAACTAGGCGGCGCGCCATCCAGGTGGCCTACAACCTGGAAAGGGGTCTGGATCCCCAGCCTCTACGCAAGAAGATCGCGGATATCACCGATCTGCTCGAGCGCGAGGACGCCGATACCGAGGCTCTGCTGGGCAGCGGTCGATCCCAGTCACGCGGGAAGGCCCGCGGTGGCGCCGGCGGACGGGGCGCCCTGGCCGCCGATATCGGAGTGTCCAGCGGGCGACTGGCCGAGATGCCTGCCGCCGACCTGGCCAATCTCATCCAGGAGCTCACGGCGCAGATGCACCAGGCCGCCTCCGACCTGCACTTCGAGCTCGCCGCCCGGCTGCGCGATGAACTGGGCGATCTCAAGAAAGAGCTGCGTCAGATGAACGAAGCAACCCGATGAGTCTGGGCCCCACCCATGTCGCCACCACCCAGGTCGCCGCAGCACAGCGCTGACGGCAACGAACACTAGAAGGCATTGGCCCCGGACTCTGGGATACTGTTCGTATCAGGGAGGGGAGTATCCCCGCGCGGCGTCCTCGTCAACACGGATCAGCAGAGTCTCTGAGCCCGGCTGCTCCCGGGGAGTCGGTCTGCCATCAGGGCGGGAGAGACCTCCGGCCACTTGCTCCTGCACCGTGACCGGAAGGCGTTCCCCCGATGAATATTCCACCGTGGGTCTGGATCCTGACGGTCGGGCTGACGGGCGCAGTCCTGCTGGTGGACGTGGTGATCATCGGTCGCAGACCCCACGTCCCGTCCATGGCCGAAGCAGGGCGCTACCTCGCCATGTACGTGGTCTTCGCCGTCCTGTTCGGAGCGGGTGTGTGGTATTTCTCCGGCGCCGACTTCGCTGCCCAGTACTACGCCGGCTGGCTGACCGAGTACAGCCTGAGCGTCGACAACCTCTTCGTGTTCCTGATCATCATGGCCAAGTTCGGTGTCCCCGAGAAGCTGCAGCAGACTGCCTTGATGGTCGGCATCGTCATCGCACTGATCCTGCGCGGCATCTTCATTGCGATCGGGGCCGCAGCCATCAACCAGTTCTCCTGGATCTTCTACGTCTTCGGCGCATTCCTCATCTACACCGCCGTCAGGCTGGCCAGGGAAGGCGGCAGCGACGACGACGAGTTCAAGGAGAACCGCATCCTGAAATGGGTCGAGAGCCGATTCCCGGCAACGAACGAGTGGCAGGGCACCAAACTAGCCATCAGGTCCAACGGGAGCCGCATCATCACGCCGATGTTCATCGTCATCCTGGCCTTGGGCACCACCGACCTGCTCTTCGCACTGGACTCAATTCCCGCGATCTTCGGTCTGACCCAGGAGCCCTTCCTGGTGCTGACAGCAAACATCTTCGCGCTCATGGGTCTGCGCCAGCTCTATTTCCTCATCGGTGGTCTGCTCAAGCGCCTGGTCTATCTAGGTATCGGCCTGGCCTTCCTGCTCTCGTTCATCGGCATAAAGCTGATCCTGCATGCGGCGCACGTCAACGAGCTGCCGTTCATCAACGATGGGCACCCCGTGCGGGGTGCTCCGGACATCTCGATCGGTCAGTCACTGACGGTCATCATCGTCATCCTGGCCATCACGACGATCGCGAGCCTGCTCAAGAGTCGCAAGGACAACGCGGCCACGGAGGTGCTCTGACGTACCTCCAGTGGCGCGAGTTGGATCGCGCGCCAGGGCTGGTGCGGGGGATCTCACTGGTTCGTGGTCTCGGCCAACGCTTCGGGTGTTGAAGGCACGGACCTCCTACTCATCACCAGTCCACTGGCCGCAACGACGCACGCCATGCCGAGCAGCTGTGATGGGTTGAGTCTTTGGCCAAGCACGAACAGTCCTGCCACGGCGGCCACGGCCGGTTCGAGGCTGAGCAGGATGCCGAACACGTGGGCAGCCAGTCGCCGCAGGGCGATCAGCTCCAGGGAGTACGGGAGGACCGACGACAGCACAGCGATGGTGGCACCCCGCCAGAGCGCGTCAGGGGTCCACAGTGCTGACCCCGCGGTCGCCACCCCGACGGGAGCCACCAGCGCGGCTGCGATCGTCATGGCGATGGCCAGCCCGTCAAGCTGGGCGAAGCGCGCACCCGTACGACTGCTGAAGACGATGTATCCCGCCCACGCAGCTCCAGCAGCCAGGGCGAGTCCTAGGCCGGTCAGGTCAATCTGCGCCCATGGCGTGCTGGTGACCCCGGAGATCAGGATAACGCCGATCGCCGCACCGGCAACGGCGAGCAGATCCTTGCGACGGTGGGACAAGACGGTGGCCAGCACCAGCGGACCGATGAACTCCACGGTGACCGTCACGCCGATGGGTATCCGGGCCAACGCCCCATAG
>CABDZX010000056.1_pt1 | contig 7727 bp, 6 predicted proteins | sample 3421941 | NCBI WGS metagenome assembly CABDZX01 (sample SAMEA5534341, study PRJEB31848) | metagenome | biome: tundra; feature: field; material: soil | place: USA | collected 2013-05 | depth 0.45 m
CGCCGAGCCGGGATAGCGGTCCGAACGACCGCGGATGTGGTCAGCGTCTTCGTCGTCCCACCACAACTCGTCCGTCACGTCGCCATTGTAGCGCAACGCGCTACAATGGCGATCGCAAGTTACTGCTGCGCTTGTGTGGGTCATCCTGGATAGCGTCCGCTCGCCGATCGGGCTACGGACAAGAACGAACACCCATCGCGACAGGTGCGGACATTCGGCGGGGTCGGCAGGTGGACGTCTTTCGGTCGTCGCTCGATTTCGCAGCTGGTTGGACCGTTCGGCGAACATCCACACGGTGAGCATCCCGATCCGCATCTTCATGACGTCGCCCCCGACCGGCAGGTAGTGGCAAGGTGTTACATCGACGCGGGACGTGTCACGGATGGTCGCTACAACGCGAATTGAGTGGACGTTGCGAAGGGGCGGGACTGTGAGCGCTGCACTGACTGAGGCACCGACGATTCGGTTGCTCTGCTGGAACATGGGCGCGGGTGGTCCTGGCCAGCAGGCTTCATGGAACGACGTGCGCGAGCAGGAGGGAGTCGATGCCGCCCTGTTGCAGGAGGCGCCGAACCCCTGGCACAGCGCCGTCGACGTTGACATAGTTCCTTCGCCGGGTTCGAAGTGGGGCATCGGGTCGAACCGGGCCCAGACCGCGGTTGCCAGATTGAGCGACCGCGTGGCCATCAGCGCGGTGATGATGCAACCGCTCGGAATGGACGGGCCCCTTCAGTTGGGCATCTCCCGACCGGGCACGCTCACGGTGGCGAAGCTGACGATCCTCGACACGAGCGAAGAGATCCTGTTGGCCTCGGTCTACGCCCAGTGGGAGGGGCCGAGTTCGGGCGGACCGGGAATCTTCGCGGATGCCTCTATGCACCGGATCCTGTCTGATCTGTCCCCGTTGCTGTCGTGGCGCGACCATCCGATCATCGTGGCCGGCGACTTCAACAACGTCCTGGGCGCGTACGACGACAGCTATGGGGCGAACTGGACCGCGCGCAGCGAAGGGGTGTTCAGTCGCATGGGCGATCTCGGCTTGCGACTCGCGGGATCCCAGGCCCCGAACGGCAACCAGGCCGATCCACGGCCACCCAGTCTTCCGGCTGACACCGGGAACGTCCCCACGTTCGTCACGAACCGCGGGACTCGAACCAGCCAGCTCGACTACTGCTTCGTCAGCGATGACCTCCTCGATCGCGTCTCGGTCGTGGCTCGCAACGACATCGAGAACTGGGGCCCGTCGGACCACTGTCGGGTGATGATCGATATCGGGCCACCTCGTGAGCGAATCTGGAACGAGCGCTCGTTCCTCGCCGAGTGCGGGGTGTCCACCGGAAGCGACAGCGTGGCGGCCGTCGCGGATCTGTTCGAGTGGGGTAGGAACCACCAGCTTCGCCTGGCGTTCAACACGGGCACCGAGGGTCAGTGCTGGTTTCAGCTCGACGGCGGACCCGAAGGCCTTCAGTACACGTTCTCCGTCCGGACCAGGGGGGATGTCGTCGTGCAGTTCCATTGGATGACGAACCCCTTCAACACGTCTGAGTCCCGAGAAGCGCTCCGTCAAGAGATCCTTGAGGCCGTCCCCATGGCAGAGATACCGCCTGACCGAATTAACGGTCGGCCACCGATTCCTCTGCGCTTCTTGACCGAACCCGACGTGCGTTCGGCCTTCCTCGAGGTGTTCACTCGCCAGCTCGCTCGTACCCGCCAAGCAACCGAGGTGCCATGAGCCGCTGGGGCGCTGGGACGCGGGGGCGAGGCTTGCCTCCGCGCAGAGCCATGAGAGTGACTTCCCAATAGCCGAACGATGACCGGACGCCTTGGAGCTGAACCTCGGCGTCCGTTGGACGATCCGGCTACGGGACGACCAGAGGCGGCGGTGAGCGGTGACCGAATGCTCCGCCTGCCGTTCCTTCAGCGGGACTCGACTTATCAAGTTCCAAGGGAGGCTTCAGAACTCGGAACGCGGTGCCACTGCCGTCGAGTACGGGCTCATGGTCGCTCTCATTGCCATGGTCATCATCGGCGCCGTCACGCTCCTCGGGGGCAACTTGAGCAGCTTGTTCAACAACGTTGCCACCGGCGTCTGATCTGAGCGGCCGTCCGCCCTTGGCCCCGATCCGATGCCCTCTGCGCGAACGCCCACATTTGAGCAGCGCCCGCCAGTCTGGGTTGTCGGCGAGCACTGCTGCGTCCTTGTCTACACGGGCAACATTCCCCAAGTCCCGTAGCCGCCAGCGATGGATCCCTCGATCCGAATTGGCAGCAGGCACCAGCAATGGGGGACCGCTCGCTGTGTCGCTCCGGATTCCTTGACCGATCGGCCGGTGTCGGGCCCGCTCCGCGTACGCGACACTTGGGTTCAGGAGTGGTCCCACTGGGCCTCTTCTTGCTGAAAGGCATGATCATGCCGCCTCGCGTAGAGGTGGTGAGGTCTGGGCCCTGGTCGGCACTATTCCCTTCGCCCGGCCGGGGCCAACCTTCGGGATCGCCTTGGTGCTGAGGGTCGAGTTCGCCCACGGGCCCGGCTCTTACATAGTCATGTGCGATGGCCCTTACCGACACCCGCGGACTGGGAGTGAACAAGGCCCCTGTCGGCCGGCTGGAATGTCCGAGCAGTCTGGCCAAGCCTCTCGGGACCGCACTGCTGTGAACGAGGATGCCGAACGCCCTCAATAGGCTCCCCCATGTCAAGAGGGGCCGTTCCCCTGCGTGTCGATGGTGCGTCGTGTTCAGCTGACGTCGTTGTTGCGGGTGTGTGCGCGTATGAGCTGGTAAGCCTGATCGATCGTGACCCCCTGGCGCTGGGCGGTGATCCCCTTGGCTTGTTCGATGACGATCCGTGACTTCAGTGCTTCTTGCAGTTGCTCGCTGAGGCGCTGCTGCTGACAGTTTGGTGGCGTCTCGTGCGACGGCTAGCACGCCCAGCGCGTCTTCGTTGAACTCGCGGTAGACCGAGGCGTTGTGCAGGACATCGGTCAGGGTGCCGTCCTGGTGAACCAGGGTTAGCGGGTAGTCGGTGAGCGATCCGTGTCCGGTCAGCGATCCCGCTACGGAACGACGAAGACCATGTTTGTCCTAGGTCAGCGCAGCCTCCGCGAGAACCCAAGGATCCCCATCTGCGACGCAAACGCGCACTGTATGCGGCTTACTTATGTCTTTCAAAACTGCTCGGGCCGGCGCAGGCTCGAGTGAGGTGCCCGGTCGGGCACCGCGGCAAGGCGTAGCTCAAGAAGGGTCTGCTCAGCTCGAAGTAGCGGTGCCCGAACAGCCCGCAGTCGGGTCTCGCCTGCGGACCCTCCCGGCCATCGAGGTCGACGTGGCGACCGCGTGCTTACCATCCCGAAGGGTCTTGCGCCGCCGCTTGGCCATGAGCTGGACCCACGTGGGTGGACAGGGGCCGAAGTTCGTCCAGCGTTCACTCGGCCGTAGCGGTCCTGCCTCGTCCCCGGTTGAAGGCTCCGGGAGGGTCGAACGCATGAGTGATGACAAACAGATATTCGCCTCAGGATTCTCTCGCCGCAGCTTCCTTACGGTGGTCGGTGGCGCGGCCGGCGCGGTAGCGATCCCGCTGCTGGGCGCAACGGAAGCGACTGCGGGACCTGCAGGATCGCAACCCACCCGGTCGGGAGTTGGCGACCCGCTGAACACCCCTCGGGTGAACGGACTGCACCTGCAGTTCGGGGCCGATGCATCCAGCGAGGTCGTCGCGTCGTGGCACACCCTGCAGCCGGTGCAGCACCCCCGGGTTCTGCTCGGCGAGCAGAATGGACGTTACCTCCGTAGCCAGATCGCACAGCAGACAAGCTATACGGACGCCAAATTGGGTCAGGTCGTCTACGCCTACCATGCCCCCCTCACCGGCCTGAGCTCGTCCCACGACTACGTCTATTCGGCCATCCATGACGGAGCGCAGCAGGAGTTCGGTACGTTCCGTACCGGCCCTCGTGGCCGCGAGGCGTTCACCTTCACCAGCTTTGGCGACCAGGGCACTCCGACGTTGGGCAAGAAGTATGTCCCGCCGGCGGGAGTCACGATCGCGAATCCGCCCTGGGTCAACGACAACCTCGGCTCGCCCGCCGCGGGTGACATGCCCGCAGGTATCGAACGGGTGCAGCCACTGTTCCACCTGTTCAACGGCGACCTCTGCTATGCCAACGGAGCCACCGACCCGGTACGCACCTGGACCGACTTCTGGGACAACAACAGCCGCAGCGCACGGCATCGTCCGTGGATGCCGGCGGCCGGCAACCACGAGAACGAGCGGGGCAACGGGCCGATCGGCTATGGGGCGTATCAGACGTACTTCTCGCTGCCGGCACAGCCCGACCAAACCGATCTCACCCGCGGACTCTGGTACTCCTTCACCGTCGGCTCCGTGCGCGTGATCAGCCTGGCCAACGACGACATCTGTATCCAGGACGGCGGAAGCAGCTACGTCCGCGGATACTCCCAGGGCGCGCAGAAGGCGTGGCTGGAGAAGGAGCTGCAGGCCAGCCGGTCCGACAACGACATCGACTGGGTCGTCGTGTGCATGCACCAGGTCGTCATCAGCACCGCCGAAAAGCTCAACGGAGCCGATCTGGGTGTCCGGCAGGAGTGGGTGCCGCTCTTCGACAAGTACGGCGTCGACCTGGTCGTCTGCGGCCACGAGCACCACTACGAGCGTTCGCATCCGATTCGCGGTCAGCAACCGAACGCCACACTCACCCCCATCCCGGCAGACACCCGCACCGACGTGATCGACACGACCAAGGGCACCGTGCACATGGTGCTCGGCGGCGGCGGCTCCTCGGTGACGTCCAACCAGATGTTCTACAACCCGCCCGCCTGCCGCGTCATCACCAGCCTCGGCCCGCTCAACTCGACGACCAACAGACGGCCACCGGTCTACACGCAAGAAGACGCACCCTGGTCGGCGGTACGCGACGCCGCCCACCCCTACGGCTTCGCGGCCTTCACCGTAGACCCCGGAACCCTCAAGGGCGGCATGACCAAGCTTGAGGTCACCTACTACAACGTGCTGGGACCACAAGGGCAACTCGCCGCCTTCGAATCCTTCACGCTACAGCGGCCCCGTACCGACGCCGCCCACAGCTAACGTCCGCACTCCGATCAGATGCTCAGCCGCGTGTAAGTGCGGCAGCAAGATGAGTTGGTGTGCATAAAGGCAACGGGAGGTTTGCCCTATTTTGTCACGTAAGTCTGGTGCCGGCCTGTATCTCCTTGGCGGCGCCGAGCGAGGGACCGAAACCAACCACAGGTCGCAGTGCGGTGAGCGGTGAGCGGTGAGCGGTGAGCGGTGAGCGGTGAGCGGTGAGCGATGATGGAACTGCCGGACCGAGGCCGGACTATCAAAGCTGACCGATGCGAGGAGGGATGGCCATGCCACTGGCGGCGGCGCTTGTGCCCCTGATGGTGCTCGCGTTGTGGGGCTACTGCCTGTACGACTTCGCTCACACCGACGAAGCGGAGATGCGGACCTACAACAAACAGGTCTGGGTCCTGCTGCTGGTGTTCACCAACATCTTTGGCGGGATGCTGTGGATGGTCGCCGGCCGGCCGGAGCACCCACAGCGGAGGTAGGTGCGCCTGCCCGGGGCGCCGGGGGGCCGTGACCGCGGCACGTGAAGGAGATAACGACAAAGCCCAGGGTCGTGAACGAACGGGAAGCCGGTACCAAGAGTGCAAAGAGTATCTGAGACGAAGTGGTTCCCACTGCGTGTGGCCTTTGCGCTCTGGGTGCTGGTTCTCCTGGCGGTTGAGGTCTCCGGTCATCGGAACTGGCTCGTGATCCTCGTACAAGTGCTTCTCATCCTCGGCATCATCGTCACCAGCGCACTCGACTTGTGGGACCTTCGCCGCAGGCGAGCAGCAGCGGGGCCACCCCCGCATTGACCTCGGGTGCCGGGCATGGACGCAGACGAGGCTCCCGGTTGGGCTCGTGAGCCCCATTCCGCAGTCCGCGCTTTGGGCGCCGCCGACTACTCGTGAAGCGTGAACGCCTCGTGCGTTCGGGTGTCTCGGGGTAGCGCAGCCGGACCGCTAATGGGGTTGCCCACCTCAGCGACCTGGCCGCTGGGCCTGAAGCTGCGCCGGGCGAGCTTGCCTGAGAGACGTCCGCAGGTCGTGAGCACGTCACGCGGGCCGTCGTCTGTGCTGTCGGCCCGGCTCAGAAGTGCTTCACCGGGCACGGGCGATCTTTATGCACACCAACTCATCTTGCTGTCGCACTTAGCCGCGTGTGAGTGGGCCCGATTTCGACTCGGACTGGAACGCGGTCGAGATGTATGCGCGCGACCTGCGCGGCAAGATCGGCACCAGGCACCCCTGACCCCGTCTGGGTATGACGGAATGGCCCCGCCCTCGAAAGGGTGGGGCCCTTCGTCGTACGCGGGCGGGGGGGCAACCGGCTACTGGATGGGTGGTAGGTCGCCCGAGTCTCGATGCGAACCGACCTCACCTTGCACTTACCTCACTTTGCACTTACTGACGTTCCCCCAGAGCCGGGGCGGTTCAGCTTGCCGGACTGATATTCGCCTCGGATTTCAAGAGCACGCTCGATGTGACGCCGGCTCCAACGGCCTTGCCCGGTGTCCATCCGAAGTGTCACAAGCGGATCGGCGAACGGGACGGTCGCCAGTCTGGGGACCACGACGGCCGGCGGTGCGACATAGCCAGCGTCATCCTTATCCGTTGCCTCTGCCGGGAACGACGGCACTGCGCGTGCCTTGCGATTCAACCGAGCGTTCCAGGAGTGGCGCGGACGGCCTGCGAGGGTCCGTTGAAACTCTGGCGCGCCTCGTCGGTGAGAGCGGCCAACTATTCTGCAGTGTTCGCGTTGGCGGAGCGAACCGGATAAGCATTGCCAGCGTCATGCGTGGTCGATAGGTCTTTGCTGGCGCCGGATGACGTGCGCCGATATACACCACCACCGGGGGTCTTGAACCATGCAGGCCGTTCCACGACGTCATTGCCGACCGCCACGCCTGGGAACCCAACCGTAGACCTGCGCCACTGTGGTGACTCTTCGAGCAGGGAAGGTCCACACTAGGACTATGGTTCGCGCTGAGAGTGACGACATCGGATCCGATGACAGCGGCCGGCTCTACGAGACCGAGCCCGGCGAGCAAGAACAGGACCCCGTCTCCTCCCTGCACGATACCGATGAGGAAACCGGTGACGAGGCAGGTCTAAAGGACACCTTCAGCATCGACTCGCGTGAGGCCAAGGAGCGCGGCGTCGAGCTCGACTCACCAGACGGGCAGGAGCCAGAGCTGGACTAGCCGACGGCTACACAGCCGGACGACGGGTCGAACGTATCAGCCTTCGAGCGGGTGACCTGGAGCAACTCCTGGTCGCTCCACTGGCCTCGCTTTCGCTGGGCCGTCCGGCCAAGGTTCCGCTGTTACGACACGGCCCAACAGATGCGCGGGGCGGTTCGGCAACTCGCGTGGATGCCTGGTTGGCAGAAGACCGGCTGAGCGTGCGGGTTGCCAGGCTCGAACGGCGCAGTGATCCGCGCAGCTACGTGGGCGCACTGCTGGGCACGACGCCACTTGGTGCAATGCCCGCAGGGCAGGCCCGGACATGCCCCATGGAAGAATCCGCGTGTGGAGATCTCGATCCGGCGCGCCGTCACCTCGGACGCTGCAGCACTCGCCCGTCTACGCTCTGTGATGTTCGGGGCGATGGGGGTCGAGGTCGGCGACCGGGACTCTGTC